>Ga0206988_1129_pt1 | contig 15205 bp, 15 predicted proteins | sample Alteio_BWMinCont_12_FD_153263 | JGI IMG/M metagenome (GOLD analysis project Ga0206988, IMG submission 153263) | Enriched cells from forest soil in Barre Woods Harvard Forest LTER site, Petersham, Massachusetts, United States -... | ecosystem: Environmental > Terrestrial > Soil > Temperate forest >... | reverse complement strand
ACAACGGATCTTGTCGGTTATGAATCGGTGACTGACCAGAAGATAAGTTGTGAGTTAATTTCATAACCATTCTTGCCCTCTTGCTCTCATTACGCCGTCATTGCGAGGAGCCCGTAGGGGGACGAAGCAACCCAGAAACCGGTGCTGGGTTGCTTCGTCCCCCTACGGGCTCCTCGCAATGACGACGCAATGACGACGCAATGAGGGGTGAAGGCAATCATAAACACTGATTCTCGCAGTATTCCTACACTGCTTTAATATCAATTTTCCTAGCAAGAGAAATAAGTTTTGCCGTATTACTTTTTGCAAAAAGCAAATTAGCGCATTTTAAATCATGCATTGCATTGTTATCCGCCCAATGAACAGAATAAACATAACCGGAGTTAGCGTTTCCTCGCACATCGATTACCGTCACTTTTCCATTAACATCCTTCCTACAAATTTCCTGGGGAATTAGTTCTGAACCATGACTCAATTTAATGTTATTAAGAGTGTATTGGCATGTACCTAACTCATTATCTGTAAATATTTCGGTAACCCCACTCCATCCATTCTTATAGGCGCCAGCTGCCGCAAAACCTACCACTGAACTTGAATCAACAGGTATCCCATCAAAATGAAAAGCTAAGCCAACATCGTTGATGGTGGATTTAAGATTCGTATCAGCTGAATTGTTTGAACCCGCTTTTAGTGGTTCTAGATATCTCATTTTCATGAGCACTCTAGCCTGAGGATTATCAACTTCGTAATATCCGTTTTCTTTAATTTGGCGTTGCGCTTCCATCAATGTTTTAGAATTGACCCCCAATAAGGGCATTTTCTTTAAAGGAACAATCTTTATCCCTCCATCTGGCAGCGGCAACCCTCTTTTCTCAATATCATCAAAAGTTGATGCTCCTGCATTTAGAGTGATGAACAACATTGGCAGCAAGAGTTTAATGTTCATGTTTTTTATCCTTTTTGTCGATCAGTGATCCCACCAACCATCGTAAATATTACAATCAATAGCTTCAGTTTGACCAATCAACTCGAGACGCTCGGTACCTGGATCCTTGATCCAGTGTAATCCAATAACTTTCCAACCATCCCCTGGCAATGCCTCATTCCAATGGACAGCTGCAGAACGCCAGGTTTCTTCCAGACCAGTAAAGATATCATGAGTTGGAATTTGATTCTTAATGTTTTTAAAATGCAAAGACATGGTCGCATAAGTACGATTCCAGCGCATGTCCCAAGTTACACTTTCGTTATTTATGCAGTTCGCTCGACTATGAATTGTCAACTCAACTACTCCAGCTTCGACTGGAACAGAAAAAAAGACTACTGCCAACATTAAAAAATATTTATTCATTTTGGAATTCCATTACCAACAATCAGCATGCAACCTAGCACTCAAGGATAATTACGCAAAATAAAAATCCAGTGTCATTTTCAAGCCGTCACGGATATCAACGGTTAGCTCCCATTGCAATTGTTCGCGTAAGTGACGAATGAAAGGAACACGCCATGACACACCTTGATAACCCGCGCCATAATGCGCTAATACGCACCAGCGCATCAATTCCATCGTCAATATACGTCATACAACGCTGCTGCGCGCCGCCATTCACCCAATTGAACCAAGCCGATTTAAGCAAATCCACATTTAACGGCGCCAACATTTCCGGCACCACGTTTGTTAACACATTGACAACGGATCTTGTCGGTTATGAATCGGTGACTGACCAGAAGATAAGTTGTGAGTTAATTTCATAACCATTCTTGCCCTCTTGCTCTCATTACGCCGTCATTGCGAGGAGCCCGTAGGGCGACGAAGCAACCCAGAAACCGGTGCTGGGTTGCTTCGTCGCCCTACGGGCTCCTCGCAATGACGACGCAATGACAACGCAATGAGGGGTGAAGGCAATCATAAACACTGATTCTTGCAGTATTCCTACACTGCTTTAATATCAATTTTCCTAGCAAGAGAAATAAGTTTTTTGGCGTTGCGCTTCCATCAATGTTTTAGAATTGACCCCAAATAAAAATCCAGTGTCTTTTTCAAGCCGTCACGGATGTCAGTGGTGGGCTCCCATTGTAATTGTTCGCGTATGTGACGAATGGAAGGGACACGCAGTGACACATCTTGATAACCCGCGCCATAATACGCTTTAGCATCAATATCCACTAAGTTGACTGCTTTTGCTTTATCTGCGTACTTCGGATAATGTTCACCGATCGTACTGACTAACATTTCAGCTAACTGACGGATGGAAATATTTTCAGTGGGATTGCCAATGTTAAAAATTTTATTGCGCGCTGCATCGTTTTTGTTCTCAATAATACGCATCAGCGCATCAATCCCATCGTCAATATACGTCATACAACGCTGCTGCGCACCGCCATTCACTAAATTAATATCCTCGCCACGTAAAATATTACCAATGAATTGAGTGAGCACGCGTGATCCGCCAGGTTTGGGATTAAACACATTATCCAAGCGCGGGCCATACCAATTAAAGGGTCTGAATAAAGAAAAATCTAAGCCTTTATGATTACCATACGCATAAATAACGCGATCCATTAATTGCTTCGATGTTGAGTAAATCCAACGTTCTTTACTAATGGGGCCGGTGACTAAATGACTCGAATCTTCATCAAATTCTTTATCAGGACACATGCCATATACTTCGGAGGTGGATGGAAACACAATGCGTTTTTTCATTTCCGCACATTGCCGCACAATATCTAAATTCGCTTCAAAATCCAATTCAAACACACGCAGCGGATCTTGCACATACAATGCAGGCGTTGCCACTGCTACCAATGGCAATACCACATCACATTTTTGAATATGCTCGCGAATCCATTCTTTTTGTTTCGTCATATCACCCTCTGTGAAATGAAAACGGGGATGTGACAAGCACGCTGAAATTTTATCCTGCGATAAATCCATCGCATAAATTTCCCAGTCTTTTTTCGCTAAAATCGTTTCGCTTAAATGACTGCCAATAAATCCATTCGCACCTAAAATTAAAATAGTTATCATATAGTTTTATTCTCATTAAAAACGGTATACATCACGTCTAACACCTTGTCGTGCTCTGCATCAGTCATCAATGGAAATAAAGGTAAACTCACAATGCGTTCACAAACGTTTTCTGCGAGAGGGAAGTCACCTTCGTTAAAGCCAAATGCTTGTCGGTAATAAGGATACAAATGCACAGCACGATAATGCAGACCCGTCCCTACATTCTTATCTTTCATTGCCGATATAAAGGCATCACGATCCATCCCTGCCACTTCTGCATTAATCAATGGCGTATAAATATGCCATGAATGCAAATGTTCAAAGTCGGGACGCTTTGGTAATGTCCATTGCAACCAGTCAGACAATGCTTCGTGATAACGATCAGCCAATTCATTGCGTCGCGCAATAAAACCCGGTAACTCATTCAGCTGATGGATGCCGATCGCTGCTTGAATATCTGTCATATTGGATTTGTAACCCGGTAACACTATTTCATAATCTTGGTTACCGCTTTTCCCATAGCGGTTCCATGCTTGTCTATCGACGCCGTGAAAACGCAAGCGCGCCACTTGTTCAGCTAATTGCGCATCACGTGTCACAATACAGCCACCTTCACCCGTGGTCATATTTTTGTTGGGATGAAAACTAAATACTTGCGTATCACCAAAACTACCAATGCGTTTACCTTTATATTCCGTGCCTATTGCATGCGCCGCATCTTCAAGCACGCGCAATCCACGATGTTTCGCGAGTTGATAAAGCGGATCCAAATCCACCGGCAAGCCAGCAAAATGCACCGGCAAAAGCACACGGGTGCGATCAGTGATCGCAGCTTCCAACAAATTCATATCCATATTTAATGTATGCGGATCAATATCCACTAACACAGGTTTACCACCCGCTAATACGATGGTATTTAATGTAGCCGCAAAAGTAAGTGGTGTTGTAATCACTTCATCGCCAGGTTCAAGATTCATAGCTAATAAAGCTAAATGCAGCCCAGTGGTGGCAGACATCAGTGGCAATACATAAGGTGCATCAAAATAGGTTTGCAATGCTTCTGTGAATTTTGCTACACGCGGCCCAGTCGTAATCCAACCGCTTTTAAGACAATCCACCACTTCATCAATCGCTGCCTGACTAATAGAAGGACGCGAGAAAGGTAAAAATTCATTAGACATAATTTATTTCTCTCTATATTAATTAACAACAGGTTGGCCGCCGCTTTGCGCAACCAGGTAAACACCTGCAATAATAATAAAAATCCCGAGCACTCGCATCGATGTTAAGGGTTCCCCAAACAAGTAGTTTGCCGCTAGGGCATTCACTATATATCCAATGCTAAGCATAGGGTAGGCAAAACTAACCTGAACCCGTGAGAGCACCAACAACCAAACACCTACGCTCATCACATACAGCACCAAGCCACCTAAAATAGGCGGATTCCCCATTACCTTCAATCCGATCGGCACAGTATTCGCCAAAGAAAACTCAAAATGGCCAATTTGGCTCATCCCGGCTTTGAGCATTAATTGAGCAGCCGCATTCAATAAAACACCCAATAAAATCAATCCAAAAATCATCATCTTGTATCACCTCTTTCAATGAGACCTGCATCATACAAAATTTTGAGTAAATTTACACACCAACATGGGAAAAATTAAGTTATAATCGCTGCCCTATTAAAATGCAAAATACCTAACATTCAAGAGGAAATACACGCATGTCTATATTAGTTGGAAGAAAAGCACCTGATTTTACCTCGGCAGCTGTATTAGCAAACGGCGAAATCACTGCTAATTTTAACTTACATAAATCCATTGAAAAAAAATATGGTCTCTTATTCTTTTATCCCTTGGACTTCACCTTTGTGTGTCCATCTGAATTAATTGCGCTTAACAACCGAATAGCTGAATTCAAAAGCCGCAATACCCTTGTCATGGGCGTCTCCATTGATTCTCAATTCACCCATAACGCCTGGCGCAACACACCGGTTGAAAATGGCGGCATTGGCAAACTTGATTATCCATTGATTGCAGATGTGAACCATCAAATCTGCCAAGCATACGGTGTAGAACATCCCACAGCGCATGTTGCGTTACGTGGCGCCTTTATCATTGATAAGCAAGGTGTGGTTCGCTCGCAAATCGTCAACGATTTACCACTCGGTCGCAATGTGGATGAATTAATCCGCTTGATTGACGCCTTAGACTTTCATGAAAAACATGGCGAGGTTTGCCCTGCTGGTTGGGCTAAAGGCAAAACAGCTATCAAGCCAACAACTGAAGGCATTGCTGCCTATCTTGCCCATGAGGCGACGGGGCTCTAACTCTATATATGTAATGTCTGTCATGATCCTGGACACAAAGAGCGTGTCCAGGCTACGAAAACCAAAACCCATCAACGCATGATGGGTTTTTTTTTATTAAAATTCTTTTAAAAATTATTTATCTCTGATATAAACTCACTTCGCGCAAAAAGTGCATGAGAAAGCAAATTTTTACAGTTTGTCTTATATTATACATTTTCTTGTGTTGTGAAAAAAAATTGATTGCAAGTACACTAAAATGCGCATCTTTGGCGTGTTTGGATGAAAATTTGCTTGCAAAAATGGACGTTACTGGGTTAATTTTAGAACTCGTCCGGATTAAACATTTCAAGGAGATACTACAATTATGAACCTCAAACTCGTTGTTGCATCAATGAGCGTACTTGGTTTGGTGAGCTGCCCAGTTTTTGCAGCAGCAACAACCACCAATACCATGCACAAACATCACCACAAACAGCACCACGTAGCACATGAGTACAAAGAGTACAAAGATGTGTTACCTGAGCCAGTTTGCACAATCAGCCAAACAGCATTGATCATGAGCAGCATGGACCAAGATATTGGTCGCGCAATGCCAAATCCTTGCAACCCTGGCTGGTTTAACCGCATCCAATTAAGTGGCGGCGTGAATGTGGACTTAGGCAAGTTTGGTAACAGAAATACCAACTACATGGGTGAAAACTATCAACGTTTCTCTCTCAATGATGCCTACTTAAACCTTTCTGCTAACATTAGCGATTGGGCAAAAGCGTTTGTAAGCTTGAGCTACAACACGGCAACCATCAATGCGCCAAACATTCCTGATGCGATTACGCAATATGCTGAATACAGCGCTGCTTACAGCAACAACGTCACCAGTGGCGGTAACAGCACGGTACAAATCGAACAAGCTTATGCAACATTTGGCAACTTTGATGTGTCACCGCTATTCTTGCAAATTGGTAAAAGTTTCCAAGATTTCAGCCGTTACGAAATCCATCCAATCACACGCAGCTTAACCCAAGATTTGTCTGAAACATTAGCGACTGCATTGAAAGTTGGCTTCATTGCCAATGGCTTCAATGGTTCGTTATATGCTTTTGATGACCCAATGGGCAAAATCGGCAAGTCCTCTACCACCACTAACTATGGTGTTGCATTAGGTTTCGAACAACCATGCGACGTATTAGGTTGGGACATTGGCGCTGCATACCTCTACAACTTGATTGGTGTGAATGACACTGCCTACACTGTTAATCAGTTCAACATCATTAACGATCGTGGACAAGGTTATAACACCCGCATCAGCGGTACAGCATTATATGCTGACCTGAACAGCGGTCCTTTCGTCATTGGTGCTCGTTACACCACCGCGCTACAACGCTTTAGCCAACTTGACTTACCTAAGAATGGTACGGCTACTAGCACATCCGGTGCAAAACCATGGGCAGCTGGCGTACAAGCTGGTTACGGCTTTGATGCTTGGGGTAAATCACAAAATATTTATCTCGGCTACCAAGCTTCACGCGAATCGGCTGGTTTGTTGTTACCTAAAGATCGTTACCTTCTCGGTTATGGCGTTGAACTGTTCGGCAAAGGCACTAATGTTGGCCTCGAATGGGATCATGACATGGCTTTCAGCAGAGGCAACGGTGGAAATGGCAACAGCTCCAACCTCGTTACCGTACGTACTAGCGTTAAATTCGGTTAATCTTAACCTGAATAAAAAAGCCCGCGAAAGCGGGCTTTTTTTTGTTTGTTTTATTTGTTAACCGCGAGTAGAACCCCAGCGATTGGTAATCTGGCAAAATAACTCTGCGGTTTTTTCTGCATCGTAGATAGCGGAATGTGCCTCTTGCACATCAAAGGAAATGCGAGCACGGCGCATGGCTCTTGCTAATACGGTTTCACCATAAGCCATCGCTGCGAGGGAGGCGGTATCAAAAGTCGTGAAGGTGTGAAATGGAATAGGGTGAATGCCTGCACGCTTTGCTGCGGCGAGAATAAAGCTTAAATCAAACCAGGCATTGTGGCCGACCAACACGGCGCGATAGCAGCCCGTTTTTTCTAGTTGTACACGCACCACATCAAAAATACGGTGCAAAGCTTGGCCTTCTGGTATGGCAAAACGCAAAGGGTAAAAAGGATCGATGCCAGTGATTGCTAGCGCTTCTTTTTCTAAGCGTGCGCCCAGAAAAGGTTCCACATGATAAGCGTGCGTTTGCTCGCGATAAAGCTTACCATCCTCGTCCATACCGAGGATCACTGCCGCAATTTCGAGCATTGCATCCGTGGCGGGGTTAAGGCCCGATGTTTCCACATCGATCACCACCGGCAATAGACCGCGAAACCGCCGCGCTAAATTGGTTTTATTAATAATTATTTTTTCTGGCATTTTTTCTCTGGTCAAAAACAAGATTTCTACTAAAATAGGGAATCATTTTATATTCTCAATCTATTAATGGGGTGCCTTCTATATGACTATAAAAACACCATCTGACACCCAATCTTTGCGAGATACTATCACAAATGCCTATAGAATGGATGAAGCTGACTGTATCAAACGCCTGATCCCAGCAGCAAGCCTGACTGAGGCTGAGCTCGCCCATATCACTGAAGTGGCAACTGCGTTGGTCATCGAAACCCGTCACTATAAGCAAAAGCAGGGCAAAATAGATACATTACTGCATCAATATGATCTCTCCACCGATGAAGGCATTGCATTGATGTGTCTTGCCGAAGCACTTTTGCGCATCCCAGACAAAGCCACCGTGGATAAATTTATCAGCGATAAATTATCCACCGTCGATTGGAAAAACCACTTAAGCAGCGGTCATTCGCTTTTTGTTAATGCTGCTACTTGGTCGTTATTATTAACCGGTAAAATTTATGCGCCTACACTCGACAATGAACAAGGTTTTGCAAACTCATTAAAACGCGGCACGAGCAAAGTGGGTGTCACCATGATCCGTCCCATCATTATGCAAATGATGAAAGCGATTGGTAACCAATTTGTCACTGGCGAAACCATCACGGCCGCATTAGAGCAAGCACACTTGCTTGAATCTAAAGGCTATCGTTTTTCTTATGATATGTTAGGTGAAGCAGCTCGCACCGCAGATGATGCAACACGTTATTTTACTGCTTATTCTCAAGCAATTGATGCTATCGGTCAGGCAGCCACTGGAAGTAGCCCTGCGGATAATCCTGGTATTTCAGTGAAATTATCGGCATTGCATCCTCGTTATGAATTTGCAAAGCGCGCGCGCGTGATGAAAGAATTGCCGCAGCGATTACTAACGCTCGCTCTGCAAGCTAAAAAATATAATATAGGCTTCACGGTTGATGCTGAAGAAGCAGACCGTCTCGATCTTTCTCTTGATATCATCGAACAGGTATTTAGCGATCCATCACTTTCTAATTGGGAAGGATTTGGTCTTGCTGTACAAGCTTACCAAAAACGGGCTTTTTATCTTATAGACTGGCTAGCGGCTTTATCTAAACAAAATGGCAAACGCATCATGGTGCGGTTAGTCAAAGGTGCTTATTGGGATGCGGAAATTAAAATTAGTCAAATGCTTGGCTTCTCTGGTTATCCTGTTTTTACTCGCAAAAACACAACCGATGTTTCTTATTTAGCGTGTGCAAAAAAATTATTTGCACATCTTGATTGTTTTTATCCTCAATTTGCAACACACAATGCCTATTCAGCTGCAGCCGTGCTTGAGATGGGAGCTAACTTACCGCGTGCAGCGTACGAACTCCAATGTCTACACGGCATGGGTCGTCCACTCTATGATCAAATCGTTGATAACACAAAATGGAACCGACCCGTACGAATTTATGCGCCTGTAGGTACACACAAAGAATTGCTTGGTTACCTAGTGCGTCGTTTACTTGAAAATGGCGCTAACACATCGTTCGTCAATATTCTGGCGAATGATAAAATACCGATGGATAAAATTGTGTTTGATCCGGTTTTACGTATCGATGCATTAGCACAAAAACCACACCCACATATTCCACTGCCAGAAGGGATTTATGGTGACTGGAAAAATTCGCTGGGCATTGATTTATCTAATCGACTAGAACAAGCGTATTTTATGCAGCAACGCGATGCAGCTTTACGTGAACCTTGGATCGCGGCTTCTATTGTGAATGGCGAAGTATTATTCGATAAAAATAAAAGCGCTGCACTCTCGCCTAGTGATAAAAATAATGTGATTGGTGAGGTCTGCAAAGCAGATTCCGCTGATGTTGAAAACGCAATCGCCACAGCACATGCCGCAGAAAAAAAGTGGGCAGCTGTACCCGTTTCAGAGCGCGCTAATATTCTTGAACGCGCTGCCGAACTCTATCAGCAAGCAATGCCGTCATTTGCCGCTATCTTGTCTGCAGAAGGCGGTAAATGCGTCAATGATTGTCTCTCAGAAATTCGTGAAACTATCGATTATTGCCGTTATTACGCCTTCTGTGCACGCAAAAACTTAGCACCCGTTACATTACCAGGTCCTACGGGTGAACATAATCAATTAAGCTTACATCCGCGCGGTGTTATTGCTTGCATCAGTCCTTGGAACTTTCCTTTGGCTATTTTCACAGGACAAATTGTCGCAGCCCTTGTTGCTGGCAATCCTGTGATTGCAAAGCCCGCTCAACAAACACCACTGATCTCCTTTAAGTCGGTGCAAATTTTACATGAAGCCGGCATTCCTAAAGATGTGCTGCAATTATTAATTGGCTCAGGACAACTCATCGGTACCGCTTTAACTAGCGATCCACGCATTGCCGGTGTGATGTTTACCGGCTCGACTGAAACTGCAAAGTTTATCGAAAAAACGCTGGCGAATCGCTCAGGCCCTATCGCTATGTTTGTAGCAGAAACTGGCGGCCAAAACACCATGATTGTAGATTCTTCCGCATTACCCGAACAAGCCGTCTTTGATATTGCTCAATCAGCATTTAATAGTGCTGGTCAACGCTGCTCCGCTTTACGCGTACTCTTCGTACAGGAAGACATTGCAGAGACCCTACTGGCGATGCTCAAAGGTTATATGCAAGAATTAACGATAGGCGAACCACAGCATTTATGCACAGATATAGGCCCTGTCATTGATGAGGGCGCACGTCAAATGCTACAAGATCATTTTACGAAAATGCGTAATCAAGCGACTCTCATTGCAGAAGTACCCATGGAAAAAACCCTCCCAGGCTCTTATTTTACACCCTGCGCCTTTGAGTTATCTGATTTGAGCATACTGGAAGGTGAAATATTCGGCCCCATTTTACATGTGATCCGTTATCGTGCCGATGAACTCGATAAAGTAATGGATAGTATTATCCAAACCGGTTATGGATTAACATTAGGTATACACAGCCGCATCGATGCAACCATACAATATATTGCTAGCCGAATGCCTGTCGGCAACATTTATGTTAACCGCAACATGATTGGCGCAGTCGTTGGTGTACAGCCTTTTGGCGGTGAGCGTTTATCTGGCACAGGCCCCAAAGCTGGCGGTCCGCATTATTTACCGCGTCTTTGTGTTGAACGCACTGTGTCAACTAACACCACCGCGGTGGGTGGTAATGCTCGATTAGTATCATTACTTGAGGACGATTGATGGATACAAGCCAGACCATTACCTACGTCATTTTTCTTATTTTTACCGGTACAGCGGTATTGTCCACCATGGCATTATTTACCCGACAATCGCTATTGGTTGCCTATATCGTATTAGGCGCACTGATTGGTCCTTATGGATTCAGACTGGTAGATAATACAGACATTATTAAGCAAGCGGGTGATATTGGCATTATCTTCTTGTTGTTTTTACTGGGCCTGCATTTGCATCCACAAAATCTTTTTCACTCCTTACGTAAAATGAGCTTGATTGCCTTTGCGAGCTCCGCCCTATTTTTCATTATGGGTTTTGTCCCCAGCTATTTCTTTGGCTATTCCATTTTGCAAAGCTGCATTATCGGTGTTGCCACCATGTTTTCAAGCACCATCATCGGTATTAAATTATTGCCCACCACCATTTTACATCACCAACATACCGGTGAATTAGTCGTCAGCATTTTATTACTCCAAGATATACTCGCTATTGCTGTACTGTTAGCGCTGGAAGCGATGACAGGTAGCGCTGTTTCTATACACCACATCAGTATTATCGTTGGTGCCTTTCCTCTGTTAGTGATTGGTTCTTACGCTTTTCAGCGTTATGTGCTATCACCGCTACTCTCTCGCTTTGATAAGATCCATGAATATATTTTTATTTTATCGATAGGCTGGTGTCTTTGTGTTACTGAATTAAGTGCTTATCTTGGGCTGTCAGCTGAGATTGGCGCTTTCATCGCAGGGGTAGCACTCGCTGCCAACCCCATTTCATTTTATATTGCAGAAAGTCTAAAACCCTTGCGCGACTTTTTTCTTGTCATTTTCTTTTTCACCGTAGGTGCTAGCTTTGACTTTGGCTATCTCTCAGTGGTTGCGGTTCCCGCTTGCGTACTCGCTGCATTAGTTCTATTGCTTAAACCATGCATCTTTAAATGGTTGCTGTACCGCTCTGGTGAAGTAAAAGAAATTAGTTGGGAAATTGGTGTACGTTTAGGACAAATGAGTGAATTTTCGCTGCTCGTCATTTATTTAGCCTTAGAAACAAATCTTTTGCCGCTTGAAACCACCTACATGGTCGAAGCTGCCATCATTATCACGTTCATCGTATCTTGCTATTGGACGGCGATGCGTTATCCCACACCACTTGCATCAACCGATAAATTACGCAGAGATTAATATCATGAGCGAACATTCGCATCTTAGCCATCATCATGGACATTCCCATGCTAATAGTGCGCGATCATTTAATGTTGCATTTGCCATTGCTGTTTCTGTGACATTAATCTACGCCTTCGCCGAATCCGCCTACGCTCTATCAGCCAATTCCATGAGTTTACTTGCTGATGCCGTGCATAATTTAGGTGATGGCTTAGGACTTATTCTTGCCTGGATTGCAAACTGGTTATTATCTTTTCCTGCTAAAAAACGCTATAGCTATGGGTTCAAACGCACAACCATCATTGCTGCCTTGATTAATGCCTTTATTTTAATTGCCACTTCTGCACTCATTGCTTACCAAGCGATTTATAAATTATTTAATTTAAGCGCGGTCGACGAACAAATAGTGATTATCATTGGTTTGATTGGTATCGCTGTCAATGGTGGTTGTTCTTTATTGTTTATGCGCGGCGCATCGGATGACATCAATATTAAAGGCGCCTTTTGGCACTTGCTCGCTGATGCGTTGATTTTGGTAGGTGTCGTAATTTCCGCGATTATCATTTCATATACTGGATGGATATGGATTGATCCGGTGGTGGGTCTTATTATTGTCTGCATCATTTTATGGGGTACATGGGGATTAACGCGCGATTCCATTAGTCTGATGTTAGATGCCATTCCGCATCACATTGATCATGCGGGCGTGAAGCAATATCTTACTCAGTATCCCGGCGTTCTAGCCCTACACGATTTGCATATTTGGGGTCTTAGCACGCGCGAAGTCGCACTCACTGCGCATTTAATCATGCCTACTAAGCCATTAACTGATTCGGATTACAAAAAAATTAATCATGATTTACATGAGAAATTTAAGATTAGTCACGCTACTATTCAGGTAGAGAGTGGCAGTGAGGATGATCCATGTCTACGGTCTGAAATATGCTGAAAGGAAAAGGGGTCAAGTCTCTGCTTAACGAATAAATAAATCTCAAAATAACTATTACTGGTACTTTAATATTCGTTAAGCAGAGACTTGACCCCCTTCTATGTCAATCTTTCAACTTCTTATACTTAATCCGATGCGGCCGTTTCGCATCATCGCCCAAGGTACGCAAACGGTATTCTTCATAATCCGTGTAATTACCATCAAAGAATTCAACGTTACTATCACCTTCAAATGCTAAAATATGCGTAGCAATACGATCTAAGAACCAGCGATCATGTGATACCACCATCGCGCAGCCGGGAAAGCTTAAAACAGCCTCTTCTAGCGCACGCAAGGTTTCCACATCTAAATCGTTAGTCGGCTCGTCCAGTAACAAAACATTACCACCGCTGCTTAACAGTTTTGCTAAGTGCACTCGGTTACGTTCACCACCTGATAGTTCGTTGATGATTTTCTGTTGATCCGTTCCTTTAAAATTAAAGCGGCCCACATAAGCGCGGGATGGCATTTGGAAAGTGCCAATGGTCATGATTTCTTGCTCGTTGCTAATTTCCTGCCAAACTGATTTTTGTGCGTTTAATGCATCGCGGCTTTGATCCACGTAAGACAATTGCACAGCATCTCCCAAACGGAATGAACCGGAAAAATCGGTGTCTTGCCCATTCAAAATCTTAAACAGCGTCGACTTACCTGCGCCATTTGGCCCGATGATACCCACCACCGCACCTTTAGGAATAGTAAAACTTAAATTTTCAAATAAGACTTTATCACCAAAGCGTTTTGATAATTGATTCACTTCGATCACCAAATCACCTAAGCGCGGCCCTGGTGGAATATAAAGCTCTAATGTTTCGCAGCGCTTTTGAAATTCTTTCGAACTCATTTCCTCAAAGCGTGCCAAACGCGCCTTGCTTTTCGCTTGGCGCCCTTTAGGGTTGGTGCGCACCCATTCCAACTCCGCCTTCATTGCTTTTTGATGTGAAGTTTCTTGACGTTCTTCTTGCTCTAAACGTTTTTCTTTTTGCTCTAACCAAGAAGAGTAATTACCTTCGTAAGGAATACCTTGGCCACGATCTAATTCTAAAATCCAACCCGCCACATTATCGAGAAAGTAACGATCATGTGTCACCGCAACGACCGTGCCAGGGTATTCGTGTAAAAAGCGTTCGAGCCACGCAACACTTTCAGCATCCAAATGGTTGGTTGGTTCGTCTAAAAGCAGCATATCCGGTTTTGACAGTAATAAACGGCATAAAGCCACTCGTCTGCGTTCACCGCCCGATAAAGTAGTCACATCTGCATCCCATGGTGGTAAACGCAGCGCATCCGCTGCCATTTCCAATCGACGCTCCAACTCCCAAGCACCCGCTGTATCAATCGCCGTTTGTAGATTGCCCTGCTCTTCCAAAAGCGCATTCATTTTATCGTCACTCATGGGTTCGGCAAAGCTATCGCTGATGGCATTATAACGGTGCAGCAGCGCAATCATGTCACTAACCCCTTCTTCCACATTGCCGCGCACGTTCTTATTGGGATCCAGTTGTGGTTCTTGGGACAAGTACCCGATATTAATACCCGCAAGAGGACGTGCCTCCCCCAGAATTTCTTTATCTAAGCCCGCCATGATTTTAAGCAAGGTGGATTTACCCGATCCATTCAACCCCAACACGCCGATCTTGGCGCCTGGATAAAATGATAACCAAATATCTTTGAGTATATGACGTTTAGGAGGGACGACTTTGCCGACGCCTTGCATAGTGTAGATATATTGAGCCATGAGAGTATTTTCTAGTCTGTATGTAAAAAAGGTGGGGCATTATCGCTTAAAACACGGCTCAGGCCAAGATTTATAGTATGAGTTTAAGTGCGCAATCTAGGTATTGTTTGATTTTGTTCTTGCTCTGGTTCTTGTGGATTTGCATCTCTACCGGTTTTTGCTCCACGCGCCCTAGCCTGCTCTTCCGCTTTTTTGAATTGATCAAATGCAGGCATTATTGAACTGATGTTTTGTAATCATGCAATATGCTCCTCTGAAGAAAAAATGACGAATGCCGCTTTGCTATTATCCGAAAGCGGCATTCCATGCTCCGTGGTCCCTAGAAACGACACAAATGAATTTTATTATATCGCACTTCTGCCCCAACATTTCCAACAAGCGAT
>Ga0206988_1191_pt1 | contig 15356 bp, 8 predicted proteins | sample Alteio_BWMinCont_12_FD_153263 | JGI IMG/M metagenome (GOLD analysis project Ga0206988, IMG submission 153263) | Enriched cells from forest soil in Barre Woods Harvard Forest LTER site, Petersham, Massachusetts, United States -... | ecosystem: Environmental > Terrestrial > Soil > Temperate forest >... | reverse complement strand
AAAATGCTGCACAGAATTAATTTTTTTAATTATGGATAGAGAGAAACCTATGAATAGAACTGATCTTATTGATTTTATATCGGCAAATGCAGACTTAACCAAAGCTGCCGCCGCCCGCGCTTTAGATGCCTATGAAGACGGCATCAGAAAGTCCTTACAAAAAGGTGATCCAGTTGTATTAGTCAACTTTGGGACCTATACCGTTAAACAGCGCGCAGCCCGCGAAGGACGCAATCCATCCACCGGTGAGAAAATCACCATCAAAGCAGCAAAAGTTGTTGGTTTCAAAGCAGGCAAAGCATTGAAGGATGCTGTAAAAGAAGAAGCTCAATCATAGCTTTGGAAGTTAATTGATGCTGGGTGCTTAGCTCAGCTGGGAGAGCGTCGCCCTTACAAGGCGAAGGTCGCGGGTTCGATCCCCTCAGCACCCACGATTTAACAGTGACGCAAAAGAGTTTAGGTAGGAGTGGTAGTTCAGTTGGTTAGAATACCGGCCTGTCACGCCGGGGGTCGCGGGTTCGAGTCCCGTCCACTCCGTACTATTTGAAAGAGAGCGCATTAGAATGCTTCAATCCATACGTGAGCGCACACAAGGTTGGATAGCAGGGATCATTATTTCGATAGTCATCTTGACCTTTGCTCTATGGGGTATTCACAGCTATTTTGAAGGCGGCGCAAGCAATAATGCCGTTGCGAAAGTGAATGGCATCGCTATCACTAAAAACCAATTGGCGGGTTCGTATGAGCGTTTACGCCGACAAGCGCAAACACAAATTGGCTCAGTTAAGGTAGCCAACGATGAAACTGCTTTAAAAGACCGGGCTTTGCAGGCACTGATTGATATAGAAGTACTGAAGCAATCATCCCTTTCTCAACATTTTTTTATATCAAACAACCAAGTCGATAATTACCTGCAAAACATGCCGGAGTTTCAGGTGGATGGGCAGTTTTCGCTCGACCGCTTTCAAGAATTGTTATCATCCTCGTTGTTAACGACCAGTGAGTTTCTTGATATCATCAAAACCACCTTACTGATCGATCAGCCTAAATTAGGCATTATTTTTACTTCGTTTGTATTGCCTGATGAGGTGGATTATACCATTGCGTTGGTTAATCAAGAGCGGGATATTGAATTTATTAACCTGCCTTTTCAATCAACGCTCACGAATGCAATTGTGATTGCGCCAGATAAAATCAATACCTATTACGAACAGCATAAAAATGATTTTATGACACCGGAGCAAGTCAGCGTGGAGTATGTGCAACTGACGCTTGCAGGTTTGTCTGCCAAGATCAACCCCACTGATACGATGCTAAAGAATTTTTATAATGAAAATATTAACTCTTATACGCAACCGATGGAGTGGAAGTTAACAGATATTCTTATTCCTGTTGCTGCTAATGCATCCCCCGAGGATATTGCAAAAGCACAGCAACAAGCGGAGGCGGCATTAAAAGCAATTAATAAAGGCGAGGCCTTTAACAGCGTTGCAAAGCCTTATGCCCATTTATTGACGAACAGCAATTGGATGTCATTGAACCAAGTGCCTGCTGAGTTGCAAAAAAGCGTGTCCGACTTAGTGAAAGTAGGGCAAGTATCAGGGCTGATTAAAAGTGCTAAAGGCTTTGTGATTGTGAAGGTGCTGGATGTCAAAGAGCCAAAAATGCAAGTCTTTGAAGAAGTAAAAGATAAAGTGAAAGAAACGTATGTGCGTCAACATGCCGATGAGAAATTTGCTCAATTACGCGATCAGCTTGCGGATATTACCTATGAACACCCTGACTCCCTAAAACTTGCAGCTACCACATTAGATTTACCCATACAAACAAGCGAGTTATTTGTTAAAGATAAAAACGGCACAGGCATGGCGCAATATAAAAAAGTACGTGATACTGCCTTTAGCGATGATGTGCTGAATTTGCAAAACAATAGTGATGTGATACAGATAAATCCGGAAAGCGTGATGGTGTTGCGAGTTAAAGCGCATACCCCATCATCCTTGTTACCGCTTAAAAATATTTCTAAGCAAATTGAAGATAAATTAAAAGCGCAGGAAGCGGAGGCGTTGATAGCAAAAACGGCAGAAAATTTTGTATCTAAACTTAAAGCAGGCGCAAACCCTGCACAGTTGGCGGCTACTTCTCATTATTCGTGGACTAAGACCGGCTACATAGGCCGTTATGCGACGAAAGTAGATTCTGCTATTTTGGATACTGCCTTCCGTCTTCCTAACCCTGCATTACAAAAAATACCGGCTGTGTATGGGTTAACACGCGTGCCGAACGGCTATGCGATTGTTGCTGTTAAGTCTGTGAAAGCGGGTGTTGTTGCTGATGCGAAGCAATACACTGTTTTTGCAGAGCAAGTGCAATATAGTGAAGGCTTGTTGGAGTATATGCTCTATAAGCTGAGCCAGATGAATAATGCCAAGGTTTCTGTTGGTGAGTAATGGTGTAGTCTGATAGGCATATTGTGTCGTCATTGCGCCCTCACCCCAACCCTCTCCCGCAACCACCGATTGTGGTTTTCCCAAACTCCTGAGGGCGGGAGAGGGGGACGTTGAAACCACCTTTTGTGTTTTTCTCAGCAGAGATATTCTCACTTTTTCATTCTCGAAAGTTAGGAAAAACACAAAAGGTGGTTTCAACGTCCCCCTCTCCCGCCCTCAGGGGTTTGGGAAAACCACAATCGGTGGTTGCGGGAGAGGGTTGGGGTGAGGGCGCAATGACGACACAATATGGATGCCCAGGAATTATTTAAGTTTGGGTATGGCTGTTGCTGCCATTGCCGCGTAATTTTTCAAAATTTTGTTGTTTTTGTTCTGCATTATTCCTTCAAAAAACCACGCACCGAGCATACTTGCTGTCCCTGCGACCGATGTTCGTGAGTGCAAGCGTGTGGGCACTCTTCCACCGCCCGTGTCTATATAATGAAAAAAACGTTGCCTAGACTGAGACTCACAAGACGCATGATAAAAATCTTGTCCATCAAATAATTTTAGCGATTCCGCGCGAGCACTTATTTCTCTGATTCCTACTTCAACGTTATTAAGCCCTTCGCAAAATATCTTCGCAGTTTCAGGAGTTAGAACTCTTTGTGCAAAACCAATCACGCGAAAACAAAATATATCCGACAGTTCATAATCTCGAAATAAACGTTGAAATAAATCGAAGTTATCGCGATACGCATTGTAGAGAGCAAGTAGAAATAGCTCTGGATCAATGTAATCATCCAACTTCACTGCGTTTTTTGGTAGTAGTATGTTAATCAAAGATGAAAATGCCAACTCTGTTTTCTCACTTAATGCTACATTCATGGGAATACGACCGATGCCAGGTTTACCATGCGGGAAAGTTTCTTCCTTGAGCGCATCAATCAATGATTGCGCATAGTTGGCATATTCTCGAGGGATAACAATTTTATCTATATAATTTGCATTTTTTTGTGTTTCATAGGAGACCCAAGCAGATAGGGCTTCTGCTTTCGCTTTTATTACATCTTCAGTCTGCTCGAGCTCATCGTAATAAGGTAGTAACAGCTCGATCATCTTAATTTGTTTACGCTTCACTGCCATCGTAAGCGCAGCTTCCGCATAAAATTTTTGCCAAGTGAGCTTGCTCTCAATTACAAGATTTTTATCTGGTTGTCCTAATATTAATTCAGGTTCGGCCGCTAAACATTTTTTTACCGTCTCACCATCATTATCCATTACTGCTTGTAAAAAGATGGCAAAGCTAACGCGTTCTGCAATCTCTGCAGCGGCCTGTATTTGACTAGGCGCATCGGATGAAATTGAAAAAATGTCGGTAGAAAAAAAGCCATTGGTTTTCAAATAATCTGTCTGGGATTTTTTGAGTGTATCAAACGCCATGTCGTTTAATTTAGGAATGTGTCTGGTGATCGTCATATCTGCCTCGTTTTGATGGAAGATTATTATGTTGTTTTATGGCTGTGTATTTTATACACATAATAGGCAGGTGACAAGTAGATTTTATAGATTACAAATCGCGTCGTTATTGCCGTCATTGCACCGTCATTGCGCCGTCATTGCATCGTCATTGCGAGGAGCCCGTAGGGCGACGAAGCAACCCAGCCTCGGTTTCTGGGTTGCTTCGTCGCCCTACGGGCTCCTCGCAATGACGGTGCAATGACGGTGCAATGACGGTGCAATGACGGTGCAATGACGGTGCAATGACGGTGCAATGACGGCGCAATGACGGCGCAATGACGGCGCAACTTTTTTTATTCACTCCTTCGGTAACAGTTAATATGGATCAACGCGGACCGCGTCAAAAATTCGAGCATTTAAGATTTACTTAATCTTTGCTTGCTATTCTGCGAGCTGCTGCTTAGTCTTAGCGCAAATCACAGAAGGTGTTATAAATAGGGAGTGATACTGATGTTGCAAAGGCCTGCGATAAATATTCGACCACGAAGGAATAGCGCTCCAATCCCAAAAAATTTGTCAAGTTCCACCGAGCCACCCAATTCCAAAAATTGGTCAAGTTCCTCCGATGAGGAATCCAGTACTGAATCGGATGCCAGTGCTTCCCATAAAAAAACTCCTTTTTTCCTTCATGTCAGTAAGAGTGATGATGTCTTTGATGAGGTTCCAATTTGTAACGAGGTCGATGTCGTTATTGTAGGTGGTGGGCCTATCGGGTTAGCGCATGCATTTGGTTTGAAAAAATTAAATCCATCGCTTAATGTGGTGTTGCTTGAGAAAAGTATAGAGCATAAACGCAAACGTACTTTGTTGATGTGTCGAGAACAATTACGCAGTTTTATGCGCGCCACCAATGCAGAGAGTGAGCAAGATTTAAAAGATTTATTAGGCCGCCTTAAAGCTGATCCCCGTATTCAAATGGACGAATTGACGAGGATTTTTAATAAATTGGCCAAAGCTAAAGGTGTGGATATTCAAACTAAAGAATTAAATACCGTCCAAGAGAATGATGCGTTATTACATTTGCTTCCTAAATATAAACCACGGTTAATTATTTTTGCAGATGGTGCTCGCAGCAGGATTGGTCGTCGTATGTTTGATAAAGGCAATCAAATCAAACATGAGTTTGATTATATATTGCGATTTAAATATGAAATTGATGGAGAAGTGAAAACCCAATATGACCGTTTCATTGATGAAATAGATTTATCGCTAGATGGTATTGTTGCAAGCGAACACATTGGGGAGTATAGAAACGGCTGCACACCGGTTACTCTTCAATTAATGGTCACAAAAAAAGAGTTTTTAAGTTTACGCATCGATGCTTTTCGTAAACTGTTAAACAATAACTCAAGTGACGAAAGTGATGAAGATTTTAAGGCTCCACTGAGAGAGCTTCAATTATCCGAAAGACTAGAAGGTTTTTTTTCTGCTTATATTGCGCATAGAGTGGGATTCGCAGCGCACAGTGAGGTAATGAATCGCATTCAAGTGAATGCGAAAAAAGCTTACGCAATGCATGCTAAAAATATTTATGGTATTTGGCAGCAGACAGATAAAGATAATTCTACTAATGAATGGCCAGTCTTGCTAGTGGGTGATGCGGCATTAAATTTGTCATATTTTAAGGGGTTCAATGCGGGTCTTGAGGCAGCAACTCAGTTAATGTCATTGTTGGCACCTTCCATTAAATCGTCCTCTAACATTAGATCGCCACTGAGAGCCTATCGGGACTGGTTTTTAGACGAATTTTTGCCTACAAACGTTATGTCAGTGGCGAAGTCCAGCAACGTTATCAGGATGGATGAAAACCGTGATGCCCCGCTTTATCCACATCGTTCTCATGAGTTAGTTCAGTTTGCAGAATTGGATTATGTACCGATTACTTATACGATAAAAAAAATAGCTAAGCTATTTGCGGATTTTGTTAAACCGTATAAATCAGCTTTTCAGGTAGGACGGGATTTTAGCCAGCCTTTTATTGGTCTTGCCAATATAGTGATGGGTCTCACCAAAATAGTGGTAGGCATTTTTACCTTAAATTTTATGCTTCCAGTGGATGGATTGTTTAGAATTTTGCGCGGGTTACTAGAAGTGGCGACGACACCACTTGCTTGGTTGATGAAGCCTATTTTCAGGCTTATTGCAACCGGTGTACATGAAACGCCAAGCATTGAAAATGGGGATGGCATGCGTCGATTGGCGGAACTGGGTTTTGAAAGGTTAAATGATGCTGAACATAATACACGACTTTCCACTCAAGAAATTCAGGAATTATTAGCAGTGTGTCATGATCTACACCGTAAATTTGATAAAGGGTATCAGCGCGCTCAAAAAACGGAGATTCCCGTGAAGGAACGTACCTTATATAATTCATTGAGTGATAAAAACAATCCTCGGTTGGAGGGTGTTCAAGAAATTAGGCGGTACTTTTCACTTTTTGCTAAAGATGTGCGGGAAACAGATAAAAAGCATGGGTCGAAGAGAGCACTGCAGATGTCATCACCGCGATCAGAAACGCCTAGACTAGAAACACCAAGAGCAGCAACACCAAGAACACCCAGAGCGGCATCATTAAGAAGGACGATTGGAACCCACTCATAAGACAGGCTTGGGGTGTTGCAGTTATCCTAGTACTTCACCTCAATTTCCACAACTTCTGCCTGTTGCTGAAGGATGGCGATCAATGTATCTGTTGGTTTCACCAGCCACGTTCTTCCCAATTTAATATTGGCTTGAATATTGTCTTTAATATATCGCAATACAATCGGGCAATTGCCACCTAAATGGTTTTGTAATAAGCGCATCAATTGATTGGCATCCCAGGTATGGGAGGCGGATAAGCTGATATGCAGCGATTTAGCGAAACGTTCACGCGCATGATCAATGGTGCAGAGGTCTCGACATACAATGCGTGGGCTATTGCTGAATTCATCTAAACTCACCTCACCCTCGACAATGATCATTTGATCTTCAACGAGCAATGGACGGTATGTTTGGAAGCATTCGGAAAAACAAACTACTTCAATGGTCGCTGTTCCATCATCCAAGGTGAAGATAGCAATGCGGTCACCACGCTTTGTTTGACGGGTGCGGATATTGGTGATGATGCCTGCGGCACGAGCCGTTTTGTGCTGACTTGGGTGTAGTTCCGCAATGCGGCAAGTAGTGAAATGCGATAATTCATTGAGATAACGGTTGAGTGGATGGCCCGTGAGATAAAAACCGAGCGTTTCTTTTTCGCCTTGTAATTGAATTTCCTCACTCCATGGGTCTACATTGACATAATGAGGTGCGTCGGTGTGAATATCCATTCCCAATAAATCTTGTTGGCCCCTTTGTTTGTTTTGCAAAGTTTGTTCGGCTTGTTGCAATGCATTACTGAGGGAAGCCATGAGGGTAGCGCGATGCGTTTCTAAGCTGTCAAAGCTACCTGATTTAATGAGAGCCTCAATAACGCGACGATTCATTTTGTGCATGTCGGCGCGATGACAAAAATCAAATAAATCTTTATAAGGACCATTTTTTTCACGTTCAGCGATGATGTTTTCAATGGCTCCTTCACCAGCCCCTTTGATGGCACCCAGACCCGATAAAATATTTTTTTCATCGATCATCTTAAAAAAATAATGACTCTTATTAACATCAGGTGGTGAGATGTGCAATTTCATTGCTTCGCATTCATCACGGAAGATAATAATTTTTTCAGTTTTATCCATATCGGAAGAGAGAACCGCTGCCATGAATGCAGCAGGGTGGTGGGCTTTGAGCCAGGCGGTTTGATAAGCAATTAATGCATACGATGCAGAGTGTGATTTGTTGAAGCCGTAGCCGGCGAATTTTTCCATTAAATCAAAAATGCCGCTGGCGGTTTCTGCTTTCACGCCGCGATTTTCTGCGCCTTTACAAAATATTTTGCGTTGCTTTGCCATTTCTTCCGGTTTTTTCTTACCCATTGCGCGCCGTAAAATGTCAGCAGCCCCTAAGGTGTAACCAGCTAATACCTGCGCGATTTGCATCACTTGTTCTTGATATAGAATGACGCCGTAGGTGGGTCGCAACACGGGTTCTAAATCTGGATGTGGATAAATGACGCGCGAACGTCCGTGTTTACGATTGATAAAATCATCCACCATGCCAGATTGCAAGGGACCTGGGCGAAAGAGTGCGACTAAGGCAATTAAATCTTCGAAACAATCAGGTTGTAAGCGCTTAATCAGATCGCGCATACCGTGAGACTCCAACTGGAACACGGCGGTTGATTTGCAAGCTTTTAGTAATTGATAAGTGAGTGGATCGTTTAACGGGATCAGGGAAATATCAATGGGTGCTTCTTGTTGCAGCTGTTTGCTATGATTGATGACGCGCAATGCACGATCAATGATTGTCAGCGTTTTTAAGCCTAAAAAGTCGAATTTTACCAGACCGACTGCTTCTACATCGTCTTTATCAAATTGCGTGACAGGATGTGTTGCTTCATTAGGTTCGCAATAGAGTGGAACAAAATCGGTGAGTTTTCCTGGGGCGATAACGATGCCACCTGCGTGTTTGCCTACGTTACGCGTCGTGCCTTCTAGTTTACGCGCAAGATCGATCAGTGTGCGAACTTCTTCTTCTTGTTTATAGCGCTCGCGCAATAATTGTTCTTGCTCCATGGCTTTATCAAGCGTGATGCCTAACTCAAATGGAATTAATTTTGCGATTTTGTCTACAAAGCCATAACCCAAGGCCAGTACGCGTCCAACGTCTCGTACGACGGCTTTTGCTGCCATGGTGCCGTAGGTGATGATTTGCGACACGCTGTCATGTCCGTGTCGCTGCATGACATATTCAATGACGCGATCACGGCCTTCCATGCAAAAGTCGATATCGAAATCAGGCATGGAGACGCGTTCGGGATTTAAGAAGCGTTCAAACAACAAATCAAATGCGAGTGGATCAAGATCAGTAATTTTGAGCGCATACGCAACCAATGAACCAGGGCCGGATCCACGGCCAGGGCCGACAGGAATACCATTGTCTTTTGACCATTTGGTGAAGTCGGCGACAATTAAGAAGTAACCGGCAAACCCCATTTTATTAATGACGTCAAGTTCACGAGCCAAGCGTTGATCGTATGGAGTGCGGTCGGTGTTCAAAAAGGTGAAGCGATCATTTAGCCCCACTTTTGCAACTTCACACAAATAGCTTTCTGTGGTGTAGCCTTCTGGCACATCAAAATGGGGTAAGCGATTGATGCCCAGTTCAAAGTTGAGGTTGCAGCGTTTTGCAATTTCAACGGTATTGGTTAGCGCTTCAGGAATGTCTGCGAATAAGCGTTTCATTTCTTCCTGGGTGCGCAAGTATTGTTGCTCTGTGTAAATGCGCGGACGGTGCGGGTCATTGAGTGTCACGCCTTGTTGAATGCAGACACGCGCTTCATGTGCTTCAAAATCATCGCGTTCAAGAAAGCGAACGTCATTGGTGGCAACAACGGGCACGCGATATTTTTCCGCTAATTGAAGTGCGGAAAAAACATATTCTTTTTCTTGGGCTTTACCGGTGCGGCTGATTTCAATATAGAAATTCGTTGGAAAGAGGGATTGCCAATATTTCAAGCAAGCGGTTGCTTCTGCTTTATCGTTTGATAAGAGGGCTTTGCCTATATCACCTTCTTCTGCACCTGATAAGGCAATGAGACCGCTAGCGTGTGAGGCAAGCCACGATTGATTGATTAAGGGTGTGCCATTACTTTGGCCTTCTAAATAACTCTTTGAGATCAGTTGCAAAAGATGTAGATAGCCTTGTTTATTTTGGCAAAGCAAGGTGAGCCTAAATGCTTCTTTGGGGTTTTTATCTTTGACCACTTGTACATCGACACCAATGATGGGTTTGATTCCTGCAAGTATGGCGGCTTGATAAAATTTGACAGTGGCATACATATTACTGATGTCAGTGATCGCAACGGCAGGCATGCGAAAGTCTGCTGCTTTTTCCATGAGGGATGCGATCTGCACGATGCCATCGCTTAAGGAGTATTCAGTATGTAACCGCAGATGTATGAACGTGGTTTCCATGTAGGTTGGAAGTCCTGTGTTTTTGTGTGTTAAAAGATAATGCCATATTAAAGCGAAAATTAGTGATCTTATCTACTTGTCTATGTTTGACACTATTTGGCCATTCTGGTTTAATTCAATACAGATAACGCCTCGGATGCTCTTCCCCTAGCTAGAAATGCGCCAATTATGTATGATATCCCCTTTTTCGTTACCAAAAAGGTTAGTGGTAAATGAATATTAATTTTCTCGATTTTGAGCAGCCTATTGCTGAGTTAGAAGCGAAGATTCAAGAGCTACGCTTGGTGGGAACGGATGCAGATATCAATCTGAGTGAAGAAATTTCGCGCTTAGAGAAAAAATGTAATTTGTTAATTAAAGATACATTTGGCAAGCTGACCCCCTGGCAGGTGACACAATTAGCGCGGCATCCCCAGCGTCCCCATACCATCGATTATATTTCTCGTATTTTTACTGAATTTGATGAACTCTCTGGAGACCGTATGTTGTCTTCAGGCGTCTCGATTATCGCGGGGACTGCCCGTTTAGAGGGCACACCGGTGATGGTGATCGGCCATGAAAAAGGCCGGAAGACCAATGAAAAAATCGAACGAAATTTTGGTATGCCTAATCCTGAAGATTATCGCAAAGCCTTGCGATTAATGAAAATGGCGGAAAAATTTAATTTACCGATTATCACGTTTATTGACACACCAGGCGCTTATCCTGGCATTGGTGCTGAAGAGCGTAATCAAAGTGAAGCCATTGCTCGTAATCTATTTGTGATGTCACGTCTTAATACCCCCATTATTTGTACGGTGATTGGTGAGGGCGGTTCGGGTGGTGCATTGGCAATTGGGGTGGGTGACCGTGTGATGATGCTGCAATATTCTATTTATTCGGTGATTTCACCAGAAGGTTGTGCGTCCATTCTTTGGAAGAGTGCCGAAAAAGCATCATTAGCGGCAGATGCAATGAATTTGACGGCAGATAAAATTATTCAACTTAATTTGGTCGATGAGATTATCCCAGAACCATTGGGCGGTGCGCATCGGGATGTGGATGCAATGGCACAATCCATTAAAAAAGAATTGCTGCAACAATTGGCGGCATTGCAGGCAAAACCTATTTCTACGCTGGTTGAAGATCGTTACAAACGTATTATGGCCTATGGGCTGGGTGAATAATGCTGCTCGCTGTTGCAAAAGATTTTTGTATGCAGCAGGGGCTGGATAAAACATTTCATATTGCATACAGCGGCGGGATGGATTCGCACGTTTTACTAGCGGTTTTCAGCGAACTGAGATTACATCTCCCCATTCAATTACGCGCCATTCACATCAACCACGGGCTCAGTACACACGCCTCTGATTGGGCAGTGCATTGCGCACGCATTTGTGAGGCTTATCAGGTTCCTTTTTCAGCGCATCTCATTCAGATCGATTTGGCAGAGGATAGCAGTTTAGAAGAAGCGGCACGCGTTAAACGTTATGCAGTGTTTGCAGACTGCATGGATGTGAATGATGTGCTAGTCACTGCCCACCATGTAGATGATCAAGCAGAAACGGTATTGATACAGCTTTTGCGAGGGGCGGGAACCAAGGGACTTGCCGCGATGCCTGTTGTGAAGCCCTTTGCTCGCGGAGCGCACGGCAGGCCTTTTTTGTCTGTTCCTCGCGCTACATTGCGAGAATATGCGCTTAGTCTAGGGTTGCAGTGGATTGAAGATGAATCAAATGCAAATACCAATCTAACGCGCAATTTTATTCGGCATGTAATTTTTCCTCGCTTAACTTCCCGCTGGCCAACGGCTGCGGGGATGATTGCGCGCAGTGGTGCACACTGCGCCGAATCTCAAAGCTTACTTGAAGAATATGTAGCAGATGATTGTAAGCATGCGGAAGGTTCGCGCGCGCACACGCTATCGGTGCGAGCATTATCACGATTATCAGCGCAAAGACAACGCTTAGTGTTACGGGCGTGGATACATCAGCATGGGTATTGTTTGCCTAATACCAGAAAAATGCTGGCTATTCAGAATGATGTGTTAACAGCGGCATGGGATCGACTGCCCGTAGTGAGGTGGAAGGAAACAGAGTTACGGCGGTATAGAGATGATTTGTATCTACTTCCTCCCTTGGACGTGTTTGCTATGAATGAGCCACTGTTATGGGATTTAAAGCAACCCTTGGAGTTAGAGCATAGAACGTTAGAGGCAAGCTTAGTGAAGGGAAGTGGGTTCACATCACAACTTCAGCAAGTCACTGTACAGTTTCGTCGTGGCGGTGAAACGGCGGAATTTGCAAAGCGTGGCCGGCATACTTTGAAGAATTTGTTTCTAGAGTGGGATGTATTGCCGTGGGAACGCAACCGTGTTCCGTTATTGTTTGATGATGGACGGCTGATTGCGGTGGTGGGGTATTTTTTGCATGAGGATTATGCAGTGGAGGTGGGGGAGTTGGGGTGGGAGGTGGTGTAGCCTGGACACGATTTTTGTGTCCAGGATGGTGCATATAGCGAAGCCACTACCCTGGACACAAAAATCGTGTCCAGGCTACACCCCGTGCGTTATCGAATGTCATCCTTACTTCTTACAACACCCACACACACAGCCTGAGCACAGGTATTTGATCAACGCACCAAATCCTAATATCGGCAAGGAGACATCAAAAAAATCACGGAAATAGATGAGTTTGATGAGTTGATCGCTATTATTAAATTTTAGAGCGCAGAAACCGATTATGACGGCAATTAAAATAATTAACGTTATGAAAATCCGCATATACATGCACTGGTCTCCTATCGAGAAAGGTCGAGCTTTCATGCCCGCATCGTTTAAAACTAGAACAGCCTAAAAGGATATGATGCAGGAGTCAAGGTGCTTGATGAGGTGCATTGTTCCATTGCAGCGCTGGGCTGATTTTGCTAAAGTTCTTACAAGATTTTCCCTTATTCTTTAAATAGAAAACACATCACTATGACTCGATATATTTTCATTACTGGCGGCGTCGTTTCTTCCTTGGGTAAGGGCGTTGCGTCTGGCTCATTAGCAGCTATTCTTGAAGCCCGTGGATTGACCGTAAACCTGATGAAGCTCGATCCTTACATTAACGTCGATCCTGGCACCATGAACCCGTTTCAGCATGGGGAAGTGTTTGTGACCGAGGATGGCGCAGAAACCGACCTTGATTTGGGCCATTATGAGCGCTTTGCGCGTATCAAGATGTCTAAAGCCAATAACTTCACGACCGGCCGCGTTTATGCGAATGTGATTCGCAAAGAACGCAAAGGCGATTACTTGGGCGGTACGGTGCAAGTCATTCCCCATATTACCGATGAAATTAAACATCAAATCATCAAAGGGGCTGGTAAGGTGGATGTGGCTTTAATTGAGATTGGTGGCACCGTGGGCGATATTGAGTCGCTGCCGTTTTTGGAAGCAATTCGACAAATGCGTGTTGAATTGGGCCGCCAAAAAACTTTATTTATTCATCTGACTTTATTGCCATTCATTTCTACTGCCGGTGAAATTAAAACCAAACCTACGCAACATTCCGTGAAAGAAATGCGTTCCATTGGTATTCAACCAGATATTTTATTATGCCGTTGTGATCGGCCCATTCCTGACAGTGCGCGCTCGAAGATTGCTTTATTTACGAACGTTGAGAAAGAGGCGGTGATTCCATTGTTGGATGTGGATTTTATTTATCAATTGCCAATGGAGTTGCATAAACAAGGCTTAGATAAGATTGTAGTGGAACATCTGGGCATTGAAGCGAAACCTGCAGATCTCAGTGAGTGGGAACGCGTGGTGGATGCTTATCGTCATCCTGATGCCACCGTCACCATTGGGATGGTCGGCAAATATGTGGATTTGACCGAATCGTATAAATCATTGTCTGAAGCATTGAGGCATGCGGGCATCCAAACGCGCACTCATGTGGATATTGTATACATCGATTCCGAAGAATTAGAACGACAAGGTGCAGAAGCATTGTTGTCACGCATGGATGCTATTTTGGTTCCAGGTGGATTTGGTAAACGCGGTGTGGAAGGAAAAATATTGGCGGTGCAGTATGCGCGTGAAAATAATATTCCGTATTTTGGTATTTGTTTAGGCATGCAAATCGCTATTATTGAATATGCGCGTCATCTCGCTGGTATGAATAAAGCTAACAGTAGTGAATTTGATCCGGCAACACCTTATCCAGTGGTGGCGTTAGTCACTGAGTGGACTGGGCAAACGGGTGAGAAAGAGCAGCGCAGTGATAAATCCGATGTGGGTGGGACTATGCGTTTAGGCGGCCAGTCTTGTTTCTTGGAAAAAGATTCGTTGGCGCGGAAATTATATGGCAAGGAAGTGGTGGTGGAGCGACATCGTCACCGTTACGAAGTGAATAACACTTTATTGCCTGCTATTGAAAAGGCGGGTCTGAAAGTGTCTGGACGTTCACAAGATAATTTAGTGGAGTTGGTTGAGTTGCCAAACCATCCTTGGTTTATAGGCTGCCAATTTCATCCAGAATTTACTTCCACACCGCGTGATGGCCATCCCTTGTTTACTCATTTTATACGCGCGGCTAAAGCGAATAATGAAAAAAAAACAAAATTAAGTGAGGTTGCGAACCAATGAAATTATGCGGTTTTAATGTAGGCATTGATCAACCTTTCTTTTTAATTGCAGGCCCTTGTGTGATTGAGAGCGAGCAATTGGCCATTGATACGGCGGGTGAATTAAAAGCAATAACGGATGCACTCAATATTCCGTTTATTTATAAATCCTCGTTTGATAAAGCGAATCGCACTTCTGTTAACAGTTTCAGAGGGTTGGGATTGGAAAAGGGATTGCAGATTTTAGCTGCAGTTAAAAAACAAGTGGGAGTGCCGGTACTTACTGATGTGCATGAAGACACGCCGATTGAAGAAGTAGCGAAAGTGGTGGATGTGATGCAAACGCCTGCATTTTTATGCCGTCAAACGAATTATATACAGACGGTAGCGAAGCAAGGTATTCCAGTCAATATTAAAAAAGGACAATTTCTTTCACCATGGGAAATGAAGAATGTGGTGGAGAAAGCGCGTGAAACAGGGAACCAACTTATTATGGTGTGCGAGCGTGGTGCCTCCTTTGGTTATAATAATTTAGTATCTGATATGCGCTCACTCGCTGTGATGCGTGATACGGGTTGTCCGGTTGTATTTGATGCAACGCATTCTGTGCAATTGCCAGGAGCGGCTGGTACTAGTTCAAGCGGTCAGCGTCAATTTGTTCCTGTGCTCGCGCGTGCCGCAATGGCGGCGGGTGTTGCTGGACTTTTTATGGAAACGCATCCTAACCCGGATAAAGCGCCCTCTGATGGGGCTAATATGTGGC
>Ga0206988_1190_pt1 | contig 15373 bp, 11 predicted proteins | sample Alteio_BWMinCont_12_FD_153263 | JGI IMG/M metagenome (GOLD analysis project Ga0206988, IMG submission 153263) | Enriched cells from forest soil in Barre Woods Harvard Forest LTER site, Petersham, Massachusetts, United States -... | ecosystem: Environmental > Terrestrial > Soil > Temperate forest >... | reverse complement strand
CTTTGTATCAGGTGATACGGCAGCATCGTTGACTAATACCGGTAGTGCCTATAATAGTGCACATGTTTTAGCAGCAACGACGGTTACGACGAGTGGTATAGCGGTAAGCAGTATCACCGGTAGCAATTCAAGTGCGGCGACAGATTACAGTGTGAATGCAAGTGCACCTATATCAGCAACTATTACGCCAGCTTCATTATCCGCAAACATATCAAACACGGGAGTAACAAAAGTCTTTGATGCAACAACAGCGGCACCAGTAGGTTTCACACCTACTTATTCATTCACAGGCTTAGTATCTGGTGATACCTCTGCCACTCTTTCAAATACTGGTTATGCATATAATAGCGCGCATGTGGCTAGCGCAACGAAAGTGACAGTGAGTGGTCTTGCTTTAACCGGCATTACAGGCAGCAATAGCAGCTTAACCAGTGACTATAGCTATAGTCCAAGCAGCTTGGATGTATTAGCAACGATTACACCTAAAACATTAGCAGCAAGCTTAACCAATACGAGTGTTACCAAAGTTTATGATGGTACAACGAGTGCACCAGTAGGATTTACGCCAACATATAGCGTGTCTGGCTTTGTATCAGGTGATACAGCAGCATCGCTGACTAACACCGGCAGTGCTTATAATAGTGCGCATGTTTTAGCAGCAAACACAGTTACAACGAGTGGTCTAGCAGTAAGCAGCATCACTGGCAGTAATTCAAGTGCGGCGACAGATTACAGTGTGAATGCAACCGCAGGTATATCAGCAACGATTACAACTAAAGCCTTAGCGGCAACGATAGCGAATATTGGTGTGACTAAAGTCTATGATGCAACAACAGCGGCACCAGTAGGCTTTACTCCAACATATAACTTTACTGGCTTAGTGGCGGGTGATACAACAGCAACCTTATCAAATACGGGCAGTGCATATAATAGCGCGCATGTGGTTAGTGCAACGAAAGTGACAGTGAGTGGTCTTGCTTTAACAGGTATTACAGGCAGCAATAGCAGCTTAACCAGTGATTATAGCTATAGTCCAAGCAGCTTGGATGTATTAGCAACGATTACTCCTAAAACATTAGCTGCCAGCTTAACCAATACGGGTGTCACCAAGGTTTATGATGGTACAACAACAGCACCTGTAGGCTTTACACCTACATACAATGTAACAGGCTTTGTATCAGGTGATACAGCAGCATCGTTGACTAACACCGGTAGTGCTTATAATAGTGCGCATGTTTTAGCAGCAAACACAGTTACAACGAGTGGTCTAGCAGTAAGCAGCATCACTGGCAGTAATTCAAGTGCGGCGACAGATTACAGTGTGAATGCAACCGCAGGTATATCAGCAACGATTACAACTAAAGCCTTAGCGGCAACGATAGCGAATATTGGTGTGACTAAAGTCTATGATGCAACAACAGCGGCACCAGTAGGCTTTACTCCAACATATAACTTTACTGGCTTAGTGGCTGGTGATACATCAGCCACTTTATCTAACACAGGCAGTGCTTACAATAGTGCGCATGTGGCTAGCGCAACGAAAGTGACAGTGAGTGGTCTTGCTCTAACTGGCATTACAGGCAGCAATAGCAGCTTAACCAGTGATTATAGCTATAGTCCAAGCAGCTTGGATGTATTAGCAACGATTACTCCTAAAGCATTAGCTGCAAGCTTAACGAATATGGGTGTCACCAAAGTTTATGATGGTGCGACAAGCGCTCCAGCTGGCTTTACACCTATATACAATGTAACAGGCTTTGTATCAGGTGATACGGCAGCATCGTTGACTAATACCGGTAGTGCTTATAATAGTGCACACGTTTTAGCAGCAAACACAGTTACAACGAGTGGTCTAGCAATAAGCAGCATCACCGGTAGTAATTCAAGTGCTGCAACTGATTACAGCGTCAATGCAACCGCTAATATATCTGCAACAATTACTACTAAAGCGTTAACTGCAAGCATAACCAATACGGGTGTTACCAAGGTTTATGATGGTACAATAGCGGCACCGGCAGGTTTTACACCTACATACAATGTAACAGGCTTTATATCAGGCGATACAGCAGCATCACTGACAAATACTGGTAGTGTCTATAATAGTGCGCATGTTTTAGCAGCAACGACTGTTACTACGAGTGGTATAGCAGTAAGCAGCATCACCGGTAGTAATTCAAGTGCAGCAACTGATTACAGTGTGAATGTTAATGCAACTGTATCAGCAACTATTACACCAGCTTCATTATCCGCAAGCTTAACCAACAGTGGTGTAACCAAAGCTTACGATGGTACAACGAGCGCACCTGCTGGCTTTACACCTACCTATAGCTTTGCTGGATTAGTATCAGGCGATACCTCAGCCGCAATCACAAATACTGGCATTGTTTATAACAATGCACATGTAGTAAATGCAACGCAGGTAACTGTCAGTGGTCTTGCATTGGTAAGCATCACCGGCAGCAATAGCAGCTTAACCAGTGACTATAGCTTCACACCAACTAGCTTAAATGTATCTGCAACGATTACGCCTAAAGGATTAACTGCAAGCTTAACCAATACGGGTGTCACCAAAGTTTATGATGCTACAACGAATGCGCCTGTAGGCTTTGCGCCAACTTATAACGTTACGGGATTCGTATCAGGTGATACGGCTGCCACATTGACAAACACAGGCAGCGCTTATAATAGTTCACAAGTCTTGGCTGCCAACCAAGTAACAGTCAGCGGTATAGCGCTTAATAGCGTTAGCGGCAGTAATGGAAGTTTAGTTAGCGATTATCACTACACACCTACTAGTCTCAGTGTCGCAGCCAGCATTACACAAAAAGCATTAACTGTTACTAACGTCACAGCGAATGATAAAGTCTATAATGCATCCACTGCTGCTACCTTAAATACCAGCTCTGCCAACTTATCTGGTGTAATAATAGGTGATACGGTATCCGTCAGCTCAGGAACGGGTATATTTGCTAATCAAAATGTAGGCAATAATATTCCTGTAACAGCTTCCGGATTTGTATTAAGCGGATCAAGCTCTAACAATTATTCTGTCTTACAACCATCTGGCTTAGCGGCTAATATTACACCAGCCACCTTAACCACCAGCTTAGTGGGAAACATATCCAAAGTGTATGATCAATCAACCTCTGCTGCGATTGCGAATAATAATTATCAATTATCAGGCGTCTATAGCGGCGATACGGTTAATTTGAATAATCCAAGCACAGGCGCTTATGCAAGTATGAATGTAGGATCAGGCATACAAATTTCTGCCAATGGATTAGCAATTAGCGGTTCTTCAGCAGGCAATTATCAATTGGCAGCCAATACAGTTAGCGGTAATGTTGGTAGCATTACAGCGGCATCTGTTAGTGTCTCCGGTGCCAGCGCGAATAATAAAAACTATGATGGCAATACCTCCGCCACATTGAACTTTAGTTCCACCACATTATCTGGTGTTTATTCAGGTGATAACGTTAGTCTTAATACTTCAAGCTATACTGCAAATTTTGCTAATGCAAACCCAGGAACAAACATTAGCGTCGCAGTAAGTTATTTAGGCTTAAGTGGCTCTTCTGCAAGTAACTATCAAGCAGTATTGCCTACTGGATTAACAGCCAGTATTTTAGGCGAAATTCCACAGACACCCTCACCCGTACCGCCAACACCGCCGGTACCGCCATCTCCTTCCGTGAGCGCTACATATCAAGTAATCTATTTATTCTCACAAGAATATTTTATGAATACGATGACCTATGGAAATGGCGGAGATATCATTGATACACCCAAAAAAGTTCAACAAAATGATACTTATTCAGGCTTGTTTGCTGGGACAGGTAATATTAGCGCTTCGCCGAAGGGTGTCGGTAGCGCCTATGTTTGCGCGAGTATCTCTCCATTAGTGAATATTTGTGCCCATCAGTAAACATATGGCGGCTAATCACCAACAGTGACTATTTTCATAGAATTCGTTCTACCATGCACCCCAATTAAATCACCTTTAGTAATAATAACGAGGTCGCCTTTTCTAAGAATATCGCGCTCACTCAGTGCGGAAATAGCAGATTGATTGAGAACACGGCGATCAATATGGGTCGCATCGAATGGAATAGGGTACACATCACGATATAAAGTCATGCGTCGCAATGTAGTGTCATAACGGCTTAAGCCATAAATAGGAATATTAGAATTAATACGAGACATCAGTAGCGGTGTCGTGCCAGATTCCGTCAGTGCAATGATAGCTTTGATGTCTAAGTGATTGGCAGTAAACATCGTCGCCCCAGCAATGGCTTCATCCACATATTTAAGTTGCTGGCCATTTGAATGATTATTCGCTTTGATGTGGCTATGTTTCTCAGCACTCAAACAAATACGATCCATCGCAGCAACCGCTTTATCAGGATACAAACCAACCGCTGTTTCACCAGATAACATGACGGCATCTGTACCATCGAGTACTGCATTTGCAATGTCTGATACTTCCGCACGGGTAGGGATGGTGTTCAAAATCATGGATTCAAGCATCTGCGTCGCTGTAATAACAGGTTTATTATAAATGCGAGATACGATAATAATCTTTTTTTGCGCGGCAGGTAATTCTGCATCGCCAATTTCTACCCCTAAATCACCGCGCGCAATCATAATGGCATCGGATGCTTGAATAATACCTTCTAGATTATCAATAGCCTCCGAGCGCTCAATTTTTGCGATGATGCCCGCATTACCGCCCGCTGCTTTTACCAACACACGTGCTTCTTTAATATCATCCGCATGTCGGGGAAAAGACACGGCAATGTAGTCCGCTTCAAAGCGAACTGCATCTTTAATATGTTCATGATCTTTTTCTGTGAGTGCCGCAGCTGATAAGCCGCCACCTAAACGATTAATACCTTTGTTATTGGATAATTCACCGCCCACCACCACTAGACAATGAATTTTAGTAGGTTCAACACGCGTGACAGTAAAAACAAGTCGGCCATCATCAAGCAGTAATGTGTCGTTGATGCGCACATCTTGCGGAAGAGATTTGTAACCAAGTGATACGCTATGTTCATCACCCTCATTTTCATCCATTGCGGTATCCAGCGTAAAAGGCTGTCCTTCTTTCAACAGAATTTTTTTATTTTTAAATCGACCAATACGTATCTTTGGACCTTGCAAATCCACTAATAGCGCAACAGTAATGTGATGCCGCGCAGCAATGTCACGCACCATTTTTATACGTTTCTCATGCACGTTGATTTCACCATGCGAAAAATTAGCACGAAAAACCACCGCACCTGCCAGAATGACACGTTCAAGCATATCTGGATTGTCGAGAGAGGGGCCAAGAGTGACTACAATTTTGGTGCGGCGTAGCTGGTTCATGCAGAATGAGTTCCTAGTTTAAAGTATGATCCCCGCGAAGCGAGGATCTATAAATGATAATGATTGAACGAGGAACGTAGCTACCACTACGACACTTTTTCTTGTTTTACAGTAGCGCGTTCTTCTAATGCTGCAATCACAGGCAATTTTTTACCTTCTAGTACGTTAAGAAACGCACCGCCACCCGTTGAGATATAGTCAATTTTGCTTTCAAGGTGGTATTTTTCTATGGCTGCCAGTGTATCACCACCGCCCGCCACTTTAAACGCTTTGCTTTCAGCAATCGCTTTGGCGATGGCTTGTGTGCCATTAGAAAATTCTTCAATTTCGAAGGCGCCGATGGGGCCATTCCACAAAATGGTTTTGGCTTTTTTGATGATACTAACAAAAAGCTTGATCGTATCAGGCCCCATGTCGAAGATTTTTTCTTTATCATCAATTTGGGAGACGAGTCGCACATACGATTCAGAGTCTTCAGATAGCCGTTCCGCTACCACCACATCGATGGGTAAGGGAACTTCCGCTTTGCGTTGTTTTGCTTCAATCGTTAATCGTTCTGCTTCATCCAGTAAATCAGGTTCATATAACGATTTACCCACCGTATAACCTTCAGCGGCTAAAAAGGTATTGGCAATACCGCCGCCAATGATTAGCGCATCCACTTTTTTAACCAAGGAGTTAAGCAGCGATAACTTAGTAGAAACCTTGGAGCCGCCGACGATAGCGACTACTGGATGAGCAGGATTTTCCATGATTTTACTCAAGGCTTCTAATTCAGAAAGCAATAACGGGCCCGCACAAGCTTGTTTTGCATATTTGATCGCGCCGCAAGTGGACGATTCAGCCCGATGCGAGGTGGCGAATGCATCCATGACAAAAATGTCACAGAGCGATGCAATTTTTTTGGCAAGTTCTACGTTGTTATCTGTTTCGCCATGTTGAAAGCGCACATTTTCTAACAACACCACTTGAGATTCACCCATATTCACCCCGTCTATCCAATGCTGAATAAGCGGAACATCCATTTTTAATAATTTGGATAATCGTTGTGCTACCGGCGCGAGAGAAAAGGCTTCATCGTAACCCGAGGTTGCTGGGCGGCCTAAGTGAGACATGAGCATCACTTTGCCATTTTTTTTGAGCGCCTCCTTAATGGTGGGCAATGCTGCGCGGATGCGCAAATCGCTGGTGATCACACCGTGTTTGAGGGGGACGTTAAAATCTTCTCGAATTAAGATCCGCTTTCCTTTCAGATCAAAATCAGACATGGTTGAGATAGGCATTCACAAAGCTCCTTAAGAAAACAAAAAACGACGGTAGTCTGCTGAATTTATTGCATAACCGCTTGAAACACAATACTGTAAATTACTTATGCAGAAAATATTAAAACAATTTTTAGCGCTGGAGTCAGGGAGCGGCATCCTTCTGCTTCTGATGGCAACACTCGGGATGGTTTGGGCAAATTCACCACTTGGGGTTATCTATCAGCAGTTTACGCGTACGTTCCAGCTATTTATCAACGAAGGCTTGATGGCTATTTTTTTTCTAGTAGTCGGCCTTGAGCTGAAACGGAATTTTTTTAGTGGCCCCTTATCCCATTTTGCAAAGATCTTATTACCAACGGCAGCAGCGGTGGGCGGCATGCTGGTTCCGGTTCTTATTTATTATGTTATCAATGCGAACAACGATAACACGCTGAAGGGCTGGGCAACGCCTGTCGCTACCGATATCGCCTTTGCGCTGGGGGTATTGTCACTATTAGGCCGCCGGATTCCGGTACAGTTGAAAGTGTTTTTGTTGGCATTAGCGATTATTGATGATATCGGTGCGATCATTATTATTGCTCTTTTTTTCACCCAGTCCTTATCTTATTTAATGCTATTTCAAGCGGCATTGTTGCTGGTGGTGCTCTATTTACTTAATCGCTATCCAGTACGCTCACTTCTTCCCTATTTATTTATAGGCGTTTTATTATGGGTGTGCTTGTATCATTCAGGCGTGCATCCCACTATTGCAGGCGTACTGCTCGCGTTTGCCATTCCAGTCGAGGATCATCAAGGCCAATCGCCATCCAGTCAATTAGAAAGCTTTTTACATCCGTGGGTCGCCTATTTCATCATTCCGCTCTTTGCGCTGTCGAATGCCGGGTTTTCATTTGCAGGGATGTCGTTCAGTACATTATTTAATGGCCTGGTGCTGGGCATCGCTCTCGGCTTATTTATAGGCAAACAAGTAGGCGTATTCGGTTTTACCTGGTTATTCGTCAAATCAGGCCTCGCAAAGCTACCTGAAGGGGCCACCTGGTTGTCAATTTATGGCGTAGCACTGCTCGGCGGAATCGGTTTTACTATGAGTCTCTTTCTTGGTACGCTCTCTTTTCAACAAGAAGCGGCTGTCTATTTATCAGAAATGCGGCTTGGTGTCATAATAGGCTCAGTTTTGTCCGGTTTAGTGGGTGCGATGGTATTGATAATAGCAACTGAGGAGAGATCGCATTGAAAAATGATTATCCATTGAAGCAAGTCAGTTTTACCCAGCGTACGCTGGGCTGGCTCATCCATGCGTTTACAGCGAGTGGTGCTTGTGTTGCTTTACTCTCGCTGCTGGCTATTTATGAATACAACTTATTACTAGCGCTTTGGTTGATGGGTGCTGCTATCGTCATTGATGCGGTAGATGGCATCTTTGCTCGTAAAGTTAAAATCAAGGAAGCTGTGCCAGAGATTAATGGTGAGTTACTAGATAATATCGTTGATTTTGTAAATTACACTATTGTTCCTTGTTTCTTTTTGTTGGTAACCAATTTGTTGCCGACCCATTGGCGCGTGTTTTGTGTCATGATTATTACTTTTTCCTCTGCTTATCAATTCACACAAGTAGATGCCAAAACCTCCGATCACTTTTTTAAAGGCTTTCCCAGTTATTGGAATATTGCCGTGTTTTATTTGTTTTTCTGGCAAATGAGTAATATCACCAACATGGCGATATTACTGATATTGGCTGTGCTGAGTTTCGTTCCCATTAAATATATTTATCCCTCACGAATGGATTACCTCACGAATAATAAATTGCTTCGTTTAGGCATGGTGTTAATGACACTCTGCTGGGGAGCGGCGACATCGGGTCTGTTGTGGATATATCCCGCGTCTAATCATTTTCTAGTGGCAGTATCCATTGGTTACTTACTGCTTTATATCGGCATCAGTTTATACCGTACCTGGGTGCCATTAACGTCCACGGCGTTTGCAGCCAGATGATGCAGCGTATATTAGTGACAGGCGGAGCTGGTTTTATTGGTTCGCATACAGTGGATTTGTTACTTCAACAAGGTGCGGATGTCGTTGTCCTAGATAATCTTTCCTCAGGTAAGTTAAACAATGTTAATTTGCGCCATCCCAACCTTGAATTCATCGAAGGCGATATACTAGAGTTACCTTTTGTAGAAGAATTAATTGCAAGCTGTGATGCAGTCTTGCATCTTGCAGCGATCACTTCTGTCCCTGTTTCTATTGAAGATCCCATTTATTCATTTCAAATAAACACACAAGGGGTCTTGCATATGCTGGAAGGCATACGCAAAGCAAGACGTCCAATCCGATTCGTTTATGCATCCAGTGCGGCAGTGTATGGAAATACCACTGAATTACCTTGCCGTGATGATAGAGTCATTCAGACAGCGGCTGTTTCGCCTTATGCTTTACAAAAAACGCCAAGCGGAAGAGTATGCAAAATTATATGCAGATTTACACAGCGTAACGAGTCTCGCCTTGCGTTATTTTAATGTGTACGGCGAGCGTCAAGATCCCGCTTCACCTTATTCCGGTGTTATCAGCCGTTTTCTAGAGGCTTATAAAAATTCAACCGCATTAACTATTTTCGGCGATGGATTGCAGTCACGTGATTTTATCAATGTAAAAGATGTGGCTGCAGCAAATGTGCTGGCACTAAAAAGTAAAGAAACCGGCGCGCTCAATATTGCAACTGGTGTACCAGAATCGTTGTTAGATATGATCAAATACTTGGAACAAGCAGGAGATAAGCCCGCCCAATTAGTTTATGCCCCTGCCCGCGCTGGCGACATTCGCGCATCTTATGCAGCGGTAGATGGTGCAGCAACGCAGTTAAATTTCCGTCACACCATTGGCTTAAAAGAAGGAATGGCCCAGCTAGTAGGGTAATTGCTGCATAATGTTTCAAATTTTTGTTGTTTTTGCTCGATATGATTTTTCCAACTCTCAAGGGCCCACCCTACCTCGAGCAACGATTCCAATCGTAAGCGCGCAAACCCAAATATTCCACATAAAAATTCGACGCCTAAACCAAGATGAGCCTCCCGGCTTGAGCGGTAAAATGCTTCGCTACTTTTCAACTTGAACGCCACTGCCGGTGCGCTTATTACTTTCTCTTTTTCAAACGCAGTGACTATATCATTAATGCCTTCACAGAAAATCTCCGCGGTTTCTGGTATGGAAACACTTTGTGTTAAACCTATCAGTCGAATACATAATGCAGCGTGCTGATTCCAATTATAATTGAAGGTTTGAAAATCATTTCGGTAAGCTTTATAGATAGCAAGCAGAAGTAATTCTACATCAATATGTTCATTTAACTTCACTGCCTTTTTTGGTACCAACAGGTTAAGCAAGAATGAGAGTGTCAACTCTGTTTTTTCACATAGTGCTACATTCAGTGGAACACCGTCATCATTGACGCCATTCGGAAACGTTTCTTCTTTGAATGCATCAATCAATGATTGCGCATAGGCAGTATATTCTTGCGGAATAACAATTTCATCCTCACCTTTTACGTTTTTTTGTATTTCATAGAAGACAAAAGCAGACAAGGCTTCCGTCCTCGATTTTATAACATCCTCAGTTTGCGGAAGTTTATCGTAATAGGATAGTAGCAGTTCGACTATTTTAATTTGTCTGCGTTTTACAGCCATCATCAATGCATTTTCAGCATAAAATTTTTGCCAAGTCAGTTTGCTTTCGATCACCAGATTTTTATCTGGCCGTCCTAATATTAATTCAGGTTCAGCCGCTAAACATTTTTTTACTGTTCTTAGATCATTATCCATTACTGCTTGCAAAAATATGGCAAACGTAACGCGTTCAGCTATGTCTGTAGCTGCCTGCACTTGACTAAGCGTATCGGATGAAATAGAAAAAATGTCGGCAGAAAAGAAGCCATGTTTTTTCAAGTAATCTGACTGGGATTTTTTGAGTACATCAAATGTTCTGTCTGTTAATTTAGAAACCTGTCTGTTAACCGCCATATTTATTCCGTTCTGATGGATGATTTATAACTGTACCTGGTATTTAATGTTGGTTTTTTATTGATAATACCACTTTCCCTCGTGCCTTCCCTGACTCCAATAGCCTGTGCGCATCACTAATCTGTTCAAGAGTGAACTGATGCGGGTCAATCAGAGGTTTCAGTTTTCCTTGGTTAACAATCTCGGCGACTTTTGAAAGTATTTCCCCATGTTCTTCACGTCCAATGCCGGTCAAAATCGGCAGCAGCATGAACACGACATGCAAACTCAGCCCTTTATTATGCATGGGTGTTAAATCATGCGTAGATCGAGCAACCGTAGTGACGACACAGCCATTCATCGCTGCGGCAAAAAGCGATCGATCTAAGTTACTACCTCCAATAGTATCAAATACAACATCAAACCCCTTACCTTGGGTAAGACGTGCCACATATTTTTCTACCTCTTCTTCTTTAGCATTAATTATTTCATCAGCACCCAATGATTTAGCTAAAGAAAAATCTTCATTTTTAAGCACGGTCGCATAAACATTCGCGCCGCACCATTTTGCTAATTGTACGGCAATATGCCCAACCCCACCCACGCCCCCATGGATTAAAATATTTTTATTGGCAGTTAATTTTGCTTTTTTGAACAAAGCTTCCCAAGCAGTAATCGTCACTAAGGGTAAGGCTGCCGCTTCTGCCATGGACAAGGATGTTGGTTTTTTAGCGATTAATTTACTATCTGCTAGCATAAATTCCGCAAGTGCACCAGGTGTACCCCTAAGACCACCCGCGCAACCATAAACTTCATCACCTATCTTAACGTTTTGCACATCAGGCGCCACGGCAGTAATCACACCAGCCACATCGCCATTTAAAACGGCCGGAAATTCAGGAGAAAGGGCGGGGACTGCGCCGCTACGAATTTTGCAGTCAATTTGATTAATGCTAGTCGCTGCGACTTTTATTAATACCTGCCCAGGCTTTAGTGTAGGCAGAGGAACATCCATTAACTCGAATACCGATGGATCACCAAATTGTTTAATCACTTGCGCTTTCATCATGCCCGCTTTCCCTTTATAAACCGCAACATTATCTTAATTAAGTTGTAGCCCGGATGAAATGTTTTTTATTTCCGGGGTTATTTCAATAAATTTATTGTTTTTGCATAACATGGCATTCCCAAAGACAAGAACGATATGCCTGTTGACCGCCACAATCTACCTCGTTTTCGTCACATTAGGATATCGAACACCCCGATGGCTTATGATCCGTAGAATGTTGGTTTGGTTGTTGCTGAAATTGTCGAACAATGTTCTGAAATTTCACCATTTTATTTTGAAATATTTTTTCTAAAAGGAGAATGCCGCCTAGTCCCCGCCCATCCAGCGTGCGGCACCCGCCAAACGCTCCACAAAAAAAATCAGCACCCAATCCAAGACGTGCATCACGATCAGTCCGATAAAATGCTTCGCCATCTTTCAACTTGAATGCCGCCGCCTGTGTGTTTATTTCCTTCTCATTTCCTTTTTCTAACGCAGTGACAACATACTCAAAACCTTCGCAGAAAAGCTCCGCGGTTTCTGGTATGGAAGCACTCTGTGTTAAACCCATTGCTCGAATACAAAATATATCGAGTTTATCCCAATTTAAACCGAAGCTTGGAAAGTTATTACTGTAAGCTTTGTAGATAGCAAGCAGCAGTAATTCTACATCAATATGCTCATCTAACTTCACAGCATTTTTTGGCACCAATATGTTTAGCAAGGACGAGAGTGTCAATTCGGTTTGCTTACTTAATACGACATTCACGGGAATATCGTTTTCGCCAGGTACACCATTCGGAAACGTTTCTTCTATGAATACATTAATCAATGATTGCGCATAGGCAGCATATTCTTCTGGAATAATAATTTCATCTACACCTGCTGCGTTTTTTTGTATTTCATAAGAAGCCCAAGTAGATAAGGCTTCTGCTTTCGATTTTAGAACATCCTCAGTCTGCGGAAGTTTATCGTAATAAGGCAGCAACAATTCAACCATTTTAATTTGTTTACGCTTCACTGCCATCGTCAGCGCCGGTTCTGCATAAAATTTCTGCCAAGTGCGCTTGCTCTCAACCACCAGATTTTTATCTGGTTGTCCCGTTATTAAGTCGGGTTCCGCTTCTAAACATTTTTTTACCATTGCTACATCATTATCAATCACTGCTTGCAGAAAGATGGCAAACGTCACACGATTTGCTATATCGATAGCTGCCTGTGCTTGACTGGGCGCATCGGATGAAATCGAAAAAATATCAGCAGAAAAAAAGCCATTTGTCTTCAAATAATCCGTCTGGGATTTTTTGAGTACATCGTAGGCCCTGTCGCTTAATTTAGATAATCTATAAGGGTGCCTGTTGACCGCCATACCTGCCTCGTTTTGATGGATGATTATTATGTCATTTTATGACTGTATAGTTTATATACAATCTAGGCAGGATGCAAGCAAATTTTATAGCAATAACAAGCTGAGTCTGTCAATAACCCATCAAATCAGTTATTATGCCCAACGTTTTACCCCCAAACCGGAGAAAAACTGTGCTTAAAAAGACCGGCACCGATGATCAAGCTTGCACCCAGCGACTCTATGAGGTCACACAAGCTGATTTGCCGCTTTCATGCCCACCCCGGGATAAACGGGTGTGGGATGCGCACCCAAGAGTTTATTTGCCCATTGAAGAAACAGGCGCGGTAATATGTCCTTATTGCAGCGCTAAATATATATTAAAAGATATGACATCGACGAAATGAAGCCTAAAAAAATCCTAATTATCGGTCCCGCTTGGGTAGGGGACATGGTCATGGCGCAAAGCTTATTAAAGCTTTTGAAGCATCGTGATCCAAACGTTATCATTGATGTATTAGCGTCCGCTTGGACATTTTCATTACTCTCACGTATGCCTGAAGTATCCGAAGCCATTGAAATGCCTTTTACCCATGGCGAACTCAAATTGCGTGCGCGCTATCAATTCGCTAAAACACTGCGTGCGCGCCACTATAATCAAGCAATTGTGCTGCCAAACTCATTTAAAGCAGCGCTGATTCCGTGGTTTGCCAAGATTCCATTGCGCACAGGCTGGCTTGGTGAGTGCCGATACGGCGTGTTAAATGATAGCAGACGACTTGATCAGAAACGTTATCCACTCATGATCAATCAATACATGGCATTGGGATTACCAGCAGATGCGCCATTGCCACAACAAACTTTTTTTCCTCGATTTGATATCACAGCGGAGTCGCAAGCAGCCGTACTTGCTAAACACAAACCACTCTGGCGTGGACGGCCAGTATTAGCATTATGCGCAGGCGCTGAATTTGGCCCTTCCAAACGCTGGCCAGAAGAATATTACGCAGACATCGCCAACAAAAAAATTACAGAAGGATGGGATATTTGGTTGTTTGGTTCACCTAAAGATCGTCCCGTCACTGAAAAAATTATGTCATTGACTGAAAACCGTTGTGAAAATATTTCTGGTCGTACAGAACTCGCTGAAACCATCGTGTTGTTGTCGCTAGTATCAGGCGTGGTAACGAATGATTCTGGTTTGATGCATATTGCAGCCGCACTCGATAAACCGCTGGTGGCCGTATATGGTTCCACGAGTCCCGCTTTTACACCGCCCTTATCACCGGATGCAATAGTGATGAAATTAAATTTAGAATGTCAGCCCTGTTTTCAACGCACGTGTCCTTTGAAACATCATCGTTGTATGCGAGATATACTCCCAGAGCAGGTGATGGCCAATATGACCGGATGGGGTGCTTAATATGCGTGTACTGTTACTTAAAACTTCTTCCATGGGCGATATTATCCACACACTGCCTGCCTTGACGGATGCAGGCAATGCGCTGCAGAACATTCGTTTTGATTGGGTGGTTGAAAATAGTTTTGCTGAAATTCCACCTTGGCACCCATTAGTCGATCGCGTTATTCCCGTTGCGTTGCGCCGTTGGCGCAAAGGTATTTTATCAAGCGACACACGCACAGGGTTGCGACAACTAAAAAAAACTTTCAACGAGCAACACTACGATCTGATACTGGATGCGCAAGGCTTAGTAAAAAGCGCTTTTCTTGCCTTCTTAGCAAAAGGGACGCGTGTTGGTTTGGATTGGGGTTCTGCGCGTGAGTCACTTGCATCCATCGCATATCAGAAAAAATGCACGGTTAATTTTTATCAACATGCCATTTTGCGCATGCGCCAATTGTTTAGTCAGGCATTAAACTACAAGCTACCAGAAACAGCGCCTGTGTTTGGGCTAACCATGCCACCGCCATCATCATCACTGAATGAAAAATATTTAGTTTTTCTACACGGAACAACATGGGACACCAAACAATGGCCTGAATCCTACTGGATGCAGCTCGTGGATTTAGCCGGAGCATCTGGCTACCGAGTGAAAATAGGCGGCGGTAATCCAATTGAAGTGGAAAGAGCGGAACGCATCGCAAGACACAACCCCATCGTGGATGTCATGCCTTATCTTGATATCAAAACGATGGCGGGATTACTTGCCAATGCAAAAGCAGCGGTTGCAGTAGACACAGGCTTTGGTCATCTTGCCGCGGCACTCGATGTGCCTACGGTTTCCATCTATGGTTCAACGAATCCTGCATACACTGGCGCACTTGGAAAAACCTCTATTCATTTAGCCACACAATTTGCTTGTTCCCCTTGCGTGAGCCGAACCTGCACTTA
>Ga0206988_1040_pt2 | contig 15378 bp, 14 predicted proteins | sample Alteio_BWMinCont_12_FD_153263 | JGI IMG/M metagenome (GOLD analysis project Ga0206988, IMG submission 153263) | Enriched cells from forest soil in Barre Woods Harvard Forest LTER site, Petersham, Massachusetts, United States -... | ecosystem: Environmental > Terrestrial > Soil > Temperate forest >... | reverse complement strand
AGATCCATTTGGTAACTTTTGGCAGCAAGGCTGATTTTGAGGGTTATAAAAATGATCCTAAACGCCTGGATTTTATCGAAATGAAAAACAATTCGGTGGAAAAGATAATTTTAATTGAAGGTTTCGAATTATGATGATGCCGGTTACTTTCTTAACCACATAGATTCTCTATGTGCTCAATGAATTCAAAATGACATAAATTCCAACAAATAATTTAACACGATGATTAATAGCTTAAAAGAAAGTTTGTGGAAACAATTCGGAGCAAGTATCGACATGCTTAAAAATGCGATACTACTATGGCCGGATGAGCAATGGAATTCCAACAAAAAGTTTTTTTATAACGCTTACCACTGCCTGGTATTCCTTGATTACTACCTGACAATTCCACCCGAAAACTTCTCCTCACCACTCCCCTTCACAATTACGGAATCTGGCGATATACCAGCCGATGCGATAGACGATGTAATACCAGACAGGATTTATAGTAAAACGGAATTACTTGACTACCTGCAAGCAAGTCGTGAAAAGGGCCATGTATTAATTACAGGCTTAACGGAAGAAAAATTAAAAGAACGATGGGTGGAGGAGTTGGGAGATATGAATTATTCTGTGCTGGAAATATTACTTTATAATATGAGACACGTTCAACATCATGCGGCACAATTGAATTTGCTTTTGCGCCAGGGAATAAATAATGCACCAGGTTGGGTTTCGCGTGCTGAAGACGAGTTATGATTGATTTTGACGGAAAAGGCACTTCCTCGGCCATATGATTGGATTGTTTTTGCTGGTCAATTTACCAACTGCAATAGAAGCAGCATTGTAACAAAATAAAAAATGCCATATCTAAATAATAAATAAACCTTTACCTTACAGTACCGAAGCAGCCCAGGCACATTCACCTATAATTATGCTTGCAATGAAAACAAAATTTGCACTCTTTTTGATAGCTATCCTTTATTCACTTCAGGGGTTTAGCCAAACATATATTAAAGATGTAACTATTATAGATGTAAATAACAATAAGAAATAACTGATCGGCTTGTAAAAGGAAATATAATTGTTGACCATGAACAGGTGAGTGTTCCTGGCAGGAAGGATAAGTTAGAAGCCATTGCCATATATCAGATCCAAAACAATAAAATAAAAAAGGTCTATTTTATACAGTAACAACGCGACACAACAATGGCTAACGTGGATGACGATTTTGTACAATTTTTCAAATTATTTAGAAGATACCTTGCGCACTTAAATTGAAATAACGCATATCAAGACTAAGTACAATGAAAAAAATCATGAGATTCTCTATCTTTCTAATGTTAGTATCGCTTGCAAGTGTTACAAAAGCTCAAAATGCCGACCAAATGATTAAGGATTGGGAAAGAGCCAAAACCTACACCAGGCATTATTTGGACGCAATGCCTGAAGACGGCTACTCCTTTAAGCCTACCCCTGAAATGCGAACCTTTGCAGAACACATGTTACATTTTACTGATGCAAATTATGAGTTAGCCTCATTGGCCGGCGGACTAAAAAGCCCGATCGCCCCGGGTGCTGCCGTAAAATCGGTCGACAAATCGAAAGCTGCTACAATCGAAATGGTGATGGCTGGTTATGATTTTGTTATTAGTAATATTAAAAACATGAAGCCCGAACAATTCCAGGACACCGTAAAGGTTTTTGATAAATATGTTATGACCAAGGCTGCTTTATTGAACAAAATATTTGAACATCAAACACACCACCGGGGACAAACAACTGTTTACTTTCATTTAAAAGGTATAAAACCACCAAACGAAGAATTATTTTAAGATTTGCCCCTGGCGAAAAGGAAGAATTTTTCAAATCCTGTTATACTTGAGGGTGCAGGTTCGATTTCTACTCCAGCCATCATCTAGAATTTAAAAGCTTTGAATCGAAAGATTTAAGGCTTTTTTAATTTTGTAATATCCGTTCATTTTGCGAGAGTGTGGACACTCGCAATTATTTTTCGGTTAAGCATTGCCGCTTGCCGGGCGGGAGTAGACGCTTGGCGGGCAAGGATAATACCGACCAAAAATCACGTAAAATCCGCATGCGCGATTACGTAGAAATACGTCTTTTATTGAAATGTCACTTTTTATATTGGTGAAATCATTTCAGAACATAAAAATTATCACAATCCCGGATGCAAGCTGCTGCATTCAATATTTATATTTTACATAACTAACCCTTTTCATGAAGACAAAGCAAATTCTATTATCTGTTGCATGTGTACTAATTTACGTTGCAAACGCCCTGGCGCAGAAGAACATTGTTAATGTTGACCCCCTTACAGGTGCAGGGCGGACGGCTATTCCCGTTTACAGCTTTACCAGGGGGCAGGTCACCTTCCCCGTAAGCCTGGTGTACGCGGGAAACGGCGTGAAGATCAAAGATGTGGAAGGAACGGCTGGTATGGGCTGGAACCTGCAGGCAGGCGGACAGGTAAGCCGCGTCGTACGTGGGTTGCCCGACGATTGTTCTTTAGACAACTCATTTAATGCCATGTACGGATGGATGAATGCTTCAGACACGGTTCCTCCGTATATAAGCGCTATCACGGATAATCTTTCCAATTGTACCAATGAAACTACGGATCTTAGTTATATAACGGCGCATTTCCCGGCCAACATGGATACGGAACCTGATATTTTTTATGTTAGTGCACCGGGATTAAGCTGCCAGCTTATTTATGACAGAAATTTACCCGGGTTCAGGCCTTTGAATTACCAGGACCTCAAGATTAGCTATACAACCAGCTCGGGACAAATAACCGGCTTTACAATAATTAATGATAACGGCATCAAATATGTTTTTAATGTAGCTGAACAAGCATCTATGCGCACCGCTACAAGCGGCCCTGCCCCGGTTTATTTCACCACAAAATACAATCAATATATAAACGGTATTAATTATTATGATGCCTGGTACTTATCAAGCATCACCGATGCTACCGGCGTTGGTATTTCACTGGCCTATACAACCGGAACCTACAGATTGAGTACCGATCCTATTACCTTATTCATCGGCGGATCAAATACGGCCAGCCCGCAGTACACCATCAGGTCATCAGTAACCCCAAAAACCTTATCTACCGTATCTACAATAGATGATGACGGGGCATTAACAGAATTAACATTTAACTGGACATCAAACCCGAAAAGCGGCGGGGGAACTGATCAAATGTATATTGATTCGATAACCGGATTAAACAAACATTTACTGTTTGGTTACAGTGCCGTTAAGTACGTTACCGCTGGCGGGGCAAGTTACTACCGCCAGTTCCTGCGCTCGTTTAAAGATGGAACAAACCCCAATTCGCCGGTAAGTTACACTTTCACCTATTACGGAGAAACGCTGTCTAGCGGGAATTACACCACCACATTACCCGATTCTTCCTCATTTAAAACGGACTACTGGGGGTACTTTGCCAATAACGGAAACCCTGCCCTACAACCAGCTGTTTACATTAATCCGTCAAATGCGTCCTATCCGCGTTATATCCCTTACCGGGCAACTTCCGGCGGCACCGATTATCCTTATAATACTTCGGGATATAACCTGAGCCCTGATACTGCAAATACCAAAACCGGCTGCTTACAAACCATTACCAATGCCAATGGCAGTCCCACAATCATCGCCTGGGAGTCAAATAATTACGTAGATCCAGAAACCGGATCAGTCTTACCAGCCGCCGGCGTGAGGGTACAAGCGGTTAAATATGCACCCGGCCTGGGCAGCCCTCCCACAACTATTAATTATTCATATGTCAGTCCCTCAACAGGCTTATCAAGCGGTAGGCCCGTCTCCTTGCCCTTATATGCATTCAGCATTCCTTATGGAGGCACTGCCACCGGCTCTTCATTATACACCAGTTCAACTTCTACTTCATTAACCGACCTGTCGGCAGAGGACCATACCATTATGTATGGCTACTCCAAAGTCAGCCAAACAAACGGCGGGTCCACACTTTACCAGTTTTACCAGCCGGCCACCTATTGGGACCTGAGCGCCACACCCGGATGCAGTGGCTGCACCACGCCTGATTGGGCGCCTACGGTGGATATGATAGCCAGGCACAACTGTGCTTCATCATACGGGCCCATAAAAAACGACAGATACTCCTACCCGTTTATTCCTAACCCCAACTATAATTTTGAGCGGGGGCTTTTACAAAAAGCAACCACTTACCTGGATAACGGAACTGAAGTAAGCGAAGCAAATTATACCTATCAGCGCTCATTTACACCTTCTGCTATCTATGGTTTCCGGTACGAGACCAACCCCAATGGATCATTGGTAGTTACCAACTATAATAAGTACGCCGTTAACTACAATACCAGCGAGCTTACCACAACGGTATCAACAAATGTTTATAATACCAATGGATATACCGTGCCGAAAAATAGCACGGTAAGCTATACCTACGGAAGCGCAAACCATAAACGGCTAACCCAGCAGGATGTAGCCAATAGTGATGGCAGCACCATCACCACTAAAATATCCTATGTTAAGGATTATCCATCAGCAGGTTCAGGCACCAATCATAACGTAAATGCTATTTATAATTTAAACCTGTTAAATGTAAATATACCTATTGAAACCTACCAGTTGGAAAACAGGGCCGGCACAACAAATATAACAGATGGCTCATTAACGTTGTTCAGCGATTTTACGGGGGGAGCTGCTACTTTTTACCTGCCTTCGCAACAGCTTCAGTTTGTACAGCCAAATGGTTTAGCTCCGGCAAGTTTTACACCGTTTAATGCCACAGGCAGCGGGAGCAGCCAGACTTTAACTTATGATTCCCATTATTTTACCACAGCTAATTATACCAATTACGATTATACTGGTTTTCCGCGAACCGCTGATGATAATAATCACCACGTTGTAACTAGCTGTACCGATCATTTCAGCTATAAGCCATACCTGGTGGTAAAAAATGCCGGGGTAAATGAGATCGGCTTCCAGGATTTTGACAGTTGGGGGTATCTCTATTATAGTTCGACCGGAACAGCCGGTACTTCTTTCACAACCGGCGGGCATGGCAACAGCAATTATTACTTAATGCCTGCCACACAAACCTATTCCAGGTCAATTACTAAAAGCGGGCTTGCTTCAAATTATGTGTTCTCCATTTGGGCAAACGCTACCAACCTGTCAGCAAACACCATCAATGTTTCGCTCAATGGCGGCGCGCCCATTGCCTGCACGTTTACCGGCGCAGGCGCCTGGAAATATTATGAATGGAAGATCCCGGTAGGCGCAATGCCAACTACATTTACGTTTGCCTATACGCCCGCGCAAACTACATCGATAGATGATGTGCTGATCTACCCAGATAATGCGGAAGTTACTACGATGACTTATGACCGCACCACACACTTCAAGATCATGCAAACTGATACCAATGGTGTTTCGGTTTATTTTAATTCAGACCAATGGGGAAGAATATTGTATATCTACGACCAGGATCATAACATTATCCAGCGGAATAAATATACCATTCAACTTTTTAATTAATAAAGCTATTACCCCAACCTATTTTAAAAGCCTGAATAATGCAAAAAATTAAAATAAACCATATAATAATAGCTTTATTGCTGCTCTGCTTTTTTAGCCAGGCGACGTTTTGCCAGAACCAGGTACTTACCGTGCAGGACAACATTAAAGTACCAAACATAACCACTGATGCACAGATAGATGCGCTTACAGTAACCGGCAAACAAACCGCTTACCAGTATTATGATGGCTATGGTCGCGTAGTAGAAACAAATGGTTATCATGCCAGTCCCTTGCAGCAGGACCTGGTACAGCCAGTTGGCTACAACAGTATTGGCCAACAGACAACCAGCTATCTGCCCTATACTGACGGACTTACGGATGGAAGCTTTCGCGGGGGGGCAGCTGCCACCGGACAGGCTACGTTTTACAACAACACGACTACCTACCTGGTGGCGCGTGACAACTCACCATACAGCAGCCAGGTATTTGAAAACAGCCCTTTACAACGCCTGCTTAGTGCAGGCATGGTGGGCGACGGCTTTCAACCGGGCGGTACGGGCACACAGCATTATAAAACGGTAACCTATCGCAGCAACAACGCTACTGCAGACGGAAATATTTTTGTATGGTATCCCGATGGTACTTATATCCCGGGTACTTTGTATGGCGATAACAGCCTGGTGGTAACTGATGGCAAAGACGAGGACAACGTGGAAACACTAAGCTATACCGACCTGGGGGGCCATACCATATTAAAAAGGCAGGTGCATGCCGGGGGCAATTTGGATACTTATTACGTTTATAATGCATCTGGGATGATTAGTTATATTGTGCCGCCAAAGGCAACGGCAGCGCTGGCAGCCAACAGCTACAGCCTTACTGCCGCAGCCATTAGTACGCAGATCTTTAGCTTTACCTATGACGGGCGCGGACGCCTCATCAGTAAAACCGTGCCCGCCAAGGGCACCATGTACATTGTTTATGATGCCTGGAACAGGCCGGTATTAATGCAGGATGCCAACATGAAGGCCGGTAACAAATGGAACTATATAAAGTACGATGTGAAAGGCAGGGCCATAAGCCAGGGGATTTATGTTGATGCTACCTATATTACCCAGGCTACCATGCAAAGCTACGTTAACACTTTAACAACAGTATGGTATGAAAGCCGCAGCGGTACCCTTACAAACGGGGGATATTATACAAATACCGCATTCCCTACAACCGGCACCCCATTAGCCTACGGTTATTATGATAATTATGACCTTAACCAGGACGGAACAGACGATTTTAGCTATGTGACCCAAAGCGATGTAAACCTGTCCAATGAAGAGTCGGCAACTACTACTAAGCTAAGGGGGGTGCCTACTATTGTGAGTAAAACCACCATGGGATTGGGCATTGCAGCTAACACCTGGCTTACAACGGCAACCTTTTATGACAAACGTGGCAATCCTATCCAGGTGCGTAGCAACAACCATGTTTATTATACCGGGGCAACCACCTTTACCGATACCAAAACCGTTGTGCCCGATTTTACAGGTGTTCCGCAGGTAAGCAAAGTTGTAAAACAAACCGGAGCAAGCACAACGGTAACCGTATATACCGCGCTAACTTATGATCACATGTACCGGGTAACCGGTGTAAGCCAAAAATACAATACAGGCGCCATGCAGGCCGTAGCTGCTTATACCTATAACGAGATTGGGCAGGTTATAAAAAAAGGTGTTGGCTATGTTAACTCCACCACCTGGCTGCAAAACATTGATATGCGCTATAACATCCGCGGGCAGCTGCTAACCATTAATAACAGCACGCTTACCAATGATATGACCACCAATAAAACAAATGGCGATACCAATGACGTTTTTGGCATGCAGCTGCTTTATAATGTGGCTGATGCCGGCATTGGTAATACGGCTTTGTTTAACGGCAAACTCTCGGCAGTAAAATGGATGAGTAAGGATGGCTCGGGCACGGCAACAAGGGAGCGCAGCTACAAATATACCTATGACGACATTGACCGTTATACAGCCGAAAACTACGGCGAACGGACAACGGCCGGCACAGGCAGCTTTAACCAAAACCCGAATGGTTTTGATGAATACGGCATAACCTATGATGCGGGTGGCAATATTACCCATTTAAACCGCAAAAGCTCAACCGCCGGAGGCTCCACCAATACCCTTATTGACAACCTTACCTACAGTTACGATCCCACCAACCCCGACCAGCTAAAATCTGTAGCAGATGCCGGTACCAGTGCGGGGTTTGTTGGTGGCTCGGGTAATTATGTATATGATACCAATGGAAACCTTATCACCGACCCCTATAAAGGGCTTGCACTTTCCTATAATAATTTAAACCGTACAGATAACATAGTAATAAGCAGCAACGGCAACACTATTTATTATACCTATGACGCATCCGGGACGTTGCTGCGCAAGCAGGTTTATACGGGTATAATAATGCGTACGCTGCAATCTACCACCGATTACGTGGATGGCTTTGTTTATATAGCGGCCGGATCGGGCGCCTCCGCCCTGAGCTACTTCCCGATGCCTGAAGGGCGGGTATTGTACAACGCAGGTACATTTACACAGGAGTTTATCATAACCGACCAGCAGGGCAACGCAAGGGTAAGCTTCCAGAACAATGCAGGTACAGCCAAAGTGTACCAGGAAAACAGCTACTATGGTTATGGCATGGCATTTTTAACCAGCCCGGTCAGCCTGCCAACTACACCCAATAAGCAACTGTACAACGGCGGCAGCGAATGGCAGAATGATTATAACAACCTGCCTGATTATTACCAAACTTTTTATAGGAATTATGATGCGGCTTTGGGTAGGTTTGTAGGGGTTGATCCGATGGCGGAAGCTACGGAATCAATAAGCACGTATCATTACGCGGGGAATAATCCGATTACCTATAATGATCCAAATGGAGACTTTAATATTAATCCATTTAGCCCGGGTTTTAATATGCAGGTAGGTAACCCATGGGCGGAGCAAAATGGATTTGCGAGCAGCACTAGTCGTTACGGCGGTGGTAGTAGTGGTTATGGTGGTAGTAGTGGTGGCAGTTACGGGGATGGTTATGGCGATGTTTATGGTGGTAGTAGTAGCGGGGTTAGTGATCCTGGTAGCGAAGGTGGGAGTAATGCAGCTTTCTATGTGATGTACAATGCAGCGAACAATGCAGCAATATCAGGAGACCCGCTTGCGTATGAGCAATATGCAGCGGCATATGCCACACCTCTTCCAGCCGGTACAGCTATGTATATTAACAATGAAGGCCAAATAAGCTATATGCAAGGAAGCAAAAATAGTTATATAGCTTTGCAAAACGGCAGCAATAAGTGGCTTTTTACAACGGTAGATGGGGCTAATCAGGGGGGTGATTATTTTCAAGTAAATAGAGGACTGGCTCCAAGCAATTTTAATTTTCAACCAAGTTTCGGTGCTAACTGGCAGGCTGCCGGAATTAAAAACGTGAGCATATTATTATATCCTGAAGAAGAGTCGGTAAGATTTAATTTGGAGGTAGGCATGCCTACAAAGTCTAAATATTTAGGTAGAACAATATCAAGAAGCGAAGCTCAATTAGTTTCTTCAAAATCATATTTACAAGCTATGCATATGGTAAACGAAGAATACCTGTCAAACCAAATAAGTCCGATTTCTATACCATCACATGTTGCCTCCTGGATGCAGTTTTTCATTAACCAAAATTTAGGAGCATGGCATTTGGCTACCGTCACGAATATCCTAGGTACTAATCCTGGTGCACCAGTTAGATTTGCTGATTATACATTAAAATAATGAAAACAAAAGATATTATAAACTCCATTTACTATTACTATCCGCAAAATATTGGGTTAGAAGACATAGAAGAATATACTAATTCAAAAGAATATAAAAATAGGTTAAAGGCGTGTCTAGACGCTCGAATGAATAATGTAGATTGGACTAATTTCAAGGTAGAGCTTAATGAATATGTTTCAACAAAATACGGTGATGAACTTAATGATTACAGTATTTTAGGAAACACCCCTTGTTATAGTGCCACTTTCGGTTTTGGAAAATTTGGTAATAACAATTCGTTCGCTTTGTCGGTATTAATAAGCATCGTTGTTCCATTATGGTCTTATAGAATAATAGATTTCTCTATTCCTAATACAAGCCGTTTTAAGCCTCAAAATGATCATGAAAAGCAATCCATACAGTTTTTACAAGGATTGATCGCTAAAACTTTTAGTAATTACAACTTTATTGATGAGGAGCAACATCAGATAGTGGTTCCTGATATTTCTACTGCATACAAATCTTCACCCACTATTTTTGAAGCCGTATTTAAAGAGGACCTTAATTAGACTACCCCGCAATGGCTTTTCGCTGCCGCAAGGTTGATGCAGCTTTAGGTAGATTTGTAGGGGTGGATCCCAAAGCGAAAGCTACAGAATCACTTAGTTCTTATAATTATGCGGGCAATAACCCGATAACCTATAATGATCCAAATGGAGACTTTAATATTAATCCATTTAGCCCGGGTTTTAATATGCAGGTAGGTAATGGGTGGATAGAACAAAATGGGGGTGTGAGCAGCACTAGTCATAGCGGCGGTGGTGGTTATGGTGGCAGCTATAGTGGCAATTATGGCGATGTTTATGGTGGTAGTAGTAGCGGGGTTAGTGATCCTGGCAGCGGTGGTGGGAGTAATGCAAGCTTTTATGCTAGTTTGAATGCTGCTCTAACAGGAGACCCGCTTGCAATAGAGCAATATGCAGCGGCAAATGCTATGCGTCTCCCGGATGGTACACTAGCGTCGTTTGTGCGAGTTAGGACTCAACGTTGCGGTACAGGCTATGGTGATGATATTACCTGGCAGGGATCTGATGTTTATTTTACCCAAAGGAGTGCCAATCAGGAGGGAGGCCCTCTTACACACGCACAGGAATTGGCGAAATATGGGCAGGTAATAGGAGGAACTTCATTATCCATATCTGTTGGAGCACTTAGACAAGGCTTCGTTATAGAATATGGATCGGTATATACAGACAAAAACTATCAAATTGATTATAAAACAGTTTATAAACTTAGCACGAGTGCAACTATTTCATACTCACCAGGTGGTTTTTCCGTTTACAGTAAATCAGGCTACAACACAACGTTTTCTGACTGGGCCGGACCTGTAACTGGTTATTCGATAAGTTTCTTAGCTTTTACATATACACGCGAATGGTCTACCACATATAACACGTATGGGCTTGGTGTCGGACCTTCAATATCCTTGCCAAAAATTGGTACCGGGGCATATGTTACTGGAACAACCACCTTAATTGGACAGCCTTATTTGGCTCCTCCCGTATCAGGAGATTGAAGTAGATAAAGAATAGACTAGTTGATGTATCATTTTATATAACGGGCTTTAGTATTATGAAAATTAGATATAAAAAAATAACAAGACCAGCAGACATTGATTTAAATATTATTATGAAAAGTATTCTTATAAAATTAGATGAACAAGGCTATACAGTTACAAACCAAACTCAGAATTATATTGAATTCATATATAATAAATGGAGTTTTGGATTGAATATAGATGTGCTAGGAAAAATAGACGGAGGAAAATTTGAAGCCGATTTTAAAAATAAAACCATAGCTCTTTCTTTTTTTTTATCACCAATATTTGAAATTATTGCCAGTTGTATTACTGCGATTTTTGGTATCATTAAACATTGCAATATTTTTTCTTGTATAATCTTTATTATGATAATATTTATTTTCAGAATAACATACATAAAGATTGCTGCTAATTTAATGATGAGGAATTTGTTAAATATTTAGCCGAGAAATGTGGTTTTTTTAATTTATTTAAAGTGGATGAAAACAAAAATTAAAATCTGTTCCTTTGCTATAATTATGTTTATCGGTTCATGCGTCAATTACAATAATAAGATTGCCACTATAAAAAACAATACTTCAGGTGTTATAGCTTGCGAGTTGCTTAAAAATGGGCTTATAACCGATAGCTCATTATTTAAGGACACGTCATATATGAGTTATTTAATTAAGCCTCAACATTATGATAATTATACCGTGCCGGATAGCAATTTGACTAAGGCTCCCGATTCAGCTAAAACGTATATTTATATATTAAATTTAGACTCTATTAATAAGTTTCGAAAATCCGGAATAAAAAATGGAATTTTTTACCACTCATTAATGAAGAAGATTGTGATTCAATTAAACAAGGTTCACGAGCCAGTAGACACAATTTACGCAAAATAATTTTCTCAGAATAAAACGGTGCAGCCAATCAGGGGGGTGACTGTTGTAAAACTCCTTACTACGATGGTTTAAATAAGGTGAATGCTCTTGCAGGATCTAGTACAATATTGGGGCTTACCGGAGCGTCTGTTGGTTATCTTAAGGCTGGTTCTGCTAGCCTTAAGTGGTATTCAAGCGGATGGACTGGCGGCAGCCGAGCTTTTATCAAAACGGCACAGCTTTCTAAGTTCTTTGAAGCAGTAGGACGAGCAGGTGTTGGCGTTGGATTTTTAGCAGATACTTATGAATTTGCCAATGGTAATATTTCAGGGTCACATTATGCAACTAATACTGGTATGGGCATAGTGGCGCTTACTCCGATAGGTTTTGTCACAATTCCATATTTCCTAATTGACGCTTATTATCCTGGGGGATTCAAAGCAGCAATGCGTGATTCAGCGCCGCTTTATAATCAGATGAATCAGCCTAACGCTGCACCACCACAGGTATTAATGGGTATGCCGTAAATATAAATTACTAACCAAGAAACTCTAAATGAGCATAAAACAACTATACGGTTATTTTTTTTACATTCTATATAGAATGTGGCTTAAAATTGATAAGGCGTTCGGTGCTACCGGGCCGTTCCCAACCAAAATGAAAGCACTGATCTGCATGTTCGGTATAGAAGTCTGGCTGGTGTTCGCGATTGCACTTTATTGTGGGTATTTTTTTAATATTCATCCGCATATTGCCTTTTTCAGCTTTATTGGTTTAGCTCCTTTTATTGTTTTACTTATAATGAAGTGGTTTATTTTCGAAAAAGCTGACCGCTGGAAAAACTATGTTAATGAATTCGATAGTTGGCCACCAAAAAGAAACCGAGTAGGAACTTGGATAGTTATTTTATTGATTTTATTTATAATCTTAAACTTTATCTATTCTCTCTATTTAAACCCACCTCCAGGGGGCTTAAAATGGTAATTAATAACATCACTCAGCCCGGCCTCGCGCCGGGCTTTTTTGTGCCTTAAAGCTATCGGTATATATGTATATACAACTATCTGTATATCTGTTAATGCGCTTGTTTTTTATGTTGCAAGTTGTGTTTTTGTGTCACCCAAAAACCTACTTGCCCTACCGCCGGGGACGGTAAGGGATTGGAATACTTGCGCAACTTGGTCTTCCTTATTTGCCAGCTTTCAGTAGCTCAGGCTGGGCCGTAGTGGGTAGTTACAATCCCGTTGATAAAAATGGTAATAGTGCAGTAATAAATGGCGTATCAGGAACATTTGAATCGGTGTGGGTTGGCAAGGCTAATGAGACCACCTCGTGGTATGATGCGGGTAGCAAAATCAATGCTGCGTATGGTTTGAATGTCTATGAACTTGACCTTGCGCGTGAAAGTGAATTAGTATCTTTGAGTTCCAGATCAGTTAAGTTTCTAGGTTCCGCTGGCGCTGGTGCAGGTTTAATAATGGACGCAAAAGGTCTCTATAATTATTATCATCCTACCTCGAAAAATATTCGTGATAGAGTTAGTCCTGGAAAAGCTCTGGCAAATACTGTTATGGCTGGTGTAGGTATATGGGGAGGGCCTGTTGGAGGAGCCGCATCTTTAATATATTTGGGTGTAGATGCATTGTTTCCGGATTTTTGGCCAGGAGTCGTAGAATATGAAAAGGGGTTACAACAATATAATGAACAAAATCATTTCCCAGCCCATTAATTAATATTAATTTAGATAAAAATTATGACTATAAAGAAAGCCTATTATTATTTATTCTATAAGTTCTATAAATTCGGTGAATGGTCGCTGTCTTCGTTTCCGAGTGATTGGACTGCTACGGTTGCAATTCTTGCTTTAGAAATAGGCTTTTTAATTTCCTTAAAAGTTTATTATTTTGATTTTTTTAATCGGAATGACGATTGGGATCCGTTTTCACTTCAAACGATTATCCCATTCGCAGGAATTTTACTACTCAATGGCGTAGCATTCTTAATTAATGATAAATGGAAAACCTATATTGATGAATTTGAACACTGGCCAGAAAAGAAAAACCTAATAGGTACTTGGGTAGTAGTAGGAATATTTTTTTTTGTCATTGTTAATATTGTAGTTGCTTTTCACTTAATGGGACAAATTACAGGAGTATCATAGTCATATACCTCTCATTCTGGCGAGCATGATGGGCCGGACAAAAGCTGGAAGGCTATGTGACACGCATTTAGGTAGCCCCCCGCTGCCGCAAGCATTTTTTGCTACCGCAAGCGTTTTTCGCTGCCGCAAGGCTCATGCCCTATGGCCCGCGTTTAGGTAGCCAGAATGCTATGCCGGTAAATGCCAATGGCTGCCAAAAGTAATTATGATTACCAAAAAATTACGTTAGCGATAGAAACGGATACCGGCCGCTTCAGGAGTCTCGGCGCAGGCCGGGCCTAAGGGACCTTGCAGGTGTATTTAAGGCTTTTCATTTGAATCTTACCAAGCAGCCACCAACATTAAGCAACAATTTTACAGTTATGCCAGCACTAGCCCTTCCCCGCAAATGATTGGCCTGGCTTATAAAATATTTATTTAAAACAATTCAACTATGAAAAGTAAATTATTCTTCCCTGTCATCTTTATTGTTATATGTTTTTTGGCATTAGCTTTTTGGGGTGGCATGCTAGGAGCAGGACCATATGGATATGCTCAGCAATATGAGTTTAATGTTAATAAAAATCAATTAATTAAATCAATTGAAAGACTTAAAAGTGAAAATATTGTGTCTAATCCCCCGCAAGACTATGCCGAGTATGACTCGCTTGATACCTTAACATTGCACTTTAATGTTAAAGTTTATTATCCTGATGAAAATACGATCGTTTACTTTTTTATCAATGACAAACCGGATAATACCGGTAAGTCATTTATTAATTTGGTGTCAGTTAATGAAGGCTTACATCAAGAGAATTACAAACTGGTAAATAAGGATTTAGATCGTAGCGAAAACTTGAAAATCAAAAAGGAGTTTGAGAATAGAATCTTAAATAAACTTAGACTCCAATATAAGGACAAAGGAAACGGCATGTTTATTTTTTGGAAATAATACAGAACGAAATGCTAATCAGGGGGATAATGGGGCCCTTAACTGGTCGAAGTTTGCAACTTCGTCCTAAAATATTTTAAGCTTATAGCTTAACTATTCTAATTCCTAACTGTCACTCAGATTGTTTTAAGTGGACAGTTATATTATAAATAAAAAATGGGAATCAAGGATACATATTATTATGTCTTTTATAAGATATACAAGCTTTTAGAACAATTTGCGAGACCGAACTGGTTGATAAAAAGCAGGGGTAAAGCCACGAACGGTCGGAAGATTAATCTTCCGACCGTTCGTGGCTTTACCCGCCCGCTACCGCAAGCGTTTTTCGCTGCCGCAAGGCTCATGCCCTATGGCCCGCGTTTAGGTAGCCAGAATGCTATGCCGGTAAATGCCAATGGCTGCCAAAAGTAATTATGATTACCAAAAAATTACGTTAGCGATAGAAACGGATACCGGCCGCTTCAGGAGTCTCGGCGCAGGCCGGG
>Ga0206988_1189_pt1 | contig 15408 bp, 18 predicted proteins | sample Alteio_BWMinCont_12_FD_153263 | JGI IMG/M metagenome (GOLD analysis project Ga0206988, IMG submission 153263) | Enriched cells from forest soil in Barre Woods Harvard Forest LTER site, Petersham, Massachusetts, United States -... | ecosystem: Environmental > Terrestrial > Soil > Temperate forest >... | reverse complement strand
CTTGAATCCAGGTTCAAATGGACCATCTGATATCTTGGATTATGGTCAATCAGGGGGCATGGAGTTTGGAACTAGGTTCTGGCCTGTCTCCCTTTGAATTCTAGGGTCTCCCCAACTACCTTTGAAAATGACTGCGTTCCGTCTACAGCGGATTACTCAGGTCCAATTAAAGAATTGCAGAATAACTAGTAACGGTTGGCCAATGAGTCCTTTCAAAGAGAAATACGGCCCTGTTGCATTGGTGGCGGGGGCGTCGGAAGGCTTGGGAGCAGCGCGGTCAAGGTCCCTGGCTGCGGAGGGCCTGGATCTGGTTTTGATTGCCAGACGCGATGAGCCGCTCCAACGGATTTCAATTGAGATAGCGGCTGAATATCAGGTAAATGTCCTGCCCATTTGCTGCGATCTTTCTTCACCGGATGCAACATCCCATATCCTCCGGGCCCTGGGAAATACAACGGTCAATTGCGTGGTGTACAATGCAGCATCATCTTTCATCGGACCCTTTCTCCATGCGCCTGCATCGACGCATGCGCAGATAGCCGCGGTAAATGTATCTGGTACTTTGCAATTGCTGCATGCACTGGCGCCCTCCATGTTGACGCAAAAGAGAGGGGCTGTCGTACTCATGTCCTCACTCGCTGGTTTCCGGGGATCGGGATTTCTGGCCACCTGTGCAGCGTCTAAGGCATTTATCCGGGTATTGGCCGAAAGCCTATGGTATGAGTGGAAATCAAAAGGCGTGGATGTGATTGCGTGTTGTGCCGGAGCAACCGCAACTCCGAACTACATCCGGTCCATGCCGGGAAAGACGAGTTTTGCCGCCCCCCAACCCCAAAAGCCCGAAGCTGTGGTAAAAGAATGCATGCGCAAACTGGGAAAGGTTCCTTCTTTTACGAGCGGTAGCGGGAATAAGCTGGCAGCTTTTCTCATGCAACATATCTTTTCCAGGAAGAAGGCAATCAATATTATGGGAAATTCGACCAGGAAAATGTATCGAATCGAATATTGAATATTTATCGCTTTCCTTAGAAGCCCAAATTTTCTTTGGCATTCCCCAGTAAGGAAACTTCCCTTTGACATTAATTCGCTGCCATATTTCTTCGAATCTCGAGGCATACCCCCATGTATTTATGTTTGTAATTCATTACCATATGCTCGGCTGAGAGCTACTAATTGTAAAGAATATTTGACTAAATGTAAAAAATACATGTCATTATGTAAAATATACTTTACTTTTGTGTAAACATTCATTTTATGTCAAACAAATTATTGTTACCCCACCGGTACAAAAAAATTGGGTGGATCATTCTTATTCCTTCCTTTATTTTGGGTATTTGCCTTATTGTGACGGATTTCGAGCCGGGCTGGCTGAATCTGCAGACCTTTTCCCTTTTCTCTGATGATTCATTCGGTAATGGCAAATTCTTTAGCATGGTCCACGTAAATCTTACCAATACGATAGTGGGTGCCTCTTTTATTGTTGGTGCTTTGTTGGTCGGATTCACAAAAGAAAAAAACGAAGATGAATTCATTGCAAATATTCGTTCTTCTTCCCTGCTTTGGGCGGTTTCGGTCAATTATATTCTCTTATTCATTGCGTTTATCTGCGTGTATGGTTCGGCATTTCTAAGTGTCATGATTTACAACATGTTTACGGTCTTATTGATTTTCATAATCCGGTTTAACTATATTTTGTATCGGAACGCTAAATCTGTGTCAGATGAAAAATAATATTAAGGTTGAACGGGTGATCAAAGGTTTGACACAAGAGGAATTGGCAAATAAGGTTTCCGTTAGCCGCCAGACCATCAATGCAATGGAAGGGAATAAGTATGTTCCATCAACCGTATTGGCTATGAAGATTGCCCGGGTATTCAATAAAAAGGTGGAGGATATTTTTTCGCTTGAGAAGGCTGACTGAGCAATCTAGGTTCGAGGGGCAGAAACACGGTTAGCAGCGAAGGGTGAATCGTAGAGCTTTCAGCAATTCCCAGTCTGAGTCCCCGAAGAAAAGTAGGGGTCATCTTGAGACCTAGTAAACTTACGAAGCGTCCGTTTTTATTTTTGTGCATAGTTGTTTAGGTACAATATTTGAACTATATTAGGAAGAGACCCTTCCTACGACGAATCCAAGCATTAAGATCTCCCTTTTATCGAGCTTGTACTATTTACAGTATATGCAAACAACCGTTACTCCGCGGTGGCATAAGTGGCCAATGGGATTTCTAATACCTATCCAACCATTTTTCTTAGCTGGAAACATTAATATGATTTTCCCCCTGTGGAAATAAATTGTGGAATTGCTGTGGAGTAATTTCCACACGGCCTGGGCAATTGGGCTATTTAAAATCGGGAATCGTAAATATCCGAAGCCTTTGATGCAGGTTTTACGATGCTCCAACAGGAGACTGTGGGCGTTGCCGATTAGTTGGACTTTGGATTCGCAGACAATGGAGACTCTTGGTTATTCAAATAAATCGCTGAAGCTTCAAAAAAACAGAACTATGAAACAGGTATTAATTCTTTTAGCCATTTCGGCTCTGATGGCGCCGGTTTGCAACCCGGACCATTCCAGAGAGGGAAGCACAAGTTCAGGAACCAGTACCCCTCCGGGGCAACACTCCAACCGGGCTCCAATCAACGGAGGAATTGCTATACTCATTGTTGGCGGAATTGCGTTGGGAATTTACAAGCTCAGAGCCAAACGGGTCGAGCCTTTGCCTACCGAACGCGTAGAATAAGTCGAATCCGGCAAATAGCGCAGAGATTCAATCTTTCCGAGATGAAGGAGAAAATAGCACAAAAACTATTGGAACGGGGAAAATATGTATAGATCCCTACCTGGTTTCGGGTGGCTTGCTCAACTTTTCCGTCATTTGTCTATAATACCGCAGTTTTCTCAAGTACCAGTCAGGGTCAATTCACGCCAAAAAATAAAATCTAGATTTTCGCCACTGTCGAAATGTTGACAGCGTCTTTATTTTTTTGAATCCGATTCTCCAAAGCGTGTTAGTTTATGGGCTTGAAAAAATGCTGAATCATTCATTAGAATGTAAGGCATTCCAGCTATCCAGATTATTACTCTGATGGATCCTCGACTGGCCATTTTACCTAGCTCTTTGGCTCCCCAATCCATTATTGAATCCAAGCCCCCAGGGATTTGAATTCCCGATAGCAGTAAGCATTTGCGTGGGAATGACGCGGCTAGATCTGGGGAAAGGCAGGATCAGCTCACACATTTAGAAAGCTTTTATACCTTCAACTTGCGATGTCAAGAAGAATAGTTGACTCAGAGGCAATGAAAAAAAATAAATTGGCCCGTAGAGGGTTTATCAAAGCCTCCACCTTTGGATTGGGTGGAATTTCGCTTGCTTCGATGATCTTGCCTGGAGAGCTTGCAGCGACATCAAATGCCTCTCTTGTTCAGGACCATAAAAAACTTCGCGTAGTCTGTGTTGGCGCTCATCCGGGGGATCCTGAATTTGGATGCGGGGGCACCATGGCTAAATTTGCCCTTGCCGGTCATTTGGTGACTTTTTTATACCTCACCCGGGGTGAGGCCAGCGATCCCAGCAAATCTTTTGCGGAGATGGCAGCTCTGCGTACCAAAGAGGCAGAAAATTCCTGCAGGATTCTGCAGGCTAAACCCCTGTTTGCCGGCCAGATCGATGGGAATACGATTTTAGACAAGGAAAAAAACGATGAGATGACCAAGCTGCTAGCTGCTGAAGAGCCCGATCTTGTTTTTACCCACTGGCCGCTAGACTCTCATCCTGACCATCAGGTTGCCGGAATGCTGACCCTTACTGCCTGGATCAGATTGACTAGAAAATTTCCTTTATTTTTTTACGAGGTGAATACGGGCAGTGAAACGATGGGTTTCACGCCTACCAACTATGTAGATATCACCGACGTGCGCGAAAAGAAAATGACTGCCCTGTTGGCGCATAAAACTCAGGCTCCCGAAGAGACCTATTCCTCCTATTTCAGGAAAATGGAGGAATTCCGGGGGCTGGAATCCGGGGTCAATGCGGCAGAGGGGTTCATTCTTTTTACCGATAAGGCAAACCGCTCGACTATTATGGGTCTATAGCAATCAATGGCTGAGGGAAAGATCAATCCACAGAACATTCATATATGGACAAAACCTGGGGGCCTGCCCACTAAAGCGACGCCAGATAATCGAAGCTCTTCTTAAGGGCTATTTCCGGATCAGCCACCATATCCTGCTCTACGATAAAATGCTTTACCCCCGTTGCTTTCGCTTTTGTAAGAATCGTTTTCAGATCAAGCACTCCATTGCCCGCCGTGGTCATATACGGAAACAATTCAATCCACTGATTCGCATTGCCCCCATCACCGGAGAAATGAACTTTCCGGGACATATCCTTCACATGGACCAGATGGTAGCGGCCCCGGTATTTTTCCAGCAAAGCGACCGGATCTGCACCACCGGCCGTTGTCCAGAAAAGGTCCATTTCGAAAAATACCAGGGAAGGGTCGGTCCCTTCCCATATCAGGCTCAATGGGATTTGACCATCCATTTCCTTCAAGCCATAACCGTGGTTATGATACGCGAACTTTATCCCCGCTTTTTTTGCCCCTTCACCTATTTTATTGAAGGCATCCGCCATTTTCCTGTAGTCGTCCAAGGTTTTCCTTTTCTCTTCGGGTATGGCCGGCAATACCACATAGGTATTTCCCAGGATCTGGGCCGCATCCCCCAGCTTATTCAAATCATTTTCCAGGGTGTCCAGATCGGTATGTATGGATGGTGCGGACAGACCATTATCCGACAACATCGTTTTGACCTCCCTGGCCTCATGATTGAAATAGCCGCTGCCCGTAAAACCGAGTGCTGGTGTAACTGCATTCCATCTCTCCCAAGCGCTGGGAGTACTAAAAGGGTAGGGACCGTATAGTTCGACCTCTCTATAGCCCATTTTTGAAAGCATGGCCAGGGAACCCCGAAAATCTTTCTCCAACATTTTAGGCAGGGAAAAAAACTGGATGCCGATTTTGTCCAGCAAGGCCATTCGCGCGAAAGACCTCGAAGAAAGTATGAGACTCGCGGTGGTCAATGTTAAACTGCGGCCAAGAAATCTCCTTCGGTGCATAGGCGTAAATTCGGTAATTGTTGAATATCCAAGTTACATATATATTTGGTTCATGCAAGAGGCCTTGGAGAATAGCCGGTCTGCTTTTACCCGTCGGAGGCGTAATAAAAATCGGAATTGGGCGAAGGCGCCTATCATTCGGAAATGCTTGCGGAAGGGCTTGAAGCAAAAAGCAAATTTCCCGTTTTCCTATAATAACCTCTTGCGACTCCCCGATGAAGGTGGATGGTAAATATTACCGGACCATTTGGTTGAATGAATCGGAGCCGAGGCTCGTCAGCATCATTGATCAGCGCTTCCTTCCTCACCGTTTGGTTATTGTCAAACTTCGGTCGGTGGAGGAAATCGCCACCGCCATCCGGGATATGCAGGTCAGGGGAGCTGGCTTGATTGGCGCGACTGCCGCTTATGGCATGTATCTGGCAACAATCGACGCCGGTCAAAAAGAGCATTTCGAAGAATCCTTGCGAAAATCTGCCGCGATGCTCAAATCGTCCCGGCCGACGGCGGTGAACCTGGAATGGGCGGTGGAGTTCCAGCTGGCAGCGATTTTGAACGGAGGATCAAATGAAGAGCGAACGGCAATCGCCCTGCGTACCGCCATCCGGATCGCGGACGAGGATGCAGACCACTGCCGGCAAATAGGTTTGCATGGTGTCCGGATCATTGAAGAAATTGCCGACAAAAAAAACGGAAAAACTGTCAATATCCTGACCCATTGCAATGCAGGCTGGCTTGCCTTTGTGGACTATGGTTCTGCTACCGCTCCTATATATGAAGCATTTAACCGGGGGATTGACCTCCACGTATGGGTGGACGAAACAAGGCCCCGAAACCAGGGAGCCGGCCTCACGGCCTGGGAGTTGCTGAATCAGGGCATTCCGCATACGGTGATTACCGACAACGCGGGGGGCCATCTGATGCAGCATGGACTGGTGGACCTGTTGATTACGGGAGCTGACCGCGTAACCCGGAGGGGCGACGCGGCCAACAAGATCGGCACCTACCTGAAGGCGTTGGCTGCGCACGACAACGAGATACCATTCTACGTGGCGCTTCCTTCGTCGAGCTTCGACTGGAAGATACGGGATGGGTTGATAGAGATTCCCATTGAGCTAAGGAATGCCGACGAGGTAAAATATGTTTACGGTCTCTGTGAAAATGAAATCAAGAAAGTATTGATCACGCCGGAAGCCAGCCCGGCCCTGAATTATGGATTTGATGTAACGCCTGCAAGGCTAATAACAGGTCTTATTACCGAAAGAGGCATTTGCGGGGCAAGCGAATCAGAGATTTTGAATCTGTATTCCGAAAAAAGCATTTGAGTTTGACTGCGCTGGGCTTTGTCAAATTCATTTCCTCAGCAATTGCTGACCCAAAAAATGGGTGTTCCCGTATTTGGGAAGTTTTTTTTTGCCTCAACTTCAACGAAAGGATTAGTAAATAATAACGATATGAAGCGTTCATCTTATTTGGGAATTTCAGCCCTGCTGATGGCCTGCCTGGCCATGGATGTCCCAGGCGTGCAACCCGCAAAATCCTTCGTCGGGAAAAACCATATTCCCGAGGGAAGGACAATTCCGCGGATTGCTATTGCCGGCCTGGGGATTGAATCCAGCACTTTTTCTCCGGCCCTTACGGACGAACCGGCTTTTCACGCGAAATATGGGAGCGATATTTTTTCATTTTACCCTTTCTTAGCCGTTGACTCTCCCCTCCGGAGCCAGGCGATTTGGATCCCAACCCTGGACGGCCATGCCCTGCCAGGAGGTGCCGTAACCCGAAAGGCCTATGAATCTTTGGTTGGCAAGACGCTTGATTCGCTGAAGAATCACCTTCCCTATGACGGGCTTTTTTTTGACATTCACGGCGCCATGAGCGTAGTGGGGTTGGATGATCCCGAAGGCGACTTTATCAGCCGGATCAGGAAAGTCATTGGGAAATCGACGATCATATCCACTTCCATGGATTTGCACGGCAACGTTTCCCTTCGCCTGGCGGAAAATACGGATTTGATCACTTGCTATCGGTTAGCGCCCCATGAAGATGCTATGGAAACGAAACGCCGGGCGGTTTCGAACCTGATTGATCGAATTGAAAGCGGAAAAGGGAAACCGGCATTCAAAGCCTGGATCCCAATACCAATCTTGTTGCCAGGTGAAAAGACAAGTACCCGAATCGAGCCGGCGAAAAGCGTTTATGGAGCCGTAGCGCCTGCCGCAGCACAAAAAGGAATTATCGATGCCGCAATCTGGGTTGGGTATGCTTGGGCGGACGAACCGCGCAACCATGCCGTGGTTATGGTTACCGGAGATGACAAAGTTCTGGTAACGCATACCGCAGAGCAATTGGCCCGAAAATTTTGGGATGCCCGATACGGTTATGCTTTTGTGGCACCCACCCAGAGTTGGAGCAATTGCCTGGATAGCGCATTGACCAGTCGTAAGCATCCATTTTTCATAAGCGATATGGGCGATAATCCCACCGCCGGAGGCGCGGGCGATGTGACCTGGACCTTGAATAAAATCCTATCCCGACCGGAATTCCAGTCCAAAGACGGTCCTTCACTGATCTATGCATCGATCCCTGGACCTGACCTGGTGGAAAAAGCCATTGCCGCGGGAAAGGGGGGCAACGTGGACGGGTTTGCCGGCGCCCGGGTGGACGCACGATATGCACCTCCCGTCCGGATTTCAGGGATGGTTGAATCGATCGTATACGGGGATATCGATGCGGAAACCGAAGTGGTGGTGCGGGTAGGTAGCGTGCACGTGATTGTCACGAAAAAACGCAAACCGTATCATAAAGAAATTGATTTTACCCGGCTTGGGCTCAATCCCCGCAAAACAGATATTGTCGTCGTCAAAATCGGGTACCTGGAACCAGAACTATATGCCATGCGGGCAGATTGGATCATGGCATTAACTCCTGGCGGAGTCGATCAGGATATTGAACACCTCACCTACAAGCGAATTCAAAGGCCCATGTTCCCTTTTGACAAAGACATGAAAGATCCGGATCTATCGGCCAGGCTGGTTCGCTCATCAGATCAGCTGAATTGACCTCGAATCCTTCCCCATATTTGCACGTGCGCATGGACCGGCCGGTTTCGTCCCCAAAGCTAATACGAACTAGAATGTAGTTTTGGCCAGTGGACTTGGTCATTGTTCTTCGTCAACCTCTTCTGATTCCGGCAGATCCATATCTTCTCCAAAGCGGTCCGTTGATAGATTGCCTTCATTCAGGGGTTCATCATCCTCGTCGGTTTCGTCGAGGGCAGAATGCCTGACATCCCATTCGGATTCGTCGCCGGGAGTCTGGCTGGCGCTCTTGCGTAAATCGGCCTTTTCCAGGGCAGTTACCACGGAGGGATCTTTTTCTGCGTTCTCGTCCTCATCCAAGAGGTTTTCGCCCTCTTCGTCTGCTGATGCGGCCGTGTTGTCAACAAATTCGCCCAGGCGGGGAACTCGTATATTTTCTTGTCCGGGTATATCTTTAACCTCCGGCAGATCCAGGATGGTTTTTTCGGGCCGCAAGTGTTTTTCATCATCGGGCGAATCGGGTAAATCCGCATCAGGTCTTATTCTCTTTTCCATATACTTTTCGAATTGTAATTTGAATACCATGCCAGGATCGGACTTGCCGATCCGCTCCTCCTGGCCAGAAATCTGAACCAAATCGGGTGAAGTCCTCCGCGTCCGGCGAATGGATGTGGAAACCCTTTTCCCCAGGGCAATTCAAAATTATCGAATTATTTGGGTGAAATAACGGCGGCATGTCCCCGACCGGGTCTAATGGAAAGGGAAAAGCAAGCCGGGTCTGCGGTAGTGCGAAAATATGTAGCTCAGCGCGGGTGTAAGGCAAGCCATGGGTTGGGGCGCAAAAAGAATAAAACCATGGGGCCTAGGACGAAAATCGGATGGGATGGCTGAGGGGGCCTGATTTGCAAACCAACTGGTTATCAAATTCTTTTTGCAATTGGAGCAGGTGACGCAATAATTTTTCGATGTCCGGATTTTGTCGCTGAAAATATTCCAACTCCTGCAGTTCCTTGTGGGAAGCCTTTCCGCATAGCTTCTGCGAGATCAAATTCCTTAGATGGTATGTTTCTTCCTTTCTCATGTCAGTGGAAACCTTTTTGCGGGTTTTGATCCCTGATCTTGACGTTAAAAAATTGAAAGGGCTAAAATCAATATCCTTGGATTGTCGATGATTTATGAATTGGGCGAACGGAACTCAGGCCAAAGCCCTGAACGCCAGAATGAAAGTCGGAGGGGAATAGAATATGTTGCATGGGATGGCAATTTTTAACAACGGGAGAAATATATTTTTGACCGTGAAGATATCCTGTTGATAATCAATGATGTTTCTTTACCGGACTGGTTTCCGGGTGCAGGCAGTCTCTCATTCGGTGTGGCCAATCCAGCCATGAAGCCGTTTATTGCTTAGCTGACGCCTTCGGCTCGTAATCGGCATGCAATCGGACGCTGGTGCTCTGCCGCATTGCTTCGATAAGATTTGGCAAGGAATCCGCTTCTTTATCTGCACTTCAATAGGTCTGCATCAGTGGCGATTATTTCCTGGCTGTTGCGCAAACCAGTCGCTTTACCCCGTAGCTTTGAATGGGTCCGATTAAGCCAAAACCGGCCCTAAATCTCCTCAACCTAGCCTGCTTGTCCCATGACGATCATCCAGTCCTATCCGATTGCGGTAGTATTATGCCTTATAACCATGCTTTGCTGGGGTTCATGGGCCAACACCATGAAACTGACCAGCAAGGAATGGCATTTTCCTCTCTATTATTGGGACTATTGTCTTGGGGTCCTGCTATTTTCCTTGGTATTCGCCCTGACCCTGGGAAGTATTGGAACCGCAGGCCGCTCCTTCATTACTGACCTCTCTCAGGCCAGTTCGGCGAACCTGTTAAAAGCAGTTACGGCCGGAGCCATTTTCAATTTGGCGAATATATTGCTGGTGACCGTCATAGCGCTCGCGGGAATGGCGATTGCCTTTCCGATCGGCATAGGCCTGGCGCTGATATTGGGAGTCATCCTGGGATATCTGGGGAACCCGATCGGCAATCCCTGGATCCTATTTAGCGGATTGGGCTGTGTGGTCATTGCCATCATCCTTGACGGGTATGCGTACAGTCGAATCCCATCCGAAGGCAGCAAATCCGTAGCCAAAGGCATATTCCTTTCGCTGCTTACGGGCATATTTATGGGGTTTTTCTATCCGGTTCTGGTGAATTCTATTTCGGGCAACTTGGTTGCTCCGGACGCGGGGAAATTAACTCCGTATACAGCCCTTGTCCTGTTTTCAGCCGGGCTTTTTGTTTCTTCTTTTGTGTACAACAGCTATTTCATGCGTCGGCCATTGACTGGGGACAAGATTGGATTTGGGGATTACTTTACGAAAGGATCGTCCAGAGATCACCAGGTTGGAATCTTGGGAGGCTTGATCTGGTGTTTGGGTTTTTCGCTGATGACCCTTGCTGCTGACAAGGCAGGTCCTGCCATATCCTATGGATTGGGACAGGGCGCAACCATGGTCGCGACCCTCTGGGGGATCCTGGTCTGGAAAGAATTCAAGCGAGCGCCACCGTCTGTCAATAAATATTTGATCGCCATGATGCTGTTTTACCTTGGCGGCCTCTCATTGATCATAATTGCCAGGCGATGAAAAAATTCAAGAATGATCTGCGGCTTAGAATCGACGCTGTATAAACCTGAGAAAGAGACGATGATCCGGGCCATTGCGCGGTGTATTGCCTGAGAATCAACCAAACGGATCCACTATGTATATGGAGGGGAATACCAATTTACCGCAGGAGATCCTACAGAAAATGCTGGCACGGGATCGGTTTAGCGCCTGGCTCGGGCTGCAGGTCGACGAATACCGCGAAGGGTATTGCCGGCTGCATTATACCCTAACTGAAGAAATGGCAAATGGATTCGGCATCATCCACGGAGGCGTATTGTTCTCCGCATCGGATTCAGCGTTTGCGTTTGCCTGCAATTCCCATGGCATCCTGACCGTAGCCCTGGAGGCCAACATTCATTTTATGCGGCCGGCCAAAGCAGGAGATATTCTAACGGTCGAAGCAAAGGAACTGCACCTGGGAAACAAAATCGGGGTATACGAAATCCGCACCTGCAATGAAAAGGGGGAATTAGTGGCTCTGTTTAAAGGAACAGCCTACCGGACTTCGGCCAAAGTCACCTAAACAGTATGGTCAGGTTTTTATGGGTATCGATTGTTCGGGCCCCGATTCGCCTAAGGTAATTTGATGCCCCGCATCCGATTTGAACCCCTGGTTAGGTTCATGCCATCGATCTTTCCTCTGCTGTCGCGGGAAAATTGGATCATCAAATTTTCCGCTTCATAAATGAAGCCCTCCGAATCGGAAATAAAATATATTTTCATGTGGCTATCCTTGTCTTCGATAAAGAGTGCATCTCCTTGTTTGGCGACGTGGAAAGTGTCCTTATTCATCTCGTAATTCCCGACATAGCTGGCAAGGATAGAATCACCGACGGGCACGATATTCCTTCGCTGAGGCATGGAAAATCCCTCCCATCCATATACCGCGGCCACGCTATTGGCGATCTCATCCAGAATGGCCGTCGAATACGTATTGGCCATGATCACCAAGCCGTCACCTCCTTCCATGCTACCATAGTATATCGACACAAATCCTTCGTCTACACCGCCATGGTTGAAGTACTTCCGATTTCCCTTAGTAAGTATGAATGCCCCGAAGGCCGCATTGCTGTCGACATAGGGCGTTAACCGGAGCCGGGTCATTTTTTGGTCCAGCACCTTGGCCGATTTTCCTTCCAGGGACTGCTGAGTTTCGATGATGTATTTGGAAAGATCGGTGGGATTGGTCCAGAGACCGGCCGCCGCCTGTTCCGGATAAATATGGTATTTGCCGATTACTTCCTTGCCGTCATTATAGTAGGCCGTAGCCAATTGTTCTTTTTTCCGCGCTGGCGGAGGTTGCTCATAGGAACTGCTGGTCATTCCCAGGGGTTGTAGCACCTCTTTTCCCATGTATTGGGCATATGGCAGACCGCTGATATCTTGTACGATCAGCTGGGAAATGGTCGTGCCTCCTCCGGAATACTGGAATTTAAGGGAGGGCGCGAACTGTGACCGCACGGCCTCTGTATTGGCAGGCCTTTTCCCATCGAGCACCTCCGGCAGGGTTGGAATGGAATCTCCCCGGCGGTAGCCTGGAAAACCGTGAACCGAGAGTCCTGCGGTATGGCTGAGCAGGTTTGCTGTAGATATTTTTTTTCCCCGGGCAAGGGAATCATAGGGGAACTGCCAGCTTTTGAGGTATTGGTTGATGTCGGCATAAAGATCCAATTTCCCGGACTGGGCTAGTTTAAGCACGCCCACCGAATTCAGGGATTTGCTAATGGAGCCAGCCTGAAACAGGGTGGCGGGGCTCACGGGTCGATGTTCTGCCGAGTCGGCCCATCCGTAGCCCTTGGCATAGTCAATCCGGAAATTTTTTACCACGGCAATGCTCAGTCCGTGAACGTGATAAAATTTCATCCGCTCTTCCAGCGTCCACCCGGTACTGCCATTGATCAGGACCCATCCGGTCAGGTGATTCTCCACTTGCCGAATCCTTTCTTGCGTTTCCGGAGAATAGCTCGATGGTTGCTGAGCGCAGGCCGACAAGGATCCAGCCAGCAGACAAAAAATGAATTGCCAGGACCGGCCGGCGAATGGATGAGACATAGACTCAGTATTTTCCAAAAGTAATTGAATCCGGAAGACTCCCAGTTGAGAAATGAATCACCGACGAGATCCCCATCAGGCGGCCGTCAGCGTAAATTCAAGGCATCGGGCAGTGAATTCCTCCAATTTATCCAAGGCCCTTTCGTCAGCCCCGAATGGGCCGGCAAAACTGCGGCTTTCTTGTAAGCATAAACGCTGATCTCCTTCGGTAGGTACTCTCCCCAATTGAAGAGTCGCAAAGTCGATTTTCCCCATCGCTTTCTAGATGCTGGAAAATCGGCAGGACAACAATCCGATCATTGTACCTGCTGCATTACCGGCTAGTCCACTTGAACCAACGGACGCCGAAAGACGTGAACAGCAGGGTATATGCCAAAGTAACAGCGAGGGCCAGCGATGCCTGGATATTCCAGGTCTCCGGTCGCATGCTCGCAGCTAAGATTCGCTTCACGGTCCCATACGGCGACCATTTCACCAATTCTCCCAGGTCTTTTCCCAAAATGCCAACCTCGCCAAACATCCCCACCAGGATAAAAACAAAATAGACGAGCCTCGTCGTGGAATACACCGTTTCAGCATTCTCAATGCGTCCAACAATGGCCTGACCCAATCCTAGGTAGACGGAACCGCCCACCAACGCAGCCAGAAAGCTGAGAACATAACCCGTGCCGGTCAGCCGGATGCCGTCGAGGGTGGAGCCGGCGATGAAAACCACGGCATTAACCAAAAGGATCATGAAGGATTGTACGATTAAGCGGCTGACCATAATCGACCAAGAAGGAACGGGTGCGACGCGTAAGCGCTGGAATATGCCCTTATCCCGATCGCGGGCCACGCTGTTGGAATAGCCCATCAGTCCCATCGCAGTCAGGCCCACGGTAATGCAACTGCCAAGGACAAAGGTCGGCCCGAATTTGGCCACTACATTTTTCCAGGAGATCAGGATAATCACCGGCACCAATAAGACCAGGATTACCGAGCGACGATTCCGCCATTGCGTAGTAAAATCAGCCCGGAGAAGGGCTCCAAGAACGGCGGACAGGCGGGGAATTTTAGTTTCCATGTGCATTGGCGAATAGCAGGCTCTATTGCCTGATGGTCCGGCCGGTAAGGCCGATAAATACGTCCTCTAAAGTAACTTTTCCTTTGCGGGATGCCCGGATGACGTCGGGATCGTTCCGGTGCCCGTCGATGAGTTTGTCCGGGGCGTCGATTGCGATCAGCCGGCCATGATCGATGATGGCAATGCGGTCACAGACCGACTCCGCTTCTTCCATGGAATGGGTGGTGAGCAGGATGGCATGCCCTTTCTCCCGCATGGACTCCATTTTTTCCCAAAGGTTTCGTCTGGATTGGGGATCCAGGCCTGAAGTGGGCTCATCGAGCAAAACCAGCTTCGGTTCATGCATGGTGGCGATGAAAAGCGAAACCCGCTGCTGCTGGCCTCCGGAAAGCTGCCCATAGCGCTTTTTCCCCGAGTCTTCCAAATGGATGTTGGTCAGAATCTCGCTGATTTGCTCTTGGGTAAAAGAGAGCCCATACATCCCGCCAAAAAGGCGGAGGATTTCCCGAACGGTCAGTTCAGGCTGAAAGCTGGTGGTTTGCAATTGAATCCCCAGGTTAGCACGTACTTCCAGCGGATGTTCCAACAAGTCATATCCGGCCACCCGGATCAGTCCGGAATCGGGCTTGAGCAACCCCTCCACGGCGCTTAGGGTGCTGGTTTTTCCGGCCCCATTGGGACCCAGCAAGCCGAATATCTCGCGGGTTTGGACGGTGAAGCTGACCTGTTTAACGGCCTCGACGGATCCGTACCGCACGTTAAGGTCAACTACTTCCAAGATGGGAGATTCCCCCGGCAAACTCATGCCTGATTATTTTTTGTTGACGCAAAACTACAACCCCTGCCCTAATCCCAATCCCTTATTCGATAAGTGCTGGCCGGGACCTGCTGAATCCCCGAAAGAGCCGGTGACTGTTCGCCTGGATGGGTCGATATGCATGCTTCGGAAACCAGGACCCAATTCCTTTGCCCCTAAATGGAGCGGATCAGGCATGCCCTGCGGACCACCAAACGGAATTGCCTATGCGCAAAAAAGCCGCCTTCCGCAACTTGGGTTGGCCCCTGCTTTTATGAGAAACAAGCCTGTTTTTTGGGCGTCCAAATTCGGGATATTTTATCGATTTGGGCAATAGCGGTCCCAGGCTGGGAGATTATCACGTATGAATATGTAAGTCATTTATTATTAAATACTTATATCATATTTTTGAACAAAGACTTAATATGGATTTTGCAAAATATCGGGCCTGAAAATCGCGTTATAGAAGGCAACAAATTCAACAGGTTTTTTGCCTGGTTGAGTTGATCATTACCCTATTAAAACGATAGATTCATGCTTAATCCTAAACCCCTATGTGTAGTCATCATTCTGCTGGTATTGGTCATGGGCCTCTACGAAAAGCAGACGGGTGACGTGATTACTATTACCAATCACCTGAGCCGAAACGGTGCATCAACGCATTTTAAGGCCGTATC
>Ga0206988_1188_pt1 | contig 15440 bp, 15 predicted proteins | sample Alteio_BWMinCont_12_FD_153263 | JGI IMG/M metagenome (GOLD analysis project Ga0206988, IMG submission 153263) | Enriched cells from forest soil in Barre Woods Harvard Forest LTER site, Petersham, Massachusetts, United States -... | ecosystem: Environmental > Terrestrial > Soil > Temperate forest >... | reverse complement strand
CACTTCATTAGTAGATAAACTGGCCTTGGCAATACAGATATCGATAATGTAAAAAAATATTTTTTGTTCGTTACCACCAAGCTTTCTAATCAGTTTTTCAATCTCACAATCATTATTGTCGAACCTTAAATGAACCCTATTGTTCCCTTCGGTTTGAACCCCAATCGAACCGCGATTGAGCCCTGATTGAACTTCAATAGAACCTTGATTGGACTCTGATTGGACTGGAATAGAACCTTGATTGGACTCTGATTGAACCCCAATAGAACCCTGATCGAACCCTAAACCAGAAGAGCTTTCTTTTTGATCAATTTTAGAGGGTTCGGTTATTTGTGCTGTTTCCTGCGGTGGCGTTTCTTCCTCTTTTTTATTTTTAGGAATTTTTAATCGTTCGAGCAGATCATTGTCCCATGCTCGATATTCTTTCTTTTTAAAATTAGTTTTTATGTTATCTGTATCTATCCTTGGCATCGTGAAATTCCTCACTACATGATTTCAGCGGTTTCATTAGATTGTTCTTGGGTATTGTCAAGGTGCGTTGTTGCTTCAATTTGGTTATTGATTCTGGTGAATTCAATGAATTCTCTCGCTAATAAATCAATATCTTCTTTTGCGGTTGAGGAACGCAATGAGTCAAAAATAGATTTACTTTTTGCTACAGAATTAGGAAGGTCTTGGCTTGTCCGAATAAATGTTTTAAAGAGACGTTTATTATAATCTTCGTCTTTCACTAATGAGGTCAAAACTTGATGCGATAATACTGTTCGGCCATCATATTTATTAAATACGATTTTAATATTAAGATTGGCCTCATATCGTTTGGCTATATTTTCTTCTAGCTCGCGTAATGTGACGTTTAAGCCCAGCAAAGAAAAACGCTCTGGATCAACGGGCACAACAATGTAATCAGCAGCTAGTGATGCAGAAGAGACCGTTGCGCCTAATGATGGCGGGCAATCAATAAAGATGAAATCGTATTTTGATTTTAATCTCGCTACTCTTTTTTTAAGCTCCCTATCGACTGGAAGGTTATTTACAGCAAAAATATTATCTAGCACAGCGTTGTCAATTCTGCTTGGGAGAATATCAAGACCATCCATTACCTTGACCATATGATCTTCAATATTCAAATTGTCACGCATGATATCGATCAAGATGGGCTTATCTTCAGCATTAATGCCACAAGCATGGGTAAAGTTGGCTTGTTGGTCAAGATCAATTACCCCTATCCGTGCTCCGTATAGTGAGAGCCTGATTGCAGTTGCAAATGATAAATGAGTCTTCCCTACCCCGCCCTTTAAATTTTGCCAACTCCAACAAGTTGGTCTAAATGCTAGCTTGAATATTTGCTTGGATGTTGAATGACCAAAATACACTTTGTTTTGACTTTTAGTGTAAACAAGATTTTTTGATTTAAGATGTTTATGAATGGCAGGTAGTGTTACTTTTAGAAAGTCCGAGGCTTCTGAAGCCAGCATTTTAGGTTCCATACCGTTAGTTCCTTTTCATTAAATTTAATTATAGATAATTGTTTAATGGTAGATATAAGCCATAAACATGTCAAGTATATATAAACTAATTTTTTTACTGAATAATATAAACCAAAATATTTTTAAAAAGTATATGAATCGTTATTTGATAAGAATAAATATACTTCTATTGGTATCATTTGAACCCCAATAGAACCCTATTGAGTGAGCCTTAATTGAACCCTAAATTTTATTTATAAATGAACTCTAAAAGAACGCTAATTGAGCACTATTAGAACCCTAATATATGAACCTTATTAGAACTCCAAATGAACTCTAATTGAATACTAATAGAACCCTAATTAATATTTGAGCAGAATTTATTTGAACCTTAAATGAACCCTAATAAGGGTTGAAAATTATTAAGTTGCTTATTTGTAAGCCTAGCTATATTTTATATTTCCCATTGAATATTAGGTTAAAAATATTTGAACCCTAACTGAACCCCAAATACAATGATAATATTTTTACCAGGATTAAAAAAATCAGGCGGAGAGATAGTGATTAAAATCATTATTTCTTAGCAAGGCTACCTAAATTTATTTAATATTTTTAGAGCATTAATAGAACACTAATAGAACCCTAATATAACTATAAATATTGAACCCTAATAGAGCATTAATTGAACCCCAATATTGAACCTTAAATGAACTCTAATAGAACCCTATATAAAATATACGATGTTCGAGAATTATAGATTTTTTTGATTAATATAAAGTGCAAGTTTTTATGAAAAATCGTGCTAAAAAAGCATTGGAAGGTTGTATGCATGAGTTAATTTTAAAAAATTTTGGATATTTTCTTCTGATGTGGTAGGGCAGGGGACAGGTTACGATAATTCATTTGATAATTCTAAATTGTAGCAAATGTAGCATTGTAGCAAAGGTCTGTTTGTTATTTTTTAAATACTACAGGATTAACCAATAGCACCATTTTTCCATCCGTATTGGCCTCATTCAAATAATGGTATTCGATTAACATTTCAATTGCTTGGTTTCTTCTTTGCTTCTCTCTTAATGGGCCATATTGCTGCAAATGGCGTGGTGTTGTGGAGGTAAGAGATTTTTCAACAATCCAATCAATTAATTTGATAGCATCTACATGGTGGGTATATTTTGGTCTTGCATAAAAAATCCGCCTTGCTTCAGTAAGGTGCCAACGAATAATTTCAATCGCTTGCTCTATGTTTTCGCAATTTATCTCCCCATTTTGACCAGTGAATAAATGAAAAAGTGCAGATAATCGTGCAGTATTTTCCGCAGCTTTACTCGCAAAATCTTTAATGTTAGACCACTCATCCGAAAGACCTGTTTCAATTTCATTAAAAAAAGAGACCCATGCAGCTTTAGCTGGATTTGAAAAAAGTAAATTAGGTATTTCATGGCAGCCATTTTTATCTAATGAAAGCGAAGCGCTCAAGCTGGCAAGGACCCTATCATGAAATGTAGATAACCCTGGCAGTGACTCTGGAGGTTCCTCATAATAACGTTCGCCCATGGAACTTTCTGGATAAGCCATTAAACATCTGGCCATAAATCCGCTTTGTCGATTGACACCTTCACCCCTTGATAACATCTGTTGCAAAATGAGAGGTTGAAGCATTAGGCTGACGGTAAAACGTCGATCCGTAATAGTGAAATTTTTTGAAGTTTTGCGATGGGCAGTAAAATTTTTTCCATCCCATAGCCTATTTAATAAAGCAACTAGCTTGGTATTATTGTTTTGCATTCCATGCCCATTAATGACTATGCCACCTTCATCACTCCATAATGAAGCACTTGGCCATCCTTTAGCTAAATGCGAGGCGAGGGCTTCTTGGGTCGTATCTTCAAAAAACAACTCAGGCAATAAGGGTACGATAGGTTCATTTTTTATTACCTCTACAAACAAGTCTTTTAACACGCGGGGATCTTCGCCATTTAATGAAGAACGACGGATTTGATTTAATATTCCTTCTTTTTCAGCATACCAGGCTTGATGCAAGGTGCGGGCTACTCTGACTTCTGGCTCTAATTTAGCACGGGTTTTTTCTTCCCATTCTCGGATGGCATGGCTGAATACATGGTCAATAGAGGATTTACGCTCCCCACTCATTGCCACAAGCAAAAAATACAATGAAACTGGACTGATTAATAATCGATCTCTTGCAACGTTCGCTAATGACTGACATGCCAGGGACACGCTTGCCAGTGCGCTACAGGCAATCAATGATATTGGTTGCTTCCCAAATTGATGGTAAGCCCTTACGGCGTTTCTGATAATACTGGGGAGGCATTGGATAGGGTAGGGGGACGCTTTTTCATGTTTATGTAATAAAGGGACTGGTTCTTGCCAGTCAATTCCTGTTTCTATAGGCAGGCCTGGAAGTTTTTCTGATATCATAAAAATCGCTTATGTCTAATTTAAAAAGTAAAATGATTATCTCAAAAGGGAAGGGCGACCGCCATAGGTAATAAAATGAACAAACAGTCGATATATTTTGAGCGTGCAGGTCTAAGGCATGAAAAAATGATTTTTCAATGGCTAGATGGGCCCCATATAAAAGAGTTTTGGGACAATAGCCCAGAACATCGTAAAGACATTGCTATCTTTATCAGAGGCAGAAAAGAACCTACACCTTATCATGATGGAATATTTACTTATTGGATAGGATCAATAGATGATGTCCCTTATTGTTTATTAATGACATCGGAAGTCTTGGATGTTCCAAACCTGCCAGAAGGTTGGCGAGAATATTTGTCAAAGAGCGGAACGACTTGCAGCATTGATTTTGCTATTGGGAACGCCAACTACTTGGGGAAAGGACACGCACCCAAAACGCTTAAGGTATTTACTCAATTCATAAAAAAGGAAATAGACCCAACCGTGGATACTTTTATTATTGATCCAAATCAAAATAATCCTAAAGCAAAGCATGTTTATGAAAAGGCAGGATTTACAATAGTTTCAGAATTTTCTAGAAACAATGAACGTTATTATTTAATGATTAAACATATTTAAAGAACTTTGAAATGGCATTAATGTTAAAAATTGGAACATTAAACGACTTGGATTTGGTCAACCAACTTTTACGTCTTTCAAAAGCACACTGGGGGTATGATCAGTTATTCATGGATAAATTCATGAAAGAACTGTGTGTAAAGCCGTATCATTTGGAAGCTGGTTTAACCACGCTTGTGTTTAAGGACAATAAATTAATTGGTTTTTATGCGTTCATTTTGTGTGATGATAACGCTCTTGAATTAGACTATTTCTTTTTGCATCTAGACCATATTGGAGGAGGGCTCGGGCAAGAAATGTGGGACGCTTGCTGTCAAACGGCCAAGGCATTTGGAAAAAATGAATTTATAATATGGGTAGATCCTAATGCGGAAAATTTTTATCTAAGAATGGGGTGTAAAAAAATTGGGGTGAGGAAATCATCTATGATGCCAAATCGATTTCCTTCCATCTTAGAATTTAAAATAAAAAGGGAATAGGCACACTGACGCTTCAGACCAGATATTGCGAGATAAGTAATGACAAAAATGCATGAAAATGAATTGGAAATAAACGAGGGCCTTGTTTATTCGCTTATTAAAAATCAATGCCCAGAGTGGGCTAATTTGCCGTTAGAACGTATTACCTCTAGTGGTACTGACAATGCATTATTTCGCTTAGGGAGTGAGCATATTGTTCGCCTCCCTAGGGTCGAGTGGGAGACAGGAAGTGTCGATAAAAGTATCAATAAAGAATATGAGTGGCTTCCCAAAATCGCCCCATTTTTGCAAGTCCCTATCTCTCTTCCGGTATTTAAAGGTAGTCCTAATCATTCTTATCCGCACAGCTGGTTAGTGGCTAAGTGGAATGAAGGCCATCCTGTCAATTTTGAAAAAGACAATGAGCATGAATTACTTGCCAAGGACTTAGCATGTTTTTTAAATGAGTTACACGGAATTATACTTCCTAATGGGCCCACTTCTAGGCGTGGAGTTCCTTTGAAAAAAGTCGATACGGAAACAAGAATGGCAATCAGTCAATTACAGGAAGAAGTTAGTATTGAACGAACCATGTTTTTATGGAACCAGCTATTGAATGTCCTGCCATGGAACAAAGGGCCTGTCTGGGTACACGGAGATTTTTTACCAGGCAATATTTTAGTACAAAATTATCGCCTAAGCGCTGTGATTGATTTTTCCGATGTAGGCATAGGTGATCCGGCTTGTGATCTTATTATTTCTTGGGCCTTGCTTAATCCACAGTCAAGAAAAACCTTTAAAGACAATCTAAATAATATTGATGAAGATACATGGGAAAGAGGACGTGGTTGGGCCTTATCAATCGCTCTGATCATGTTGCCATATTATAAAAATACAAATTCGGTGTTAACTGCATTAGCAAGACAAATGATAAAAAATGTATTAAAGGAAGAAAATAATGAATAAACCACTGGTCATCATTACTGGCGCGAGTTCTGGGATCGGGGCCGCTATGGCAAAAATATTTTCAGCAGCCGGTTATTCTTTAGGATTATTCGCTCGTAACTTAGATGCAATGGAAAAGTTAAACCTTCCAAATGCAATCTGCCTATCAGTCGATATCACGGACAACACTGCTTTTAAGGGGGCCATCCAAAAAGCGGAAGATAAATTTGGCCAAATTGATTTACTTTGTAACAATGCAGGCTTCGTTAAAGCAGGAGATTTTATCGATATTGGGCATGAAATAAATGAAACCATGGTCAATGTAAATCTTAAAGGCGTTATCAATGGACTTGAGATTGTTTTATCACGTATGCGAGAACGAAAGCGTGGAACGATCATTAACACTAGTTCGGTTGCTGATCGTAATGCAAGGCCTGACCTTGCAGTATATGCTGCGACTAAAGCCGCCGTTAAAAGTTTAACTGAATCCCTCAGGATGGCCAATGCTAAATATGGTGTTCGCATTTGTAATCTCGCACCTGCAAAAACTAGAACACCGATGTTGATTTCGAGCCGTTTACCCGCGACTGAAGTGGTAGAACCGGATGATGTAGCGCGGGCCGCACTTTGGATATATGAACAACCAGAAACCATTTGTATACGCGATTTAGTGATTGCTCCTACATCGTATGGACCTTAGTAGGAATATTTGATGAATAACCAGCAACGACTAGAGACCTATTTTGGCCTTTGTACTGAATATTATGACCTTGATAAACCGCAAGCACCAACCGGTGCTTTGCAATTTTATTTAAAATATGCTGACGAGGCACAAGGCCCAATTTTAGAACCTATGTGCGTACAGGCATGTTCCTTGTCCCACTATTAGAGCAGGGACTGCCTATTGAAGGTTTTGATGCGAGTCCATTTATGCTGGATCGATTACGTAAAAAATGCGGTGCCAAGAACATTAAACCGGCCATTTGGGAAGGACGGCTTGAAGAAATGGACCAACAGGACCAATATGCGTTGATTTTTATTGCTTCTGCGTCGTTCGGCCTTATCATCGATCTAGAGAACGTTAAAAAATGTATTGAAAAAATATATCGAGCATTACATTCAGGAGGTAAATTTGTTTTTGACATTCAAACATTACAAGCAATCCCACAGCAGTTAAATATTTGGAAAGGTAATCTTCGCTACTATATCGACGGAAGAAAAATACTGCTAAGCACGCTTGATTTGCCCCTGGAAGAAAATATAGGAACGACCCTTTGTCGGTATGATTTAATTGATGGTAATGACATTATCAAAACAGAAATAGAAAACTTTAGAATTCGATTACACGATCCATATGAATTAGCTTATTTGTTAAAAGAAATTGGATTTAAAAATATTAAGCCCATGCAGCCTTTTAATTATAATAAAAAACCAGGAAAAAATGATGAAATCGTGATTTTTGAGTGTCAGAAATAGCCCCGAACGTTTCGAACAGATGGGATTTTTATATGGTGATAAAAATGTTACACCCAAAAGCATATGAAGCGTTAGCACAAATAACAGATGAAATTAACCAAGCTTTTGGTTTCCAGGAAGAAATTCCTAGAATTAATCATGGACCATGCGGTATTTTTGCTAAACTATTTTACGAACAGTGGAACGCTTTATTTAATGATAAATGCCATATTTGCTTTATTTTAACTAAAACCCAAGATGAATGTGATCATGTAGCGATTAGGCTTCCATCAGGTGAGTTATATGATGGTGGTGTGGGCGTACATGATGAAAATGAACATGTTCCTAAATTCATGATTGAAGATATGCTAAATTACGATGAAAAACTTTTAGATAAATGGTCGTATGGCCTGGACCGGGCTTACCCGCGGTTCTGTCCAAATTTCGACCGATCTTTGGTCGAGAATATCATTAACACTAAGCTTGCGGCTTTATTTAAACTAATCGGACCATCGGCCCTACTGTAACAATAATTCTTAAGAGTAAACCAATGAAAATAGCCTTAGAAACAAAACGCCTCGTTCTTAAGTTCTTAGACCCATCAGACCTTGAGAATTTAATTGCATTACGCTCCGACCCCGATGTCATGAAATACATTGGTGATGGATCAATACATACAGAGGAAAAAGTGAAAGACTTTCTTCTCAATCTTGCAATCCCTTATCAAGAAAAACACGGTACAGGATTTTTTGCAGTATTTGAAAAAGAATCCGGTCATTTCATCGGTCAAGCTGGTTTATTTCATATGGGATTTTATGACAAACAGCCTGATATTGAGCTAGCTTATCGATTACATAAGCAATACTGGGGTAAGGGATATGCGATAGAGTTAGCGAAAGCACTGATACGCTGGGGCTTTGAGCATTTAAATATTGCTAAAATAGTTGCGGGAGCTGAACTCGAAAACATAGCTTCACAAAAAGTGTTAATAAAATCTGGCTTTGACTGTAAAGGTAAACAAAAGTGGTGGAATGGTAGAGAAATGTTTTATTATGAAATTTATAATAATGACTCAATCAAACTTGCACCCTATAATAAGAAATGGCCGATATTGGCAGAACAAGAAATAAAAAATCTTTACGCCATTTTACCGAACCAACACATCATCGATATTCAACATGTAGGAAGCACTGCCATACCTGATATGCTTGCAAAACCTATTATTGATATCCAAATAGCCGTTGATTCACTATTTGCAATAAAACAAGCCGCGATTGATATACTAAAAACTCAAGGATACATTTATTGGGAAGAAGACCCTGATCCTGAAAAAATGTTTTTCGTGAAAGGTATGCCGCCATTTGGTGACAAAAGAACACATCATATCCATATTATCGAACCAAAAGCGGATCGTTGGAAGAGTAGAATCCTTTTTCGAAATTATTTGATCAAGCATCCGGAAGTCGCACATGAGTATGAGAAATTAAAAATTAAACTTGCAGAAGAACATGCGCACAACCGTGAGCTATATACGGATGCAAAAACTAAATTTATTATAGATACTTTGATAAACGCACAGAAAGAATTAGATTATATTAAACAATCACCAGCTGTTATCTTTTTAACGGGCGCATCCGGTGCGGGTAAAACAACCCTATTAAATGCTTTTAAAAATGATTTATCTACATCATCGATCACATGCTTGCACTTTGATAACATTGGTGTACCCAGTGAAGTTGAAATGATTAAAGTTTATGGGTCAGGCAGTGAATGGCAAAAAGCCATGACTTATCATTGGGTTAAAAAAATCATTACAGAATATAAAGATAAAGAATGTGTTATTTTAGAAGGCCAAGTAAATATCGACTTTATTACCAATGCTTTTTCAGGATTTAATTTTTATCAATATAAAATCATTCTTGTGCATTGTGATAATAAAACACGTCACCAACGACTTCATCAAGACCGCAACCAACCTGAATTGATCAACGATAATATGGATAATTGGGTCGAATTTTTGAAGAAACAAGCCATTAATAAAAATATTATGATTTTAGACACAAGCTCGATAAATATCGAGGAAATGTTAAATCAATTTAAACAATGGATCGGTGACATAAAACTGATATAAAATAATGGTAACATTATAAAAGTTTATTAGACGTATTTTAAACAGTGCACTGGACGAGAAGGATAATATATGTACACGATAGTCATCGACTATGATCCTAGCCAGGCAGACAAAGCAGTGGTAATGGAAGGCCTTATTTCCTTCAATGAAGGCGTCACAGGTGAGCCACGCGACAAAGAATTTTCAATTTTCTTAAGAAATGGTCCCGATAAAATTTTTGGCGGCTTACAAGCATTTTTTGACACAGAATCTGTTTATATTGAGACATTTTGGGTCGATGAAAAACTCAGGCACCAAGGCTGGGGCACAAAATTGCTTCATGCAGCCGAACAAGAAGCGATTAAAAATGGTTGCATTTTTTCTCTAGTAGATACTTGGGATTTTCAAGCAGAAGAATTTTATTTGAAAAATGGTTACGAACCTATAGGTGAAATAAAAAATTATTGGCGCCATCATTCAAGAATATTTCTTAGAAAGCGGCTGAAAGACTAAAGTGAGTCAATAAATGAAGTATCATCCACTTGAAAATGATTTATACCCTCTATTAAAACTAGCTATACCGCTTGCCTTAACAGGTATCGTCGGTGCATCGACTGGTTTTTTTGAAACACTGTTTTTGGCAAAATTAGGCCAAGACATATTAGCCGCAGGTGCTTTAGTAAGCTGGTTATATGGCACATGTGCAGTCATCTTAATTGGTACTTTAAATTCGATTAATATCTTGATTTCTCACAAACATGGAGCGAATGATCAAGCTGGCATATCGTTAGTTGCGCGTGACGGCTTATTGTTAAGCCTGTTGTTGACTGTTCCAGCGTTGCTTTTATTTTGGAACATGTCTCCTATTTTTTTGTTATTTGGACAAAATCCTGCTGTTGTCTCACTGGCTGAATCTTATTTACATGCCTTAGCATGGGGAGTATTGCCTAACTTTATTTCTATTGCCATTTTCGAATTTATCATAGGATTAGGCCACACTCGCACCATCATGTATTTCTCCGTTTTTGGTGTTACACTCGTGATATTTTTTAGTTATGCATTCATTTTTGGCGCGTTTGGGTTCCCTGCGTTAGGGATCGCAGGTGCTGGTTGGGGCATGACAACCAGTTATTGGATAATAGCCATAGTCATCAGCGTCTTTGCTTTAACCTACAAAGATTACAAGCATTATTTTCGTTCAATTGTTAATATACCCATTACACCTCAAGATGCGAACAATGGTGAGTTTAGGATTTGAAAGTTATCAGTAATCCTTTCTCGTAAGATACATTTCTTTCTGCCAATACCTTTAAAAAACCCTAGAGTAGCTTCAGTGAATTCAGAAAATTTACCATAATACCGATTATATCGCACCGATTCGTGCATCAGTTTCCAGACACGCTCAGCTGGATTAAGATTGGGTGAGTAAGGCGGTAAATAATGAAGTTTTATTCCAAGCTCTCTCGCAAAAATTTTCACTTCTGCGTTTCGATGATATCGTGCATTGTCCCAGATCACATGAACATTAAATTTTCCTGGATTAGTTTTCCGTAATTTCCACAGAAAATCACAAATGGCACTCGCGTTAACTGAACCCGCTTGTTGATAAGTGAAACGATGACCGTTGAGACAAATACCGCCAATAAAATTTAAACGCTTTTGATAAGCCGTCGTAGGGATTTCTTTACACTCACCCTTTAGGGCCCAGCCGTATGTTAACTGCGTTTGATGTTGTGGGTGGACACTGTCAGCAAAGTAAATTGGCTCTTTTTCCCCAGATTTTTTCTTTAATCGATTATAATGGCGAATGAATTGTCCTTGCTTAATTTTGTCAGCTTTTGCTGGGACCGCATGTGGTTTCTTGTAACAGAAATTATAGGTGTGCAACCATTTTGTCATACCGCTAATACTGTATCTTACGCCATAGATTTGCCAAACATAGTGGCAAATATCTTTTACATAAAGATATGTGACTTCCTGAAGGTGGCCCTTTAACTCGTGTGTCTCTTTATCAGAGAGCTTAGCATCACTGCCGCCACTGGCAGTGGATAGTTTATTGTCTTTGAGGTAATCAGCAATATGTCGTCGGATAGTTTCATCATCAAGCAGTAGAATGCGGGCTATTTCAGAATAACTATACCCATCGTCATATGCCAAAACAGCTTTAATGCGGTCGCAAATCCGTTTATCTCGCTCCTTCCGGTGGCGAACTATTAATTCTTGTCTTTTCTTGGGAGAAAGCATCTTTTCCATAAAACCTTTTTACTATAATTTTTAGACTATTGCAGCAAATTTCGCATTTTCATTGGCGAGTGGTATATATCAACTAAATCACCAATTTTTTTAGTAAGGCTGCCCGTATAAGTATTTTGAAAAAAATTGTATGAGTGATGTAGTAAATAAGTAAATACATCTTTCCCTACGGAAGCTTTTATGTAAGGATATAAACGTAAATTAATATATTGAAAGTACCGTAAAACAACATTGATAATCATGGGCAGTGCTATATAAATTGCGGCTGGGAGGATAATGGCAGCAATGAGTTTACTTTGATCATGCGAGTATTGAATGACTGTATTAATTAAAACTTTTAAAAGATAGGGATTAAGCGATATTTCAATTGAATGAACAATTGCAACCAAGGTAATCCCCAATAAACACCATTTTTTAGTTTTTAAATAGCGCCATATAAAAGGCAGCAATTGGTTAGGAAGATCATTATTTGAGGCGTTATTGCTATTTCCCATAGGGCAGGCCCATTTGAATTTCATTACTAAATTATTGCACTATTTGTTAAAATAGTGAAGTTTCGTGAAACCGAGGTAGCTCGATGTTATGCATCATTTGCGAAAGATAGTATATTTATTGAGCCACGATGCTGTAATTGACTTAGCAAGGATTATTTTATGAAATACTCAATTAACTATGAAAATACACCCAAACAAAATGATATTGAAATTCTAAGTCGCGGTATCGCGCTTAATGCAAAACAAAAGCGTGGATTGGAGCACCCAGTGCCGTTTGCGTTTTTTATTCGAGATGAAAACAATGAAATAAAGGGCGGTTGCAATGGTAATATAGGCTATGATTGGCTTTATGTCGATCAACTATGGGTAGAAGAACCTTTACGGGGAAAAGGCCATGGAACAGCATTGCTGCAAGCTGCTGAAGAATTGGCTATCAATAAAAATTGTGTATCCGCAGCAGTCAATACAGCTGACTGGGAAGCGCTCGATTTCTATAAAAAATTAGGGTTTAGAGTTGAATTTGAAAGACATGGATTGGCAAAAAATTCAATTTTTTATTTTTTAAGGAAAGATTTATTCAAGCGGGATAAATAATTATGAAAAACATGGATGAAATTGATATAACTGTAAGCACTACCGAAGATAATGAATTTTTGTATAAAAAAATAAATGAATTTAATAATGCACAAGTCCCATTCACACAAAAAGATATCCATATAAACATTAGTTATACTTTAAAAGATAAAGAAAATGCTATTATTGGCGGGATAAAATCAATTTTATATTGCTGGGGTTGCTTATACATTGATGTGTTATGGATAGATGAAAAATACCGAAAGAACCATTTTGGTTCAATTCTACTTAACAAAGTCGAAACGGAGGCGAAGGAAATAGGGTGCAATTTAGTACATGTTGATACATTTGATTTCCAAGCTAAGGATTTTTATCTTAAAAATGGGTATGAATTATTTGGCGAACTGGATAATTGTCCGCCGGGGCATAAACGATCATATTTAAAAAAAGAAATGAATGATCAGAATAATGCTCTCATTCGATTTTTGAAAAAAACCGACTTTGATGATCTTAATAAAGATTTTGGTATATTGAGTGAATATAAAAATCCAATGAGCAAATGGGAAGGCTATTTTAAACAACAAGAATCCGGCAACCGTGTGGTACGAGTTGTCGAAATAAATAATAAAGTGATAGGTATTGGTACTTTGAAATTTGTTTCTGATTATCCATTTTTTTATTCGAATAAAATCCCTGAAATAAATGATATTTTGATTGATTCTCATTATCAAAAAAAAGGATTAGGGAAGGCTTTGATTAGAGCACTTGAAAAAATTGCTAAAAAGATGGGGCATTCAAAAATTGGATTGGCTGTTGGTCTCTATCACTCTTATGGAAAAGCTCAACGACTTTATAGCAAAATGGGTTACGTTCCCGATGGTTCAGGAATTACTTACAAAAATAAAGCAGTTGTTCCTGGGAGTTCCTATGCTGTAGATGATGACTTATTATTGTGGTTAACTAAATCACTTTAATGGACACAAATCGGATGATCTCATACGCCTACTGAAGGTTTTTATGCATGTCCATTTATACTGGATCGATTACGTAAAAAATGCGATGTCAAGAACATTAAACAGATTATTACAAAAGGGTTTTTCATGTATGTTTGAGTTGTGGCGGAGGAGGGGAATGAGAATATGCCTCTTTCTCCCCCCAAGGAAAATGGCATTCTAAAGATGTAACACTGCCAGTTTGGTCACGAGTAAATGTCAAGATGACTTTCATGTTCTCATCTAAAAATGTATTTTCATCCACTGTTGTTATATCCTGTAATTGACCCATATCAATCTGCAGTTTTGAATCTTTCATTAAAATTTTAATGGGGCCATATGTCCCTTCTAGTTCTTTTAATTTTTGTTCTGAAACAGAAGAAGGTTTCTGTGGCCTCATTTTTGCTTCGATCCATTTAATACGATGATTTAATTTATTATTGGGCTTAATGTCAAATGCTTGCTGATAAAGTGCAATAGCTTTTGAAAAATGTCCTTTCTTTTCAGCATCAGTACCTGCTAATAATGATTCAAAATATTTTTTCCATTCCTGTGTACTGCTTTTTTCATACCCTTCCTTTTCGTAAAGAAATTTTATAATAGAGGAAATATCTTTTTCAGTAGTAAGACTTGCTAGTTCTTCAGGGATACTTAACCCATTATTACTATTTGCGAAATAAACGAAGGCCGAAGAGGGCCCTTCTAGATGAATGGCAAAAAAATTTCGCTCACCCGGCCCCTCGCCCCAATGGAATGCCGTAATGGGTTCTCCTTTATCATTTGTCTGTAATCCAAATCCAAGTCCCCAATTAATAGGCTTTAGGGTTTTAGGGGCCACTTTTTTATCTTTTGCATCGACATCTTTTTCCATATCTGGGACCTGTGGTTTTGTGAGGTCAAGATATGTTTTGTTATTTTTATTTTTTAAAAAATCTATCAAAAACAACGAATAATCATAGGCTGTTGTATGTAACGAAGCGGCAGCATGATCATCATTACCGTAACCTTTAGGTGAAGGATTTGGTATCATTGTCTCGTCATGGGTCGTTGCGTGATCAACCTTCCCAGGATATAAAAAACTACTATGGTTCATTCCCAATGGCCCAAAAAGATTTTTTTGGGCCAGTTCTTGTAATGATTGTTTTTGAGTAATACATCTTTGCAAATATTTAAACCCTTCTCCGGAATAACGAAAACCTTCGTCGGGTTTAAATTTAAAATCAAGAGGAAGAGGGCCTGTTTGTCCATTAGGCAATCCTGTTCGATGGGATAAAATCATGCGAGGTGTTAATGGTTTTTTGTCGCCTTGTGGCCCTAAATACGTTTCATCCCAGGGAAGCGGTCTATCTAAAAAATCTTTACTCAATTCTTTATTTTCTATCATTTTAATGATTAAATACGCAAAAACAGGCTTGCTAAGCGAACACGCCCAAAAAACAGTATCAGGTGCCACTGCTTCTTTTGATTCAATATCAGAAACGCCTAAAACACTTGAATAAATTTTTCCATTATCGATCATTGCAATCGATATTCCAGGAACATGGGCCCCTTGCATCAATTGATGGATTTTTCCTTTTTGAGGAATTTCCTCGATTGAAGTAGGTTTTTCGGGCGTCGCTTTTGTGCTGCTT
>Ga0206988_1184_pt1 | contig 15506 bp, 16 predicted proteins | sample Alteio_BWMinCont_12_FD_153263 | JGI IMG/M metagenome (GOLD analysis project Ga0206988, IMG submission 153263) | Enriched cells from forest soil in Barre Woods Harvard Forest LTER site, Petersham, Massachusetts, United States -... | ecosystem: Environmental > Terrestrial > Soil > Temperate forest >... | reverse complement strand
GATATCAAGAACATGCCTTTTGAGATTATTGAGAAAGATTATTGGGTTGTATGGATTCTTGAAAGGTTGTTTTCGCTGAAAAAGATGAAGCCTCACCTTACCTTTAAGGGGGGCACATCCCTTTCAAAAGTATATGGATTAATCGACCGTTTTTCAGAAGATATCGACCTTTCAATTGAGAGAGAATTCCTTGGTTTTGGCGTACCCTGTAATCCAGAAAATGCTCCTTCCAAGAAAAAGCAAAGTGTTATCATCGATAATCTTTCAAAAGCTTGTTCCAATTATGTGCAAACTCAGTTACTGGCTGACCTAAAAGACATCGTTGCTGCAAAGCTCGGAACAACGGAAGGCTGGAGTATTTACTCCGACAAGGAAGACCCTGATGCTCAAACGCTATTGTTTGAATATCCAAGCAAGACCTCAAAAGCCGGGTACATTCGCCCGTTTGTAAAAATAGAAATTGGTGCAAGATCAGAACATTGGCCTGTCAGTGAACATAAAATTCAGAGCTATGCTAAAGAGGCACTAAAAGAGAAAATTCATGAACCTGAAATATGGGTTCGGGTATTGAATGCTGAACGAACTTTCTGGGAAAAAGCGACAATCCTTCATCAATATGCCCATCTACCCGAAGGTAAAAGACTTCCACCGCGAATCTCAAGACATTTTTATGATTTTTTTCGTTTACTAAATTCTAAAATTAAAGAGACAGCACTTATTGAGGTCGCTCTACTTGAGCGAGTTGCTGCACATAAAAGCATTTATTTTGCATCGGGTTGGGCGAACTACGGATCGGCTCGAAAACATACTCTAAAGCTTTTTCCTCCCTCACGAATTCTAAAAGAACTTGAGAAGGATTATGTTTTGATGGAAGCTATGTTTTTCAGACAAATCCCGGAGTGGAAATTAATCCTAAAAACAATCGAGAACTTTGAAAAAGAATTTAATGAACTTGATGAAGAACATTAAGGGAGTGCTCAAGAGTCAATTGCAAAACTCCCCGCCATATATCAGGCGGTAACACAATTCCCAAGATTTTTGACACTCAGCTTTCGTTCCGATTTTCAGATGACGACGATGAGGACGGAGTCTCTTCTACCAATTCTTGTAAGAAGGCCTGCTGGTTGTCTGGTGCTATTTGCGCATCCGTAACCCGAGATCCATCGTATGTCAGACCAGTGGAGCCTTCAATCCCAACATATGGGCAATAAAAGTCCTCATGTGTCATTCTAATTTTGTACTCATATTTTAATTCTTTCGGACAATCTTTGATCATATAAACAGCATATTCTTTGATTAGGGTCAACAATATCGGTTCTGTAAATCCAAAAGATGCAAAAACATCGTGAGGCAACTCGATTTTTTGCATTGGTAAAACCGTAATACAACCATTATTTATGCCCTGGGTTATTTTTTTGCCGTCCCCAAAGCCAGTGGAGACAGTTCCGTTGTGAGGATTCTTACTGTGACTTAAGAGAACACAAGGGACTACCATTCCACTAGCAAGTGTGAGATTAATGACTGTTGACACACTTTTTAAAGAGTCGATCTGGCCTTGATCAAAAGTATGTTCGAAATTAAGAGCGCTGGCATTGGAAACGACAGAACTAGATGAACTTGACATATCCCCTCTCGTGAATTTTGCGTGAATGATAATTGAAGACTTAACAAACGTAAAGGAAATGTGATTTTCAAAGTGTTCTCCTGGTCCGCACAGATTCCGCAGCTCCGTATCCTATTTGGCTCGCAAAGCGAGTTTTGCCTCTAAAACACGGATGGCCGCCAACCATTTACTTAGGTTGATGATGCCGCTTTATGCATCCCTTCCGCACAACCTAAAGTAGCCAAGAGGAGGTTTTGCATGGAAGTATAGACTGAAAGCCAGAGCATTGCTGGTAGTGTAACATCTGTCTTTGTCCCAAAAATGGATCAAATGACTGATTCGTGAACAATTCTAGCTATTGTCTTTAAGGTTGGATTTCCTTTCTTTGACAATGCATGTTGAACTGTCGATCGGGACATCTTTGCCTTCTTGGCGACTTGGGCTCTATTTACTTGGAGGTATGTGTCTAAAATTTCGATGAATGCCTCCGTATCGTTTTCAATGAGGCTTTCTAAAAGAGCTGCTCCGACCTTGTCGAAGTTTTTAAAAAATTGATCGGGCTCATGTTTTTGAAGATTCGCTTTTTTATTTGCTTTGAGCGTCGGCATATCTTCTAAGGAGAAGCCTCGCTTTTTGGATTTCTTTCTCTTGAGCATTTTTGTGTCCCCCAACTAGTAGAACGATCATGTTCTTACCTTCTTTAAAGAAATAGATGCGCCAACCGTTTTTCCAACGTAATTCTGCTAGCCCATTTCCCAAACCCTTGGCATCGCCAAAATGATTAGAAGCTCGAACTCTTTCCAATCGAGCATTGACCTGCCCCTGTTCCTTCCAGGTCAAACTGGCCAGCCAATCAGAAAATTCAGAAGTCATCCTGATCGAAATCATAGTGTACAATATATCAGCCACCGACGCAACATTCAAGTATTTTTTTACATAAGCCGTTCGAATCCAAATGCAGAATGGCAACTTCATCCTGGAAAATTAGAGGTGGACGCTGACACGAACACAGCATGGCCCATCCTTCAGGGGAATTGGTTTTTTGTAAAAAAAAGCCGTCTTGCGACGGCCCTAGGATCAGATCCTATCGGAAACAGCGGAAGATTTTCACAAACCACCTCTTCACTCTGGCAGCGAGATCCTCTTGCCCAAGCTGGGTTCGACAGTTTGGACAAGTGTCGTGCCCTGTCCGCACCCAAGTTGCAAGACATTCCCTGTGAAAGAAATGGTTGCAGGGGGTCCGGACTGTCCCAACCTGCCCGTGTGCTTCTTGGCACACCGAGCAGCTGTCGCCGGGAAGCTCGCCCGCTACATCTACAACACCTGGAAAGTCTTCCATCTGATAGAGTGCATTAGGGGGTGGATTAAAAGTTCTATAATAACCTGTTGGTGTAAATCCCAATGGCATAAAATACCTATATTTATGTTTTTAAGGCAAAAGTGCCCGCACATTGTCAGTCCAGTTTATTCAATCTGGCGAAAATAAAATCTGTTGGAATAAAAATATTGTTGCCCTTAGAGGGCAATTAAGAATGCGCCTTCCATAATTGGAAGGAGTGTAGAGATGATGGTGCGATAGTAATTATATGTTTTCATATAAATAATAATACAAAGATTAAAATTTAATGTCAACCTTTTGCTTTCCTTTCCAATTATTTATACAGAAATACAACCTGTGGTATGCCTTTCAGAGCCTTGGGTCTGACCACGAATGGCAGGTGGACCTTAAAGCGATTTAGGGGATTATTTCTCCTCGGAATGCCCCAACTCATCCTCTGTCTTCTTTTCCTAATTCCCCTCGCTCCTATATCATCGCTCCATGCGCTTTTTGTTTTGCTTTGCCCTGCTCTCGTCTACGCTCTTTGCAATCGGACCTACGCCCACGCCTGAACCGTTGTCAAAAACGGAAGCTAGCCAAGAGATCATCGTCGATCTTCGGAACCCGACTTACAAGAATGGAATTCTCTATACCAATCAAGGCGGCGTGATCCGCAATCAAGACATGCGCATTCAGGCCAGGACGATCCAGTATATTCGCAAGGGACAGGTACACAAGCTCGAGGCCGAGGGCGATTTGCTGATCCAATACAAAGGGCGTGTTTATGTCGGCAGCGAACTCGAATACGATTTCAATACGAAGTCGGGCATCGTCTACGACGGCAAGACGTTTTCAACGATCTGGTATGTCGGCGGAGACGAGATCGAACTAAAACCGGACGGCGATTACAAGGTGACCAATGGCTTCATCACAACTTGTGAAAATGTGGATAGCTCTTGGGATCTGCATGCCAAAAGCGTTCAGGCGACAAAAGATGATCTAATCGCAGCGAAAAAGGTGAGCATCCGGACGTTCAAGGTGCCAACTCTTTGGCTCCCTAATTTCAAAATCAATTTGCGTAAATTCCAGGATCCGATTTTCCGTTATGGGCTTAAGTGGGATTCGGGGATGGGGCCGAGAGCAACGGTGCGCTATCAGCTCTATTCATGGCAAAATTTTGCGATGTATGGCCGCGTTGAATACCGCTGGGCCGTCGGCTGGGGCGGCTCTTTTGAGACGGAGTATCGCCCAGAGAACCACAACACGAACTTCATTACGCGAAGCTACTTGGCCAAAGATCGGTTGGAGTCGGCGCCCAATGCAGCTCGCCGCTATCGCGTGCAGGGGGCTTTTTGCTCCAAAAGTAATGATGATCGGACATCGGCCACTTTGACCTGGGACAAATATAGCGACGTTCGGATGCCGACCGATTTCAAAAGCGAAGATTTCGAAGTGAATACTGCGAAGAAAACCCTCTTTTATATCAGCCGAAGGGATAATAGTTTCATCGCCTCATTCAAGCTCCGCCCTCGCGCGAATTATTTCGAATCGATCAAACAAGATTTGCCGACGGCACTCCTCGCCGTTCGTCCCTTGCAACTGGGGCAAAGCGGCATCTATTCGTCGAACTACCTCAAAGCTTCCTACCTCGATTTTGTCTATTCGAATAAGCTCGCTGAAAATTTGCCCAGCTACCACTCTCCCAGGGTCGAATTCCGAGAAAAATTCTATCGCCCATGCCACTTTGGAGCGCTTACATTTACTCCGCAGCTCGGCGGGATTGGGATCTTCTATGGAAACTCCCCCTCCTCCCAAGCAAAATGGTTTGGGACCCTTCTCTATGGTGCCCATGTCGAAGCGAGGGGCATGCGGCAATTTTCCAGATACAAGCACCAGATCGAACCTTACGCCGAATATATCGGCCTGAGCAACCCTTCTGTCAAACCCGACAACCACTACATTTTCTCGATCCAGGATGGGTATGACAGGCTCAACCAACTCAAAGCAGGTGTCCGCAATCTCCTCTTCTCGAAAAGAAGGCCTGGCAAGGAGCCTTCTTTCTCTGCCGATCTCTATGTCAACGCCTTCTTTGCTGACTTCGCCATCCCGCAAGTTATCCCCTACGGCTACCTAGACCTCGCGTGGCGCACTCCCTCCCTCCACTTCACTTGGCAAAATGCGTGGAACTTCCGCCATGAAACGGTGCAGCACTCCAACGCACGCCTCCTCTGGACCGTCAATGAAAACATCGCCTTCTCTCTCGAAGGGCGCTACCGGTCCCGCTACGACTGGCGAAAAGCCGACCATGAGAGCTATATCCTCGACGTCTCCCGCTCTGAATCGGAACTCCTCCTCTCCCCCCTTTCCGACCGGCGGATCACCTTCCTCACCAACGCCTTCATCCGAATCACCCCTTTTTGGGAATGCCACATCCAATCGCACCACGGATTCTTTCGCCTCAATGAAAATCCCTTCAACGAAATCAAGGTCGATCTCTACACCTGGATCAGCTCCGTCTTAAAGCTCCGCCTCTCGTATAAATACACCGACTACACGCGTCCGAACTTCCCGCACCACTTCAGCGCAAACCTCGAACTCGTAAAAAAATAAGCCAGGAAAAAGCAAAAGCCAGTATATTGAGGAGAAAAGCCTTGCTCAGATCTTAAGCCAGGGCGATTGCATGAAGAATAAACGCAAAGTCGCAGAGACGCAAAGAATTCTATATCAATATTCCCTTTGCGCCTCCGCGCCTTGGCGTCTTTGCGTTAAGGCATGTCTAACCCTGCAGATGGCCGAATTCTTACGCTTAATCTGAGCAAAGCCAGGAGAAGTATATGGCATCAAATTCATTCGGTAAGATCTTTCGCATCACAACATTTGGCGAGTCACACGGCCCGGCGATCGGCGTTGTCATTGACGGCTGCCCCGCAGGCGTCTCTCTTCAAACAGAAGAGATCGACCAGCAGCTAGCATTCCGAGAGCCAGGCAAAAGCGCCTACACCTCCCCCAGAACTGAACACGACCGTGCGGAAATTCTATCCGGAATTTTTGAAGGGAAAACGACGGGGGCTCCCATCGCGATCCTCATCCGCAACAAAGACGCCGACTCGAGCCAGTACGATGCCGTAAAGAACGTCTACCGCCCGGGACATGCCAACTTTACCTATCTGGAGAAATATGGCATTTTCGACTATCGCGGAGGGGGAAGGTCGTCGGCTCGCGAGACGGCGGCGCGCGTGGCGGCCGGGGCAGTGGCGAAAAAGCTCCTTGCTGAGCACGCCATCGACTGTGTAGCCTACGTCGCGGAAATCGGCGGCATCGCAATCCCTGAGCCGATGAGCAGCGATCTTCGCCAAATCCGAGAAAAAACGTATGCCAATCCGATCTTTTGTCCCGATGAGGCGACCAGCGCTAAGATCATGAAGGCGATCGAAAAAGTCAAAGAGGAACACGACTCTCTTGGAGGAGTGATCGGCTGCTCGGCACTCTTGCCCGCCGGACTCGGCGATCCTGTCTATGCAAAATTAGAGGCGGAGTTGGCGTATGCAATGCTATCTCTGCCGGCGACAAAGGGATTCGAGATCGGATCGGGGTTTGCCGCCGCGCGGATGAAGGGATCGGAACACAATGACGAATTCGACATCGATGAAGCCGGCCACGTCCACACTGCGACCAATTTCGCTGGAGGCACTCTCGGCGGAATCTCGACCGGGTCTCCCCTCTGCTTCCGCGTCGCATTCAAACCTACCTCGAGCATCAAAAAGCCACAAAAATCGGTGAGCCTGTATGGGGAAAAAACGACCTTCCAGCTCTCTGAGACAGCACGCCACGATCCGTGCGTTGCGATCCGCGCAGTGCCGATCGTCGAGGCAATGACAGCCATCGTCTTGGCCGACGCCCTTTTGATGAACAGAGCTTCGAAATGTTAGTCTCTGTCATTACAAGCCCGGAACAGATCGCAGCGTCGCTTCCCCTTGCAGATATGTTCGAATTCCGGCTCGATCATTTATACGGCACACGGCCAGCTTTGGTGAATTTTGGTGAGCATCTTTTGAGCCCCAGCGCTTTGCTCGACCTCGAAAACTTGTCCAAGTTTCCTTCGATCTCCGCAACGCACTGGGACTCAAAATCTGCTGCCAAAAATTCACCAAATCTAACCGCGCACCGTATACGGGAAATTCCAAAATCGCCTTTGCCTGTGATGTTCACATACCGAAAAAAAGAACAGGGAGGCAAGGGGGAACTTGCGGAAGATGAAAGGCTTACCCGGCTGGAAAAACTTTTGGAATATGGGCCAGAGTATTGCGACTTGGAAGCAGACACAGACCCCCTGTGGATTGAACGACTGGCAAAAAAATTTCCCAACGTGAAATTTGTGGGGTCATACCACAATTTCACCGAAACACCCGACGATTTGGAGACCCTTTATCAATCGATGCGGCGGCCCGAATTTTCCCTTTATAAAATCGCGACCACCGCCCAGTCGACGCTCGATATGCTCCGCCTCTTCGAATTTGCCCGCGGGAAAAAAAATCTAGCTTGGATTTCGATGGGCAAACTGGGGCAGCCCTCGAGAATTTTAAGCCCTTTGACAGGATCTCCCTTCTGTTACGCCACCCTCGATGAGGAAAGCCCTCCCCTCTTCCAAGTGAATTTACAAACCCTCGTTCAACTCTACCGCATTCGGACCCTCAACGAAAAAACAAAAATATTCGCCCTCATCGGCAATCCCTTAGAGGCCAGCATTGGCTATTTGTATCACAACCAGGTGTTTGCCGAGAAAAACGAGAACGCCGTCTATGTAAACTTGCCCGTCCTTCAGGATGAACTCGATGAGCTTTTTGAAATTTTTAGAAGGCTCCCCTTCGTCGGAATCAGTGTCACGATGCCCTATAAAACTTCCGTCATCCCCTTCTTGGACGAGCTTGGGCAAGACGCCGAAAAAATCGGCGCCGTCAATACCATTCTCTTCAGGGGGGGGAAAGCGATCGGTTATAACACCGATGGAATCGGAGCTTGCGACGCGCTTGAACAACATTTGCCCCTAAAGAAGAAAAAAATTGCCCTTTTGGGAGCCGGAGGCGCATCCAGGGCCGTAGCCTTTGAACTCGCCCAAAGAGGCGCTGAAATAACGATCTTTAATCGGACGTTTGAGACCGCAGAAAAACTCGCGGCATACCTAGGTTGCCGGGCCAGCCACTTCGAAGAGCTCTATTCGGGAAAATTCGATCTCCTGATCAACGCGATTCCCCACCCACCGATCGACCTGGATAGGCTTGCCTTCCCGCCGTTCGTCATGGATATTGCCGTCACGACGCAGGAATCACCCCTTTTGCAAAAGGCCAAAGAACAGGGTTGCCACGCCATTGAAGCCAAGGAAATGTTCTACGAGCAAGCTAAACTTCAGCAGAAGCTCTGGCACAATTCTTAATGGTGGCCGCCGCCGCCGTGGCCACCACCGCCGTGATCGCCACCACCGCCGTGGCCACCGCCACCATGGCCGCCGCCGTGACCATCGTGGCCATCATGACCGTCATGGTCCCCATGATCATGGTAATGAACGGGGTGATGTGGGTCATAGTAATGGTGGTTGCTTGGGTAGTTTCGATGATTCCTGCGCCATCCCCAATAGTCATCTTCATCGTAAAACCAGATTCCGTAGTAGAATCCTGGTCCGTACCAGAAGTCTTCATCCTCTTCTTCTTCGTTGACAGTCGTTTCCGTCTCATTGCCGTTAGAATCAACGGTAGTTGTCGTCGTCGTTCTCGATGAAGACATAGCGAGACAAAATAGGAGAAGTGTGAACTTGATCATAAAGCTCACCATAAAAAATCAAAGGAAAAGAATCAATCGCAAAATTCGATCGGCGTGATGGGTGGCAACATCGCCGGCGGAGGTGAACCGGCTGGCGGCTCTCCCTCGACACAACGGCAAGCGAATTGATCCGACGAGGAGATCGATTTAGTAAACGCATAGATGCCGTTTACCGAAGCTGTGAACACAACGTAATGACCAGCCTGGATCGCTTGATTATCTGGTGTGTTGAAACCTCCATCGGGAACATCAAAAAGATCGTCGTAAGCATAAATAGTATACGTTGCGCCAGGCGTTAGGCCGGTGATACAGCCCGTCAGTATGACCGGAGTTCCTTCCGGAGTTGGAGGAGTCGGGTTTGTTGTTTTGTTATACTGCGTAACCTCGTTCGGTTCGTTATTTATGTTAGGCAATAAACGAACGGGAACAACCTGAGCCTCTGAGGCAATCGCAATCCCGTAATTCTGAACATTTTCAGACGGGATGGGCAAGGTGTAAAGGTCGCGCGGCACTTTGGGATCGAGATTCTTAGAGGCATCCGCTTGTTGCCTTGTCCCAACGAATTCCGAAAGAGGGTAGCTGAACACATAAGGCGATCCACTCGCGGTATCATCCCCATAGAGTCCGCCATCGACAAATGTAATCACTAGATCGTCGATGCTTTTCACACTAACGACATGGTCATAGTCAGAATCATCGCAACCCTCGAAATTTACATTGCAATAGATACCAATGCTCACCTGATTGCCTGCGCCGAGTTGCCCTTGCATCCAGCTCACAAAGTCATCGATCGTCGACCCTTTATACTCCTCGCTTCGGAGGTGCATTGCCTTCGCAAGCTTCCGATCTGAACAATTCCCTAGTAAAACTTGTTTATCTTGGTCTCCAGTGCCTAGTTTCCTTGCCTCATACTGAGAGATGTATTCCCCATTGACGAGCCCCACATGAATCAAAGTCGTCTCTACGCAATAGCCGTCGTTATTATTCCACTGAAACCTCGGAGCTCCATCGGAAGCCGTGGGCACAAAACCATTAGAGAGCAGCGTGGCGATCGCATGGGTCAACGGCTGCGGCGTATCAGAGAAAGGCGCGGCGGCCAGATCCAAAAGCGATAGCCCTTGCGAGGTGCGATAGACATCGAGATTCGGTGCACCCCCGATGTCTGCCATTAATTGTCCCCAAGCTCCACTTGCCTGGTTGTCCACATCCACTAGATCCTGGAAAACCTGCTTATCTTGCTCGGTTGGGCCTGTTATACACATTGTCAAAAAAGCCAAGTATTGAAACACATTATTTTGCCAAGACAAATGCCACCTCAAATGCCGCCACCGAAAGGGATAAAATAAATAATATTGCTAACAGAATCCGCCCGCCGAAAAGCTGCTTGCGGCCGCCAAGTTTCATCATGTATCTCCCCACCCAGACGAACATTACGGGAATAAGGCCGTTGAGAAACGCCTCTCCAAACCCTCCCGCAAATCCGAGAGCCGTTACGAAAATCGAAGGGTCTAGCGTCGTCAAAATAAACGGCGGTAAGAAGACAATCGCGCAAAGAATCGCTCTTTGTTTCCCTGTTCTTTTAATCTTGAGTCCATCTCCTAAAAAGTCGACCATCGAAAATGCCACTCCTAGCATTGAAGTGATTAGAGCGAAAAATGCGAAGAACTGTCCCAATTTCATGACCCACGGATTGCCAACCAATGTCTGCAGCGCAGCGGTCGCGGGCAGGCCGTTGTTAAGGGCTTCTTGAATTGCACTTTCCGGAACAGCGCCAATGATCAGCCATTGCCATACGAGGAAGATGATTAAGGGGATCAGCGTTCCAAAAAAAATCGACTTCCGAAGAACTCTAACGTCCCGATTGAAGTAGGTAACTAGCGATGGAATCACGTTGTGAAACCCAAATGAAGAGAAAAGGATGGGAGCAGCGAAGATCATCTCGGTCCAATTGCTCGCAGCAAATCGCTCCGCTGAAACCTCTTTCGCACCTGTCCCCACGAGAGCAAAATAGGCGATGAACATCGCTGCCATCAGCATATAATTGATCCTATCCACGGCTTTTAAGCCAAAGGCGACAATCCCTCCAAACAATAGGCCGTAGGCCAAGTAGCCGCCGATTCCTTCAGGCGCCAGCCCCAAAAACTGCCCTAAAAAGCCAATGAAGATCGGCGCACCCGCCGCAAAATAGGCGACCATGAGGCAATAATAGAGAAATAAAAACGTTCCGCCAGCCGCGAGTTTTCCCGTGCGCCCCAAAAACCTTCGGGACATCGACAAGACGTTTGCCCCCTCGTGCATCCAGAGAGTCGCTTCCAAAAATAAAAAACCTGTGGCCAGCATGAAGAGCCAGACCAAAACCGTAATCGCCATAGCGGGGAAAAAACCGGCTTTCGCCGTCAAAAGGGGAATTCCGAGCATCCCTGCGCCGATCGTCGTACCTGCGACTAAAAGGGTTCCACTCACTGTTTTGTTGAACATAACCTATCCGTATTTAAAGTATTTTAAAGAAATTGTTTATAGCTTGGAAGAAAAATAATTTTATATGCGCCCGGGGAGGCGATGGTGGTGATGAGAATGTAGGATAGGCTTAGAAATTAACATGAGGTTATGTTACACCTTGAACCCATGATTCTGCAAGTAAAAATAACACCGAACGCTTCGAAAAATTCAATTGCGGGGTTTCAGGGGGAATTGCTCCGGATCCGCATAGCGGCTCCACCGGATAAAGGAAAGGCGAACGACGAACTCGTCGAATTTCTTAGCGGTGTCCTGAACGTGGCCAAGAGCCGGATCAAGCTCCTTTCCGGCCATACCTCGCGCCTCAAGCGCCTCGAAATCGACCTTCCCCCCGAAGTGGTCAACCTACTTTACCAACCCTTCCTCTAAGCCCAACTTTCGTCATTCTTTTCTCGAATTCCTCAGCAGAAATTCTTCCATCTTGTGCTTCCTCGCATGCTTCCAACATGTCTAAAGCATGTCGGCGAGCTTGTTTTAATACTTCTGGTTGAATTTTGTTTTTGTCGTTCATGAACTTCTCCTTTGATCATTGAAAGTAAGACGCAACAAAACAGATGAGCTTTGTTTTGTTCCCCTGATATGATTGATAACAGAGTTGGCAATATTGCACAATGCTGAGCCTTCTGGTATAGCACCCCCCTATTAAAGAATGGGAGATCTCGATTTTTCTTTTCCAAGAAAGTCTTTTGAAAAAACGAACTTAGCCCCACCAGCTCTCATTGTTTCAAGCGCCCTCTGCTCATCGAGCGGATGCAAATTGATCGCGCGACATGCGTCGCGGATTACGCTCACGGAAAACCCCAACTCGAGCGCATCGAGTACGGAATAGAGAACGCAATAGTCGGTGGCAAGGCCGACGAAATAGAGATCGCGTAACTTGTGTTTCTCGAGGTATTCATCAAGGCCTGTTGCCCTGTGTCTGGCATCGTCGAAAAACGCGCTGTAGCTATCGACATCCGGATCGGTCCCCTTGTGAAAGATCGCTTCGATTTTTTCTTTCTTGAGGCCTGCCACCAAATTCGCCCCGTGTGAATTTTGAACGCAATGGTCCGGCCAGAGAATTTGCGTTCCAAACATCTCCCCGGGTTTTTTTCCATGCGTACTTGCGAAACTGACGTGATTTTCCGGATGCCAGTCGAGAGTGGCGATCACATGCTCAAAATGGGGAATTAAAGCGTTTATGATCGGAATAATCTCATTTGCATGCGGCACACCGAGAGCGCCTCCTGGCATGAAGTCGTGCTGCACGTCCGTGATAATCAGAGTTTTCATTTCTTCAACTTACGAATCAGTTCGAGTTTCTTCTCATGCAGTTTTTTTTCCAAGCCTGCAGGATAAATCTGGGGGTTTGTAAACCGTTCGACGGAAGCGGGAAGGCGGGAAAGCTCTTCTTTCGTTTTTGCCTGAATCGTTTGCAAAGAGGGCGAACGGTAAACTTGCTTTCCCTTTCGAAAAATCGGGATGAGGACATCTGTGGAATCGGCAAGCGTTAGGTGGGAGAGTTCGTTCGGATCGGTAAAATGGACCGAAGTGCAAGGGTCTTTCAAACCGATGAGTTCATCGTAAACCGCATCGGCCGTGTAGTATTTTCCATCGAATTGCCTGCGCACTTGCAAGATGCCCGGATTGGTTACCTTCGCCGTCTGCTCGGAGAGTTTCAGCCGGTACTGCCATTTTTTGTTCCCATCTTGAATCGCCGATAACTTATAAACTCCATCGAGCGCGGGCTGATCCTTTCCAGTCACGAGATGCGTACCTACGCCCCAGATCGTGATTTTAGCGCCCTGCTGCTTCAAATCCCGGATGAGATATTCGTCGAGCTCATTGCTCGCCATGATCTTCGTCTCAGAAAATCCCTCTTTGTCCAAAATCTTCCGGATTTCGATGCTCAAAGCAGCCAAATCTCCCGAATCAAGCCGCACGCCCGAAAGCTCGAATCCCTTCGGCTTCAACGAGCGAGCCACCTGGATCGCCCGCTTGACCCCCTCGATCGAATCGTACGTGTCAATCAGCATCATGCACCCTTTCGGCATCACTTTGGCAAACGCTTCGAAAGAAGCCTTTTCATCATCAAACGCCATCACCCAGCTATGCGCCTGTGTACCATGCACAGGGATACCGAAGAGCTTGCCCGCGATCACATCAGAAGTGCCCTCGCAGCCGCCGATAAACGCCGCACGGCTCGCCGAGATCGCACCGTCAATTCCTTGCGCTCTCCGCATACCGAATTCAATCACCGGATCGGGATGAGCCGCCAGACAAATACGGGAAGCCTTTGTGGCAATCAGCGTCTGGAAGTTCAAAATATTCAACATCGGGCTTTCGAGCAGTTGCGCCTGCCAGATCGGCCCTTTCACCCGAAGCATCGGCTCATACGGAAATACAAGAGAACCTTCCGGCATCGCATCAACGTCGCAGGCAAACTCGAATTCCGACAAAAATTTCAAAAACCCCTTCTCAAAGAGAGGCTTTCCCTGTGAATCGGTCAGCGTCGCCAAATAATCGAGATCCGAGGGGGAAAAGCAAAACGCGTTGATAAATTCGATCGCCGTTTCAAGCCCCGCTGCAATCCCATACCCCCCCTTGAAGGGCCATCTCCGAAAATTGAGGTGAAAGACCGCCTGAGTCTCGGCCAACCCCGACTTCCAATAACCGTACACCATCGTCAATTGATAAAGGTCGGTTAGAAGCGCAAGCGACTGGTTATAAATCAAGTGATCAGAGATCTTCGAACCCATCTTCTCCACCATATTGATCCAGAAGTAATTTCCGCTTTTCCTTCAGGCGATTGATCTCCCCTTGAACAACCGCAGCCTTTTGCCGGTTTTCCTCAGCCAATTCCAAATGGCGCCTCACTTCCAAATTCCACTCTTGGTTGAATTGAAGTCTAAGCGCCTGATCGTCATGGCGCAGCGCCCTAGACTCATACCCTCGCTTCACCTCTTCCAACTCCCGAATTTGGTCGTCGATCTCAGCTACTTGCGCCTGCACGTTGGGCTGAAGTTTCTTCTCGGCAGAGACAGCCGAAATCCCCCACAAGAGAAAGAAAAAGGTCATTGTAGTAAGGAAAAATTTCAATGCGCTCATGAAGCCCCGTATAAGCCTTGAGCTCCAGAAAGTCCAGTAATAGCAATATAAATACCCCTTGTCTTATGATGGGGTCATGATCAAGTGGCTCCTTTTTCTCTGTTTTCTGACGACTACGGCCTTTACCAATCAGTACCCGCTCCGCGAGCGGCTGGAAAAGGCTAAGAGCGGAGATTTCATCGTCTTCGAGGCCAACAAGACCATTACCCTGCTCGCCATCCGATCCATTTCAGAACAATCGATGGTCCTCGAAGAGATTAGCGCTCCCGCAATGAAAAAAAAGCCCAATTCATGGGCTGAATGGATCCAAGCCAAAGCCCCCGGCCATACCTCGTGGTCGATGATCGAGATTGACCTGCAGAATAGACAAGTACTTGAATGCTATTCTTTTAGCCGCGGTGCGTGGCTCTCCCAATCGCCCCAAGACAGCTTCCTTGCAGGCCTGCTCCATCTCCCCGTCACCCCGATCGAACAACAAAATCTCCGCCGCATCGGATCCCCTCCCCAGGACGGCGAAAAAGACCGTCGTCAAATCTGGAATCCCCCTCTCATCGTCAACGGCGAAAAAGTCGAAAATATTTCCTTCACTGCCTATGAGGCCGTGTGGCCGCAAGACAATTCCGAACTGGCTGGAAAAACCGTTTCCCTCTACTTCGACAGCGAGGCGAAATCCCCCCTGCCCTGTTGGATCCAAGTCGATACCGGCAATATCACCGCTTCGCTCCGGGCCATTGATTCAGGCCACAAGCTCCCGCTTTCTCCATACCGTTCCATGCCAAGGCGCGTTCCCGAATTCGTCACCGCCCCTGTGAAGTCAAAAAATGGGCTCCGTTTCGCAATCAAAAGTCCAAAATATTACAAATCGTTTGAACTCTTCGCCGTAGATGTTACCAGCCGCGAAAAACAGATTCACCTCATCACCCATTCTCTTACCTCGGGCGAGGGGGAAACATTGACCCTTCAAGTCGACATCGAGGAGTTAAGCCAAGTCCTCCAACCCAATCACAAATACACCTGGCTCATCGTCCCCTCGGGCCACAACTCCTCCTACACCGAATTCCAAAAACCATTTACGTGGGTTCCATAAAACTGGAGTTTGGACTAATTTTGGCTCATAGGGGCGAGCGAGACAAAATCGGTTGCAACTGAACGAGGAGCCAATATCTT
>Ga0206988_1183_pt1 | contig 15558 bp, 14 predicted proteins | sample Alteio_BWMinCont_12_FD_153263 | JGI IMG/M metagenome (GOLD analysis project Ga0206988, IMG submission 153263) | Enriched cells from forest soil in Barre Woods Harvard Forest LTER site, Petersham, Massachusetts, United States -... | ecosystem: Environmental > Terrestrial > Soil > Temperate forest >... | reverse complement strand
CCAAATCCTGCTTAATATTTTCAGGAATTTCTTTCAAATCTTTCACGTTCTCAACAGGAATAATGATATTTTTAATACCACTTCTGTGCGCCGCCAATAATTTTTCTTTCACACCACCGATGGGTAACACTTCTCCGCGCAAGGTTATTTCACCAGTCATGGCATAATCTGAACGCACAGGTAAGTGTGTAATAACAGACACCAACGCGGTGCACATGCTGATGCCCGCACTAGGACCATCTTTAGGTGTCGCACCTTCTGGCACGTGTATATGAATATCATGCTTTTCAAAGTAATTCTTTGGCACACCCAACAAAGCAGAACGCGCTCGTACGACAGAGAGCGCCGCTTGTATGGATTCCTGCATCACTTCGCCCAATTGACCGGTATAAATGGTTTTACCCTTCCCAGGCAGCACAATGGCTTCAATACTAAGCAGCTCGCCACCCACTTCTGTCCAAGCAAGACCTTTGACTTGGCCAATTTGGTCTTTTTGATCTGCAATATCGTAGCGATAACGTCGCACACCTAAATAATGTTCTAGATCATCTGGTTCAATACGCGCTTTTTCACCCTTGGTGTGTAACAACACTTCCTTCACCACCTTACGGCAAATCTTAGAAATTTCACGTTCTAAGCTTCGCACGCCGGCTTCACGTGTGTAATGCCTGATCATGTCTTTAATGGTAATGTCAGGCAACTCAATTTCAGAAGCTTTCAATCCAGCCGCTTCAATTTGTTTAGGTATTAAGTGACGCGAGGCGATATGAACTTTTTCATCTTCGATGTAACCAGGAATACGTATCACTTCCATACGATCACGCAAGGCAGGAGGAATATCTAAGGTATTCGCTGTCGCAACAAACATGATTTTGGAAAGATCGTAATCGACTTCCAGATAATGATCATTGAAAGAAAAGTTTTGTTCGGGATCTAACACTTCTAATAAGGCAGAAGCTGGATCACCACGGAAATCCATCGACATTTTGTCAATTTCATCCAACAAGAAAAGCGGGTTATTCACACCCATTTTAGCTAATTTTTGAATAATTTTGCCGGGCATTGCACCAATATATGTGCGGCGATGACCACGAATTTCCGCTTCATCACGTACGCCACCCAGAGACATGCGAATGAATTTTCGACCGGTCGCATTCGCAATGGATTGTCCCAACGATGTTTTACCCACACCTGGCGGTCCAACCAAACATAAAATTGGACCTTTTAATTTCTTCACACGTTTTTGAACAGCAAGGTATTCAATAATACGTTCTTTCACTTCTTTCAAGCCATAGTGTTCGGCTTCTAAAACAGCTTCAGCTTTTTCTAACTGTACATTCGCCGGGCTACGTTTTTCCCAGGGCAATGAAAGCATGACATCTAGATAATTGCGAGACACGGTCGCTTCCGCGGATTGCATAGGCATTGCTTTTAACTTAGCAAGTTCCGCCTCACATTTTTCACGTGCTTCTTTAGGCATTTCTGCTTGCTCAATTTTTTTGGCAAGCGCTTCAAATTCATTGGGTACATTTTCAATTTCGTTTAATTCTTTTTGGATCGCTTTGATTTGCTCATTTAAATAATACTCGCGTTGTGTTTTTTCCATTTGACGCTTAACACGTCCACGAATTTTCTTTTCCACTTGCAATAAATCAATTTCATTTTCCAAAAGCCCCATCAAACGTTCTAATCGTTTAGGGAGACTTTCCATTTCTAAAATTTTTTGTTTTTCTTCTAACTTAATTGATAAGTGAGCAGCGACTGTATCGCCCAAACGACCGCCATCATCGATGGCTAAAATAGACGCCATAATTTCGGCGGGAATTTTTCGGTTTAACTTAACATATTGCTCAAATTGCGTTTTCAGCGAGCGTACAAAAATTTCAACTTCACGGTCATCTGTGTGTGTATCTTCGATGATATCGATATCAGCAAGAAAATAATCTTTAATTTCCACAAATTTTTTAATGCGTCCACGCTTAATTCCTTCCACCAGCACTTTAACCGTGCCATCAGGAAGTTTTAGTAATTGTAAAATAGTGGCAAGCGTGCCGATTTGATGCAGACTTGCTTCAGAGGGTTGGTCTTCCGTGGCATTCAGCTGCGTGGCAAGCAAAATCTGCTTGTCTGCTGCCATGGCCACTTCCAGCGCTTTGATGGATCGTTCACGTCCAACAAAAAGCGGTACCACCATAAAGGGATAAACAACCACATCTCTTAATGGTAGCACTGGAATACTAAGTGTATTGGTATCAATTGAAGCGACAGGCAATGCCATAGTTGAACCCCTTTAGTATTTCAATGCTCATTCCGCCGCAGATTGCTGCGAATGATTTTCATAAATAATGATAGGTTTCGTTTCACCATGAATCGCCGCTTCATCAATCACAACTTTAGAAACATGGTTTAAAGAAGGAAGCTCATACATCACATCCAGCAATGCTTTTTCAAGAATGGAACGCAAACCTCTCGCGCCCGTTTTCTTTTCTATGCAATGCTCCGCAATAGTATGCAAAGCCGTTTCGCGGAACTCAAGATCCACATGTTCCATTTCGAACAATTTGTGATATTGCTTTACTAATGCATTTTTGGGTTCAGTTAAAATACGCACCAAGGCTTCTTTATCTAATTCTTCAAGCGTTGCTGCGACTGGCAAACGACCAATCAATTCTGGAATTAAACCATATTTGATTAAATCAGCGGGTTCCACTGCGCGCAACACATCGCCTATGGACTTAGCATCTTCTTTACCGTGAATTTCGGCAGAAAATCCTATGCCGGATTTTTCAGATCGGTCACGTATCACTTTTTCCAGTCCAGAGAATGCACCACCGCAAATGAATAAGATATTACGCGTATCCACCTGAATAAATTCTTGCTGCGGATGTTTGCGGCCGCCTTGTGGTGGCACAGAGGCAATCGTACCTTCCACTAATTTTAACAATGCTTGCTGTACACCCTCACCCGATACGTCGCGCGTAATGGAAGGATTTTCAGATTTACGAGAAATTTTATCAATTTCGTCGATGTAAACGATGCCCATTTGTGCTTTGGATACATCGTATTCGCAGCGTTGCAATAATTTTTGAATAATGCTTTCCACGTCTTCGCCCACGTACCCTGCTTCTGTGAGGGTGGTCGCATCCGCAATAACGAATGGCACATTTAATAAACGCGCCAATGTTTCAGCCAGCAAGGTTTTACCACTGCCAGTCGGCCCAATAAGCAAAATATTACTCTTACTTAATTCTACGCCCTCTTTTGTGTGATGACGTAAACGCTTGTAATGGTTATAAACCGCCACGGACAAAACTTTTTTAGCCTGCGTTTGACCGATGACATATTCATCTAAGGTTTTGCATATCTCAGTTGGTGTAGGCAAGCGTTGAATGGCTTCTGCCGCCGTGGGTATTTTATCTTCTTTAGTGGATTCTTCGTTGATAATATCGTTGCAAAGCGACACGCATTCGTCACAAACATAGACAGAAGGCCCGGCTATGAGCTTACGCACTTCATGCTGACTTTTTCCGCAAAATGAACAATGAAATATTTTATCCTTTCCACTGGTTCCGCGATTGTCATTACTCATATAAACAAAGCCTCTTCAATTATTAATTCATTAAATAAGGGCAAACTTTCTAGAATCAACCCTTCTTCTCAATAATTCTGCGTTCAAGAATTTTATCAATGAGTCCGTATTTATGTGCCTTTTCCGCATTCATGAAATTATCTCGGTCTGTATCTTTAGCAATGACTTCCACAGGCTGGCCAGTATGTTTTGACAAAATTTCGTTAAGACGCGTGCGAATTTTCAACGTTTCTTCAGCGTGAATAGCAATGTCAGAAGCTTGGCCTTGCACCCCACCTAATGGTTGGTGAATCATGACGCGCGCATTAGGTAAGCAAAAACGTTTGCCAGAAGTGCCGCCAGAAAGAAGCAACGCACCCATGCTTGCAGCTTGTCCCATGCACATGGTGCTTACATCGGGTTTAATAAACTGCATGGTATCGTAAATAGCTAAACCAGAGGTAACGACACCACCTGGAGAATTAATATAAATAGAAACATCTTTATCTGGGTTTTCAGACTCCAAAAATAAAAGCTGCGCAACAACCAAACTTGCCACAGCATCATCAATAGGGCCGCCAATAAAAATGACGCGATCTTTTAATAGTCTTGAAAAGATATCATACGCACGCTCGCCGCGCGCTGATTGCTCAACGACCATCGGCACTAAATTACTTTCAATAGCTTGAAACTTTCTTTCAGACATGGGGTTTCCTTAATTCATAACTCTATTATATACGAATGCCTTTCAATTCTGCATAACTCATTGGTTTGATCGTCACGGGCACACCTTCTAACAGTTTGTCCATAACTTGATCTTCTCTAACTTGAGCCTCAATCCCGTGACGCCGCTGCTCATCCGATGAAAGCCATACCACCACTTCCTGCGGGTGCTCATAGACGGAAGCGATTTCTTCGATGCGCTGCTTCACTTTTGCTTCATCAGGCTTTAGGTCGTGTTTATTAGCAAATTCCGTGATCAATAAGCTTAATGCCACCCGTTTTTGCGCGATATCATTAAAAGTGGACATTTCTTCGGGTGAATGCTGGTGATGGTCATGATGCTGGTGCTTTGGGTACATTTCATCATGTATGGTCGCCGCTTCTCGCTCTACCATGGATTTAGGTACCTCAATTGGGTTTTGTTCGAGCAATAAGCTAAATAATTGCTCTTTCACCCTTTCTTTGACCAGTCGATCACGCTCCTGTTCAAGTGATTGCTTCACTTGTTGTTTTAATTCATTGAGTTGGCCGCTTTTTACGCCCAATTGATTAACAAATGCTTCATCCATAGCAGGCATGTCAGCTTCAAATACTTGTTTTATTTCCACTACAAAATCCACAGGTTTACCCGCTCGCTCTGACGCACCCACATTATCAGGGAAAGTCAGCTGCAAGGTTTTTTGATCCCCAGCTTTGGTGCCGATCAAGCCTTCTTCAAATCCTGGTAACATTCTTTTGCTGCCAATTTCCACTGGCGCATGTTGGATTTTATTGGCTTCATCTGAGTGACCTTCAAAAACAGCGTAATAATTGACTACCACACGGTCATTTTCTTTAGCCGTACGGTCTACCAGATTCCATTTTGTATATTGTTTTCTCAATTGATCGATCACTCTGTCCAAATCAGCGTCAGAAACGGTAACATCCAACTTCTCGATGCCTTTCATATCAAAGTTAACTTTCTCAATTTCGGGCATAATTTCGATAATTGCCACAAATTCTAATGGTTGGCCTTCGGTGAGCCGCTTTGGCTCTACACGCGGCATGCTAATAGGCCTAAATTTTTGTTCAGTAATAGCTTCATAAAGAGATTTCTGAATCACTTCCCCTAGCGCTTCTTTACGGGCTTCGTCTCCAAACCGCTGTTGGATAACCTTAAGTGGAGCTTTTCCGGGCCTAAAACCCTTAATATTGGCCTTTTTTGCAAACTGGGCAATTTGTTTTTCATAAGCTTCTTCTAATTGGTTAACAGGAACCACGATCGTCAAGCGACGTTCAACATTACTTATTTTTTCAACTGAAACTTGCATATTTAGCCTCAAATTCTAATGAATACCATCCGAAATAGCGCGCTATTATAGTGAGAAACATGGGGGCTGTCTTTAAATTTTTCAAGTAAATAGAAGGAAGATAAAAAGCTGCGAAGGGAGAGACTCGAACTCTCACGGGTTGCCCCACTGGAACCTAAATCCAGCGCGTCTACCAATTCCGCCACATTCGCAATTAGGCATTATGAGTGCAATTTCTACTGTAGTTTGGGCTGACAATCAAGCAGATTAACCAAACAATATCTTTTTAATTTTTGCGCTGCCAATGGCTTCGTTCAAATCAGAGAAAACGATATAAACAATAAACAACATAAATAACCATGTTTGGACCGCCCAAAAAACTGGGGAAGCTAGTCGTTCGAGCACGGCCTGGCACGCAACCCCAGCGTTTTCGTAAAAGAACCAAAAATGGAAAAAACCTTCAGTGACACGGAACAAAAAGACAGCAAGGCCGTATACCATAAATTTCCAAGTAATATTGTATATCAACGGTTTTTTTGGAAAGGCATTAATAAAGGGGAAAGTGTTAACCAGGATAAGACACTTACTCACTAAGAGCGCGCCGATGGTTGCTTTAAAATAACTGGTATAGCTAAGGTCCTCCGCGCGTTCTAGCAAGCGCTCCGTCAGGTTAATGAGATTAAAGCTGATGATAAAAAAAATAATCGCGGGAATCGCTTGCTTAATATCTTCCTGAATCACTTTATAGAAGTGTGCCATCCGCTCTCCTTACTCTTCCATCCAGACCATCGTCGATCATAACGAAGGTGCTGTAAAAACTAAAGACTATGGTATAGTTATTTTGACGGATTTTTTCATTATCAAGGAACGGACTATGAATTCATTACGCTTCAGCAACAGTGATCTACCAGCTTTTAACAAAAATTGGTGTTGGTTTATCCTCTGGGGAGCCGTATTAATCGTGCTCGGCGGGGCCGCCATCAGTGCTGCCACGTTTACTACCCTCGTTACCGTTATTTTTCTAGGGGTCTTAATTTTTCTAAGCGGCGTTATTTTGGTCGTGGATACCTTTACTTTTTGGTGGGGTAAGTGGAGCGGCTTTCTTATTCATGCCTTGATCAGCCTTTTATACATTGCTGTAGGCTTGATGTTGATTGAAACGCCTGTTGCAAGTTCTGAGTCACTGACTTTATTACTGGGTATTTTTTATATTCTATTGGGCGCATCCCGTATTGGTTATTCCTCTTCCATACGTCTACCCCGCTGGAAATGGGTCATGTTTAACGGTGTTATTTCCTTACTGCTTGGTATATTAATATTAGCTAATTGGCCAGCATCCAGCCTCTTTATTATTGGCTTATTTGTTGGGATCGATTTACTATTTTGTGGTATTGCTTATGTCATCATGGGTATCACTGGCCGTGCTGTCACTAGCAGTTTGTTACGTTAATTAAAAAGGATCGTTATCATGAAAAACAAAACGTTTTCTGATCTTTCTGCATTCGCGTTTGCAATCGCAAGATTTATAAAGCGCCATGTTTTAGAACTCACCAGCCCCGAGACACCCAGTTATAAAACCAGCGCATCAGTTATTCCTATTTTTGCGATTCTTGCTTTTGCAGCGGGCGATAAGCAAACATTGTTTTGGATTGCAACGATAAGTTTCTTATTTTTTGCTATCCTCGCTGTTTTTCAATATGGGTATTTTTCAAAATCGAAAAGAGGCTCCACCAACTCATCGCTTTAATATCGTACCCCGGATGAAATATTTCGCATTTCATCCGGGGCCATTCTGGCTTAAGAGTTTTTATTAATCGAAATCAATTCCACTTTAAAAATTAATGTTTGATTAGGCCCAATTACTGGAGGCGCGCCTTTTTCGCCATAAGCCAATGAAGACGGAATATATAATTCCCAAGTTGATCCTACGGTCATTAATTGCAACGCTTCCGTCCAGCCAGGAATGACTGCGGATACGGGGAACGTAGCAGGTTCGCCGCGCTTATAAGAACTATCAAATTCCATACCATCAATTAACGTGCCAGCATAATTGACTGTGACTGTGTCATTTAGGGTAGGATGCGATCCTTTGCCTTGTGTTAGCACGCGATATTGAAGACCATCCGATAATGTCTTTATGCCGGATTTTTTCTTGTTGGCTTCTAAGAAAGCATCGCCAACTTGTTTATTTTTGGTTTCAGCTTGCGCTTGTGTCATGTCATTGGTAGAGGCTAGAAGTTCATCTTGTGCATAAGCATTCACACAAAGAATGTTCGCGCTTAGCATAAATACCAGGGATGATTTTATTGCGATTCCGTATTTCATATTACTTTTCCTATTAAGTTGATCTGGGCTGATCATACGCTTAAGTGTGGTAATTGTCATTTTTGTGCCGTCAATGACGGAAAAATTAATAAGCCTTAATTATTACGCGCGTCCCACGATAGCTATTTTCTTCATCCGGCCCATCAACAAATTCAAAACGCAGCCACTCTGCATCCTCTACGTGTAAACGCACACATCCGTGGCTAATATTCCCAGCAACCACTTCATACGATCCATGCAATGCTTGGCCGCCATTGAAGAACATACAATAAGGCATCGGTGCGCCACCGCGTGGCAATGGAAATTTTCTAGACTTGCAATCGCTGGAACCTAAAGAATAAATGCGAAAGCTGCCAGATCTGGTACGGCAAGCACGATGTAAATCACGGCACCAGTCAGAGCCCGCCGTTGCCATGCCGCCTCGAATCAAACGTCCATCAGGTAAATACGCACCCCACGCATGCACATTGGGATTCACAACAATGAGTTTTTCACCTGGCGGATCAATTTGTTCCGGCATGACTGCATAAGGATCAAACGTTCTATGCGTTTTAGCAAAGGCATCCAAGGGGAGAAAAAACGAAATCGAAATCGATAATAAAAATGAAAATAGGATTAGTGCCAACCGGCGATTACCTGCCCACATGACATCCTCCTTAAATTAAGTGAAGGGCGGGGATCCAGAATGGATAGGCTTTATTTGGATCCCCGCCTTCTTGTGAATGACCCTGCTTCCTATTATTCAGTATAAGGAAGCACTTTTACCTTCGTACCAATTTGCGCAAAATCTTGCTGCATCCATTGTGCATCTGAGATACGCATCCGTACGCATCCGTGACTGACGTTTTGTGAAATGACCAATGGATCAGGCGCGCCGTGTAAAGCTTGTCCGTTATGAAAGAACATGCAATAAGGCATTAACCCGCCGCCATGTGGTCGAGGATAGACTTTGGAATAGCAATCTTCCCCTTGCATGGAGCTAATGGTAAATGTACCAATGCCTGTGCGGCAATCAGCTGCATCCTCATCTGGTGGACACACCCTACCGCCCGCTGTCGCGAGGCCTGCACGGACTAAGCGACCATCCGATGCATAAGCACCCCAAGCATGAGCGTTTGGATCAACCAAGACTAACTTCTTTCCGCCTGTATCCATTTGCTGGGGAAGGCGGGCTGCGTAGTCATCATCAAAACGACTGGTATCATAGTAGCTATAGCGTGAATCACTTTGCATATGCGCGCATGATACAAGCAGTGAAAAGACTAAACAGGTCGAAGTCCATTTACACCAAAGAAGTATCTTCCGCATGACCACTACTCCTTCTAATTAGAATAATAATAACTTCATTATACCCCTCTTGAAGGGGAGTAAAGTCGAGTAGACCTCAAGCTTTTAGGATTACTTATTGAATGTAGGAGAGAAAATTTGGGTGTGAATTTGCTGGGCTAAAAGAAGGTGAGTTAGGTGAATTTCTTTTATTAAAAGTTTAGGTGTTTATTCGAATTTGTTGATTTATTGTGATATTAAGCCGTGATTGCGCTCACACCCCTCATCCGCCCTTTGGGCACCTTCTCCCACAAGGGGAGAAGGCTGTGTAGTGAGGATTGACTGTATCCTCACCATTGCAAAAGCTCATGATCACCTACAACTTTACTACGCAGCCTTCTCCCCTTGTGGGAGAAGGTGCCCAAAGGGCGGATGAGGGGTGTGAGGAGCAAGAGTAGCCTGGACACGTTTTTTGTGTCCAGGGCAGCGGCTTCGCTATATGCACTACCCCGGACACAAAAAGCGAGTCCAGGCTACTCTTGCTCGCTACGGGCTCCTCGACGACGTAATGACGGCACAAGAGACGCAATCGCACCAATCGTTATCCCCCTCAATTCATCCACCACTCCCATCTCCGCATTCAACGGCAGCAACCAATAAATAGTGTTGCCTAATGGCCGCAACAACGCCCCCAAATCAACGGCTTTCTGGAATACTTCATACCCCAAACGGCGGGAAGGATCAGCAGACACCAAATCCGCCGCCACCATCGCCCCAATGCCGCGAACATTTGTTAACTGGCCTGTCTCATTCGCCACTGCCAGCATACTTTCATACATATGCGCCCCTAAAAGCACTGCGCGTTCGCATAACTTTTCTTCTTCCATGATGGCCAGTACTTCAAACGCAATAGCCGCCCCCAAGGCATGGCCGCTAAAAGTGTGCGAGTGTAAAAATGATTTACCCGTCTCATAATCATCATAAAAAAGATCGTAAATAGTTTCCATCGTCAACACCGCGCTAAACGACATCCAACCCGATGTCAGCCCCTTTCCCAAGCAAAGAAAATCCGGCTCAATGCCTGCGTGTTCGCAGGCAAGCATTTTTCCGGTGCGTCCAATGCCCGTCATAATTTCATCCGCAATCAAATGTACATGGTGCAAAGACGCCCATGCACGTAAGCGCTTCAGAAAATCTTGGCTATATATTTTCATCCCACCCGCCCCTTGCAAAATGGGTTCGACTAAAATAGCTGTGGCGGTTTCTGCCCAGGGCAGTAATTGCTTTTCTATTTGCTCCCAATACGCATCACAATTAGACCAAAGAGCGGCGTTTTGATGAGAAACATAAGGTATAGATGAAATGACAACCGTATCAAACAACATGGCAGTGTACGGCTCGCTGTACAAACCAAGGTCGCTGACACTCATGGCTCCCACTGTCTCACCATGATAAGCGTTGCTCAATGTAATAAATTTTTTACGTTGCGGCTCCTGTAGTATCTTCCTGGCATGCAAGCTCATTTTCATCGCGATTTCTACGGCGCATGAACCATCACCCGCATAAAACACTTTTTTGAGCGACGGCATCAATGATGTCAATTTGTTTGATAATGCAATTATTTTGTCATTGGTGGTATTCGCAAATATAACATGCTCAAAACGGTCCGCTTGTTGCAACAAAGCCGCTTTTAAACGTGGGTGTTGATGTCCTAATGATTTACACCACCAACTTGAAGTGGCGTCGATTATTTTTTTTCCGTTGGCTAATTCAAGATAACACCCGCTGGCACGCACAATATGCAGTGGCTTGAATGTTTCATAATCTTTCATTTGTGAGCAAGGATGCCATATATTTTTTGAGTACCGCATTTACTGTTAACCTATTTTTTATTTATGGTTGACTGTTAACAAAACTTACCATACAGTTTAGTCGATGCGCAATACGCACTGGATAAGGACAAAATAACATGTCGAGCAACACCTGGAATAAATCGGCAGTAGCCGCACTTTACAATACCCCTTTACTCTCCTTGCTATTTGAAGCCCAAACCGTCCATCGCGCGCATTTCAATCCTGATGAAATTGAACTCTGCTCGCTGCTTAGCATTAAAACTGGCGCATGCCCTGAAGATTGCGCTTACTGTCCGCAAAGCGGGCATTACAAAACCGGTTTACAAAAAGAAAAATTATTGGATTTAGAAGAAGTGCTAAAACTTGCGGCAGAGGCTAAAAAAAACGGTGCGACACGTTTTTGCATGGGGGCGGCGTGGCGAAGCCCTTCCGATAAAGATTTGCCACGCGTGATTAATCTCATCAAAGGCGTAAAGGCGCTGGGTTTAGAAACTTGTGTGACGCTTGGGATGTTACACAAAGGACAAGCGCAGCAATTGAAAGAAGCGGGACTGGATTTTTATAACCATAATTTAGATACCTCGCCTGAATTTTATCCGAAAATTATTTCTACTCGCACTTATCAAGATCGATTGGACACGTTATCGCATGTGCGCGCTGCCGATATTCACGTTTGTTGTGGTGGCATTATTGGCATGGGGGAGACGCGGGATGACCGCATTGAGCTGCTATTGCAACTCGCCAATTTGCCGACTCAGCCTGAAAGCGTCCCGATTAATCGTTTAATTCCGATTCCTGGCACGCCGCTCGCGGATATAGAACACATAGACAATATTGAATTCGTCCGCACTGTTGCCGTTCTACGCATGATGATGCCGCAGTCAATGATTCGATTATCTGCTGGTAGAGGTGAAATGTCTGAAGAGATGCAGATTTTATGTTTCATGGCGGGCGCTAACTCGATGTGGTTGGGGGATAAGTTGTTGACGGCTAGAAATTCGGCATATACGCAGGATAAGAAATTACTAGAAAAACTGGGGCTGACTCCCCTCTCACATCGCGCATGATAGTAAAATCAATAAGAACCAAACTGAACTTAAACCAATTTAGAGGCCTAAAACGTCACCGTTTTACTATCAAACGCCGCGACCAACACCTCATCACACTAAACAAACAACCTTTAATCAACTTCACCCACAACGATTACCTAGCCCTCTCCACTCACCCTAAAGTAAGGGAAGCCTTCTCAAAAGCCGCCGCACAATATGGCTTGGGCAGCGGCGCTTCGGCGGTTGTATCTGGCTATTACTCTCCCCACCAAGCACTCGAAGAACAATTTGCTGATTTTCTACAACGCGACCGTGCTATTTTGTTTAGTTCAGGCTACCTAGCTAATTTGGGAGTCTTTAACGCCCTTGCTAACCACGAATGCACAATAATATCCGACAAACGGTGCCACACCTCCATCCTAGAGGGCATCCAACTGTCTCGCGCAAGGCATTACCGTTATGCGCATAACAATATTGACCATGCGCGCGTGCTACTGAATAAAGCCGCGCGCAATACGCTGTTAATCACCGAAAGTGTATTCAGCATGGAAGGTGATATCAGCCCGCTAGACCACCTGACTGCGTTAACTCAATCATTTGGTACCACCCTGCTAGTCGATGATGCACATGGCTTTGGCATTCTAGGCCAACATGGACGTGGTGCGTGCGAGCATTTTCAACTATCCCAACATGATGTGCCGATCTTAATTGTGCCACTGGGCAAAGCGATGGGCAGCATGGGCGCGATAGTGGCTGGCAATGAGACCCTAATAGAAGCCATTCTACAATTTGCAACATCCTATCGTTATACCACGGCATTACCGCCTGCTATCGCTGCCGGCAGCTTGGCGACATTGAACATTCTTCAACAAGAAACATGGCGGCGAGAAAAATTGCGTTCCCTGATTGCATTTTTTATTCGTGAATCAGCACTGAGGGGCTTATCGCTCCTGTCTGATGCGATTACACCTATTAAATCTATACTCATTGGTGAAAATCATCAGGCTGAAGCTATGCAAACTTATTTATTTAAGCAACATATCTTTGTGACTTGCATCAGGCCGCCTACCGTGCCAGCGGGAACCGCGCGTCTGCGTATTTCATTGAACTGCATGCACGAAGAAAAAGACATTATTCGATTGTTAGACGCGATTCAGTTGAACATTTCCTAAGGCTAGGTATGGATTTATCTAAACTACACATTCGACGATGTTTTAATAAAGCAGCAATCACATACGATTTGCATAGTCGCATCCAACAACAAGCAGGACAAACTTTAATTTCATTATTGGAAAATATTACACAACAAGCTGATCGTATCATTGATTTAGGTTGCGGCACGGGACTAACATCGGAACACCTCGCAAGAAAAATGCATTTTAAGCAATTTTATGCGATTGATATTGCCGATCAATTATTAATAAAAGCGCGTCAACGCTTACGTTATCCTGGTATGAATGTTTACGAGCGAGATTTTGACACTTTAAATATAACTGATGGTTGTTATGATTTAATTTTTTCAAATATGTCGTTGCAGTGGAGTAATCAGATAGAACAAACATTGGCCGTGTTAATGCGATTATTATCGGCAAATGGTCTACTTGCCTTCTCGCTTCCCCTTACGGGTACATTTAATGAATTGCCTGCTTTAAGTAGAAATCATTTTCTTTCTTTTGAAAAAATGTGCAGATTGCTTGGTTGCAATCTTTTGCTTGCAAAAACTGAAAATAAACGCATAGATTTTGAATCGCAATATGCCGCTCTCACATCTATTAAAGCATCAGGAGCGAATTATGTTTCCGGTAGAGATCAAACTTTACACTCTGGCTTATCTACAGAATTTAGACCTGTCACCTCTACTTTTACTCTGACTTATCACATTGGTTATTTTATTGCGGGGAAAACATCGCATGGTTAAGTATTTTGTGACAGGTACGGATACAAACGTTGGAAAAACATATATCAGCGTTTATTTGCTCCATATGTTTAACGCGCAAGGTTATTCGACGCTAGGCATCAAACCCCTTGCTGCAGGAGGTGATGATGCGGCGCAACTTTTACAAGCTTCTTCTATTAAATTACCGATTGAACGCATCAATCCCTTTTCTTTTTCGGAACCTGTTGCGCCGCATATTGCGGCTAAAAAAATGGGTGTGAGGCTTTCAGTGGATGAATTAATAACACGCACGCAATATGCGTTGGATTACCCCGCTGATGTACACATTGTTGAAGGCGTAGGTGGTTTTTGTGTGCCTTTAAATAAAACGGAAACAATGGCGGATTATGTATCGCGCTGTAACCTGCCGGTTATATTAGTGGTAGGGATGCGGCTTGGGTGTTTGAATCATACGTTATTAACGTGTGAGGCGATAAAAAAAGCGAAGGTGGAGTTGGTAGGTTGGATTGCAAATTGTTCGACGCCTGCTTCTTCTGAAGTGGGTGAAATGGTTGCTACGTTATTAGATTGGATTCCCGCGCCGTGTTTGGCTTTTGTTGGGTATGGTGTGGGGGTTTCTTGTGCTTGCTAGTTCTTTTTTCGGTTTGCATTCTCGCACTCTCGTCGGCCCTCACCCCAACCCTCTCCCGCAACCACCAATTGTTTTTTTCCAAGCAGCGAGGGCGGGAGAGGGAGACGTTGAAATCACCTTCTTAGTTTTTCTCAGCAGAGATATTCTCACTTTTTCGTTCTCGGAAGTTTGGAAAAACACAAAAGGTGATTTCAACGTCCCCCTCTCCCGCCCTCGCTGCTTGGAAAAAAACAATTGGTGGTTGCGGGAGAGGGTTGGGGTGAGGGCGAGAGAAGGCGAGCAAAAGCGCAAAAATCAACTCTTCCCAACCGTTGTATCCCCCGACGAAAACGTCCGTACAGCACCATCTTGCAACTTCAACAATAAATGTCCGTTCTGATCAATACCTTTCACATTACCCGCAATACGTTGTCCCACATTCATTAATTGAATATCCTGCCCGCGCAGAAAATCCACTTCTTTCCATTTATCGATAAATGACGCGAATCCCTGCGCTTCAAATTGTTTCAGATAATCCACTAAATGATTAATCAACATGCTGCACAGCAGATTACGATCTATATAGTCACCAAATAGTTCACGCAATGATGTCCAAGGCTGTGAAATAGCATGTGTATCATCAGAAAGCATATTTACATTCATGCCAATGCCAATAATAGCTGCACAACCACCGTTTGTTTCCGCTTGCAACTCAATCAAACTGCCGCAAAGTTTTTTACCGCCGCACATGACATCATTCGGCCATTTCACTAAGATTGGTTTAGCTAAGTTAAATGTTTTTAATGTTTCCACCATCGCCAAACTCACCACTAAACTTAATCCTGCTAATTCACTCACATCACGCTGAAAAGGATAAAGAAAAGATAAATAAATATTGTCACCAAATGGTGAGTGCCATTCCCGTTGCAGGCGGCCTTTACCATGGGTTTGTTGTTCTGCTAGACATATTCTTAATTG
>Ga0206988_1182_pt1 | contig 15620 bp, 18 predicted proteins | sample Alteio_BWMinCont_12_FD_153263 | JGI IMG/M metagenome (GOLD analysis project Ga0206988, IMG submission 153263) | Enriched cells from forest soil in Barre Woods Harvard Forest LTER site, Petersham, Massachusetts, United States -... | ecosystem: Environmental > Terrestrial > Soil > Temperate forest >... | reverse complement strand
TTCGGAAATTACTTTTTGGCTGCAGATCGCAATTGCGTGAATGTACTAGGAATAGTACGAAGTCGAAGCCATTGAACCCCCAGGCAACCAAAAAATCAACCGGTTGGGATCGGTGAGCTCCATCGCTTTGGCTTGGAAATCCCTTCCAAGGCCGATTATTGTGGACCATTTCAAGGTATCCGGCAATCTACCTGTCATTCTGGCCGTCATAGCGAAAACGGGGTCCAGGCAAGATCAGATCACAAAATTCGACCAAGGCAGGCCCAGGCAAATCCATTGCTCGGTACACTCCGTATCTAATTGGATACATGTCGCGCCATATTTTGCTTCTCCTGGTCTTCGGATTCTATTTTTGCACCCGGTCTTCAGCTCAGCGAATTGACAATAGCTCGGTCTTTAAGACGGTTAGTAGCCCATCGTATTTCAGGATTCAGTACGACAACGATTATTTTACCCGGACCGATTGTTATTATACGCAGGGAATCGAATTCGAATATGTAAATTCCATACTTAAAAAATTTCCGATTTCGAGGCTATTGCTCAAGCCCCGTCGCGGCGAAATGCGGTACGGGATCAGCATCGACCATGTGGCATATACGCCGACCAGCACCAGTTCCAATCAGATTCTTTACGGGGATCGCCCTTTTGCAGCCTGCTTAAGTCTCAAAACATTTGCCCTAGCTACCGATAGCTCCCGGCGCAGGCGTATTTCTAGCGCGTTGATCGCCGGAGTAATTGGTCCATCGGCAGGTGGCCAGGAAATGCAGACCACCATACATCGCTGGCTGAACAATCCGCTCCCGAAAGGATGGCAATATCAGATCCAAAATGACTTGATCCTGAATTATCAGGTGAATTACGAGAAAGAGCTGTTGAACCTTTCAAATATATTTTCATTAAACAGCGCAAACGAACTAAGGATCGGCACACTGAACGACAAGGTCAGCGGGGGTTTTAGCTTCCTTTTGGGAAAGTTTTTCGACCCGTATCGATCCATTGGCAAGTCAAAAACGCGGGGGAAATGGAGTTATTATTTATATGGGAACCCCCAACTGAGCCTAATCGCCTATGACGCCAGTCTTCAAGGCGGGGTATTTGACCACCAAAGCGCGTATACCATTCCTGCTTCGGCCATTTCCCGGGTCAGCTTTCAAGGCAATTATGGGATCGTGGTATCCATTTCTTCCATCTACCTGGAATACTGCCAGTCCTATCTTACCCGGGAGTTTGATACAGGAAAATACCACCGCTGGGGTGGAGTACGGATCGGCATCAGCTTCTGAGGCGCCGGATACCTTGATCGATTCCGGTTTCCCGGCGCTGAGTCTTGGTTTACCGGGAAGTCATCGTAATGGCAAATACCGGTGAAGACTTAGTCATAGAGCGCCCTTCCGTCGCTTTTCATTTTGATCGCCATCCCCTTCCGAAGGATTTATCTAGTGCCACTCTTTGAGAATGGGAGCGAGAACCTCCAGCCGACCATCGATGGGCTGTCTGATGGAGAGGCCTAGCAACGCGGCGACCAGGGATATACGCTGATGTTTTCAAACTCTGGCAGCGCGGCTAAGATGTCAAGACATCGTGCCGGCAACAGGGCGCTTAACCAACTTGCTGGCTACCCAAGCAAACAGGCCGAGGATTATTCCACACAGGACCCCAACCATGGGTCCCATCAGGAGCATTTGCCAGCGCGGATGATTAGCAAGCATCATCCGGTTACTCATTTGTTCCACGTCCGGATGGTTAGCGATGTAGGTCGAAAAAAAATAGACATGAACGATCGTAATCCAAACGCAATTGACCAGGCTGACTAGGAATCCGTGCAGAAAGTATTGGCCGCTGCAAAGGCGGGCGATGATGTAGGCGCAAAGAATGAAAATAACAATCCAGAAAATGTACTCATACCGCGAGGGAATCAGCGTAAGCGTGGCGAAGGCCATGGCCAAGCCAAAAAGGGAAAGCAAAAAAATGAGCTTCCAGTTCATATGGCTATTTTTAGGTTAAAAATCGGGATACCGTAGTCATAAATTTAAGAAAATTCGTAGAATTGGCCAGTAGTCAGGGGTTTAGCCCAAAGACCTGTCAAGGCTTCAAGATTCCTTCAGAATCGGCCTTTAGGTTTAGACCCGGCCGGATTTTCTGGCCCATGAATATAAACCAACATACAAAATGTCCAAGAACTTGACTTGCCTGTCCTGCAGCCTGATCCTTTGCTGCCTGCTGGGTTTTGAGGGTTTCGCCCAAAGTGGATTTCACCTCGCCCAGCGCTTTAAGATCCCCAGTGGGGGAGGTTGGGACTATATATCGGTTTTTAAGGGAAGGATTTATGCCTCCCACGGAGGCCAGGTCAATGTGCTTAATGAAAAGACCGGAGATTCGGTCGGTGTCATCCCCAATACCCTCGGGGTGCACGGTATCGCCTTTGACGCGGCTGGTCATGGCTTTACCAGCAACGGCCGCCTCAATACCATAACCGAATTTGACCAAAAAACCAACGATACCATTGGACAAATTCCGGTTGGCCAGGGGCCGGATGCAATCATGTTCGACTCCTATTCGGGCAAGATCATCACCTGCAACGGCCGGGGTCATGACCTTTCGCTGGTAGATCCTGCGTCGCGCAAGGTTGTCGCTACCATTCCGGTAGGGGGGAAGCCGGAGACCGCGGTATCCGACGGTGCCGGTAAACTGTATGTGAACATAGAAGATAAAAGTCAGATCGATGTCGTCGATCTGGCTTCCAACCAAGTCAAACAGAGCTGGAGCCTAGCCCCCGGAGAGGGTCCGACTGGCCTGGAGATTGACAGGAAATCCATGCGATTATTTGCCGGCTGCGATAAAATGCTCATCGTATTAAATGCACGAGACGGAAAGCTGGTGGCGAATATCCCCATCGGGGATGGCTGTGACGGTGTCGGCTTTGATAATAACCTGCACTATGTTTTTGCTTCCTGCGGAGAAGGAACCCTGTCAGTGATCGAGGAAAAATCGGCAGATTCCTTCCAGCTTCTGGAAAAAGTGCCTACGCAACGGAGCGCAAGGACCATCGCAGTGGATGAATCCAATCACGAAGTCTTCCTGCCGGCCGCCGAAATGCAGGCCGCGCCTGCTGGAGAAAGACCCAGGATGGTGCCTGGCACTTTTCAAATTCTGGTCATTTCCCGCTGACCGCGGATGCTGACCTGGAAGGTCAACCCGGTGGCCCAATTCTTATTCCGGGGATAGGGCGGCTGTCCTGCTTTAAATCCGGGATTGCATCGGTGCGGGTGATCTTTTGAGCCGCTCAAGAAATGCAAATTCCATTCCGATCGAAGCGGATCCGGAATTATTTTCCTTCCATCGGTAACTCCCGCAGCCAAAAATTTCCATGCCCCAAATCGGAAGTTCGGCTTTAAGCCAATCCCGGTGTTCAGTGCACGCGGCCGTTGCCGCCTGACGATGTTTCGAAGAAACAATCACCAATAGGCTAATCTCGCCCACCTTTACGCGACCCAAGCTAGGAAATACCTGAAGGCAGGTCACCGGATGCCGGTCAATGATCGGCTCGCGGATTTCTGCATTTTCTCCTGCACCATTTCTTCGTAGGCGCCGTATTCAATCGCAATTACTTCCTGATCATCAGCTTGGTCGTATCTGACCTGACTCAGCAAAAGACGGTGCGCACCGATATCCATTCGAGCTCCATGATGGGCAATACGCTCGTAGGTTCCTTGGTTTCTAGGTTCAGCCTCCGGAATATTGAGGCAATAAGGCCACCGCGCTTCCATCGTCAAGCGATACAGCAGTGGAAACGACTGTGCGATCGACGGCGATGACATAAGCCACCCTTGCCAAATCAGGATAAAGAGCAAGTAGTTTTGCCCGGAGGGCTTCGGTATCTCGCACGTTTTCAAGCACCAGCTTTTGCTTGCCTGTCAAATCGATCAGGGGCCCATAGAAAGCAATTGTAATCGGCATTTCCTTAGCTTTTTTGCCCGGCTGCTCCAGGCGTCCGGGATAATTCAGACTGATGAACGGGCTGGCCCGCAGTAAAGGGAAGAAAGTGTACTTCAACGGTTTCGCCGCTGAGGCATTGCGTCACTTCTTCGCCGATTCGGATCAGGCAATTTGCTGCGGCAAAGGGCCGCATCCGATAGGATTCCTGACCGTCCAAAGGGGTTACCCATTCTCCCGATGCCCGGGCTTTCAGGAAATGAGTCAGCCCCCGGGGCTTTGCATAACTGTGGGTCAGATTGGCCCTGCCCTTCGGCAATCCATTGGGCAGAATCCCCTGCATCCGTTCCAAGGCCGGCTGGACGTATTCGTAGAAGCAGGTCAGGACGGAAGCAGGATTTCCCGGCAATCCGAATACGCATTTATTATCCTTTTTCCCAAAGTACAGTGGTTTGCCCGGTTTTTGTCTCACGCCGTGAAAAAGTTGCCGCACTCCGCAGGCTTCCGCTGCCTGCAACACAAAGTCATAGTCTCCCGCGCTTATGCCACCCGTAAGTAGCACGAGGTCTGCCGAATTCAATGCTTCGGCCAGCGCCCAATGCGTCTGTTCGGGATCGTCCCGCACCCGTTGAACGGACATCGCCCTCAAATGCATCGCCTCGAGTGCAGCCTGCAGGCTGAAGGAATTGGATTCAAAAACCTGGCCGGGGTCTAAGGATTTTCCGGGTGCCTGCATCTCATCTCCCGTAATCAACAAAGCGATCCGCGGACGGGCAATGGCTCGAACCTGGTCAATGCCCAGTCCGGCCAAGTAGCCTACGGCGCCCGGATGCAACCAGCTTCCCTGGCTTAGGGCCAGTTCACCCGCACGAATCTCTGATCCCCGCAAGCGGACATGTTGTCCCCGTTTAATCGCCGGATCAATCAGCGAAAGTTTTCCATCGACGGAATTTGCCTTTTCCTGCATGACAACCACATCGGCCCCGGAGGGTAGAGGGGCACCAGTGAATATCCTGACTGCCTGCTTCGCCAAGAGAGAAATCGTTTCGGAAGACCCGGCTTGCATTTCTCCCCGGATATTCAAAGTTCCCGATTCCAGCCAATCCTGCAGGCGGAAAGCAAATCCGTCCATGGAAGATTGGTCGAAGGGCGGGAAGTCCATGACCGAATAGAGATCTTCGGCCAGGATGAGGCCTGCGGCATCGCGCAAGGAAAAAGTAGCCGCACTCATGGATTCCACTTCAGCATGAACCATCGCCTGAGCGTCCTCCACGGAGACCATGGTTATTTTTTGGTAATTCAATTCAACTAATTATTTGACGAAGACTCATTGGCACCGCGGGCAAATTTACGCATTACGGCCTGGTGAAGGTCCGTGAAAGGCTCAGGTAATCCTCCATGCTGTCGATGTCAATCGATCCTTGGGCAAAGGGTATCGTGGTTAGTTGGTCTGGATGTTCCCGGAAGATCGTTCTAGCCCCTTCGGAACCGCTCAGCCGCTGGAGCTGGGGGAAGAGTGGAGGACCAAACAAGGCGGGGGTTCCCACGGTCCCGCCGTATGAGCAAGCGACAATGGGTTTTGAGGTGGATCTGTTTGCCTGGATCAGGCCAGATAGCAAGGTTGGATTGACAAAAGGCTGATCGCAGACCATCAGGATAATTCCATCCAGGGAAGGGTACTTGCGGATCATTGCTGCCACTCCGGCCCGGATCGAAGAAGCTATACCCTCCGGCCAGTCTGAATTCAGCTGAACCTGAACTCCGGGCTGATCAATGGCTGCAAGGATCAATTCGGCATTTGCGCCCAGGACAACCACCAGGTTTTCCCCGACCACTTCCTGCCCGCTGCGTAGGGCCCGAACCAGCAAGGTTTCGCCTTCAAAAGTCAACAATTGCTTGGGCTCGCCCATTCTAGAAGAAGGCCCCGCGGCCAAGAGCACCAATCCGTAAGAATTCATATTGATATGGCAAAAATCAACTAGTGCCTGTGAAATTAAGTACTTTGAGATGACCGGCAAGATGGTCTGAATGCCCTTTGGCCCGATTAACCTTTTTAGGATTGATTCCTATGGACAAGACGCACGAATATGAAATCCAGATGGCCTGGACAGGGAATCGAGGATCAGGGACCTCGGGTTATCGGGCCTATGATCGCAATCATGTAATTCAAGGAAAAGGGAAGGCTCCCATCAATGGTTCCTCGGATCCAAATTTTCGCGGAGACGCGACCCGGTACAACCCGGAAGAACTATTCCTAGCCTCCCTCTCCGCCTGCCATATGCTTTGGTTCTTGCACCTCTGCGCAGACGCCGGCGTGATCGTAGAAGAATATATGGATCGGGCTACCGGTACCATGATAGAAACTCCGGACGGAGGAGGTTACTTCTCCGAAGTCCGACTATACCCCCGGGTTATTGTCAGCCAAGCTTCTACGGTTGACCTCGCGCAATCATTGCATGATCGGGCGCATCATTTGTGCTTTATTGCGAATTCCTGCAAATGCCCGATTCGGCATTTCCCAGAAACTCTGCTTAAACAATAAGCAAGTTTTTGTTCGTTCCTTTCGTTTATTTCCGGGACCAGCCGCTAACCTTGGACTAATTTTCCACTTTATGTCGGCGTAATAATCCTTTCCAGCATTTTTTTCTGGCTCTACTTGAGATGTGATTCCCCAGGTTGTTGAAATATTTTTGTAATTTTATAAGAATTGGACAATCGTTCAATCGAAATTAATATGGTAATTAAAAATCTAACCCAATCTGACGCAAAAATATTCTGGCATTACCTAGAGCAGGACTTTCCGGAAATTTGCGGCCAATTGAAGAATTATTCCTTTTTAGACCAATCCATTGTCTCCTTCCAACCAAGAAGAATGACTGATGAAGACTATGCGGCATATAGAAAGATCAAAGACGATTGGCTGAAGGATAATGGCTTTCTTTGACCTTTTACCCGTCGTATTTCAATTCCCAGGCCATAGATTCCTTTTAAGTCCCTTCGATTTATAGATGTAACTAGTCTTCGCCCGACCCCCTGATAATTGGGGGCCTGGGATGTCTATTTTCGTAATTAATTTAAAATCAACAATTTATCAAAAATCCCCCTTCATTTGCATAAAAACACTTCCTACTTTCTTAATGCCCTGATTTGGCGACTTTCCTTCGTTCCCTCCTAGAGATTTTTGCCGCTCATCAGGCACCAACTAACAATATGGAACAAGGAAAAGGAGGGGATTTGTGGCCCAGTCTTTTAGATGAATTTGCCGGAATTAGGCTAAATAAGACAAAATGGGACTGCTCGATTGTCCAAATATTCTATGAGTTGAACGGGGAGCAAGGGCTGATTTCAACTACTCCATGCTGCTTGGTTGCTGCATTAACGCTTGTAATGCCTTCATTTAGAACTCCTTCGGAAAGTTTACCGGATTCTTATACGTCTCACAAAACTCTTTCGTAACTCTTAAAATTTCAGCATGATCTTCATCAGTATTTTTTGCGCTTTTACCTACCAAAATGCCGCCACCAATTTTTTGAGGTGGTTGAAGATTTTGATGGAATTTATTAAAGAGTGCAAGATGGTTTTTGCCCATGTACTTGAGATAACCTTGCCAATATTCATGCACCCATCTACCAATGTTTTCAATATTGTCGTTGCTCATAACATCATTTTTTTTGGAATAATCTATTGCTTTGAAACAAATAATAAACAGCTATGTTCACCAATCTGAGAGAGTTAATAGCCAGTATGCCGGATGAAAAGACTTGCCGCGATTATTTAGCCCAGCAACGCTGGAATGGGAAGCCGATATGTCCGTTTTGTGGATTTGATCGGGTTTATTTGATTGAACACGGTAAACGTTGGAAATGCGCTAATCCTGCCTGTTATAACCGTTTTAGCGTAATTACGGGAACTGTATTTGAAAACTCCAAAATTCCCGTCTCTAAATGGCTTACAGCCGTTTATATCAGCACAGCACACAAAAAAGGCATAAGCAGCTATCAATTAGCAAAGGATATTGGCGTAAGTCAAAAAACAAGCTGGTTTATGCTTCATCGGATCAGGGAATCGCTGAAGGAAAGGCATCCCCGGCAATTTTCAAGGATCGTTGAATCGGACGAAACGTATATGGCCCGGAAATATGCCAGCGATTTTGTGGGATTGCCTCCTGAACAAGTAACGCACATGAAAGCCAATCAAAAGCAAAAGGGAGCTGTTTTAGGACTGGTTGAACGCAGTAGTAAACAAGTCAAGGTCCAGGCTTTTGCCTCGAATACGATGGCTAATATTAAGCCTGCTGTAAAGGCTGCTATTGCCACAGGTTCGACGCTATATACCGATGAAGCATCCATGTACCAGCTTGGATTGGATGAGTATACGCGAGGCGTTGTTCAGCATTCCAAAAGAGAATGGGCAAAAGGTCCGGTTCATACCAATAACGTGGAAAATTTCTGGTCCGTAATGAAACGGGGCGTTTATGGCATCTATCACCAAATTTCTTACAAGCATCTGCAACGCTATTGCGATGAATTTGCATATCGGTATAATTCCCGTAAGATGAAAGATTCAGACCGATTTGTGCAGTCTATTCGTAATTGTCAAGGTCGGTTAACCTACAAGCAATTAGTCCAAAAATCGCTACCTTCCAATAATGGCGAAGGCATCCAAAAAACCCAAGAAAGTCAGTAAAAAAGATAAGGTCTTTAAGTTCAATATATCCCCAGATGATGCCTTAAAAAGGCTACTCAATATCGCCCCAAAGAAAAAGAAAAAATGAAATTATATTTTCTTCACTCATTGCCACTTTATATAAAAATATTCATAATTACCGTTGGGGTGTTAATAGTTATTGATAGGGCATATAGATTATTTATACTTCCATCTCAAGAGAAGCGCATCGCTAAAAGAAAAAAACATAAAAAATTATAGGGTGTATTTTAGATGCAGACTTCAAAAATTCATTCAAAATCAAGGGAATTTCAAAAAAAGAAAGTGAATAGGAAAGAGGCTATCAAAATTAGGAACCAGTATAGAAAAACATTAATCGGCAAGCCATTAGGCAGACCCATAAAAGATGCCATTATTAGGGATGTAATTATTTGTGGCGAATCAAGTGTGGCGGAAGTATATACACGGATGTACGATAGTAATGTACCTAATGAATCAATTTTGACCTTTTTCCCGGCTAAAAATGATGATTACGAGGTATTTGTTATTTCTCACGAATGGCCAACTGGAGCTGGGGACTTGTTATTTGACAGACTGGACGTCTATCTAAAAGCTAACCCCTCCGAAACTCTTCCACGTTTATAAAAGCGCGCACTTTTCCGTTCTCGGCTTTGATTGTCAGCTCTTTATTAAGGTCATATTTCTTCATCAAGGCCAATAGTTGAGCTTTTATCCTCTCCAACTCCTTTTGGAATTGCTCTAACACTCATTTTGGAACCCGCTTTAGCCAAATCTGAATCAATTTTGACGGCTTACCTACCCGTTATTCCTTGTTACAGTAGGTATGTTGATACCGCTCATCACAGGATTTCCGAAATTTTTGCCTTATTCACCTAGGCTCAACTTATCGCTATTATCAATTGTCAATCAATAATTTATCCTGATAAATTTGCCTATTTAGAGGAAATTCGCCCGGGAGTCGTATGCCATTCATTGTACTATGTATTGCATAGAACATTCTTTTACCCTTATCTTTGTTATGTCAATTAGTTATTCACTCAAACAAAAAACTACTTATATGAAAAAGTTAATCACGATAGGATCCCTGGTGCTGATGGGATTCAGCAGCAGCTTCGCCAATGGTGGCAAAGACGGTCTGTCCAAGGACGTCAATTATTCCTTCCAACATGAATTTGCCAACTCCAAAATGATCAGTTGGGTAAACAGCAACGGCTACATTAAAGTTACCTTTTCCCAAGACGGCGTTATCCTGTATGCCTATTTCGACCAGAATGCCGAACTCCTGGCCGTTAGTCGGAACATTCTTTCCAATCAGCTACCGATATCCCTGATGCTGAACCTCAAAAAGGACTACCGGGCCTATTGGATTACGGATCTGTTCCAAATCGATAGCCACGGAGATCAGGCTTATTATGCCAGCATGGAAAACGCCGACTACCGGATCGTAATCCGTTCCACCGATGGTTTCTCCTGGCAGATTTTCAGCCGCGAAAAGAAAGAAACTGAATAAATTACCTATCACTTCCCTCTGGAATCGGGCCTCCTCCTACAGGAGGCCATTTTTTTTGAATTATCCATGGCCAATTCCTTCCGGGCTTATCTTGCAAGGGTTCTGCCAGTCCAATGGGCCGGAGCCTGAAGCAACCCATCATAATCTTTGCCTATGCTTGGAGGAAGGAGAAAATTTATGAAGCATTCGGGAATTTTGGCCGGGTCCTTACTGGCTGGCCTGCCCGGAGGCAAACTATGGTCTTGGTCCCGGCTAGGCCGCCCAGTCGGCTTGCAACTGTTCACGCTGTTCGGGGTGATTGAACAGGATGTCCCAGGAACCTTGCGCAAGGTGGCTTCCATTGGCTACCGGGAAATCGAATCAGCTTTCAGCCGGCTTCCAGGATATTATGGAATGAAGCCCAAGGAATTTGCGGTGTTAACGAAGGACAGCGGCCTCAGCTGGATCTCTCACCACGTCCTGGGCGCTCCTTTTGTCCTGCCTCCCAATGCAAAAATGCCGAAAGGTCCGGATGGAAAGCCGATGGAACTCCCGCCGATGAAAAACCTGCGGGAAAATGGCCAGGAATTGATCGACCAGGCTGCCGAAGGAGGAATTACCTACCTGGTTTGTGCCTACACACCGACCGGTAGCCTGGACGAAATCAAGCGCTCAATCGCAACCCTTCAGGCGACAGGGGAAGCCTGCAAGAAAGCAGGACTTAGTTTGTGTTACCACAACCATGATTTTGAATTCCATGAAGTGGAGGGGCAACGACCATATCATATGCTGCTTACGGAAATCAGCCCAGACCTTATGCAGATGGAACTGGACCTGGCCTGGGTAACCAAGGCGGGAGAGGATCCGTTGGAGCTATTTCGCCGCCATCCCGGAAGATTTCCGCTTTGGCACGTGAAAGACATTGCGAAGGATCTTCAAACCCTGGAGCCGGCAGGCAGCGGGATTATTGATTTTCCTAAGATATTTGCTCAGGCAGACCAGGCAGGCATGAAGCATTTTTTTGTTGAGCACGACATGCCAGCCGACGCATTCGCCAGCATCAGCAGCAGCATCCATTACCTAAACGGGATTACCCGCTAATTTCCCGGCAAACTGATTTTCCCATGCACTTTTCTTTTCGGGTCAAATATTTTGTATTCCCGATTGTCCTGACTCTTCTATCGCTGGCAATCTTCGCGCAGGCTCCGTCCAACGGGCTTGATACGGTCCGGGTCCAGTCTGGTTTCATCAGCGGCACACGCAGTCCGGACAGCACATTGCATATTTTCCGGGGAATACCCTTTGCAGCTCCACCAATCGGTGCCTGGCGCTGGAAGGCGCCCCGGGAGGCAGAACACTGGACCGGGATCCGGGCCTGCGATGCCTTTGGTCCGCATCCCATGCAGGCGCCACCCATGGCTTTCGGAGTTTACACTGCTGAATTCCTCATTCCCGACAGCCGGGTTAGCGAAGATTGCCTGTATTTGAATGTTTGGACTGGCGCAAAATCTGCTACGGAGAAGAGGCCGGTTATTGTATGGATCTACGGAGGTGGCTTTATCAACGGCTCGGGCGCAGTTCCCCTTTACGATGGCTCCGCCATGGCGAAAAAAGGCGCCGTATTTGTGAGCTTTAACTACCGGCTGGGCATTTTCGGGTTTTTTTCCCACCCGGACCTAACCCGCGAATCTCCGGTTCACACGTCCGGGAATTATGGACTCTTGGACCAGCTGGCTGCCCTGCACTGGGTCCAGCGCAATATTCAAGCATTTGGAGGTGATCCTGCCAATGTTACCATTGACGGGCAATCCGCCGGCGCCATGAGTATTAATTGCCTCGTTGCCTCGCCCCTGAGTAAGGGCCTTTTCCGAAGGGCGATTGCAGAGAGCGGAGCCATGCTCATTTCGAATCCGCTGTCCGGCATGCCCCTGCTAGCCCAAGACGAAAAGGATGGATTGAAAACCGCTGAAAAGCTAGGCGCTTCGTCCGTGGACGATCTGCGCAAAATCCCGGCTGCTGTACTCCTGTCCAAGGTTAAATTGTTTGGCTGGATGCCGATCGTTGACGGCCACGTAATTCCCGCGCCCTTGGCTGAGATATTTGCCGCCGGCAAAGAAAATCCGGTCGATCTCCTGACCGGATGGAACGCAGATGACGCCGTAATTTTCGGGGCGCCCAAGAACGCCGAGGCCTACCGACAACAAGTGCTCAGCCAGTTTGGATCTTCCGCTGGAACCATGTTGGGTGCATATCCGGGAACGACGGATTCCGAGGCATTGATTTCGCAGCTCCAGATGTCCCGGGACATGGTATTTGCCGTGCAAAATTTTAGCTGGGCCAGATGGCAATCGGCACAACGAGGTGCAAAGGTCTACTTGTATTTTTTCGCCCGTCGTTTGCCGGCCACGCCGGCCTTTGCCAAGTACGGTGCTTTTCACTGCGGCGAGATCGCCTATGCCCTGGATAACCTGGAGTTCCTTCACCGTCCCTGGGAAGCCATGGATCATCAGCTGGCCTCAAAGATGTCTGACTATTGGTTGAATTTTGCCCGAACCGGAAATCCAAACGGCCAGACTGTTCCGGAATGGCCTCCTTTCCACGCGGGCCATACCGTACAAATGGTTTTAGGGGAGGAAACAGCGCCCCGTCCGGTGCCGGATTCAGCCAGACTAGATCTGATGACGGCTACCCTGAAGCAGGTGCAGGCTGCGGGCCCCGTAAGTCATTGATCATTTCTCCGTATCTTCAGGACAACCTCGCATTAAGCCCCCGAAACATCGCCATGAATCTGGACGACATCCTGGAATTGATCGGAGAAGAAAACAAGGACCTGCTTTCTCACCATTGCCAAACAGTCCCCAAAGAACAACTCGTGGCCCCCGGTCCTGATTTTGTCGACCGGGTTTGTTCCCAATCTAACCGCAACGCACAGACTCTGCGTTCCCTGCAAGCAATTTTTAGTTCTGGAAGGCTGGGGGGCACGGGTTACCTGTCGGTTTTGCCGGTAGACCAGGGCATCGAGCACAGCGCCGGCGCTTCTTTTGCACCCAACCCAATGTATTTTGACCCGGAAAATATCGTCCGGCTGGCGATTGAAGGCGGCTGCAATGCAGTGGCCAGCAGTTTTGGGGTTTTGGGTGCGGTTGCTCGAAAGTATGCGCACAAGATCCCATTCATTGTCAAATTGAATCACAACGAGCTCCTGACCTATCCGAACAAATATGACCAGATCATGTTCGGGCGGGTTGGCGATGCCTGGAATATGGGCGCTGCAGCAGTCGGGGCGACGGTTTATTTTGGCTCGCCGGAATCAGACCGTCAGATCACGGAAGTGGCCATGGCTTTCGAAGAAGCCCATCGGCTGGGGATGGCGGCCATCCTGTGGTGCTACCTGCGCAACAATGCGTTTAAGAAAGACGGGGTAGATTATGATCTTTCCGCCGATCTTACCGGTCAGGCCAATCACCTGGGCGCCAGCATCCAGGCTGATATCGTCAAGCAAAAGCTTGCGGAAAATAACGGAGGATACCGCGCGCTGAACATGGGAAGCAGCGCCTATGGAAAATTTGACGAAAGGATTTATACGCAACTTGCGTCGGACCATCCCATTGATCTGTGCCGATACCAGGTAATCAATGCCTATATGGGCCGGGCCGGCCTGATCAATTCCGGGGGAGCCTCCGAAGGGGAGAAAGACCTGATGGAAGCCGTTCGCACGGCAATCATCAACAAGCGGGCTGGAGGAACCGGTGTAATTTCTGGCCGCAAATCGTTTCAGCGTCCATTTGCCGATGGGGTTCGGCTGCTGAACGGTATTCAGGACGTGTACCTGGAAAAACGCATTGGTCTGGCTTGAAGCCTACTGCTAATACTTTGTCGATAAATTCTTCGAACTGGAAAACTGCCTGCTTACATGAAAAACAAGACCAGGGAGATCAATACGATTTTTTCGGACATCGGCGGGGTATTGCTGACCAACGGCTGGGACAGGGAGGGCCGCCAGAAAGCGATCCGCCGGTTCCAGTTGGATCGCCAGGAGACCGAAGAAAGGCACCAGCTGACTTTTGACACCTATGAGGTGGGCAAGATTTCACTCGATGAGTATTTGCGGCGGGTTGTTTTCTACCAGAAAAGAAATTTCACTCCAGAAGAGTTCAAAGCGTTCATGTACGATCAGTCGCGACCATTCCCGGAAATGATTCAGCTGGTGTGTGAATTGAAAAAGCTATACGGTCTGAAAATCGCCGTCGTGAGCAACGAAGGAAGGGAACTGACGGAGTACCGCATTTCTCAATTCAAGTTGAATGAATTCGTGGATTTTTTTATTTCTTCCTGCTTTGTCCATTTTCGAAAACCGGACGCCGATATTTTCCGCATAGCCTTGGATACGGCGCAGGTGCCTCCCCACCGGGTGGTCTATATCGAAGACCGACCCATGTTCGTATCGGTCGCCGAATCCCTGGGCATTCAGGGCATTCACCACACACAATACCGGTCGACGAAGGCCAAACTGGCCCGCCTCGGGATGCCCTTGTGATTAATTTATTCGAAAATTCCCCTAGCTCTGATCGGGCACGTTTTGGTTTTGGTATGCCAGCCGAAATCAGATCATCATATTCAGGCTGTCGGATCGCCGGCGATAGCGGAAGGACTCCGCGATGTCCGTTGCACCCAGGATGAGGCCAAAAATTCCAATCAGTACGGGAATTCCGCTGGCGGTAGAAAAAGGGTCATAGATAATGAAAACTGCGGAAACCAGACAAAGAATTCCAACCAGCAGGATAAAAAACCAGCCCCGAATCCGTTTGCGCATGTCCGTGGCAGCAAGAACCTTGATTACGCCGATGGCAAAGATCCAGGGGCCGATGAGATAAGGATAGATTAAGAAGGAAAAGAGCGGGTTGAACAAGAGCACCGTCCCAAAGACAAAATCAATCACACTTTCCGCTAGCAGCCACTTTTTTTCTTTCGGTGCGTTGCCAGAAGAAGGGGAGACCAGGGTCAGGAAAATGGCATTGACGACCAAGATGATGCCCGAGTACTTAACCATCTTGAAGTAGGCACTCAACGGATTGACCAGGGCGAGCACGCCAATGGCGACCAACAAGATCCCCATGACCAGCAAGGCTAGCCAACTTTTATTTCTTGGCTTGGACATTTTTTTTTCCGAGGGTTGTTCCGGTAGTTGCACCGAAAGTGAAATATAGGATTTTATCCGAATCGGCAGAAAGGAATCCGGCCAATCAGGGAGGCCGATGGGAATCATCCGGTGAACCAGGTACTCCGGATCGGCAGCGGTCAGCGGGCATGGCCCTTGCCTTCAGCCACAAAAAACAAATGGAGGACCTGGGGAAAAATGGCGTCCAGGCATTCTTCTGCGCCGCGGACGGATCCCGGCAAAGCCAGGACCAAGGTATGGCCGATAAAGCCGGCAACACCGCGCGAAAGCATTGCGTAGGGCGTGCGATCCTGGCCATAATTCCGGGCGGCTTCCATGATGCCAGGCACCAGG
>Ga0206988_1181_pt1 | contig 15662 bp, 12 predicted proteins | sample Alteio_BWMinCont_12_FD_153263 | JGI IMG/M metagenome (GOLD analysis project Ga0206988, IMG submission 153263) | Enriched cells from forest soil in Barre Woods Harvard Forest LTER site, Petersham, Massachusetts, United States -... | ecosystem: Environmental > Terrestrial > Soil > Temperate forest >... | reverse complement strand
AAAATAGCCAGGCATACCTGCCATATAGCGGGGCCTCCTGTTTTTTGCCAGGTATCCAATTCCATAATGCCGTAGCTAAAGCCAAATAATATAAGCAGCATCAGGTATGAAAGCACCGGCGAAAGCTTGTAATAGTAATAAATACTGAAAGCTATTAAAAAAGATGCCCAGTTTAAGAAGATGTTATACTTGCCTAAAAATTTAATATAAGGGAATGGGATTGCCCAGACAAGGCCGAGCAAGCTAAAAACAATAAGCGGAACACAGATCCAATGAATGAGTTTATTGGATCTGTTTTGATGACTTTCGGCATATTTATCAAAATAAATATCAACCGGCCGCTTGTCCGCTAATGCAGAACTACCAGCGTAAACTTTTGTGCCTTTACCCGAGTTATTAGTTGCCACAGCTTATAAATAAAAAACCCCGCCTTGTAAGGAGAGGGTTGTAATTAATTTATTTTGCAAATGCTACAGACCTTGTTTCCCTTATCACGGTAACTTTGATTTGGCCTGGATAGGTCATTTCTGTCTGGATGCGGTTTGAAATATCAGCAGCTAATATTTCTGATTGCGCATCGCTTATTTTTTCGCTTTCAACCACTACACGCAATTCGCGGCCAGCCTGGATAGCGAATGTTTTTTCGACACCAGGATATGACAATGCAAGCTCTTCAAGCTCTTTTAAACGTTTAATGTAGCTTTCAACCACCTCGCGGCGTGCGCCCGGCCTTGCGCCTGATATAGCGTCACAAACCTGAATTATCGGCGATAACATGGAAGTCATTTCCACCTCGTCATGGTGAGCGCCTATAGCGTTGCAAACTTCGGGGTGTTCCTTATATTTTTCTGCCAGCTGCATCCCTAAAATAGCATGTGGCAATTCAGGGTTATCATCAGGCACCTTACCAATATCATGCAGTAGTCCGGCACGTTTGGCAAGCTTAACGTTTAAGCCCAATTCAGCAGCCATGGTAGCGCAGAAGTTGGCTACCTCGCGTGAGTGTTGTAACAGGTTTTGCCCGTATGATGAACGGTAACGCATCCTGCCTACCATACGGATCAGTTCCGGATGCAGACCATTGATCCCAAGGTCAATTACAGTGCGTTCGCCTATTTCAACTATTTCTTCTTCAATCTGCTTTTTAGTTTTGGCAACCACCTCTTCAATACGTGCCGGGTGGATGCGTCCGTCCGTTACCAGGCGGTGCATGGCCAAACGGGCAATCTCCCTGCGGACAGGGTCAAAGCCCGAAAGTATAATAGCTTCCGGTGTATCATCCACTATGATCTCTATCCCGGTAGCTGCTTCCAGCGCCCGGATATTTCTGCCTTCACGCCCAATAATACGGCCCTTTATCTCATCATTCTCAATATTGAAAATAGAAACTGTATTTTCAATCGCAGCCTCAGTAGCCGTACGCTGAATAGTTTGGATAACTATTTTTTTGGCTTCTTTGGTTGCAGTAAGCTTGGCTTCGTCAACAATGTCTTTTATTTGCGCCATAGCCTTGCTGCGGGCTTCTTCACGAAGATTGTCAATCAGCTGGTTTTTGGCATCCTCGGCAGATAAGCCTGCGATAGTTTCCAGTTGCTGAACGTGCGAGTTTTTCAGCACTTCAACGTCTTCCTGTTTTTTAACAACAAGCTCGGTTTGCTTTTCAAGGTTTTTGCGAAGATTATCCAGTTCTGTATCCTTGCGGTTCTGGTTCTCCAAACGCTGATTCAGGGATTGCTCCTTTTGTTTAATGCCGTTCTCGCGTTGGTTAATGTTATTGTTCTTTGCATTTATTTCCTGCTCATGCTCAGCTTTCATCTGTAAAAACTTCTCTTTCGCTTCAAGCAGCCTGTTCTTTTTCAGGATCTCGGCATCATTTTCAGCATCTTTTAAAATCTTCTTTACTTTATGCTGGGCTGCAACTTCCTGATCTTTGAACAGTTTTTTCAGCAAAAAGCGTCCAAGGATAAATCCCGGAAGGCCCCCTATCAACACTCCGATGATAAGGTATAATATGGTTGTACTCATGTCTATAATTGGTATAAATAAAAAAACCGCAACTAATATTTAAGGATCATGTATTTAAAAACTTCATTTCGGATACGGAATCCCGGGTACCGCAAACCAAAACGGTTAACGTATGCCACTTAGATCCACCCATATAGAAGCGTTAAGTTTTTAATAGTGAAACTTAAAATTTAACTGCGGTTAAATCTTAATTGCTCTGTTTATATGTAAAGAACGTTATTGCTTTGAAAAAAATTCTGATAACAAATAATCCAACTGGTAAACCTTATCCGTTACTTCTGTATCCTCTACGGTAACCTTCATATCTGCCTTTAATGATGATGTTGCATAATGCAGCACGCACATCGAAAGCAAATCCTGTTTATCCCGCACTGCGTAATTTTCCTGATATTCTTTTATCCGGTCATTAATCAGTTTGGCTGCCCTACGTATTATTTCTTCCTCTTCCATGTTTACCTTTAAGGGGTAAACTCTGTCAGCAATGTTTATTTTTATTGAGATTTCTCCCATTTGAGCTTCACTTTTTGTATTATTTCTTCAATAATACAATACACTTATCTATTTCTTGCACAAATTCGTTAATTTTTTGCTTTATGTCAAGACTTTTTTCATTTGTTTCTGAAAATGACTTCGCCATCTTCAATGCGCGGAGCTTTTCATCAAGCTCTTTTGTCTTATTTTTACTGGCATCAAGGGCTACTGAAAGCGCCTCGCTCTCCAGTTTCAATAAGTCGTTTTCCTCCTGCAAAGCAGCACAAAGCTCAATTAAGCGCTCCGTTCTTTCTACAATTGTATTTAATTGCTCTGCTAGGGCCATGGGTTTAATTAGTGAATTACTGAGTTAGTGAATTAGTGATTTATTTTAATTTGTGAATTGCTGCGTTGGTGATTTATTTTCGTTAATGTTTTAAAGACTGAATATATTAATTAATATTTAAATGACAATCACAAATCCCAGAACTCTTGTTTTCAAATTTACAATTACTTAATCACTAATTCACCCGTTCACTAATTACTTTCTTATTCAATCACTAATTACTTCCTTATCTCCGCTCCTGCTTCTTTTCCTAAGTTATAAATTAACTTTTGCATAATGCTGTCAATCGCTTTATCGGTTAGGGTTTTCTCGCTGTCCTGGATGATAAAGCTCAGCGCATATGATTTTTTACCGGCCGGTAGCTTATCGCCTTCGTAAACGTCAAATACGCTTACATCCTGCAATAGCTTACGTTCTGTTCGTTCGGCTATCTGCTTCAACTGTCCGAACGTTACCGATTTATCGATCAGCATAGAAAGGTCGCGCCTTACTGCCGGGAACTTTGATACGTCCTGGAACACGATCTTGTTTTTACGAACCGCAGCCAATATCATATCGAAATTAAAATCAGCACAAAAAACTTCCTTATCAACGTCAACCTTTTTCAACGCTTCTGCTGATACTTTGCCAAACTTAACCAGTTGCTTGCCGTTACGACTGTATTGCATGCCCCAGCTTAGTTTTTTACAGGTTGATTCCTCCAAAGTAAGGCCGGTGATATTTAGTTTGGTGATGATGCCATCAACAATAGCCTTCAGGTTATAAAACGATACGGGCTTTGCTTTTTGGTTCCACTGCTCGGGTTTATCAATGCCCGATATAAACAGGGCAAACCTTTGCGTTTCGGTATATTTATCTTCGTTAACTTCGTACACCTTGCCAAACTCATATAGCTTCAAATCGGCATTTCTGCGATTTGTGTTGTAAGCGATGGCTTCCAGGCCCGAGTAAACCAGCGTTTGGCGCATCACATCCAAATCACTGCTTAATGGGTTCAGGATCTTAACCGCTTTATCTAAATTTGATGAATAGGCCGATTTGGTTAACGAGTTCGACATGATCTCGTTAAAGCCATTAGCGCTCAACATATCAGAGATCAAATTCTGAACCGTATCTTTTTCAGGCCTGATGGAGGTATTTAATGATGCCCTGATCTGGGTTGGGATCTCAATGTTGTTATAGCCATAAATGCGCAGGATCTCCTCCACAATATCCACCTCACGGGTTATATCCACACGGTATGGCGGCACTTTTAATGAAAGCCCTTCGCCTGTTTCGCCAACTATGGCAATATCCAATGCGGTAAGGATGCCTTTTATTTCGCCGTGAGGAATTTCCTTGCCTATGAGTCTGTGGATATTTTTATAGGTAACCTCAATGGCAAATGGCGCCACAGGATTTGGGTAATGATCAGAAATTTCTGACGAGATACTTCCGCCGGCCACTTCCTTTATCAGCAATGCTGCGCGTTTAAGGGCAAACACCGTCATATCCGGATCGGTACCGCGCTCAAATCTGAACGAGGCATCTGTTTTTAAGCCATGACGCTTTGATGTTTTACGAACCGATACCGCATTAAAATAAGCGCTTTCTAAAAAGATGTTTTTTGTAGATGCCTTTACACCTGATTCCGCTCCGCCAAAAACACCGGCTATACACATCGGTGCTTCTGCATTGCCTATCATTAAATCATCTGCACTGAGCTTGCGCTCTACATCGTCCAAAGTTTTAAATAGCGTTCCTTCAGGATAATTTTTAACGATCACCGTATCACCTTTAATAGTATCCGCATCAAAAGCATGCAGCGGCTGACCAAGGTCATGCAGCACATAGTTGGTAGCATCAACAATGTTATTGATAGCACGGATGCCGATAACCGCCAGTCTTTCCTTTAACCATTTTGGTGATTCCTTAACTTCAACACCCGAGACTGTTATACCGGAGTATCTTGGACTTGCAGCCTCATTCTCCACTACCACTTTAATGGTACGGCTGGTATTATCAACCTTAAATGCTGAAACATCAGGCCTTTTGGTTGCTATCTTTAAAAATGCGGCAATATCCCTTGCCGTACCCAAATGCGAAGTTGCATCGGCGCGGTTTGGTGTTAAACCAATCTCGTAAAGGTAATCGTCGTTTAATTTAAAATAGTCTTTAGCTAATGAGCCAATTTCGGCATCAGCATCAAGCACCATAATACCTGCGTGGTCGGTTCCCAGGCCTATCTCGTCCTCAGCGCAGATCATCCCTTCAGATGCCTCGCCCCTTATTTTTGATTTATTTATTTTAAACGGCTCACCAACGGTTGGGTAAACGGTTGTGCCAACTGTGGCCACCACTACCTTTTGCCCTGCGGCTACGTTATGTGCTCCGCAAACAATTTGCAGGTCTTCACCAGTGCCTACATCAACTTTGGTAATGCTCAGCCTGTCGGCATTGGGATGCTGGGCGCGTTCCTTTACGTAGCCGATCACCAAACCTTCAAGCCCGCCGGGAACAGCAGGCATTTTTTCAAGGCTTTCCACCTCCAAACCGGTACCGGTTAAAATGGTCGAGATCTCTTCGGGAGTTTTATCTGTATCAATAAATTCTTTAAGCCAATTATACGATATCTTCATTATAGCGAAATGATAATCGGCAAAGATAGGATTTGGCGCGGAAAGGAGAAAGGTAAAAGGTGAAAGGTTAAGGGCGAAAGGCTTTTAAAAATGGCGAAGGCGAAAGTTAATGCGGAATTCGGAATGTCGATTGCGGAATATCAACACTTCTTTATTTAAAATTCTATATTCAAAAACCTTTTACCTTTCGCCTTTTACCTTTCACCTCAATCATCATCGCCTGTATCCGTATCGCCGTCATCACCTAAGTTAAGGGTATATGAGGCTTCTGATGCATCGTATGCACGCTTTAGCTTATCAGTATCTGCGAAATCAACGGTATCGCCTGTTTCCGGTAAGTCGTCCAAACCGTTTGAATGTACATCTTTCTGGCTTTGCTGGTCGTCAGACTCATTGTTGTCTGAATCGTCAATCGGGATTTGGTTATCTGGAATTATCATGGCTGTTAATTTAATTGTTTAAAGATAACGCTATAGTTGATATGTTGTTTCCTCAAAGTACTTTAAAATCAACTTCCGGTATTTCCCGCTTTCGGTCTTCCTCCCTATTTTCTCACTTCCGGACTTTCGGACTTCTTCAAAACAACCCATGATCAGCAAAACTATAAAAACCCTCATTGGTGATGATCAGGTGGTCAAGCACCTTTATATCCAGCATCTGCCCCGCATCCACTAATTTTTTGGTTAAATGAAGATCTTCGTGACTTGGACTTAAATTACCCGATGGGTGGTTATGTACCAGAAAGATATGGCTGGCCTTGTGCTGTAATGCCAAACCGAAAATAATCTTAGGATCAACAATTGTGGCCGATAAGCCGCCTTTGCTGATCAGCTCTTTTGCAATTAGCTTTGATGAGCGGCTTGTAAGCACTATCCAAAATTCCTCATGATTTAGGTCCATGAGATGGCGTTTCATAATGTTGTATGTATCCCTGCTTGTGCCGATGTGTTCAGGGGGCTTACTTTCCGTATCACTTCTGCGCCTGCCAATTTCAAGGGCAGCTATTATAGAAATCGCTTTGGCTTCGCCGATGCCTTTAAAATTGGAGAGTTCGGCAATAGAGGCTTTGCCCAGCTTGTTCAGATCATTACCATAATGGTGAAGGATCCGTTTACTCAGCTCTACCGCTGTTTCATTACGACTACCCGAGCCTATCAGTATAGCTATCAGCTCAGCATCGGTTAAGGCACGCCTGCCCTGTGTGCCCAGCTTTTCGCGTGGGCGGTCTTCCTCCGCCCATGCTTTTATACCGATCTTGGTGTCGTAAGTCATTTTATGTCGGATGTTCAATTTCGGATTTATTGTTTCTTACTGATCTCTAACCTCTAATCACTAATCACTACCCCATCAATAAATTCGTCCAGCTCACCATATCACCTAAGATCTTTTCAAGCTCACGGGCATCAACACGTTCCTGCTGCATGGTATCGCGGTAGCGGATGGTTACGGTGTTATCTTCTAATGTTTGATGATCTACAGTGATGCAAATTGGCGTACCTATAGCGTCCTGCCTGCGGTAGCGTTTACCAATGGCATCTTTCTCTTCGTATTGCAGGTTAAAATCAAGCTTTAGCTTATCCATTATTTCGCGGGCCTTTTCAGGTAAACCGTCTTTCTTTATTAACGGGAAGATGGCAGCTTTAACCGGGGCTAAACATGGGTGCAGGCGCAACACGGTACGGCTGTCCTGTTTTTCTTCGGTGCTCAAGTCCTCTTCTTCAAAGGCGTTTATCATCGTTAATAAAAACATCCGGTCTAAACCTATAGAGGTTTCAATAACGTATGGAATATAATTACCATACGGTTTCTCTGTAGCCGGGTCAATCTCCGGGTCAAAGTACTGCATCTTTTTGTTGCTGAACTTCTGGTGCTGGCTCAAATCAAAATCGGTACGGCTATGGATGCCTTCCACCTCTTTAAAGCCAAATGGGAAATCAAACTCAATATCGTAAGCGGCATCGGCATAATGAGCAAGCTTTGTATGTTCGTGGTAACGGTATTTCTCAGGAGAAGTACCTAAAGCCAGGTGCCATTCCAAACGTGTTTTTTTCCACTTTTCAAACCATTCCTTTTGCGTGCCGGGGCGTACAAAGAACTGCATCTCCATTTGCTCAAACTCACGCATGCGGATAATAAACTGGCGGGCAATCACTTCATTACGGAATGCCTTACCAATTTGCGCTATTCCGAAAGGAATTTTCATCCTGCCTGATTTTTGCACGTTCAAATAGTTTACAAAAATCCCCTGCGCCGTTTCCGGGCGAAGATAAACCACATCGGCATCATCAGCCACCGCGCCCATCTGGGTGCTAAACATCAGGTTAAACTGGCGTACATCCGTCCAGTTGCGGGTGCCGCTTACCGGGTCTGCTATTTCGTGTGCTAAAATTAAATCTTTTAAGCCGACCAGGTTTTCCATTTTTAAAGCTTCGTCCAACTCTTCCTGTAGTAATTCAGCTTTATCAGTTTTACCGTCTTTTTTATAACGTTCAATCTTATCTTCTAATAATTGATCGGCACGGTAACGCTTGTTGGAATCCTTATTGTCGATCATTGGGTCGCTAAAACCTGCAACATGCCCGCTTGCTTCCCAAATTTTCGGGTGCATAAATATGGCAGAATCAATCCCAACGATATTCTCGTGCATCTGCACCATGGCTTTCCACCAATAAGTTTTGATGTTGTTCTTTAGCTCCGAGCCAAATTGCCCGTAATCATAAACAGCGCTCAGGCCATCATAAATTTCACTGGATTGGAAAACAAAGCCATATTCTTTAGCGTGCGATATAACGTTTTTAAAAAGTTCGTCGGTTGATTTGCTCATAATAGCGCAAAGATATGTTTTTGTGGGAAAGTCGGAAAGTCCGGAAGTCAGTAAAGTCCGAAAGAGGAAAAAGAGTTTGTCTCAGCAGGGTCTTTCATAAAGGACCCTGTGCGATGTTTGTGGGTTGTAAAAAGTAATTGCCCTGAAATCGGCAGGCGGCTAATTCCTACTTATTAGCTAATCCAACGCAGGGTCCTCTGCGAGAGACCCTGCGGAAACGGGAGGTCCGAAAGAGGAAAAAGAGTTAAAGATTTTATCACGAGGCACTAAAAAGCGTCCGTTCGTTTTTTGGGAAGGGGTCCCCCGAACAGACGGACACCCCTTACATAAGCATCAAAAAAGACAATGTATTATTTGCATTATTGAATTAATTTTGCTAAATTTATTAGTAAGCAATCCCTCCCCCTCTTTTCTTTTTAATGCACAGCCATCCTTTATCCTACTGGTAATTGGGTAAGGGTAGGGTATTATAATTAATATCCATATTAATTATCAGTGGAAGAGTTCCAGTGAAAAAAGAATAGCTGGCACTGGGGCAGATAAGAATTTTTTCACCTGATAACTCATTACGTCTCGTCAGCATTGGTACCGCTGTTTTTATCAGAAGAAATGTTTAGGCTGATACTTGTGTGAGTGTTCGTCCGTTCGGGGGACCGCAGGTAAAAAAACAAATGAACACCCTATCTGTTAAATGAAGATAGTTTTTGAATTCGGATGTCGGAATTTCGATTTCGGATTTTTTTTGATTAAGGACTAACACACCAATGGTAAATTAATCAATCGCTTTCGAAACACACCACAGTTTTCCTGTGCTTTTTTGAATAAGCAATTTCGGTTACACCCTCATAACCAATAGCATAAAAAAATCCTATGGAAGTTTTATCAGAAAGAATATCCTTTTGTATGTTTAAATCAACGTAATCTGTATCTAAAGGAGCCTTAATATCCAGGGCCGGGTTGGAAAAGGCCTTTTCGTTAAAAAAATCCTTAAATCTTGCCGTTATCGTGTCTATTTTTTGCCGGTTGGTTAACGGAAAATCAACCAGGTCGCCTAATAAAAAGCTGGTGTCAAAAGTTTCAGTATGAATTTTCCTGCCATCAAATGCTACTATATCAAAAGTTACGATACCCTTAGTTATTGAAGGGCCTTTTAACGTCAGCTTAAAAGTATCTTGCTTTAATTCGTCTGAAAATGCGTGGTTATGTATAATTTTAAGTTGTGTGATGGATGTATCGATTTCAATAGCTGTTTTTGGTGTCACTTTATGCATTATCGTATCATTAGTGGAAACCTCTGCTTTTTTAACGACCGTGGACTTCTTTGTGCCTGAGTTGCAAGCCGTAAATATTGTTACAATAAGAATAAGCAGAAAGGTATTTTTTAACATGATAAGCTTGCCGGTTATAACCTCCGGTAAATTTAGCGGAAAAACTAAACGTTTTAAAGTCTTTAGTTTAATTTAAATACTTCATGGGTGTCCGTCCGTTCGGGGGACCGGGGGTAAAAAAACGGACGGACACCTATCTGTTAAATGATGTTAAACAATTAGTTAACCATTTCCTGTTAGTTATTTTTGGGTAGATGATGAACCTGCTCACCAATTTTATTGACTGATGAGATACCTGCTGCTATTTGTATTTCTTATCCCGGCATCCTGTTGTTACGCACAGCAGATAAAAGGCAGTGTGTTTGATAAGGACACCAAGCTCCCCATTAACAGCGCAATAGTAAGTATGGGTAACAAGCAAGTATTCACCAATTCCTTTGGCGAATTCAGCATTGCGGCATCGGGTAAGGATAGCCTTAAGATAACGCGGTTGGGTTATAATACCTATAGAACGGTGATCAATAATGCGATGGCTCCTATTCACGTTGAGCTTGAACCTGCCAAAATAGTATTAAATGAAGTTATAGTCCACTCAAACAGGGAGCGGGAATTTAAAAAAGATTCGGCGGAGAACCGCCTGCTTTATGCCAAACAGTTTAATTATAAAGGCCCCACAGTTATGGATGCGTTTAAGGGGGGATCAGTCAACCCGGTAAAAAACACGTCGCAGATATTAAACATCGACGTAATTACATTGATAAATGCGCTCACCAAAAAAAGCACCCCCGAATATAAATTTAAGAAGACATTGTTGCACGATGAACAGGCAGAATATGTAAACCAGAAGTTTAACCATGGTCTTGTAGCAAAGGTAACCAAGCTAAAAGGCGATACCCTATCGGTATTTATGATACAATACAGACCTGCCTATAAATTTACCCATAAAGCTACCGATTATGAGATGGAGCTTTATATTAAGGATTGTTATAGGAAGTTTTTGAAGGATGGGTTGAAGGGTAATGAGCTGTTTAACGATTCAAAAAAAGATTCAGTGCGGGTTGAATTGAATTGAAAATCAACAAAACGAACCTAAACATTCTCCAACAAAAAATCGCCGCTAATACCCAGTTTGCTGTGTACTGCTTTAAGAAACATAACATCCGGTTCGCGTTTGCCGCTTAATATCTGGGAGAGTTTGGAAGTACCCAATCCTAAAAGGGCGGCAAGCTTGGCTTGTGTAAGATTCATCTCCTTAATTTTATGCTGAACAACAGAACTGATGGTTACCGGCAAAGGCATTATCTTTAAAACATTATCTTCGTATTGCTCCGCTAAAACACTAAGATGGCTTAACTCTTCTTGTTCAGGCCCGGATAAAAAACTAAAGCCGCCTTTTTCTGTTGCTTTTTCTATAAACCTTTCTATCAAAGCCATTACCTGGTTGTACTGTACTTCATTCCTTATTTTGTCAATCATCTGTTTATCTTAAATAGTTGAACAATCAATTTTGTCATATTCGCTGTGTTTACCAATAAAGCGTATAAATAAAGTACGCTTGTCAAAAAATATCATGGCCACAAGCCTGAAATCATTTCCTTTAATGTTAAACACATATCTGTCATTTCCTACATAATCTACATTATTAAACACTTTCTTTATGTCTGATAACTTAGTCCAATCCGCTGCCTTTGTAATGTTATACCAATTGTTTAATGGAGCAGCGCACACAGGATATTTTTCGGCAAATGCTGAAAGCGTTTTTTTGATAAGGATTATCATTAATCAAATATAGGCAATATTTTATAATATGAAATAAATTTCAAAAAATGAAATTAACTAAAATGGGAGAATTTTGCAATTGCAAGGAGGGCGTGTGATATTACATATTTGATTTTGATGCCCTTGTTGGTGTTGTCACCATAGGTGTTCGGAAGATTTATAATCTTTTATTTTCATTGCCACAACGCTAAAAAAGAATTGCCAGAGGCATAGCCTCGACCTATATTGTAACAACGGATTTTAATCCGTTGGCTATAAAAAGCAGATAAAAAAGAACCATAGGTTCGATCCATATAAATCCATGCAAAACGGTAAATACTGCATAAGATCGATATGCATCGTGCCGACGGCACTCCCTATATATGATTTTAGTTCTCAACGGGTTGAAACCCGTTGTTACAAGATGTATCGAGCCGAAGGCTCTTACTGTAAGAGACAACGAATCTTCCGAAGACCTATGGTGACAATACCAACAAAGGCGTGAAGATAATCTTCAAATCCCCACATCATCAAATCTTCAAATCAATTCAATACCGGCTGCACATTCGTCAAATTAAATATATCCGCCATTAAATCATCGCTTGGGTTTACCTTGAAGTTTTTTGAGGGTAGTTCAACCAGCATGTTATCATCCCTGTCTTTTATCATAAACTTGAGGGTACAATTTTTTACCGGGTATTTCTGATTATTGGTGGTGATCAATCCCTGCAGGTCTTCCAGCAAGCGACTGTTCAGCGCATTCAGCTCCAGGCATACGGTTAATGATTTGGTGAGTTTATCCCTCATCTCCGAGAGCAGGCTCATTACCGTTATCTTCATATCCCAGTTATCTTTCTGACGAAATTTCTCTTCAATTATTCCGCGCAGGTGCAAGAAATAACCATCCATCATCATATTGCGGAATTTCACATAATCATCACCAAACAAAGCAAATTCGTACGATTCATTATAATCCTCCAACACAAAGGTGCCGAATGGCTTACCCGTTTTGGTCATTTTATGCTGTACGTTGCCAACTAAACCGCCTATGCAGATCTCGCCTTTTTTACGCAAGTTGGCAAATGCTGTCATTATATCTTCGCCACCCTCTCCCGAGCGGGCTTTTTGCATCATCTTTAAATCGCTGATATTGCTATTGCAAAACCGTTCCAGCTCAACTTTATAGTTATCCAAAGGGTGCCCGGTAAGGTAGATCCCGATCACATCCTTTTCGTATTTCAATTTTTCAATCAGTGGAAACTCTTCGGCTTCCGGCATGGCAGGCTCAGGAATATATGATGCTACCGAACCACCAAACAGCGATGATTGCGAGCTGTTCTGCGTGTTCTGGTAATCGTTTGCATATTTTATCAGCCGCTCCACCCCAGTTAGTACCCCGTTTTCTGTTTTAGCGAAAAACTGCGCGCGGTTCAGCCCAAACTCATCAAAGGCGCCGCCATAAACCAGGTTCTCGTAGGATTTACGGTTTACACTGCGGGTGTTACTCCGCTGCGCAAAATCATAAACTGATTTATACGGACCGCGTTCTACCCGTTCCTCAATAATACTTTCAACCGCTTTGTCGCCCACACCTTTAACCCCGGTAAGCCCGAAACGTACCTGACCTTTGCTGTTAACTGCAAATGCCATATCACTTTCATTAATATCCGGCCCTAAAACCTGCACACCCATTCTCCGGCATTCCTCCATAAAAAAGGTGATCTTTTCCATGTTGTTCTGGTTGTTCAAAACCGCTGCCATATATTCAGATGGGTAATGCGCTTTGAGGTATGCTGTTTGATAAGCCACGAAAGCATAACAGGTAGAGTGCGATTTGTTGAAGGCGTACTGTGCAAATGCTTTCCAGTCGTTCCAGATTTTGGTGAGCTTATCTTTAGGGTGACCTTTAGCAGTTGCCCCATCCATAAACTGGGCTTCCATCTTGTTCAATACCTCAATTTGCTTTTTACCCATCGCCTTACGCAAAACGTCGGCATCGCCTTTACTAAAGCCAGCCAGCTTCTGAGATAAAAGCATCACCTGTTCCTGGTACACGGTAATACCATAGGTTTCGCCCAGGTATTCCTCCATATCCGGAACGTCAAAGGTGATAGGTTCGCGGCCATGCTTACGACTGATAAAGTTAGGGATATACTCTATCGGGCCCGGACGGTACAACGCGTTCATGGCTATCAAATCCTCAAACTTATCGGGCTTAAGCTCGCGCAGGTACATCTGCATCCCGTCACTTTCAAACTGGAAGGTACCGTTGGTATCGCCACGCTGGTAAAGCTCAAACGTTTCCTTATCATCCAGCGGGATATAATCTATATCGATGGATACCCCATGATTTTGTTTGATCAGTCTTAAAGCATCCTTCAAAATAGTAAGGGTTTTCAAACCCAGAAAGTCCATCTTGATAACGCCCGCATCTTCAATAACACGACCGTCATACTGGGTAACCAGCAGATCGGAGTCTTTTGCTACCGCTACGGGGACAATGTCTGTTAAATCATAAGGGGCAATGATGATGCCTGCCGCGTGCACGCCTGTATTACGTACCGATCCTTCAAGCTTTTCAGCTTCGCGCAGTACCTGTGCACGCAGATCGTTACCTTTTAAGATCTCTTTAAGCTCTGGCACCTGTTCAATAGCATCTTTCAGGGTGATGCCCAAAGTGTCAGGAACCAGCTTCTTGATGGCGTTCATTTCGGATAACGGCATATCCAATACCCGGCCCACATCCTGGATACTGGTACGGGCAGCCATGGAACCGTAGGTAATGATTTGCGCTACCTGGTTTTTGCCGTATTTATCAACCACATAGTCAATTACTTTCTGGCGCCCGGCATCGTCAAAATCCGTATCAATATCGGGCATTGATTTACGATCCGGGTTCAAAAACCTCTCGAACAGGAGGTTGTACTTCATCGGGTCGATATTGGTGATTCCGGTACAATAAGCAACCACCGAACCGGCAGCCGAACCACGGCCAGGGCCAATAAATACGCCCATATCCCTGCCGGCCCTTATAAAGTCGGCAACTATCAGGAAGTACCCGGCAAACCCCATGGTACGGATGGTGAACAGCTCAAAGTTGATCCGTTCTTCAACCTCCGGTGAAATGTCAATGTAACGTTCTTTTGCGCCCGTAAATGTTAAATGCTTCAGATATTCCCATTGGTTCAGGGTATCAAAGTCGGGTGTACTATCGCTGTGGATCTTAAATTCAGGTGGGATAATATAATTTGGCAGCAGGATGTCGCGTTTCAGCTTAAGCACCTCTACCTTGTCAACAATCTCATTGGTGTTATCCAATGATTCCGGGATGTCATTAAACAGCTTGCCCATTTCGGCCTGCGTTTTAAAGTAAAACTGGTCGTTAGGGAAACCGAAGCGATAACCCTTGCCACCTTCTTCATCTGTGGCTATAGGCGTACTCTGCATATCGCCGGTGTTTACGCAAAGCAAAATATCATGCGCGTTTGAGTCCTGCTGATCCACATAGTGAGAATCATTAGAGCAGATCACCTTAACATTATATTTTTTAGCAAACTTCGCCAGTACTGCGTTCACCGTATTTTGCTCGGGAATATCGTGGCGCTGCATCTCGATGTAATAGTCCTCTCCAAAAAGGTCGAGCCACCATTTAAATTCTGTTTCTGCTTCCTCTTCTGTACCCCTTAAAATAGCCTGCGGTACCGATGCGCCCAGGCAGCAGGTAGTAGCTATTAAGCCTTTATGGTGTTTTAGTATAAGTTCTTTATCAATCCGGGGCCATTTGCTGTAAAGGCCTTCCATGTATCCCAACGAGCAAAGTTTAACCAGGTTTTTGTAGCCTTCGGGGTTTTTGGCCAGCATCAGCTGGTGATAGCGCTTGTCTTTTTTCTCTTTGGTGAACTGCTTTTTATGCCGGTCATCAACCACATAAAACTCGCAGCCTACAATAGGTTTTACATTATGCTTACCTGCCTCGGCCACAAATTTGAATACGCCAAACATGTTACCATGGTCTGTAATAGCCAGGGCTTTCATGCCATCGGCTGCTGCTTTTTTGTATAATTTGGAGATATCGGCAGCACCGTCGAGCAGTGAAAATTGGGTATGTACGTGTAAGTGTGAAAAATCGGGCATCGTCTATTCTGTTCCTTTAATGAAGATACCAAAGTTAGTTGTGAATTTCGGATTTCGGATGTTCGATTTTGGATTTGTTGATAAAAACGCTGATTATTAACAAGTAAAAAATCAAACCGCTATTAGCACGCCAAAGTATCTGCAACAGTCAATAATTA
>Ga0206988_1172_pt2 | contig 15743 bp, 6 predicted proteins | sample Alteio_BWMinCont_12_FD_153263 | JGI IMG/M metagenome (GOLD analysis project Ga0206988, IMG submission 153263) | Enriched cells from forest soil in Barre Woods Harvard Forest LTER site, Petersham, Massachusetts, United States -... | ecosystem: Environmental > Terrestrial > Soil > Temperate forest >... | reverse complement strand
CGCGAGTGGATGTGGCATCCGCCGGACGGGATGAACCTGTTTCGGAACCATCCCGACGACGAATTTTCCAAGAGCCCACTGGTGGGAGTCGATGAGTGCCTGCCGACGATTGCACCGTGTTCCTGGCGCGGGCGCGACCTGCCGGACCATGGGGAACTCTGGAACACGCCATGGGGCGTGGATCACAGGGCATGGGAAGGCGGGATTTTGAAGACCAGCGTCCGGCTGGAAATTTCGCCCTTTGAATTTGAGCGGACGATTGAATTGCAGGACAACGAAATCCGCATCGGCTACCAATTGAACAGCCGGAGCGGGGAGGAGGAGCAATATCTGTGGGCGATGCATGCGCTGTTGAATTTGCAAGCGGGCGACCGGATCGAGTTGCCGGCCTCAACGAGAACTTTGTTGAATGGCGAGGCGTGGATTGATGCGCTGGACTCAGCCGTTCCCGCGGGCAATTGCACCAAGGCATTCGCGGGGCCGCTGAGGGAGGGATGGGCAGGAATCGTCAGCGCAGACACAGGGGACCGCCTCGAATTTGAATGGGACCCGGCGGAGAACAACACGCTCGGCCTGTGGCTGACACGCGGCGGGTGGCACGGGTATCATCATTTTGCGCTGGAGCCGACGAACAGCGACGCCGACGCGCTGACGGTGGCCGCCGGCAGAAAACGCTGCGGTGTCATTGCCGCATCCGGCTCGGCGGCGTGGCAGATTTGTTTTCGCGTTGGACGATGATTGAGATTGCCACGGAAGGCCGGGTCTGGTTTGTGGAGCCATGCAAAAGAATTTTTTAATCCAGTATGCGACCGTGTTTGCCACCGGACTGATTTGTGCCGGCACTTCGCTGTTCGCCGAGACCGTGCCGCCGCACGAAACGGTCAGCCTGAAGACCGCCGGTTTCAAAATAGACTTTCAGGTCGGTGATGACGGGCGTCTCTATCAACGCGCCATCGGCGCGAATGAAAACGAACGGTTGCAGCGGTGGGATGAGGTTTATCCGCAGTGGGGTGACGGTTATATATGGGAACCGGCGCTGGAAGTCGTGCACGCGGATGGGAACACCTCGACGGCGTTGAAATATCAGGGAGTGACACGTACGAACCTGGTGGCGGGGATTGAGCTGGTGCGAATCAAGCTGGGGGATCCGGCGTACCCGTTCGAGGTTGCACTGTGTTTCCGCCTCCATCACGACCGGGACATAGTGGAACAATGGACGGAGATACGACACCAGGAACCCGGGCCGGTGACACTGGGGCACATGGCTTCGACCTCGCTGCTGCTGGCACCGACAAACCTGTACCTGACTCATTTTTTTGGTGATTGGGTGGCTGAAATGAATCCCACGACTGAACAGCTCACTCCGGGCACCAAGGTGCTCGATTCCAAGATGGGGGTGCGCGCCGACCAATTTCGCAATCCGTCGTTTATTTTATCACTGGACGGGCCGCCGGTGGAAAACACGGGCCGGGTGCTGGCCGGTTCGCTGGCGTGGTCCGGGAGTTTTCAGTGCGCGTTCGACGACAACGGCCGGAGCGTCCGCGCGCTGTGCGGCGTGAATCCGTTTGCCTCGGCGTATCACCTGAATCCCAACGAAACTTTTACAACGCCGGTGATGATCTGGACGTGGAGCGCGCGGGGCCTGGGCGAAATGAGCCGCAAACTGCACGCGTGGGCGCGCGATTTCGGCCTGCGCGACGGCCACCAAACGCGCGCGGTGCTGTTGAACAACTGGGAGGCGACGGGTTTTGATTTTGACTTCAAACGCATCGCGGAGCTTTATGAACCGGCGAAGCAGGTGGGCACGGAATTATTCCTGTTGGACGACGGCTGGTTTGGAAACAAATACCCGCGCGTTAACGACCGGGCCGGCCTGGGCGACTGGCAGCCCAATCATCAGCGACTGCCGGACGGCCTCGCGCCGCTGGCGGGCGAGGCGGTCAAACGCGGCCTGCGGTTCGGCATCTGGATCGAACCGGAAATGGTGAATCCGAAGAGCGAATTGTTTGAGCAGCATCCGGACTGGGTGATTGCGCAGCCGAAACGCGAATTGGAATTGCAACGCAACCAACTCGTGCTTGACCTCACGCGGCCCGAGGTGCAGCAGTTCGAGTGGAAGATTATCAACGACGTGCTCGGTGTGCCGGACATCAGTTACGCCAAGTGGGATTGCAACCGTTATCTCACCCAACCCGGCTCGTCCTGGCTTGCGCCGGACCGCCAGTCGCATCTCTGGATTGATTACGTCCACGCGCTGTATGCGTTGATGGACAGGACCGCGAAGACTTTTCCGAACACGGAATTGATGCTGTGTTCCGGTGGTGGCGGACGCGTGGATTACGGGGCGTTGAAGTATTTCCACGAGTTCTGGCCGAGTGACAACACCGACCCGATGGTGCGTGTGCCGATGCAATGGGACTACTCGTATTTCTTTCCGCCGATGGCGATCGCCAGTCACGTGACGCATTCGGGCAATCGGCCGATGCACTTCGCGTGCGCCGTGGCGATGAGCGCACGGTTTGGCATGGACCTGGACCTGGTGAAGCTGCCGGCAGAAGACAAGGCGGTTCTGACCGGGGCGATCAGCGCGTACAAGCGCGTTCGGGACGTGACGCAACTGGGTGATTTGTATCGATTGGAGAGTCCGCATGGCGCGGTGCGCGGTGCATTGAATTTTGTGAGTGGCGACCGCACGCGAGCGGTGGTGTTTGTGTTTCAGTTAAAGGACGGGCAGGCATTACCGGTGCGTCCCCAGGGGCTTGACCCGGCAGGGCGATATTTAATTCACGAAGCCAATCCAGCGCCGGGCCGGGCCGCACTTCCGCAGGAAGGCAAAACATTGACGGGTGAGGAGCTGATGCGCGACGGGATCATTCCTTCATGCGCGAAAGCGGTGGAGGCATGCGTCATTGAACTGGGCCCGTAACCGGCCAACGCGATTTCGAATAAGAATTCTTCATGCTTTTCAAAACCATAACAAGCCAGCGGTTGAATTTTCTACTGGGCTTGGCGCTGGTTTTCCTGCCGGGAATGTTGACAGCCGCCGGGACGCAAAACGGCGAGACGAACGCGTGGACTTTGGCCTCGCCGGATGGGCGTTGCATGATTTCAGTTTCTCTCGATGAAGGCGGTGCTTTGAGCTATCAAGTGCAGTTCGAGGGAAAAGTGATTATCAGCAAATCTCCGCTGGGACTTCGGCGCGACGACCAGGACTTCACGCACGGGCTCATGTTCGATAGTGCGGGAAAGTTGGAACAGCACCGGGAAAAGTACGAGCTGTTCGCAGGCGACAACCCGCACGTAAACCATGTTTTGAATCACCGCACGCTGGTGTTTCGCAACGCGAACCAGGCCGCGATGGAGATTGAACTCGCGGCAGGCGACGAGGGGGTCGCGTTCCGATATCTTTTTAAAGAGAAGGCGCGGGATGTTCGCGTCGTGCAGGCCGAATCGACCGGCTTCGCCATTTCGCCCGGAGCGCGGGGTTGGCTGCAGCCGTATCATGCGGCGGGACCTTATACACCGGCGTACGAGGACTTTTATTTTCACGTGGCACCGGAGGAACGTCCACCGGATTCGCGGGCGAAGGCGGTGGGCTGGAGTTTTCCGGCGCTTTTCAATGTCCCGGACGCGGGGTGGGTCTTGCTGACGGAATCGGGAACCGACGGATCCTATTGCGCGTGCCATCTCGGGCCCGATTCCTCCGGTGGGATTTATCACTTGGCATTTCCCTTGGCAGACGAAGCGACGAAGGGGCAAACCAACAAAGTGGGTCCCGAACCGCGCTACACCCTGCCGTGGACCATGCCGTGGCGCGTGATTGTTTTGGGCAAGTCGGCGGGCGACATAGCGATGGCCACACTGGTCACGGACCTGGCACCGCCATCGCGCATCGCCAGGACGTCGTGGATACGGCCGGGGCGGGCTTCGTGGGCCTGGTGGTCGTATCCGGACGGCCCGGCCACGGCGGAAAGGTTCAACGAGTTTACAGATTTTGGCGCCAAAATGGGCTGGGAGTACACGTTGTTTGATGCCGGGTGGTGGGACGCGGGGTTGAAATCAATCGCCGACCACGCGCGATCAAAGGGGGTGATTCCGCTGACGTGGATGTTCGCGGGGGATTTTTACGATCCGAGAAAACGCACGGAAAAACTGAACCAGATGGCCGCCGCCGGGGTTCGGGGCGTGAAGGTGGATTTTTGGTGTTCGGACCGGCAGGAGACAATGACTGCGATGCATGCGTTGTTTGAAGACGCAGCCAAGCGCAAGATGGTGGTGAATCTGCATGGCTGCACAGTGCCGCGCGGCTGGCAGCGGACCTGGCCAAACTTGCTGGCGGTGGAAGCGGTTTTGGGGAACGAATCGTATTTTTATGAACCGCGTTACACCAGGAAGGCGGCCGAGTTGAATACGGTCCTGCCGTTTACCCGCAACGCCATCGGACCGATGGACATCACACCCGTCGCCTGTTCCCCGAAAAAATATCCACGCACAACCACCGCAGCGCACGAACTGGCCGCAGCGCTGATCTTCACGTCCGGTTTGGTGCATTACGCCGACAAAGCTCAATTCTTCGAGTCGCTGCCGCCGGAAGCGTTAAAAGTGTTCCGCGACGCGCCAGCGCGTTGGGACGAGACTCGATGTTTGATGGGTGAGCCGGGACGAGTAGTGGTTTTTGCGCGGCGCAAGGGCAGGAGTTGGTTCATTTCCGGCATCAACGGAACCGGTGAAGGCCTGCCGGTGACGTTGAACCTGTCGGATTTCGGCAAGTTTCATCACCGTCTGGCAATTACGGAAGGAGCCGATGCCGGGATGCAGGTTTCGGCGACGCCGGTGGCTGAGTCGGACCGATGGCAGCACGAACTTCCGCCGCGGGGCGGGTTTATTTTGCGGCTGGATAATTAAGGATTACTATAAGGGCAATGACCTTCTTACGAATAGCTCGAATAAAGCTGGTGTTGATCGCCAGTGCGCAAATAATCATGACGCTTGCGCATGCGGACGAAGCCGAAACCTCGCCGTCGGAAACGACGATCTGGTTCAATGCGCCGGCCAAGGACTTCACGGAATCTTCACCGCTGGGGAATGGCCGCCTGGGGGCGATGATGTTCGGCGGCGTGAATGAGGAGCGGATTGTGCTTAACGAAAGTTCCGTCTGGTCGGGGTCGCGCCAGAATGCCGACCGGCCCGGGGCAAGCAAGGTCCTGCCCGAAATCCGGCGGTTGCTGCTGGAGGGAAAAAATGTCGAGGCGGAGGCGCTGGTGAACGCGAATTTCACCTGCCAGGGGCCGGGATCCAACGGCGGCAGTGGCGACAGCCAGTATGGATGTTATCAAGTGCTGGGAAACCTTCATTTGTCGTTCGCGGGCGGCACGAATATGCCCATTGGGAATTATCGCCGCGAATTAAACCTCAATGATGCCGTGGCGCACATGGAATTCTCCCGCGGCGACGTTTCCTTCACCCGAGAAATGTTTGTGAGCGCGCCGGACCAGGTGATCGTCCTGCATTTGAGCGCGGACCGTTCCAAAGAGATTTCCTTCGACGCGCGGCTTGACCGACCGGAGCGGTTTGACACCACGGACGACGGTCAGAACGGTTTGCTGATGACCGGTCAGCTCAATGACGGCCTGGGCGGCAAAGGCGTTCGTTATGCCGCCCGCATCCGGGTTTTGAATCGCGGCGGCGAGGTTTCGGTTCACGGAAATGTTTTGAGCGTCAGCAAGGCTGACGAGGTCGTTCTGCTGATTGCCGCCGGAACGGACTATCAAGGTTTTGCCGGCCGGCAAACGAAGGATCCTTTGGCGGCGACGCTGCAGGATTTGAATCGCGCGACAAAAAAATCCTACGAGACATTGCGCAAGGCGCACGTGGCGGATTATCGGGACTATTTCAAGCGCGTTTCGCTTTACATCAAACCCGCGGATTCGGTAGCGGGCACCAAACCGACGCCCGAACGAATCCTGTCGGCAAAAACGGGCGGAGGCGATCCGGGGCTGGCGGCGCTGTATTTTAATTTTGGCCGTTACCTGCTGATTTCGTCTTCGCGACCAGGCGGGTTTCCCGCAAATCTTCAGGGCATCTGGGCGGAGGAAATCCATACACCGTGGACGGGCGACTGGCACCTGGACGTGAACGTGCAAATGAATTATTGGCCGGCGGAGGTGGGGAATCTTTCGGAACTCCACCAACCGCTGTTCGCACTGATTGATTCGTTGCAGGAGCCTGGGGCGAAAACGGCGCATGAATATTACGCGGCGCGCGGCTGGGTGGCGCACGTGATCACGAACCCGTGGGGTTTCACCTCGCCGGGCGAGTCGGCGTCCTGGGGCGCAACCACGGGCGGTTCGGCATGGCTTTGCCAGCATCTTTACGATCACTACCGGTTCACGCGCGACCGCAAATTTCTGCAATGGGCTTATCCCATCATGAAAGGCTCGGCGCAATTCTACCTGGACATGCTGATCGAGGAACCCAAACACCACTGGCTGGTGGTGGCCCCGGCGAACTCGCCGGAAAATCATTTTCGCATGGCGGACGGCAAGGAAGCCGCCATCTCCCTGGGGACCACGGTGCATTCGCAGATGTTGCGTTACCTGTTCGGCGCGTGCATCGAATCCGCGAAGACACTTGGCGTGGACCAGGAATTTCAGAAGGAATTGACCGAAAAGCGGGACCGACTTTCGCCTACGATGATTGGTTCGGACGGGCGGATTATGGAATGGCTGGAGGAATATGCGGAGCCGGAGCCGCATCACCGCCATGTGTCGCAGCTTTGGGGGCTGTATCCGGGGGACGAAATCTCGTCCGCGGGGACGCCGGAACTGGCGCAAGCGGCGCGTAAATCGTTGGAAGCGCGGGGTGACGACGGGCTGGGCTGGTCGTATGCCTACAAAGCGGTGCTGTGGGCACGGCTGGGTGACGGCAATCACGCGTGGTTGATCCTGCGCCGGGCGCTGCACCCGGTGGAGACGCATGAGATCCGGTATGACAATGGCGGCGGGGTTTATCCGAACCTGTTCGATGCGTGTCCGCCGTTTCAGATTGATGGAAATTTTGGGAGCGCAGCGGCGGTTGCGGAAATGCTGGTGCAGAGTCAGAACGATGTCATTCAGTTGCTGCCCGCGCTGCCAGACGACTGGAAGGAAGGAAGCGTATCGGGCTTGCGCGCGCGGGGAGGTTTTGAGGTGGGCATGACGTGGACGGACGGGCGGTTGACCTCGGCCAGCATTTTGTCCAAGACCGGCGAGCCCTGCCGGATAAACTATGGTGGCAGGACGATTGAGGTTAAAATTAAGAAGGGAAAACGGATCATGCTGGACGGGCAACTCGTTGACTCCGCCGCGCCCAAATCGGTTCCGGATTGAAATCCGGCAGTACCTGACATCAAACCCAGACGATCGACGGTTTTGGTTGCCGTGATATTTACAAGTTGATCGGCCCTTCTGCAGGAGATATTTACCGCAGGCCGCAGCACAATTATTTCCGCGCATGTGCAATTTTCTTCGTCGAAGAATATTGAACGACCGGCGGACAATGATGGTGTAATTTCGTCCGTATTAATCACTGAAAATATGGCAAACGCGCGAATTGCGGTCGCTACATTGGGCGGTTCTCGGTTCTCAAAGATGACCGAACAATATCCATTTATTCATAAAAACGGGCGTCGTCGGGAGTTCGGCACCCGACGCTATTGCGGTTCAGTGGTTATCGTTTACCGTTTTTAGTGCGTTATATGAGTTTTGTAACATGACCACCGGATCACACCAGAAAGCCTTGCCCGGCGCCTTCACTTTAATTGAGCTGCTGGTTGTAATCGCAATTATCGCCATCCTGGCGTCATTGTTGCTGCCTGCCTTGTCCAAGGCAAAAATAAAGGCACAGGGGGCCACTTGCTTGAGCAATCAAAAGCAGCTCGCCACCGCCTGGATAATGTATGCCGACGATAATCAGGACCGGATAATCAACTTTGATACCGCCAAGAACGCCGCCGGGGATCCACCCTGGCGCTACGCGAGCCCGTTCCCGCCGCCTATTGTTCCTCCTGGATCATCACAGGAGGAGAAGAATATTTTGATACTGGAACAGGGCTACAAGCTGGGCGGACTTTATGCATATGCGCCCAATGTCAACGTTTTGCATTGCCCGGCCGACGCCCGGAGTCGGGTCCGGGCCATAGCCGGCGCCGCCACGACCCCTCCTGGGAATTTTGCCTATTGTAGCTATTCCGGTGCGGGTGGGCTCAACGGCGTCGTTTATGCGCCCAACACAGCCCTGAAAAAACAAACGGCCATCACGCATGCGAGCGGGCGATTTCTGTGGGTTGAGGAAAACGATCCCCGCGGTGAAAACCAGAGTTCGTGGGTGATGAACAACCCCGGGCCGCCGCCGACGGCTTCAACTTCCTTCGAAGATTCTGTGGCGTCCTGGCACGGGGGGACCAGCACTTTTAGTTGGGCGGACGGGCATGTGGGAATTCATAAATGGCTGGACCCTCTGACCGTTACTTATGCCGTGAGCAATGATCCGGGCAAATACAATTCACACCCAAATTTGACCCAGTGTCCCAACGATCTAAATTTCATAGCCAATGGCTATGCCACCGAGCAAAACCCGTAAAGCTTCTGCCCCAAAACCCCACCCAAAATAACATGAATACGCAACACCCAACTCTCCCATTTTGCACGAGGGCCATCACTGTCCTCGGTTTGGCGCTGATGACCGCGGCGACGGTTCGCGCGGACTACCCGAGCACAGTGCTCGGCGACAACCCACTGGCGTATTACGCTATCAACCCGGGCACGGATCCAGCCAACACATCCCCCGACTTGACCGGGAACGGTAACAACGGGGCGGCTTTCAACCTTACCCCGGTTCCCGGTCCAACGCCGTTTATTACCAATGCCTCGAGCTTTGACGGTTCGGTCTCGGCCGTTGACTTGAGCGGTGGCAGTAATCCCGGATTATTAAATTTTGCCGGCCCGATCACCATGGAAGCCTGGGCGCAACCTTCCAATACGACGGAAGGTCCGGCAAATATAATCGCCAAGGGATATGATTCAGCTCTTAACAATGAAATCACCTTGCGCGCCAATGCGGGCAATTATTTTGGCGGCTCTTACGACGGTTCAAGTCATGGAGCGAGCGGGGGCCAGCAGACCACCAATTGGGCTTATCTCGTTTGCACCTACGATGGCATCAACTGGAACATGTATGTGAATGCAACACTGGTCCAAAGTAATCCGGACGCGACCGGTGCGCTCAATTTTTCCGACCCATGGAGAATCGGTACGGGCAGTGGCGATGTTGGCACCGGCCGTTATTTCACGGGCAATATCAGTCAGGTGGCCCTGTATAATCATGGCCTTACGCCGGCACAGGTGTTGAATCATTTCTACATTGGAGAGATAAACGCTTCTCCCAGCAATTCCGCCCCCATCATCACCGTCCAACCCCAATCGCAATCAACCTTTGTCGGCGGCACGGTGACATTTAGTGTGGGAGATGTCAGCGCGTTCCCAACGACCAACCAGTGGTTTAAGAATAGTACGGCACTGACTGGCAAGACCAATGCGACCCTGACCATAACCAACGTGAGCGCCGCCGATGCCACCAATTACAGTGTGGTGGTCGGCAACGGCAAGGGAGCCACCAACAGTGTCACCGCCAGCCTCATTTTGCTCACTTCCGGCAACTCACTGAAATGGAGCGCGAGTGGCAACAGCGGGGTGTGGGACACTGGAAGTTCGCCCAATTGGATTAACGTATCCAACAGCCAGCAGGTGGTTTTCAACGCCAACGACCAGGTATTGTTTGATGATTCGGTCGGAGCTCCGACCAACGTGACCGTCAGCGGCACCGTTTCACCCAGCGTTGTGACCGTCAATTCCAGCGCCAACAACTATACTTTCGGCGGTTCGGGGAGCATTGGCGGGGCAGGCAGCCTGGTCAAGCAGGGTTCCAGCACGTTGACCATTGTCAGCCCGGCGAATTTCACCGGGCCGGTCACCATCAGCGGCGGCACAATTTATGCCGGTGATTTCTCGTTCACCTCGGTCTCTTCTGTCACCATCACCAACAACTCGACCCTGGATTTTGGCGGCAGTCATTACGACAGCAGCGCCCTGTCCATCATTGCTTCCGGCACCGGCGTGAGTAATCAAGGCGCGCTTTTCAACAGCATCTTTGCGCCCAGTGAGGTACTGAACATCGCGCTGGCCGGCGATACGACCTTCGGCGGCAGCAGTCGGTGGGACTGGACCGGTGGCACGATGAGCGGCCCGCATAAGGTGACCGTCAACTGGAGCAACAGCGGCGGTTATGGCGAATGGAATTCGACCGCCATCGCCGCGAATGTCGGTGATATTGAGCTGGCCACCGGTAAGTTGGGCATCAAAAGCATGGGAGCAAACTTTGGCAATCCGACCGGCAACTTCATCGTTGATTCCGGGACGGAGCTTGATTTCTGGACTGGCGACGCTGGTTATGCCAAAAACTTCCACGTCTTGAGCGGCGGTCTTTTTCAAATCCTGACTTCATTCACGAGTTTCAATGGCAATCTGACACTGGAGAATGGAGCGAAGTTCGTTGGTATTTTCGGCGGTGGCAACCAATCACTGAACGGCACCTTTACCTTAAACGGGGTTGCTGATTTTCAGCTTGGCGATGGCAACTTTATCTTCAGCAACGTCATCAGCGGCCCGGGTGGCTTTGTCCGGGACGCTTACAATCACCTGATGGTCTTCCAGGCTTCCAACACTTACAGCGGCCCGACGATAATCGGCGATGGGTTGACGGTTGCCCTGAGCGGCAACGGTTCCATCTCCCACAGCTCGCTCATCTTCTTCGGCGGTTCCACTCCAACCAACGTCTTGTTGGACGTGAGCACTCGCACGGATGGGGCCTTGACGCTCGCCAACGGCCAGACGCTCGGTGGCATTGGCACAATCAACGGCAGCCTGACGGTGGGAGCAGGCGCCACCATTTCACCCGCCGGTACTAACACCACCATCGGGATTACCGCCGGCGCCAATGCCACCGGCACAATCGCGGCGACCGGCACTGTCGTTCTCGATGGCACAACCACCCTTAAATTGAACGGTTCGGGAGTCAACGACGAGGTACAGGCGGGCGCGGGCATCACTTACGGCGGCACGTTGAATCTGGTGAACATCAGCGGCGCGCCGTACGCGATTGGCAACAGCTTCCAGATATTCAGCGCCGCGAGTTACACCAATTCATTTGCGAACATTACGCCGGCCACTCCGGGAACAGGCCTGGCCTGGGACAAATCGCAATTGAACATCGGCTTTTTGAACGTCGTGGCTGCGCCGCTGCAGCCGGTGCTCGGCGGCACCAGGGTGTCGGGCGGCAACCTGGTTTTCAGCGGGACGGGTGGGGCTGCTAACGGCACATATTCCGTGCTGACAGCGACCAACCTGACCACGCCAGTGACAAACTGGACGGTATTGCTGTCGAGCAATTTCGACGGCACCGGGGCCTTCAGCGTCAGCAACGCGATCACTCCGGGCGTTCCGCAAAAGTTTTATCTGCTGAGAACACCGTAAGTGTCAACGACAGCGAAGATTTGTTGACGTAAAACTCATAACCGCCGGGACAATCCAATGTCCCGGCGGTTTATTGATGAACGTTGAAGTTGAACGTTGGCAACATTTGTAAGATTACAATAAAAGAAAGCCATGACTCCCCTTCCGCAATCCGACCCGGCATGAATTACCCGAAGTACATCGCGGTCGGATTTTTATTGCTGCTTATGGTATCAAGGCCTGCCGGGGCCGCTCCATCTTTTCAACAGGTTGGAAATTCCCTTGTGATGTCGAATGCCAACGTCCGGTTGGAATATAATCTGAACACCGGGACGACGGATTTCTATTGGAAAAACTCCAAGAAAATTTCCGCATTCTACAGTGCCGTCACATTAAGCACGGGATACGTCAAGGGTGTCAGCTATGGCAGTTGGGGTTACGCGGTCAGCGGCGGCAACCAGGTTGTTGTCACGGCCACCGGCAGCGGTCTGCCGGTCATGAAACAGTATTTCACGCTGGATCAGGACGACAGTTTTCTCGTCCGGGTTGATGTTTCAGGCGCCAACTTGATGGCCAACTTGATGGCGCCCGTGGTTGTCGATTCGACCGGCTGGGTTGATCTTGGTGTTACCAATGACAATCGCGCGCTGGTCGTCCCCTTCGACAATGACGGGTTTGTCCGTTACAACGCGATGCCGATGAACAATTCCGGAACCAGTTACGAGGTGGGTGCATTCTATGACAATACCTCACGGAACGGGCTGGTGACCGGTTCGGTGACGCATGATACATGGAAAACGGGAATTTTGTTCACCGGCGCGAAAAATAAATTGAACGCCATGAACGTCTATGGCGGGGCAACGACACCGGCGGATGTGGCGCCACACGGCAGTATTAGCGGGAATACCATCTCCTCGCCCACCGTGTTTGTGGGTTTTGGCGCGGACTGGCGGGTCACGATGCAGAACTATGCCGCCGAGAATGTGAATTTCGCCCCCCGGCTGCCGTGGGCCAACGGTGTGCCGTTCGGCTGGAATAGTTATGGCGTCATCCAGCAGAACATCAGTTATACCGCGGCGATTGCGGTTTCAGACTACTTTTATGTCAATTTGATGAACCACAACTTCAACAATCGCGGCACGGTTTACATCAACCTCGACGCGTTTTGGAATGATAATTTCAGCACCGCGCAGTTGCAAAGCTTCGCCGCCCATTGTCATGCGCACGGTCAGAAGGCGGGAATTTACTGGGGGCCGTTTGTCTTTTTTGGGTCGCTCACGAATGCAACCAATTGGACTGTCACCGGGGCGACCAATTACCACTACAGCGACGTGTTGTTGCGCGATGGTAATGGGAACCCGGAATCGGCCGATGGCGGATATGCCGTGGACCCAACGCATCCGGGCACCCGGCAGAGCATCGATTACCAGGTGAACCAGTTCACCAACTGGGGCTTCGATTACGTCAAACTCGATTTTCTGTCGCACGGGGCTTTTGAGGGGGTTCATTATGACACGAATGTGACAACGGGCATTCAAGCATACAACCAGGGAATGCAGCACGTGCTCAGCCAGATTAATGGCCGCATGTTCATCAGCGAATCCATCGCCCCGCTGTTCCCGTATCAATACGCTCACAGCCGGCGGATCGCCTGCGACGCGCAGACGTCCCGAATAGGCGACACCGAATACACCATGAACTCGGTTTCCTACGGCTGGTGGCTCGACGACCTGTACCAATTCAACGATCCGGACATCATGGTCTTTGCGAACGGCGCGGATTCAAACGAGGCGCAAAGCCGGATCATCAGCGGCGCGGTAATCGGTGTTTTTCTCAACGGTGATGATTTGAGCACCACCAACGGGCAGAACGGAGCGATACCTTACCTGACTAACTCGGCGATAGACGCCGTTGCCCGCGTTGGCCAATCATTCATGCCGGTGGAAGGCAACACCGGCACCAGTGCGGTGAACACGTTTGTCCGTCAGGATGGCGCGACCTGGTATGTGGCCGTTTTCAATTACACCGCATCATCTGCCAACCGGACCATTGATCTGAGCCGGGCCGGTTTGCCGCCGGGGACGTATTTTATGACCAACTTGTGGGATGGAACGACTTCGACAGTCACCGGCTCGTTCAACGTGAGTTTGAATGCCATGCAATCCAAGCTTTTCAGTCTGGCCCTTCCCGCTCCGGCCAGTTTGCGGTGGAAGGCAGGCGGCAATAACGGCGTGTGGGACACGGGGAGTTCGGCCAATTGGATTAATGTGAGCAACAACCAGCAGGTGGTATTTAACGCCAACGATCAGGTGTTGTTCGATGACACGGCTGGAGTTCCTACGACTGTGTCGGTGAGCGGCACGGTTGCGCCCAGCGCCATTACCGTCAACGCCAGCACCAATAATTTTCTGATCAGTGGTTCAGGCGCGCTTACCGGCGCGGGCAGTTTGATAAAGAATGGAGCGAGCACGCTGACCCTCAACGTTCCGGTCAACAACTTCACCGGGCCGGTGGCCATCAACGGCGGCACGGTGGTGGCCGGCAACTACGCTTTTGCCGATGCGGCTTCCATCGCCATCACCAACAATGCGACGCTGGATTTTAACGGCAGCACGATGACCAGCGGCACGCCGGTCACGGTTTCAGGTTCCGGTGTGGGCGGCGTGGGCGCCATCGTCAACAGCGTCTTCGAAATATATGGCCAGGTGTTGAACATTACCCTGGCCGGTGACACGACCTTTGGCGGTGCAACGCGCTGGGACCTGGGCAGCGGCTCCGCGGTGAGCGGCGCCTTCAAGGTGACGATGAAATGGTCTGACAGCAACGGCTACGGGGAGTGGGATACGGTAAACATCGCCACGAATGTGGGTGACCTGGAACTGGCGGTGGGCAAGTGGGGGATCAAGGGAATGGGGAGCAGCATGGGCGATTCCAACACCACCTTAATCGTTGATCCCGGCACGGAATTGGATTTTTGGAACAGCTCATCCGGGCCGGCCAGCGGTTACAGCAAGAACATTCACGTGTTGAGCAACGGCAAAATGCAAATACTGACTTCGCCGAACACGTTCTTTAATGCCAACGTGACCTTGGAAAATGGCGCGAGCTGGAATTATTTCTACGGTAGCGGCGGCCAAACGATGAACGGGACGTACACGCTCAACGGCATTACCCATCTTCAGACGGCCGACAGCACCATTACTTTCACAAATGTCATCAGCGGCACGGGGGGATTTGTGTGGGACGGTGTCAACAACGAAACGGTGTTCACCGCTTCAAACACCTACAACGGTCCGACGGTCATTGGCGATGGATTGACGCTGGTTTTGAGCGGCAACGGCTCCATTTCAGACAGCTCGATCATTTTCTTCGGCGGCTCCAATCCGGCCAACGTTTCGTTGGATGTGAGCGGCCGCCCGGACAAAACCCTGACGCTTGCGGGTGGCCAGACCCTTGCCGGTGTGGGAACTATCAACGGCAGTCTGACCGTGGAAGCGGGTGCGACCATTTCACCCGCCGGGACCAACACCACCATTGGGATCACCACGGGGACGAATGCAACCGGGACGATTTCGGCAGCCAACGCAATTGTTCTTAACGGGACAACCACGCTGAAACTGAACGGTGCGGATGTCAATGACGAGGTGCAGGCGGGCGCCGGCATGACGTACGGCGGCACATTAAATCTGGTGAACATCAGCGGCGCGCCGTACGCAATCGGCGACAGCTTCCAGATTTTCAGCGCTGCGAGTTACAGCGGTTCATTTGCAAACCTTACCCCGGCCACTCCCGGACCCGGCCTCGCTTGGGACACTTCACAGTTGAACATCGGTGAGTTGAACGTGGTTGCCGCGCCTTCGCAACCGGTGGTGAACAATGTTATGGTCTCAAACGGAAACCTGGTTTTCAGCGGAACCAACGGTACGGTAAACGGCAGCTACGTTGTGCTGGTCTCGACGGATCTGGCCGTGCCAATTGCTGGCTGGCTCCCGCTGGCAACCAATGCCTTCGACGCGAATGGAACTTTTAGCGTTACCAATGCCATTTTCCCCGAACGCATCACGCAACGCAGGCGATACCGTTATAAAATTGAAACTTGACCGTTCGGCGATGGACCTGCCCGCATTGGATATTCCGCAAACCGAAACCGTCAAAGCCACCGCCTCTAATATATTTGCAAAGGACGACTTGGATTAC
>Ga0206988_1177_pt1 | contig 15918 bp, 14 predicted proteins | sample Alteio_BWMinCont_12_FD_153263 | JGI IMG/M metagenome (GOLD analysis project Ga0206988, IMG submission 153263) | Enriched cells from forest soil in Barre Woods Harvard Forest LTER site, Petersham, Massachusetts, United States -... | ecosystem: Environmental > Terrestrial > Soil > Temperate forest >... | reverse complement strand
GAACAACGATGGCTGTAAAGTGTAGGTATTAGTTTTTCAAGCCTTTCGTAAAAGCCATCAATTGTATTTGTCGGCTGGTTTTCCAGTTCCTCAAGGTTCAACCTCATCTGGATCAATTTTTTCCGGCTAACACTCCAAATGTTCGGGCCGCGCAGTACTTGTATATTTTCTATCTTCATTTATGGGTGCTTCGATTGGTATATGGGGGTAATTTTCTCCTAAATCTAAAAAACTTAATAGTCTAATAAAATTTTTAGCACAAAAAAGGCATTATTATTTATAACAGTCTGCCTTTATGGTGGTTTTTATTTTAATTTGTAGCGTGGTAGAGCGATGGTTGATTAAGTGAGTAGGTTGATTAAGTTAGATTGAGTTGGTATTAGCATATAAACTTAATCACCCCGATCAACTTAATCCAACTCAATCAACCATTCAACCTCAATCTAACTTAATCAACTAAAAGATGACTGTCCCGAAAGGTAAATTGATAATTATTGGCGGCGCTGTTGACATGAATACTAATTTAAGCGCCCAGGAGGATATTTTAAAACCTGATCATCTTAAATTTTTTGAGCAGGGGATCTTAAAAAGGATCATTACTGAGTCGGCAAAACAAAGCGGGTCAATTGTTGAGGTAATTACTACTGCATCACAGATCCCTGAATTGGTTGGCGAGGAGTACACTGAAGCATTTAACTATTTGCTTGTTAACCATATCGGTGTAATGGATATCCGCAAACGCGAAGATGCGTCAAACCCCGAATACCTCGACCGCCTCCGCAAAGCGGATGTGGTGATGTTTAGTGGAGGCGACCAGCTAAGGCTAAGCTCTATTTTTGGCGGGACTGAATTTTTGCAGATCATGAAGAACCGTTATGAAAACGAGCATTTTGTAATTGCGGGCACATCGGCAGGTGCAGCGGCGGCATCAACCAATATGATCTATCGCGGACAAAGCAGTAAAGCGCTTATAAAAGGTGAGGTGCAAATCACCGCAGGCCTTGGCTTTATTGATTCAGTTATTATTGATACCCATTTTGTACAACGCGGCCGCATTGGCAGGTTGTTATATGCAGTTGCCAGCAATCCGGGGATGCTGGGGATAGGCCTGGGTGAAGATGCAGGCTTACTGATTACCGAAGGCACCATGATGGAAGCAATAGGTTCGGGTTTAACCATTTTGGTTAACGGGCGTAAAATGGCCGAAACAAATATTTACGATGTGGAGATGGGCTCGCCGGTATCAATAAAAAACATGCGGGTAAGCGTAATGTCTATATTTGACAAGTACGACCTGCTGCAAAATCAGCTGATTATAAAAAAAGCGGCAAAAGCTGAAGATGGGGTATTGAATAGTACTCCGGGAGGCTAGGAAGAGAGATTAGTGATTGGAGGTTAGAGACCAGGAGGAAATGTCTTTATTTTCTCTTTCGGACTTCCGGACTTTTCCGACTTTCGGACTAAATATATCTACCCCTATGAAAATAATAATCCACGGTGGTTTTTTTAGCGAATCGCAAACTAACCAGGAAGTAAAAAAAGCCAAGCAGGATGCGCTTGCCGAAATAATAAAGCTTGGCCATAAATACTTGTTAAGCCATACCGCTGTTGAAACGGTTGTTTATACAGTGCACCTGCTGGAGAATTGCGAACTGTTTAACGCAGGTACCGGATCACAGATCCAGAGTGATGGAAAGATCCGTCTCAGTGCATCATTAATGGATGGAAAAACCATGAAGTTTTCGGGCGTTATAAACATTGAGGATGTAAAAAACCCTATTTGCATAGCCGAAAAGCTTTTAACTTATGAAGACCGTGTTTTAAGCGGCAAAGGCGCGCAGGATTTTGCCCGCGAAAACGAATTTAAATATTATAATCCCGAAACACCGCAACGCCGAAGGGAATACGAAAAAAAGCTCAGTGATTCAATCCGCCGGGGCACCGTTGGCTGTGTAGCGCTTGATGTTTACGGCAACCTGGCTGCGGCAACCTCAACTGGTGGCAAAGGTTTTGAAATTCCCGGCAGGGTAAGTGACTCGGCAACTACTGCGGGCAATTATGCCAACGCTTTTGCAGCCATTTCATGTACCGGTGTGGGCGAAGATATTGTTAGTGGTGCAGTAGCCTCAAACATTGTAACCCGGGTAACTGACGCTATGCCACTGGCAATGGCAACAGAAAAAACCCTGAATGAACTAAAACCCTATGATGGCTTTGCAGGGGTAATAGGGATCTCCGCCACCGGTGAAATTTATCATGCCGATACCCATCCTTATATGGTTTGGGCGGCTTATGATGATGCGGTAGAAGTGTTTGCATAGTAACCAGATTTACGAAGTTTTTAAACGGCAAAGCCCTCAACGAGGCCATTAAAAACAAATAAATTACCGAGTTAAACTTCGTAAATCTTAAACGGTCCTAAAATACTTATTCAAACCGCTGGTTATATAGTTTTAAAGCTCTGTTAGCATGTTTGCCTGCTTTAACAAGATTAACTATTTCAGCCACTAAAAATGCAGTTGCAAGCCCGGTAAAAACATATGCCCCGGTTAAACTGTGATGCTGGTAAATGAACGCAGGTTGGCCATTTACAAATCCTGTTGTTTCGCCTGCGTCCTTATTATGGGTTGCATACTCAATAACAGCAGCAATGCCCGATGCGGCAAACCCACCCCAGGAAATATAGCACCAGGTGGCATTATTTTTTGCCATAGCAAATTCAGTAGCCGATGGCGCATAGCTTAACAACCTGATCTTAACATCATCAGGCGTTTGCAGTTTACCGTCAATGGTATACAGATAAGACGAGTGCTTCCCCTCCCCAAATGGAATAACCTTAATAATACTGTCGGGCTGAGCCTTTGATTTTGTGGTGTCCTGTGCTTTGATCAATAAAGACGAGAACAATAATAAAATTGTGATAACGATTAGCTTTTTCATAAATAAAATGATTTGTTTGATCGTTTTGACTAAGGCGATCAAGATTGGTTTGATGAAATCAAGGTAACAAATCAATTACTTTAGCCAGTGTGAGGAATAAGGTATCATGGCATCATTACAGGTGCATATGAGTGTATTTATGTTACATTAATTGGCGGCTGAAGTTGCTATTATCCATTCATATTACCATCATACAAGCGGCTCCGTCAGGAGCCTGATATTGGTAGAAAATAAGCATAAATATTTTTTGCATGCCTTAAGTATGCCACACTGCGTTTATTCACCTCCGGCTTCCTTTACTTCGCTATTCTTTTTGTAAACCACCCAAACATAAAAAGGAATCCCTGCCATAAGTAGTAAAAATCCCCAGTAAACGGTGCTTTGGCCCGATCCCGCAATTGCCCATATTGAATAAGCAAAAGCCAGCATACCAACCAGGAGACTTATAAACAAACCTTTAGATTGTTTTATTTTCAACCTGATGATAACATATGCTGCGGCGCAAAAAAGATACGGCACCAGCGTGTTTAAGGTAGATAGCAATATTAAAAACTTGAATTGCTCAACCAAGCCTTTGGTGTAGTTCATCATCATAAATAATGAAACAAAAGTGCTGCTTACAATAATGCCAACATAAGGTGCGCCTTTTTTATTTTGCCAGCCGAATACTGCCGGGAATAGTTTATCCTTTGCTATGGCATAAGGCAGCTTGCCCTGGATCAGTGTCCATCCGTTAAGTGCTCCAAAGGCTGCAATGGCCATGCCGCCGCTGGCCCAGTATCGGGCGTTGCTGCCAAACATAATAGCGGCAGCATCGGCATAAGGCGTAACAGAATGCTTAAGCTGGGCAGCTGGAATAATACCCATTATGCTTACACTGCCTAATATATAAACCAGCGTACAGATCAGCAGCCCGATCATGGTAGCGCGTGCAATTGTTTTCCCCGGATTTTCAACACTATCGGCTGGGATGGTAGCACACTCAATACCTACAAATGAAAACATGGTTATAGTGGCAGTGGTATTAATGGCGTCATAAACTGAGCCGCCGCTGCTATTAAAGGGGTGAAAATTTTCGAGCCGGATAAAAAATAGTCCACCAATGGAGATCACCAGCAAAGGCAGCAGTTTTAAAATGGTTGTTACCAGCTGCACCTTGCCCGATGCGGGGATGCCCCTTGTATTTACCCACGCTAAAAACCATATGGCACTTAGGCCGGTTAAAATTGCAGCGACCGCATTTGTTGCCAGTGCCGGAAAAAAGGTGCTCATGGCACTTACAAATGAAATTGTTATAGCTGCATTAGCTGTAATAATTGAAATGTAATAACCCCAGGCAACCATAAAGCCTGCAAAATCGCCAAAGCCATGGTGGGTATAAGCGTAAGGGCCGCCGGTACTTTTAGGGATCATGGTGCTTAACAGGCTAAACACCCGCGCAAGAAAAAAGGCGCCGATGGCCGAAAATACCCATCCTAATAAGCTTACACTGCCATATGAAGCCATTGCCGCCGGTACTAAAAATACACCGGAGCCTATCATACTACCCACCACTAAGGAAGTACTTGTCCAGATGCCTAATTTTTTGGATGTTGAGGCCATGTATATTATATAAGGAAGGTGTTTTAATTCAGGTCAGCATGCAATTTATAAATATATCTGTTTTTATTTCTTATCGCTTATTTTATATTTTCCAAACAACTTATAAAGTATTTCGTATAACAAGCCATAATTTCTGCGTTAAATTCACGTTTCGGTATTTTGTTGAAAATTATTTACTTTTACATTATTAATTTAAACTCGGGACAAAAGATTAAATGAGATTTACCCTTCTTATTATTTGCTGCGTGTTTAGCCTTTCGGCTTCTGCACAATGGTACCGTATTGATTTAAAAAGCCATAAACGCTTTCCGCTGATTGAGCAGGTAACTGATCATTCAGTTTCGCGCATACATATTACACCCGTATTAAAACCCGGTAAAATTCATAATATTACGTTAGACCGCAGCGAATACAGTTTTCAGGCGGCCGAAAACATGGTGATGCGTACTGCACAACATAATATGCGTTTCAGGGTATACACCGATGCCAGCTATAATTTTAGTGAGCTTGCAAGGCTTTACATTCAGCAAAACCGGTATTCGGAGGCTAAATGGTACCTGCTGCAAAGCAATATTATATCGCGCCAGCAAAATGATGATAAACACACCATTGCCAACTTGATTGACCTTGCTACTATAAAATCAGACCTTGGCGATTATACCCAGGCCCAGCAGGACCTTACTGAAGCGCATGATATTGCCAGCGTAAAGGGTTTTAATGTTGATGTTACAGCTATTGAGAAAAAAATGGCGCTCATCAAACAAAATAAAAATAATGCCCCAAAAACCGATGTACGTTATGCTGAGGCCCCACCTATAAGCAATTCAAAAGCAGAATAAGCAGAAGCCAGCGCCGCGAAAGTAAGAGCCCGGTATCAGGATAAAAAAGTAACGATATTGTTGCAGTTATTGAACTACGTTGTTCCTTTTGCCATATTCTAACATTCCCGCTCTTGATTATTCTGGTTCTTCATGCCTGAATCCCGGCTTCAGGGTCTTGATTCCTGACTATTAATGTCTTGATTCTTTTCTTCAGCACAATAAATTTGTAACATTATCGTAAAATGTATGCGCATTTTGTGAAAACAATTCAAACATTATTGTAATATTGTTATTCATTAGGAGACGGCATTGGGCTGTCTCTTTTTATTTAAGTTAGCAAACTGAATTTTAGGCACAAGTATTGATGTTTTATATAACCCCCGATTTAAAGAGTGTAAAAGATATGTTCAAAAAATTATATTTAGTGCTGGTTCTTGGTGCCACACTGGCGTGCAGCGCTAAACCCGCCAAACATGTAAAGGTTGAAGGCTCAAATAACATACAGCCCGATGAGAAGCAAAGTATTGTTTGTAAAACAATTGCCACGCTGATATCAAAATACAACTATAAAAAAGTTGAGCTTAATGATTCTATCTCCGCAGTGATTTATAATCGCTACTTAAAAATGATGGACGAAAGCCATAACTACTTCCTGGCTTCGGATATTCAGGATTTTGATAAGTACAAAACTGTGCTGGATGACGATGTAAAGAACGGTAACCTTAGTAATGTTTTTTATATATTCAATGTTTACCAAAAACGCTATATCGATCGTCTTAAATTTTCTTTAACGCAGTTGGATAACAACTTTGATTTTTCTAAAGACGATACTTTTACTTACGATAGGGATAATCTGCCTTATGTATCATCTGAAGCTGAAATGAACAAGCTTTGGAGCGAACGGGTAAAGTACGATATGCTTAATTTAAAGCTGGCCGGTACTGATGTTGCTAAAAATAAGGCAACTTTAAAAAAACGATATGAAAGCCTGTTGTCGCAAGCTAATAAGCTAAATAACCAGGATGTTTTCCAGGTGTTTATGGATGCCTTTACCGAGGCTATTGACCCGCATACCAATTACTTTAACCCGGCAAATGCAGCTAACTTTAATATAGATATGTCGCGCCAGCTGGAAGGCATTGGCGCCGGATTAAATACCGAGAACGAATTTATCATCATTAAATCTTTAACTGCCGGCGGACCTGCCGAAAAAAGTAAACAGATAAATATTGATGACCGTATTGTTGGTGTTGCCCAGGGTGCTGACGGCGAATTCCAGAACGTTGTTGGCTGGAGGGTTGATAATGCAATTTCATTGATCAGGGGTAAAAAAGGCACCGTTGTGCGTTTGGAGCTTTTACCAAAAGGAATGAGCGTTGGCAGCAAGCCTAAAGTAGTTGAAATGGTACGCGAAAAGATCATCCTGAAAGATGAGTCTGCCAAGAAAGAGATTCGCACTTATATTGAAAATGGCAAAACCATTAAAATAGGCGTTATTTCGGTTCCTGCTTTTTATATAGATTTTAATGATTACAAATCAGGTAACCCCAACTACAAAAGCACCACGCATGACGTTAAGCTGCTTATTGATTCATTAAAGCTGCAGGGTGTTGATGGTATAGTGATGGATATGCGCCAAAATGGCGGCGGTTCATTATTAGAAGCGGTTGACCTTACAGGCCTGTTTATTAAAACCGGACCGGTTGTACAGGTAAGGAACCCTAATGATGAGATAGAAGTTGATAAGGACGAAGACCCTTCCGTTGCTTATACAGGCCCGGTTGCAATTTTGGTTGATCGGTTCAGTGCTTCAGCAACAGAAATATTTTCAGGCGCTATACAGGATTACGGTCGCGGTATAATTGTAGGCACCCAAACTTACGGCAAAGGCTCTGTACAAAATGCAATTGATCTGGATAGAGTAATCCCGCCATCAATGCTTGAGCGCGTTGCTGGTTTAGTTGGAAAAGACAAAAAAACAGTAACGGCAACTACCGGCAGCCAAAGTGTGTTTGGGCAGCTAAATTTAACAATAGCTAAGTTTTACCGTGTTACAGGCAACTCGACCCAGCATAAGGGGGTTACACCTGATATCCAGTTCCCGTCAGTTATCCCTTTGGATAAATACGGTGAAGATACTGAACCATCAGCAATGCCGTTTGATGTGATCGCAAAAAGTAGTTATACCAAGGTTGGCGACTTTAGCGCTGTGTTGCCGCAGCTAAAGAAACTGCATGATCAGCGTATGGCAAGCAGCCCGAACTATAAATATATGCTGGAAGATATTGCAGATATTAAAAAGCACGAGGCTGAAAAAAGCGTTACCTTAAATGAACAAAAACTAAAGGAACAACGCGATGCTGATGATAAAAAGGCATTTGAAGAAAATAATCTGCGCAGGGTAGCAATGGGCTTACCGGCTTTAAAGAAAGGGCAAACCCGTCCGCGTAACGAGGACCTGGATTTCTTAAAACGTGAAGCAGGCCAGATCCTTACAGATTATATAAGCCTTGATAATAAATTTACCAGCACAACAGCGCCTCAAATATCTAATTAAACAGTGTTTAAATATTGTATAAACAGATCCCGGTTAAAGCCGGGATTTGTTGTTTATGAGAAGTTTTGATAATGTAGTTTATCGTCACAAAACTTAATAAGTATTAGCGTTAATGTCGCTTTTATAGGTTACGTACCTACGGCACGCTAAATTTTTTACAATTACATTTTCTACCAATATTAGGCTCCTAAAGGAGCCACTTGTATGGCGGCAATAGGAAAGGATAACAGGGTTGATGCATCTCTAAACCAAATTCTGACCCCATCGGGGTCTGATATTGGTAGAAAAAAGAGAGACAAAAGAGTCCGTGCCGTAGGTACGTAACACTTTGAGCAGGTATGCAACATTCAATATCTATGCAACGTCATTATTAATTTTAGCGGAATTAATTTATCTCCAAAATCTTAGCTTTGGTTTTAAATTTACAAAATCTACTCCACATGAACATCCTCCACATCCTCAACGGTGATTCCACCTTACACGGCTTTGAGCAAACCGGCCTTGACGGCGATGTTATGGTTTGGCGCGAAGTGCTTTCAGAAGGCCCCCTTGAAGAAAATATTTCATCAGCACACTTCTGGCGAAACCGCGAAGATTGGATCCGCAAAACTTTTAATGAGACCAACGAAAAATATCAGTATAAAATGCTCGATCAGCTTACCAGGCTAGGTGAGCAATATGACGTGATAAACCTGTGGTTTGAATTCGATCTTCATTGCCAGGCAAATTTGCTGGGTGTTATTGCTTACCTGGAACAAAAGACTGATCTGTCTGCGCCTGCTATTTATTTGATTTGCCCGGGTGATTTTCCGGGTAAAGATGATTTCAGGGGAATGGGTGAACTAAACGGCGAAGAACTGGAATATCTTTATGATAACATAAGAGAACAGCTGAGCGAGAATGATTTTGCCATAGCCGCGCAAGCCTGGAAAGTTTATGTAGGCCGGGATGCTGAAATGTTAAAGGAGTTTTTAGCAACTACTACCTTCTGGGGTAGTCAGCATTTTTTAAAACCGGCGTTACAGGCGCAGCTTAAACGCTTGCAAGTAAATGAACAGGGACTAAATTACATTGAACAAAAGTTGCTGGAAATTTATAATTACGGCGTGAGGACGATACCGGAGATTTACCTGGAATTTTGGAAAACAGAAAAGATCTATGGCATGAGTGATCTGGACATTGAAATTTACCTGAATGATCTCCGCGATAAAAAATTCATCAATTAAATGCTTTGATCGATCATCTCTTCCAGCTTTTTTTCATCAAAACCATAGCCGGAATAAACTACCGTTCCGTTTTTATTTATCAGCACCATAGCCGGAAACCCGGAGATTCCGTAATTCTTTTCAATCTCATTATTGCCGGTTAATACATCATATTTTACATTATGCTTTTTTACAAAAAAATCGATCATGTTTTTTGTATCGTGCGAGTTTACTGCGAGTAATTTAAAATTTTTGTCTTTGTATTTATTGTATAAGGCATTGAGCAGGGGCGTATCTTCAATACAATGGCCGCAATCTTTTATCCAAAATTCAAGCAGTACAACATTTCCTTTAAATGCGCTGATAGCTGTAGTTTTCTGATCTTTAAAAAAAGTTAAACTGCTTTCGGGTGCTGGGATACCTGCTTTTATTAAAGCTATGTTTTCTTTAGCCTTTTCAGGCGAATAAGAATCATAGCTGGAAGCATACCATGACGTTTCAGTTTTAGCTGCCGGATTGAGATCAATACTGGTAAATTGTGTTTTGGTCATATCCAGGGTGTTTAACGTATGCTGGATGACTTCAGCCGGCATAAAAGTGGTTTTATCAATAATCAGCTTGTAGCTAAACTTTAATTCCTTAGTAGTTAGCACATACTCGCCTAAAGAGTTCAGGGTTTTGTTTTTTAATATAACATCAGCCACAAAAAAGCGCTTGTGTGCAATAGTAGTATCATACAATAGCTTCGGGATGCCATTATCAGCAATTATTGCGGGTAAAGCATTTTTTAAGGTTAGATATGAATTAAAAAGATTGGATGAATACTTGAACGATTCCGCTTTAGGTGAATTATCTACCGAGATCGTTTTTTCTTTTTTATCACAGTAAAAACTTTCCGACCCATTATAAACGGACAACAGATCATTATTGCTAAACTGGTATCTTAAACCAATAAGTTGTGCGGCAGGTTCAAAATCAAGATATGAATTAACTGTCATCTCTTCATGATAGGCTTCACCAGGATAATCAATAATTCTTTTATAAGTATAGCTGAGGGTTTTTAAACCGGCTAGCTTATGCAGTACTTTACTTAATACTTCAGTCGCGTCAACAGCAGCTTTATTGCTTTTTGAGAAGCAGGAAAACGTAATAAAGAATAGGCTTGTCAAAATTAGAAAACGTTTCATGTTTTAAAAATCTACGAATGTTTCGTAAATGTAATAATTAAATTTAAAATTCCTTTCAAAAAACTACTTTAGCCGTAAAGGATATTATCATGAATAAAACATATCTCATCAGTGGCGCAGGGAGCGGTATTGGCCGTGCAATTGCACAGGAACTAAGCAGTAAAGGGAATAACTGTATTTTATTAGGCCGTAACACTGGTAAATTAAAGGAAACCTTAGCAACGCTTTCTGCAGGTGATCATCAAATATTAACTGCGGACATAAGGGATAAAGAAAGTTTAAGCAAAGCAGCCGCACAAATAGCGGAAACAGCTATTAACGGCTTAATAGCCAACTCAGGCATTGGCGGTGAAAATTACTGGGGCGAGGCCGACCGCTGGCATGATATTATTGAAACCAATTTAACAGGCACTTATAACTTTGTGAATACCTTTTTGCCGTATTTAAACAGAGCAGCCGGCGAAAAACATATCCTTATTACCTCATCGGTTTTGGCAAGGTTGGGTGTGCCTAACTATTCGGCTTATTGTGCATCAAAGGCTGGGTTGTTGGGCTTAATGCGATCATGGGCTGCACAGTATGCGTCACAAAACATATTGGTGAATGCCATTTGCCCCGGTTGGGTTGATACGGATATGGCTCAAAGTGGCCTGCAGGGTATTGCAGACAGTATTGGCATAAGCAAGCAAGAGTTTTATGATATGGCTATGCAAAGTGTTCCTTTAAAACGTATGAGCAGCCCCGAAGAAATTGCCGCTTTGGTTGCTTACCTGTTAAGCCAAGGCTCCATAACCGGCCAGGCAATTGATATTAATTGCGGTGCTGTAATGAATAGCTAGCAGGGGAGAGAATCAAGAGGTCAAGAGACAATAATCAAGATAGAAAAGAGAGCATTGACATCTACTAATTTCTTGATTCTTGTCTCTTAATCTAATTATTTCGGCATTGCGGCAACAGTGGGCGATGGTTCGCTCTCATTTTTTAGCCGGTCAATTGCCGTAACTACATACAGATAAGTTTTTCCTTTCTTCACGTTGGCATCGGTAAAAAAAGTGCTGTTGTTATATTGAATGTGCAGGATATATTTTGGGTCATTTAAGTTTACCTTCTCATTTCCGTTAAAACGATAAATAACATAGCCATACACAGGTTCCAGATCTTTGGCCAGCGGGGGAGTTGCCCACTTTAATTCAACACCCTTTAACCCTGCTGTAGCAGTAAAATTTATCGGCGGGTTTGGTGGAATTGAATCTAACCAAAGCATCACCGGTGGTAATGAAGGGTGATTATAATAAGTTTGTTTAAGCGAATCGCTGAAACCAAGCGGGTTATTTAGCAATGACTTTGAGCTAAAATAAACGCTGCCCTGCACCCTTGGGTTTTTACGCAGGTATTTTATCTGGTCAGGCATTTGAGCCGGATTTTTAAATTTATTTACCTTCCGCTCGTTTATCCGATATGCTGCCATCCCGATGTACAAATGTCTTCCATAGGTATTATCACTCCACCAGTCCAGCAGTTTATTAAAAGGGGCGGAGCGATCGTCAATAGGCCAGTAAAGCTGCGGATTAATATAATCAACCCAGCCTTCTTTTATCCATTTGCGCGAATCGGCAAATAATTCATAATAAGATGATCCTCCATGTGTTTCAGAACCTTCGGGATTCTGATAGGTATTTGCCCAAATCCCAAACGGGCTGATCCCAAATTTCATATGGGGTTTATGCTTATGAATACTGTCGCTTAGCATCTGGATCAGAGTATCAACATTGTGCCGGCGCCAGTCTTTTATATCATCGTAACCGTCGCCATAAGTGGCAAACGTTTTTGCATCATCTATATGCTGCCCGTCAATTTGGTATGGGTAAAAATAATCATCCAGGTGTACGCCATCAATATCATAATTATCAACCACATCTAAAAACACCTTAACAATATAATCCCGCACCTCTGGTATCCCCGGATTAAACAATTTAATGCCTCCATAAGTAAAAAACCATTCCGGTTTTATTCGGGTAATATGCGATGGCGCCAATAAAGAAAATTTACCATCGTTAGTTCCCCTGTAGGGGTTAAACCAGGCATGCAACTCTATGCCGCGTTTGTGGGCCTCGTTAATTGCAAATTCAAGCGGGTCATATGCGGGGTCTGGAGCCTTTCCTTGTTTGCCGGTTAACCACTTTGACCACGGTTCGCGGCTTTTGGCATAAAATGCATCGGCAGCCGGCCTTATCTGAAACATCACCGCGTTAATACCCTGCCGCTGGTGAATAGTTAGCCTGTCAACCATTTCCTGTTTTTGCTCATCAGTGCTTAATCCCGGTTTGCTGGGCCAGTCTATATTTTCAACAGTAGCAATCCATACACCCCTGAACTCGCGTTTGGGAGCGATTGTATCTTTAACCAAAGTATCTTCACCAGGCAGTGAATCAATACTGCGTACAGGCTGAGCCTTTGCTTCTATAACAATAATTAAAGTAAAAATTAAAAAAAGTGCCTGGCGGTAGATGCGCATTAAACAAATTATTAAAAGCTGCAAAGATATAAACTCATAGCTTAGCAGTTTTAGTATAGGTCATAATAATTGCCCGTATTTTGTGTTTTAATCATATTGTGCTTATTTTTAGCCCGGCTCAAACTAAATATTATACCAATTAGGGCAATACCTGCGTTATATTTTTCACACTTTAATTTATATTGAATGGGATAGATCAATAATTAAATACCGGAAATAATAAAAACAATAAGTTATAACATTTATTATTATAAAACCGGCATACTTTAACTATTATTGAAAACTTAAAAAAATTAATTGTTATGGAAAACCAAACAAGCCAAACACCTAAAAAAAATTCAAACGTCATTTACTTCCTTATAGTGGTAGTATTGGCTTTGCTTGCCACGGATGTGTACTTGTATTTGCAAAAAAATAAATCTGATACTAAAGTTGTGTATCAAAATGATGAGAAAACCAGGCTGCAAACCGAGCTAGACAGCTTAGAAGCACAAATTGAACAGGTAAATGTTGGCAAAACAAAAATGTCGGCAACCCTACAGGCGAAAAACGACTCGCTAAAGGCTAAAATAAGGGTTTTACGCGTTGAGCTTGCCAAAGGTAAATTAACAGTGGCTGAACTGGCCAAAGCTCAGGAAGATGTAAAACAATTGAGGTATTTTGTAACTAAATATACTGCCGATATTGAGGAGTTAAAAAAACAAAACGTTTCATTAGCTACTGAACGGGATACCCTGAAAACCAATTTGGTTACCGCTGCAAAAAAAGACAGTGATTTAACAAAACGAAACAAGGACCTTGATACCAAGGTTAAAGTAGCATCGGCACTTAAAGTAGCTACTGTTGATATAGTAGCTTACAAAGTTAGGGGCAGCGGGAAAGAGGTGGACACAAAACGTTCTGGCCCGGCAAAAAAAATTAAGATAAATTTCACAGTAGCAAGCAATGCTGTTGCAGAAAAAAACATGCATGACATTTACGTACGCGTAATTGACCCAACAGGTAACTTAATAACAGGTACTGATTCAGGTACATTTAATGCCGACGGGCAGGATCTGCAGTTTACCTATAAAACTGCAATTGAATTTAAAGATGATGGCAGCGGCTATACTATTGACTGGAACAACCCTGTTGCTTTCCAAAAAGGATCATATACCGTGTTACTTTATGCAGATGGATATACCATGGGTAAAACCAGCTTTACTTTAAAATAGTAAAGAGTCTATATAAAATAAAAGGAGCGCCCGGATCAGGCGCTCCTTTTATTTTATATGCTATTACGATTCGCTTTTGTTAATATTAATAATCTTGCCGATGTCATTTACAAACTGTAATTTCATTTCATCTAAACTTAGCATGAAAATGGAAAAAAAGTTTGCCCTGTTTATCGCCCTAACCGTATTCACACTTGTAACTAACGCGCAGGTTTCAAATTCAATTGCACGAAGAACCCATAAGATGGATTCAAGCGCCATTGTAAAAGATTCGGCAGGGGTTAGGTATTCATATGCAAACTGGCACAAGTTAATTGTAACGGGAAATTATACGTTAAAAGTTATAAATCCCGGAAAGGATAGTGTTGATGAATTCACATTGGTGAAGATGGATGAAACTGCAAAAGCCAGGATGAAAAGTTTTAGAGTCCCGTCTGATGAAAGCGGCTACATTAAAACGGGAAAAAAACTAGAGCTTTTTAGTGCAAAAGATATTGAGGGCTATAAAATCAGGCCTAAAGACCTGGAAGGTAAAGTTGTGGTTTTGAATTTTTGGTTTATTAAGTGCCCACCCTGCCAGGAAGAAATTCCGGAGCTTAATAAAATTGCGTTATCCTATGCAAATAACCCTAATGTTATATTTATTGCTGTTGCTCTGGATAAGAAGGATGATCTTAAGAAATTCCTGAAAGATAACCCGTTTGCGTATCACATTGTTGACGATGGAAAAGAGATCGCGGCCCAATACGAAGTAAAAAACTATCCGGCGAGTGTAATATTAGACAAGGAAGGTAAAGTGAAACTCCATACAATAGGTTATGGCCCTTATACACTTGCAGACTTTACAAAAACTATTGAGGAAGTGTTGAAGTAGTGATCAGAGATTAGTTTTGTATTGGGAGACCTGGATTTCTAATAAATCCTGATCTCCACTCTCTAACGTCTCAAATTATACAGAAAACGAAGTGCCGCAACCACAGGTGCTGGCAGCATTTGGATTATTAAAGGTAAATCCGCGTGCATTCAAACCGTCCTGGAAATCTATCTGCATCCCGGCAAGGTATAAACCATGCGCTTTGTGCATATAAACTTTTATCCCGTCGATATAAAATTCCTGGTCGCCGTCTTTTTTCTGATCGAAACCTAAAACATAGTTCATGCCAGAGCAGCCACCGCCTTCAACGCCAACGCGCAGGCCAAAATCATCACTAAGCTCTTGCTGATCTTTTAATTTGAACAGTTCTTTTACGGCCCCTTGTGTAAAGGTTACCGGTGCGGGTGCAGTTTCAACAGCAGTACTCATCTTATTTTTTAATTAACTAAACAAATATAAGGTAAAATGCGGATTTTTGTCGCAACCGGTTTATTTATGACCTCTATTTAACATTCTTCAGCATGAACTTTTTGCCTTACTTTTTAGATATTGTAAAATATACCATAGCCGGTTTGGGTATTGTATGGATAGCCTTTTACCTTATAAAGCCATATCTTGACAGGGACGAGAAGATCCAATTGCTTGAATTTAGAAAGACCATCAGCAATCAAACACTTCCATTACGCCTGCAGGCTTATGAGCGCTGTGTGTTATTTATTGAACGGGTTAACCCTGCCAATATGCTTATCCGTTTAAATGCGCCTTCCTATTCGGCGCATGAATTATATAGCTTAATTGTTGATGAGATCCGTAATGAATACCAGCATAACATAACTCAGCAAATTTATGTAAGCAGCAGGGCATGGGGCGTAGTAAAACATGTTAAAGAGGATACATTAGGTATTGTTAATAATGCCATTAAAGGAGCGCCTGAAACAGCCACCGGGCTTGACCTGAGCAAAATTATACTGGGAAGCTTAAGTCAGCTTGAAGATAACCCTTA
>Ga0206988_1175_pt1 | contig 15942 bp, 5 predicted proteins | sample Alteio_BWMinCont_12_FD_153263 | JGI IMG/M metagenome (GOLD analysis project Ga0206988, IMG submission 153263) | Enriched cells from forest soil in Barre Woods Harvard Forest LTER site, Petersham, Massachusetts, United States -... | ecosystem: Environmental > Terrestrial > Soil > Temperate forest >... | reverse complement strand
TCAAACGGCCAGCAAAAAGTTAAGATAGATGGCTTTATTTCAGATAACCCGGCGGATAAGCTTAAGCTTACATTCCAAAAATTCAGCATGACCACACTAAACCAGCTTACCAAATCGGCAGGGATCCAGTTAAAAGGTTCCCTTAATGGCGATGTTAATTTCACTTCCATTATGAACTCGCCGGGGATTGATGCCAAATTAGGCATTGATTCGCTGGTGATGAATAAAACACTTGTTGGTGATGTAGGCATATCATCAACCCTGGGAAATGACCGTAAGCAGGCAGATGTAAAAATTAACATTAAAAATCGCGGCCTCGAAACCGTGAACCTTGCGGGCGTTTACCAGATTGGGCATGGTACAGAAGACAACCTTGATTTTGATGTAAACATGAACCAAACAGAGGCGATAATTTTTGAGCCGCTTATAAAAGACCTGGTTTCGAATATTAAAGGCACGGTTTCAAGCAACTTAAAATTAACCGGTCCTGTTTCAAAACCTAAGCTTAACGGTAATATTATATTAAATAATACGGGGGTTACTGTAAACTATTTAAAAACAGCATATACAATTACTGACACTGTTGATGTTGTTAATACGGTAGTGAAAATTAACAACATGACGCTTAAGGACGCAAAAAAGGGAACCGGAAGTGTAACAGGTACTATTGACATGAACGACCTCGCAAACCCTGATATTGAAGTTGTTGTTGATGCAAAAAATTTGATGGCGCTCAATACAAATTTTAAAGATAACCACCTGTATTATGGTACCGCTTACAGCACAGGCAGGTTTAGCTTTAACGGCCCGGTTGATAATATGAAAATCAATATTAAAGCCAGCACCGAAGCAGGTACTGTATTTAATATCCCACTGAATACTTCAATGACCGTTGGCGATTACGATTTTATAAAATTTGTTAGCCATAATGACACTACAAAAGCAGCGCCTAAAACACTTGCTTTTAACGGCGTTACCCTAAATTTCGATCTTACTATTGATGAAAAGACCATGGTAAAGATCACTACCGATTATGGGGTGCTTGAGGGCAGCGGCCAGGCTAAAGATTTAAAACTGAACATAAACAGCCTGGGCGATTTTGAAATGTTTGGCGACTTCCTAATTACATCGGGCAAGTTTGAGTTTACTGCGAAAAACTTTATCAGTAAAAACTTTACGGTAAACCAGGGCGGCACCATCCGTTGGACGGGTAACCCATCAAACGCATCCATAAACCTTAATGCCATTTATGAAGTGCGTACAGATATTCAACCGTTGTACCAGGCTGCGGGCTCACAATCGCCAAAAGGCCGGTCGCTGGAGTTGGTGCAGGCCGAGCTGATATTAACCAAAACGCTCTTACAGCCAACTATTGATTTCGACTTTAATTTCCCCCTCGACCCATCAATTAAGGATGACCTGAGCACTTACCTGTCTGATAATAATAACCGCAGCCAACAGGCCCTGAGCATTATTGTAAGGCGTAATTTTAGTAATGGAGCCAACAATAATTTAACTAACCAGGTTTTGGGGACAGCCGGCGAGGCGGTTAGTGAATTTGCGTTTAATAAGCTCAACAGCTTTATATCGCAATCAAATATTAAAAACCTGGATCTGAATATCCGGTCGTTTAATGACCTTGGGGTTTCATACAGGTTTAAGGACCGTTTGATACTTACCGGGAGCGTATTCAACTCCACGTCAGGCAGCAGTGACCTGTTCAACAATAATACCAGCTTATTTAATTCGAATTTTAGCCAGCTTACTAAAGATTTTGAAGCGCAATACCTTATCCGTAAAGATGGTAACCTTAGCGCCAGGTATTCATACCGGGTTTTAAACAGTACTACTTTAAATACCCTGCAGGACCAATTGGGCGTTCAGTACGTGAACGGTATAGGCCTTGTTTATCAACGCGACTTTGACACCTTTGGCGAATTTATAAGAAACATATTCAGAAGTCAAACCAAAAAGCAACCTGTTAAACCCAGTCCGATACCGCCAACTACCCAAACCCCGGCAACTATAGCCAAACCAGATGATGAAGATCAGTGATCGCGCATAATTGCATGATCCATTTTATCTCTCTTTGTTCTTAAGTAAGCTTCATTATGTGGGTTTGATGCAATTTCAATAGGCACATTCTCAACAATTTCAAGCCCGTACCCTATTAGTCCGGCACGTTTTGTTGGGTTGTTGCTCATTAAACGCATTTTTGAGATGCCCAGGCTTCGCAGTATTTGTGCCCCAACGCCATAATCGCGCTGATCCATTTTAAAGCCCAGTTCTATGTTTGCCTCAACGGTATCCATCCCATTTTCCTGTAAATGATACGCCTTAAGCTTGTTTATAAGGCCTATACCGCGGCCTTCCTGGTTCATATAAACAATTACGCCGCGGCCTTCCCTGTTTATCATCTCCATTGCCTTATGCAGCTGAGGGCCGCAATCACACCGGCACGAGCCGAAAATGTCGCCGGTAACACATGAGCTGTGAACACGCACCAAAACAGGCTCACCGGGTTCCCAGCTACCTTTTACCAATGCTAAATGATTCTCGCCGGTATCTGCTTGTGTATAAGCTATCATGTCAAAATCGCCCCATTTGGTTGGCATCTTTACAGATACATCTTTATGTACCAGTGTTTCGGTTGCCAAACGGTAAGCAATAAGGTCTTTTATCGAAATTATTTTAAGGTCAAATTCTTTTGCTATAACTAAAAGCTCGGGCAGGCGCGCCATTTCGCCATCCTCCCTCATTATTTCGCATATAACACCGGCAGGTTCAAATCCGGCTAAAACAGCCATATCAATAGCCGCCTCAGTATGGCCGGTACGGCGTAATACGCCCCCATCCTTGGCTATCAGCGGGAACACATGGCCCGGCCGGCCTAAATCTTCAGGCTTTGTAGCAGGGTCAATTAATGCCTGCGTAGTTTTTGAACGGTCGGAAGCCGAGATACCGGTAGTACATCCTGCCAGCAAATCAACAGAAACCGTAAAGTTAGTTTCGTGCGATGTGGTATTGTGGCTAACCATCGGCTCAAGGTCAAGCTCTTTAGCGCGTTTTTTGGTAATTGGCGCACAAACCAGGCCGCGTCCGTGGCGCACCATAAAGTTTATAGTTTCGGGAGTTGCATTGCGGGCAGCGGTTAAAAAGTCACCCTCATTTTCCCGGTCTTCATCATCAACTACTATAATTGTTTTTCCGCTTTTTATAGCTTCAATTGCTTCTTCTATCGTGTTTAACATTTATACAGGTTGTTTGAATATGAATGCCGGTTAAAGCAATTCATAAACATTGTTTTTTTAACTAATTGCAAATTTAACTGATAATAAGATCATTCCCGTCTGCGCTTTGTAAATAAGTGGTTAAGTTGTAAGGGTTGTAAAGGTTTTAGTTGTTGTAAAGGTTGAAGGCGTGTTCTCTTGGTGCTTATCCTCCTAACTACTGCAACTTTTACAACAACTAAGACCCTTACAACTTATTTCAACCACTACTACCTACCTCAACCAACTACAGCCTTCTTTTTAAACAGCTTGTTAAAAAACCGTTTATAGATCTCCATATCAAATATTACTGAATCTGTGGCAGCTTTGTAGGAAAGAAACATCCCTATAGGCGTAATAATAACAATTGCCACCCATGAGCCAATGATTGGCGACAGGCTGCCTTCTTTAACCGCCTTCTCGCCAATGGTCGAAATGATATAATAGATCAGGAAAAAAATAACAGAAATTACCACAGGCAAGCCCAGGCCGCCCTTTCGGATAATTGCGCCAAGCGGAGCGCCAATTAAAAACAAAGCGATGCACGCGGCAGAAAGGGTGAACTTTTTCTGGTATTCGAGCATGGCCCTCCTAACATTGTTATTCAAATCTTTATCCCGATCGGCACGACTTTTTAGAAGGTCCTGGATTGAGCGTGCTTCGCTTGAGCCGTTTGTTACCGCGCTTAGTTGCTCAGTAATTTTCAAGTCGGCTATGGTTTTACTACTTACAGCAGCAGCATATTTTTTTACCGAATCGGGTCTGGCCGGTATGGAGTAATATTTAATATAGGCCGTTATTAATTTGTAATTTACGTTTAAGCCGCTATCAACCTGGCGCCTGGTAAAGTTTTCATTGGTTTTAAGCTGGCTCAGGTTCATCATCTGGAAAGCATTCTTAAATTCGCTCTCATCCGTACGGTGCATTTTAAGACCCGAAATATCAAATTTCTGTTCAGTTTCTTTAAATCGGTAACGGGTTAATATTTGCCTGATATTATAATTATTGCGCCCATGATCTTCAGAATACCGTACACCATTTTTAAGCTTCAAAACCAGGAACTCGCCGTTGGGCGTACGGTACATTTTACCTTCCTGGGCAATTAAAACATCGGTATTGGTTTCATTTGCATTTTTTGAATAGATCATAATATCATGCAGGGTTTGCCCGTCAGCATCCTTTCTTTTTACCCTGATAACATGCCCCGGAAAGCTGGGGCTAAATACCCCCTCGGGCAAAAAATTAGCCGACTTTTGCTGCCGGGCGTCATACAATAAGGAAAAGTATTTAAGATTAGCAATAGGCAGCATATAATCCGAAAAAACGAACGCCACTATACTTAAAACGGTTACCACAATAAGCATGGGGTACATAGCACGCCGCAACGAGATGCCTGCAGATTTAATGGCCACCAGCTCATAATTTTCGCCAAGGCTGCCGTAAGTCATGATGGATGAAAGCAGGACGGATAAAGGCAGGGCCATGGCTACATTGGTGGCAGATGCATACATCATCAGCTCAAGGATGATATACCATTCAAACCCTTTGCCAATAAGGTCGTCGATGTATTTAAATAAAAATAACATCAGCAACACAAACATCACTATTAAAAACGTGACGATAAAAGGCCTTATGAACGATTTAAGTAATAAAAGATGTATTTTCTTCATCAGAATAACCTGTTTTGTATAAACCATTTGCCCATAACCTGCGGGCCTGGCGCTTACATGCGTGTTTTATTGATGTTAATAACGGCGCATGATGATTTTACCATACAAAAGTAGGATAATTAAATTTCTTTAGGCTCCCAACGTGCTTATCAGGTACTTTATCTGGTTATCCCAAATCAGCCTGCGCTCGCCCATAGTATCATCAGTAGCAAAGTCTGTAATGCTGAGGGCAACATCACTGGTAAGTTCATCCTGGATGATTTCCATCTCGAAATAGTAGGTCGGATCATCATCCATCCACCTGAATTTTACTAATTTGTTTTCTTTTATGGCAATTAGCTTCGCCATTTGCTGCTCACCATCCCATGTAAAAGTATATACCTGGTCTCTTACACTCACGTCATCGGCAAACCATTGTGTTAGTCCATTAGGCTCATTTAGAAAGCTGTACAGTATCCTTGGAGATGATTTTATCTCATACTCAATATTAAATTTCTTCTTTTCAGACATCGGGGTTTATAATTGAAATACCAGTAAAGCTGTAAATGTTAACATTTTTTCTAAAGAAAACGAATTTCTGCTATATTTGCAAACCTTTTTAGGATGGGTTGACCCGTTTAAGTTTTTTAAGAGAGATTTAAGTGGAAAGTATAACCAGGAAGAAATAAATGCCCGGATAACCACAGGGTATATATTTTAAGGGAAATGTTCACAAAATTACGGCGGGGTAGCTCAGATGGTTAGAGCGTAGGATTCATAACCCTAAGGTCGGCAGTTCGATCCTGCTCCCCGCTACCAAACACGCAAAAGAGGCATAATTCAGTTCCAAAGCTGGTATGCCTCTTTGCATTTTAAGCATAACCTGCTTTAAATAAGCCAATTGCAAAAACACGAAATTAATTCTTGTGGTTCGACATTTGTCAGTGTTACGGTTATAGCTGATACCCTCGGGAAACAGCAAATGTTGCAGTCTTTGCTTGATATTATAGTCCGCAGAAAGCCACTTTTTAGGCAGGTTTATAGCGAAATCAATAGCACCTATGGCACCGGGCCACGGAAATTGCTTGCGTACATTCAAAATTATTTTTCGTTTGATAGAAGACAGTTAGACTGGCGGCAATAATTAGTTTCGAAAAACTTGCTATTGTAAATTCAATTTATTCACCTACATTGTACTGTAAACCAGGCTTAAACAATCACAAAAAAACACCTATGCCATTAACAAAGCGTCAAAAGAATTTGAAAATTGTTTGTACAGGCAACTTTCATGAAGAAACGGAGAATTTACCGGACTTTTTAAGTAATTATTCCAATAGAAAGCAAGTGAAGTTTTACGAACAGTTTGGAGAAAACAAAAATGGTGACGATGATATTTTTATAAACAATTGTTCGTCGAGGATATATGGGAAAAACACAATTCGTTATAATGAAGTGACCAAAAAACTGTATTATTTTTTTTGTTCTACAGATCATGTACTGTTCAAATTTGATAAAAAATCAAAAAATTTCAGGTTCTTCAAGCATTATAAAAACACTGACGTAAAACGAGGGATTGTAAAAGAAATACTAACGATAGGGAGTGTTTTCGAATTTGATTTTTACAACAAATTTAAGGATAAGACGTCTCTCGATGAGCTATTACTACGGTCATTAATGTCTGAAAAAGAGAAAGATACATTCATAAAGAAAATCATTGAATGTCCAAAGGAAATAGAAGAAAAATCCGGATTAAGAAAGGAGTATTTGCTAAAAATTAAAAATAATGATTTTAAGGATTACTCGAAGAAAGAACTCAATTCAAAGGCAGATGTACTGAAAATCACAATAAACAATATTGAAAAAGAACTTAAACAATTATTTACTGACCATATTCTAATTGAGGACTGGTTATACCAGCAGGATATCGACGGAGTTTTTACGTCATGTTTAAGCAGCTGCGGTTTTCAAACAGTAATGATCGAAAAAGATGATATTAAGTACCTGTTGTTCTCTCATCTACAGCGAAAAAGCCCGGTGATATGCATACTGAAGCAGTTAGAAATGGATATTTCAAATATATCGGCCTGTATTAATCATTGCCTTCCGGATACGAGCTCGCTCGATGACTGCTTCTATGGATTCGAGCACGAAATTGAGACGAATAAAAAGTGTATCACTTTATTAAGAAACTCCTTCTTCTGGAAACACAATCTCGGCCCCAATGCCTACGGGCTTATTTATGCTGGCTACTTGCTGGCAGGTTCTACATTACAGGCGCAATACCAAATTGGCTTGGGGCCTTTGTTTAGTAATGCGAATAATTCCTATTTGCAAATAAAAAATCGCCCTTTGTTTAATACTTTTAATAAGCAAAAAAAAGACATAATATTAAAAGACAAAGATAAGGAGGCAGATGCTATTTATTATACGCTTTTTTTAGAAGGCAAACTGGGCGACAATTATTTTATTAAGAACTGCTGGAAACCCGACGAAAATAATGCGTTCACCGAAGATTTTTTTATCAAAAATTATTCGTTTGAAAACTCCTTTAACTTGTCCAAAAATAGCGTAATAAGTGATTTTTATAAAAAAACTCAACCTAAATTTATTTCCTGGGAAAAGCCGTGGGAGTTTGACAAGTTGGCCATTTGCATTAACGAGTTTAAACCTGAACCTAAACCTGAGCTTTTTTTTGTGGACTTTTCTGTTGGAACTATTGAAGAAATACTGAAGAAGTCGATAGAAAAATATGAGTTGATAAAAAAATCGAAACTAAAAGATGAAAGTATGGAAAGAATCAAAGCAATAGAAAGTGACGATGAAATAATTGAATTAGCAGACACGCTTGAAGAAGAATAGAAGAATACTGCGAAAATAAATAATGATAAATCTTTGTTTATAATTGCAATTAGTAGTAAAGCCTCCTCTTCCACTACCAATAACCTAACGCCAACATGCCCACCGAAACAACGACCGATGAAACAGAATATAGCCTGCCTGCACTCTTAAGCAAATTAGGCTATACCGGTGAAACCACCTTTATCCCCGGCTTAGCAGTAATTATAAAAGAGCAGCCGGCAGAAAGCGGCAACGGGGCCAAAACACTATTGCTTCAGGTAGCCGGAAAAAAACGAAGCGGACTTATACAGCTAAGCCTGCAAAACCCGCAAAAGGGCTTTAGGTTAATTTACAGCGGTAACGAAGAAACCCCTTTCACGGCACGCGATTTCATCGAAAGCATTATACCTGTTAATTCGATAAATAACTCACAAAACAAGCTGTTGCGCAACCTGCTTGGCGCCGCAGTGCTTAAATTAACATTTTATGCCGATTTTCAAACCGGCTTCTCTTTCTATTTGGCAGGAGAGATATTGGATATAAAGGGAGAATTGGGCTTTTGTCTCGATAAGCAGCCCGGTGAACTGCCGCAGGTGTCCTTTAATTTGCTTGGCAGCAAAAGTAATAAGCCCAAATCCATTGCCGGTTTGCTCCATGACTTAGCCGACCTTGACCCAGCTAATCCAGCGCTTGCCTGGCTGCCGCCTGTACAAATGGCTTTAACCAGGCTTAACTTTAACCAGCAGCTAGAAGAGGTATTGTTAGGCGGCCAGTTCCATTATAACCAACCCAATGGAGAAGGATACAAGCTTAATGCCGAAATTAAACTTCGCTGGGGCAGTCAGCTTTATGCCGGGCTGCATCTCGATGCCATTAACGCCCCGATTAAGCTATCCCCGCTGCTTGAAAGTTTTTCCCTGCCGCAGGTTGCGTTGCCGCTAAACCTCGAAAATGAAATCAGCTTATGCCTGCTGGATATAGAATTTAATCCAAACAATAAAACATATTCCTTACAATGCAGCATCGGTTTTTGGGAAGCCATAGCCAGTGCTTCAATTAAGCTATTTGATAAACAACTGGAATTAAAAGCAACGATCCGGTATTTCAGGTTTACCGGTTTAATTAAAAGGCTTGGTTTGCCGCCTTTCACAGCCGCCTTCCCCACTTTTTTAATATCAAACCTGGAATTCGAAGCCAATTCCGCTACCGGTAATTTAAGCTTCTCGGGCGATTGCGAAACAGAATTTTTACTCTTTAATAATGCCCCTGTAACATTTAACTGCCGGCTGCAGGCCGGCTACAATACCACAGCCAAAACGTTAACGGGCGGTTTTGAAGGAACAGCCACATTATATGAAAATATAATGACGGCAAAATTAGCGTTTGGCAACGAGAAAGTCCTCACGCTGAAGCAAGTACACGATAACGAAGGCGGTTATGTTTCGCTAAAACAATTGATTGATAATGTAAGCGGCAATAAAATTAGTTTGCCCGACTGGGTTCCGGATTGCACCGTTAAACAATTCGAAGCCGAAATTAACTTTAGCACCGGCGCGTTGAAGCTTTCGGGCGAAAGCATATTTAGCTGGGTATTGCCGGGGACAAAACAGGCAGTAATTGTTAATTTAAAATTAGAGGTAAATAAAACTCCAGCGAAAGAGACCGGAAAATTTGATTTTACCGGGAATTTTGCGCCCAGTTTGCAAATTGGCCCGGCAACATTTGCAGTTGAATTTGTTAAAAACGAAAACGGGCGCATTTTTAAAGGCGGGTGGAAGATAGAGAAAGATGACGCCATCGGGTTTCATTCCATAGCCAGTATGCTGGATATTAGTTTAGATGCATCGTTGTTGCCGGCAATATTAAACCCGCAATTGCGCGAAGTGGCGTTTGAATACAACGAACAAACAAAAACATTTGCGTTTACTGCCTGCACCACTACCAACGCGGTTTGTTATTTTATTGCAAAAACAGACAATGCTGATAAATGGCAGTATGTGCTTGGGCTTGAATATGATATTAATTCTGATAAGCCCGAAAATGGCCTTCCGGAAGAATTAGTAGAGGCGGCAAAAACCGCAAAACTGCAAAAACTTAGCCTGCTTTATGCCGGGGCTGCGCTTAAGGACTTTGCATTACCACTTGCCCCCAATCTGTCATCAGTAGACAACCGGCAACTTTCTGTAAGCAAAAAAATACTCAATACTGAACCCGGCATTTTCTTCGCCGCCGGGTTACAGCAAATTGAACTCCCCCAAATAGGGAAAATAAAACCCGATATCGATAAATTTTATGTGGAGGTATCGCGGTCGCGCGAATTAACAAAAGCCAGGGTGAAAGGCGAAGTTTCTTTTTCACTTGAGGGGGTGCCGTCGCCATTGAAATTAAATGTTGAAGCTGCCTATGAACATGGAAAAGGATTAGCATTTCATGGGCTGATTGAATCAAAATTTGGCCTTCGCCCATTTGCTGAAGCCGTATTGCCTGAGGGCTTTTCGTTGCCTGCAGAAATCACCATTCCCGACATTGAAAAGACTGAAATAACCCTCAACACTGCCGACAACTCGTTTGCAATCACCCTTACTGCACAGCCGCAGCAAAACGCGTTTGAAATTCCCGGATTTATCAAAGCAAAGGCAGACAGTCTGAAGTTTAAAAAGGATAAAGAGGGGTTTCTGTTTAAAATAACTAACGGAAATATTTTTGCTGAGGCGCTTAAGGACGTATTGCCAACTGGCATTGGCGGGACACTGGATCTTAACATTTCAGAAAAAAAATCATATTTCCGGTTTTACCCGGATGGCTTTACCATCACAACACCTGCTATTGAATACGATGAAGTACAGAAAGTGGATGATAACGGGAAATTTAATACGATTAAGAAGAAGATACAGGGAGAGGTCCGCCCAGGTGATTTTACCATAGAGAAAGATGAAAAGACTGGCTGGAGTGTTACGGCATCCGCAAAATTCAGCCTTGCGGGGATGCCTTACCCTGCTTCGCTTTTATTTGATAGCGTAACGGATGGCCAAACAGTACCAAAATTATTTGACGGCTCATTTAAAATTAATAGTGCTGGAGCTTCAGTAACCGTTTCATCCGACCCGCTGGTTGGCCTGATTATACCCGATATACTGGCCGCTATTGATTCGGACAATCAGCTTCCAAAATTTGGCGAGAGTGCCGTCTGTATCAATAGCATCACCTGCCGCATAGGCAAGGAAATAGATATGGAGATTGAGGGTGGGATAGCGCTCCCTTCAAACATTAACGGTGTTTTAGGTTTTGCCAAACCTTTGATACGTACTTTTAAAAAGGATGATCCGAAAAGCTACGTTGGTTTACAATTGACATTAGGTACCAGCGGCATAATCGGAAAAGTTACCGGGTCGCCTTTTGATGACGGCGGCTTTATAAGCAAGATTGATGATGATAAAATAGAGTTTGATTTTGATAAACTTTTTGGTTCCGAATCATTTGGTGCGGTTGTATTTATAAAACCCGAAATTAGGCTTGATGTTAAAACCGGGAGCTTCCGCTTCAGCGGCGGTTATAAACTGGATCCGAAACGGGGATTACGCCTTCCGCTTTATCCTGTAAAGCGCCTGATGGAAGCTTTAAAACTAAAAGCAATAGCTGACTCATTGCCCGCATCCCTGCCCATTAAAAGCCTCAATCTTAACGAGACTTTAGACGATATGCGCAACAGGTTAAAGAGTATTGAAGGTTGCCCTAAGGAGTTGGTAGATTTATTTAGTACTGTTCATGAACACTTGAATAAACTCCCTGCACGTTTTGTTGACTATCTGGCTATCAATGTTCCAAATGATCTTGTTTTTGATATTCATGTTACTGCCGACGGAGGCGTAAGCTTCTCGGTAGAAACCAAAGGCGACCCGCTCCAGTTTCTAATGCCAACGCCTGTATCATTTGCAGGATACAGGTTAAAAAAGTTGTCGTTCGGTACAGCATTGGGCGGCAGCCTTTTAAAACTGGAAATAAGCGGTGAGGTAGACAACTTTGATTACCTTACATTAGCCGGATCCTATTTGCTGCTTGATCAGCCAAATATTGCCGAATGGTTGCCCAAACGCAATGAAATACGGCAGACGTTCACCGCTACCGACATGATTATCCTGATTGTTTATCAAACCTATATACCTATTCCCATCCCGATTTTTTATAAAGAATTGAGTATCAAAACCGTTGGAATTGAAGGCGTCGGTATCTCCGCTTCTATTTCATTCCAAAAGCCAACATTTAATGCAATGAAGTTGCTGAAGATAGTTTTAGGGGCAAAGGACTTTATATTAAAGGGTGAGGATTTTAAAGTGGATTACCCGATTACATTTAAAGAAGAACCTGGCGAGCCGGAAATGAACCTAATATTTAGCGCCGGGCCATTTTATTTACAGCTGCCAAAATATATTACCAAAGAAAGTGACGGTTCGCCAAAACGGATTGGCATTTTAAAAAGTTACCGCTTATTTGATGCTTTGAATACTACAGGCGTTGTATTGAATGGTATTAAACAGCTGGTAATGGAGGGTTCGCCCGCTTACCTGATTAAAGCATTTCCGCTGGAGTACCGCAATGGTGAAATTGCCGCCGGGCTGCTGGGTATTATCGATGTTCAATTTAAATGGCTGTTCTCTACACCTGCCGAACTATTGCAGATAGCAAAACAAAATCCGGGTTTCTTTGCAGATCAGGCAGAAGCTACACAGCTGCTTAGCCGCCTGCAACGCACCGGCCCGGTATTTATTGAGAGCGGCAAAACGCCCGCAAAATACGGGTTACAAGACACGGACAATGGATTAGCCATTTTTATGAAAGGCGCATTTACAATGGAGTCTATTGCAAGTTTTAGTGTAGAGGGCGGTTTGGTGTCAGACGGACGGGCATTTGGCCTCTGTTATAGAATAGCAGGCGATATAGCCAGTAACAAATTAATTATTGATCTGAGAGGTATGCTCGTCATCAGGCAGGGCTCTTTTGCGATGGAGGGTAACGCACAATTGAACTTACTAGGAATCGATTTATTTTCGGGTAAATACAGGCTTGCCAATGACGGCTTTTTGATAGAAGCCAGCACTCCGCCGGGAGTACCAGGTCTTCCTTTTGAATTTTATGGAAAGCTGGAAGGTGTGTTTAAACAAAACCATATTGCTGTTTCAGGTGAAACAACTTTTCGGATATGGTTTTTGTCAATGTCCGGAACAACCTCATTACTCATTGATGCACCCAAAGGAGATGGCGCTCCCGTAAAACCATCCTATTTTGTTTTTAACGGACAAGTTTCTTTGGGCGATTATTTTTTTGTTAAAACGGATTTTGATACGTCTTTATCACATGGGGTATGGAATACCAAAATAAAACTGGATGCCAAATTCCTGGGTATCCTTGGTTTGAATTTTTCGGGTGAAGGAATTGTTGCTGCCGGCAACCTGCGCGTCAATAGCAACGTTTGTGTTACCTTCTTTGGTAATAATATCCTTACGAGCCTGCTTTCAATCACCAATGATGAATTAAGGGTTGAGGGAACTTTCAACTTTATACCCGGGGTGATGAGTATAACCGGAGATGCATTTCTTCGCAGGGAAAACTTGTTATTAACTGGTTCAGGCTCCATAAAAATCGGCCCCTTTAATTGTAGTACAACCCTAAAAATAGAGGCCAGCCAAAATGTTAACGCATTTGATGTGACTGTGTTTAATATGCTGGGGCAGAACGAAACCATTGCGTTTGCCTTAAATAGCCGCGCTGATGGTTTGCTGAAACTGTACTATAAGGCTGATAAAGCACTTTCCGTAATGAACGGCATGTTAACTATCACCTCTGCCGATTCTTATCAAAATGGCCCGGAAGCATACCTTGTTTTCAAGGATGCGGTTTTGCATCAAATGTATTTTAGCGGCGGGATTGTCTTTTTGGGCATCCGGGATACCACCCAGTTGTTAGCGGATGGTGAGACTTTTCGATTTACACTTAATAAAAAGTGGGATTTAAGCAGCGTTTTCAAAGGTGAAATGTCATTAAGTGGTATAATGCGGCAGGATTATCTCAAGGCATCAACTTCAATATCGATGACACTGGACTTTATGCCAATTTTATCCATCCTTTTTCCGAATTCGGAAAAATCAGACAAGCTTGATATTGGGATATCACTTAAAAACCTGAGCATTACTATTGATAAAAGCCAAACCCCGGAAGAGCAGCACAATCAGCGTTTACGTGATCAAGAGTTAATAGCGCAAAGGCTGCTCAATGAGGCCCGCCTGGCTATAAACCAGGCAAACAGGGTTGTACAGGCGCAGATTGAGCAATTGAACCAGACAATTAAACAATTAAACGCTTCGGAAGCATTGGCCCCGAATACAATAAGGATGCATTGCGAAGAGCTTCAAAGCATTATTGATAAATTGAATAACTTAAGGTCCCAAAATGAAGGCGACATCAATTTAAAGGCACAAATAAGTATTCGGTTGGCAAATGCACAAAAATTAAAAACCGATACGCAAAAAAATGTAGATGAATTTGAACGCCTGCATCGTAAACTGGATAGCGCTGCCAGTCAATGGTGGATAGACGGCCCCGCCCGCAATAAGCATTATGAACCGTTTCACGGCACCCTACAGGAGTTAAAAAATCACATTAATATATTAAAAGGCCCTTTTAATGCAGGGGATGTTGATAAATATTTAGATGACATGCAGAATTATATGTTTTGGTCATATTTTGACTCAGGGACAACTTCTAACAGAACCAATAGCTTTGCCGCCTTTTACAAGCTGGTGAACATGTTTCATCAGCTAGATAGCAGGGCGGCTGGAAATTTGCAGGAGGTTACAAATGAGTTCAATCGTGTAACGGCAGAGGCCGACGGAAGGGCTCAAGAGATTAATGTATGGATAGAAAAAGGTGATGGGAACATACTTTTAGCATTAGCCGATCTGCGTCGCCTTGCGGTCGGCACCCGGAAAAAAAGTGAAAATATTTACATTCCTATTGAAAATGCAGATAGCCTAATGCTGGCAGGCGCTGAGCCTTATCGTATGGCGATTGATGTTCAGTTGATCTTTAATCTGAACGGTAAAGAATTCAATTTGCTGAATCTTCACTGGGTACAAATACTGCCTGCTTATGATCCGGATAAAGACTTTATGGACCAGTTACCTGGTTTGATAACCAGCTACCTGCGGGACAACTTTTTCGATCTGCTGATTGCCGCGCTTGGTTCCATAAGAGCGACTATTGAGTTTGTGCGAAAACTCATTTTTGGCGGTAGCATGCTAAGTGAACAGGATAATCAAAGAAGGCTGGAAGTTGATAACGAAAGTTTGCATGCCCTGGAAGTGCTTACAGGCATTGAAAATGGGAACGACCTGATGCTTACGGCAAAAGCAGCGGGCATAGGTGCTCCTTAATAGCAAAGATTATTGTCCTATGAAAACTGCGGCTAACTATAGGACGAGGTCAACTCATTTAATATCAAGGCAAGTGCTTAGTATAACCAAAATAAGGGTTCACTTCAAAATTACTTCAACCTATCTAAAAAAGGTATAAGGTGTTCGATTGTAGTCCCTCACTCTCCGGTTAGAGGGAAGAAATCGCAATTAATATTGGGGTGCAATTCTAAAAATCGTTTTAGTCTGCGAGGATTAAATCTCTTGAATTTACAATTGACTGTAAATCATCCAAAAAGTTCGACATTTCGCGCGTTCCCCCTATATTGCAGTCAAAAGCCTCAAGTCGAAAGATTTGAGGCTTTTTGTTGTTGTAATATCTGTTCATTTTTGCGAGTGTTGACACTCCTAATTATTCTTCGGTTAAGCCCCCCCCTTTAACCTGGCGGGAGACAAATATTACTGTTTAAAAGACTAACCCACTTGTTTGTTTAATTTTTTGATAAACTTTCCTTTTTGTTACCAGTTTACATTTGCATTTAAAGCGGGCACTAGTATTATCAAACTGAACTATATCTTTGTATTGGGTTTAATTTAATAATCATAATCAATGCATGAAAACCTGATAGCCTACATCAACCAACGTGCGACTTCGCCACTTACAAATGATGAAGAAGCGTTAATTGTAGCGGCTTTTCATCCAAAAAAACTCCGGAAAAAGCAATACTTTTTGGAAGAAGGCAATGTGTGTAAATACGTTGGTTTTATTGTTAAAGGTGC
>Ga0206988_1103_pt2 | contig 15972 bp, 3 predicted proteins | sample Alteio_BWMinCont_12_FD_153263 | JGI IMG/M metagenome (GOLD analysis project Ga0206988, IMG submission 153263) | Enriched cells from forest soil in Barre Woods Harvard Forest LTER site, Petersham, Massachusetts, United States -... | ecosystem: Environmental > Terrestrial > Soil > Temperate forest >... | reverse complement strand
ATGAGCGTATGAATTTTTTTTATTTCTTCAATGTTAATAACCGTTAAGGACAATTGGTTAACGCGAACATCGAAACTTTGCTGTAATTTATCGGAATAAATGTCTTTACTCAGTTTGGTGTTTTTGTAAAAAAGCCTATCTATGGCGCTATTGGATTTAAACATCATGCCAATGTGATCATATCGGCTGGCAGATTCTTCTAGCGCATCAATGATGTTGTCTACGTGGTTAAAAATATCTTGCTGTACATCATCTAGTTTAAATTCTTCGATTCCCGCGGCCATATTTGCCTATCCTCTTGTTTTGTGTGCAGCAATCCTAGCATAAACGCTAAGAATTCCAACTATTCGAGTTGAACTAATCATAAAATGATCTATATTTCATATATAGATAAAAATAAATACATATATGGAATAAGAATGGCAAAAAACTACACACATTATAACTAATTGTTTTTTAATATTTTTTGGAGGATCAACGAGAGCGTGTCATACCGAAGTCGGCAGGAAAGAGGAAAGAATAGCACTGATAACAAAAATAAACGCATTATCTTCCAATTAATCAATGGATTGCTAGTAGGGGTGACCCTAACCTTGTTTGTCGTGCCAAATTTTGCAAAAGCCAATCCCCAAGGTGGTCAAATAACAGCGGGAGATGCCTCCATCTCCTCCGATGGCAACGCTATGCACATCAACCAAGGTTCGGATAAAGCCATCAATTAACTGGCAGTCCTATAACGTTGGATCGCATGAAAGTGTTAATTATCATCAACCTAACTCAAACTCCATCACCTTAAACCGCGTTGACCCCACGGCGGGCGCCTCCAAAATCTTCGGCAGCATTACCGCAAACGGCAAAGTATGGCTAATCAACCCCGCCGGTATTTGGTTTGCCCCTGGTTCATTCGTATCCGTTGGTGGATTATTGGCCACCACCGCCAATATCCGCGATCAAGACTTTATGTCAGGAAATTATCATTTTATTCAACCAGATGGGTGGAATGGCGCGATTGTGAATGAAGGGACAATTATTATAAATAACGCGGGCTTAGGTGCATTTATAGGCGTAGGTGTATCAAATAATGGCACCATTAAAGCAGAAATGGGTACCGTAGTGTTAGGCGCATCTAGAGAGTATACCATTGATTTTACAGGCGATCATTTGGTGAATTTCGCGCTTGGCAGCGAAGTCAGCCAGCACGCGGTGGATGCAGAAGGCCATACACTTACCAGCGCTGTGAGCAATAAAGGCGCAATTTATGCAAATGGCGGCCGAGTACAATTAACAGCCAAAACAGCAGGCGAAGTCCTTGATCATGCTATCAATTTGAGCGGGGTTGCTGAGGCAAAGTCCGTCAAGATGGTCAATGGTGAGGTGGTCTTGGATGCCAATGAAGGCACCGTCGAAGTCAGTGGCAAGTTGATTGCCTCAGGAAAGCAGCCTGGGCAAACCGGCGGCACGGTCACGGTGTTTGGTAATGCTATCTATATAAATAATAAAGCAAAAATTGATGTAAGCGGTGCAAATGGTGGTGGTGAAGTATTAATAGGTGGTAATGCCCATGGCGCAGGCCCCGAACGCAATGCATCCCTTGTGTTTGTAGGTAGTGACACATCCATCAACGCGAATGCGTTGGTGAATGGCAATGGCGGTAAAGTGGTCGTATGGTCAAATGATCAGACTGATTTTTATGGAAATATCACGGCTCAAGGCGGTCTAAGTGGTGGCAATGGCGGTTGGGTGGAAACATCTGGTGGCCGCTTAGGATTTTATGGGTATGTCGATGCGTCGGCAGCTAACGGGATAAGTGGTTCATTGTTACTGGATCCTAAGTTTGTGATTGTACAAACCGGCGGTGCTGCATCACTTGCAACGGTTTCTGCTTACGCTAATGATCCAACCGGCACGGATACTATTAGTCCTGTTAATATCAATAGCGTCGCTGCGAATGTAACCATACAAGCATCCAGTGACATCATTGTTAATACTGCCATTGCCATGACTTCTGCTGCAAAAACCTTAACATTGGATGCGGGCCGCAGCATTTTATTGAATGCAGATATCGCTACAAATAATGGTGTGATTACATTGCTAGCAAACGATTCAGTTGGCGTTAATGCTGCGGGACAATCTGCTAATCGTTCTCAAACAAGCACTGGAAACCCAGCGGGTGATACTGAAACAGTAAATGGTAATATTACACAAGCATCCAGTACGACCATCAATTCAGGTACAGCGGCAACAACGATAACGATTGGTTCATCCGCTACTTCGCCATTTAATCCGGGCAGTATTTCATTATATGGTTTAACAGCAAAAAATATTTCTATCACTACACCCAATGCAGCGACACTCAATGGTGCATTGTCTTCGACGGGAACGGTGGCAATTAATGCCAATACTTCAGGTGGATCAAGTGGATTCACCTTAGCATCAGGCAGCTCCATTACCACTACTAACGCAACGGCTGCCGCGATTGCCATTGTTGTGAATTCAACAATAGCAGGTACAGGAAGCGTCGCTTTAAATGGCGGAAATATAACGGATGCTAATAATGGCACCATCACACTTTCAACCACAGGTGTGAGCACAGCGTCTGGTGGAAATTCAACAGGGGGCTCCATTACACAAACGGCAGGCACATTAAACAGTACAACGGGTAAAACAAACATAAATTTATTTGTGCCAATCGGCAACAGCAGCGGCATCTCAGGTGTCAGCGGGCCTGATAGCAATGCATTATCAGCCACACCTAACGCTGGCACGTTGACATTAACAGCAGGCACGGGCGGCGCATTTGTTAGCAACACAGGTAGTGTGACACTTGCCATTTCCGCATTAGCAACGAACAGCCCATTGTCTGCGTTTTCATCTGGTGTATTAACCTTACCTTCCACCAACATTTCAACGGGAACGGGTAATATAAAGTTAGAAAGTTTAGGCGGTGCATTAACAACAGCGAGCAATTTGTCTACCACCAGCGGCAATATTTTATTATCTGCCACTACGGTGTTAACGATTGATACAAATTTTTCAGTGAGTTCAACCTTGGGTGGAACAATTAGCCTCTTAGCAAATCAAGGTGGGGCAGGTGCGAGTAAATTTGTGATGAATGCGGGAAGTTTGGTTTCCACAACAAACACAGGTAGTAATGCAGTGCTCATTAATGTGAATACAGCAAGTGGTGGGACAGGTGGTGCCACCTTAAATAATATTACAGCAGGAAGTGGCGGCACAGTCACCGTTGCCACCAATACGGGCAACAATACAACGGGTGGATCCATTACAGAAACGGCGAGTACGGCATTGAATGTAGGAACAGCCGGCACCATTAACCTTGCTGTGCCGACAGCGAGTGCAAGTGCGATTGGTACCAGTGTTGCAAATATTCTAACAACCTCAGCGGGCGGCACCTTAAATTTAACTATGGGATCAGGCGGCGCGTTTGTAACAAACACAGGCAATCTCACATTGAGTACACCGACTGTGACTGCTGCCAATTATCAATTAAGTATCTTTTCATCCGGTGCATTAACTTTGCCTGTCTCAAGCATTTCTACAGGAAGCAAAGCATTAACATTGCAAAGTAATGGCGGCACATTGAGTACAAATGGGAATTTATCCACGACCTCAGGCGTGATGACATTGGTTGGTTCAACGGGATTAACCATTGCAAACACGCTCACCACTACAACGGGTGCGATGAATCTTAGCACCTCCACATCTGGTGATCTCACTATTAGCTCAGCAGGCAGTATTGTGATGACGAGTGGCGGATTGACTGCTTCCGCGATGAATAATGTGGCTGTGAATGGCAGTATCAATGCAGGTTCCGGTATCATTGCCATCAATGCAAATCAAGGTAGCGGCTCAGGTAATTTTCTATTGAATTCAGGCGGCAGCCTTACTACCACTAATGCTGGCACATCAGCGATTATCATTAATGTGAATACTAGTAGTGGTGGCACGGGTGGCGCTCTGTTCGGTGGTGGGAATATTACTGCTGGCAGCGCTGGCGATATTACGATTGCCACAAACAATGGAGGGAACACAACGGGTGGTTCCATCACACAAAGTGGATCAGGACTCGTTGGATTTGGCGCAAACAGTGGAACCATTATTCTTTCTGTGCCATTAGCATCACTTACTAGTGGCATCGGAACAAATAGCAATCCTGTTTTAGTGCAAACAGCAGCAGGCAAGATAACCACGCTGCAACTGATAACAGGTGGTGGTGGCGCTTATATTAGTTCAAGTGGTACAGGCACATTAACGCTTTCAACTTTAAGCTTGGCTGCTAATGCACCTTTAAGTTTGTTATCTGCAGGCACGTTAACGACGACACCGTCTATATCAACGGGTACCAGTGATTTGACCTTAGAAGGAAACAGCGGCGCGTTAACCATCAACGGCAGTTTAACAACGACCAGTGGCAATGTCGTGTTACAAAGCAATGGCGGAGCATTAACAATTGCTAATAACATCACGACAGGCAGCGGCAATTTGAATGTTTCAGATTTAACATCTGGAATATTAACCATCAATCCAGCTATCAGCATTCACTCCACCAGCGGTTCGTTGACGATGAGTAGCGCACAAGGGATCACGCTAAATGCAACAGCAGGTGGAGCAGCTAGCATCAATACAGGTTCTGGTGCCGTTACGATCAATACCAATACGAGTGGTGGAGCGGGTGTAAATGATTTTGTTATGAAGACAAGTGGCAGCAATATTAGTTCTATTACAACAACAAACACGAGCGCAAATGCAGTTAAAATTAATGTTAATGCAAGCGGTGGCGGCACGCGTGCTGCGACACTCACCAATATCACCACAGGAAGCGGCGGCACGTTGACAGTGGCAACTAATACGGGTGGCAATACAACGGGTGGTGTTATTACAGAAGTAGCGGGTACCACATTAAATGTAGGAACAGGCGGTACTATTAATTTACTAGTGCCAACGGCTGGCAGTGCTGCTATCGGCACGAGTGTAACAAATATTTCAATCACCTCAGCGGATGGCATATTAAATCTAACAATGGGATCAGGCGGCGCGTTTGTGACAAACACGGGCAATCTCACATTAAACACACCGACTGTGACCTCTGCTAATTATCCATTAAGTGTTATTTCATCTGGAACATTAACTTTGCCTGCTTCTAATTTGTCAGCAGGTACAGGTGCATTAACATTTGAAAGTAACGGCGGTGCGCTTAGCACTAACGGTAATGTGACAACGACATCAGGTGCGATAACACTCGTTGGTGCTACAGGCTTAACTATTGCCAATGCGCTGACCACAGGTAATGGCGCAATCAATCTCAGTACGACTTCATCGGGCGATTTTACTTTGTCTTCAGCAGGGAGTATTGCTTCTACCAGCGGTGCATTGATTGCATCAGCAATGGGTAATGTGACATTGAATAGCAGTATCAATGAAGGTTCCGGCACGATTGCCATCAACGCAAACCAAGGCAGTGGTTCTGGCAACTTTGTGATGAATACAGGTAGCAGCATCGCAACCACTAATGCTAGTGCGACAGCCATCGCCATTAATGTGAATACCAGTAGTGGCGGTACAGGGGGTGCTGTGATGGGAGGGGGTAACATCACAGCAGGCAATGCCGGCAAAATTACGATTGCAACCAATAATGGCGGGAATACAACGGGTGGTGCCATCACACAAAATGGATCAGGAACCATTGGATTTGGCGCAAGTAGTGGAACCATTATTCTTTCTGTACCTGCTATCAGTGGAAATAAAATTGGTACAAGCAGTCTGCCTATACTCATACAAGCAGCTGCTACCAAAACCGCTACCTTGCAACTGGTGACAGGCACGCTTGGGGCTTTTATCAGTTCAAGTGGTACAGGAACCGTGGCGCTTTCTTCATTCACTTCAGCAAGTAACAGCCCTTTAAGCATTTTATCAGCGGGTTCATTAACCAGTGCGCCGGTTATCTCAACCGGTACGAGTGATTTGATATTAAAAGGCAATGGCGGCTTGTTAACGATCAATGGCAGCTTAACAACTACAAGTGGAAACATAACGTTACTGAGCAATGGCGGTGCGTTGACTATTTCAAATAATATGACAACTGGCAGTGGCAATATTTCTATTTCAGATTTAACGTCTGGAACGTTGACAATCGACCCTAATATCAGCGTGCAATCAACCAGTGGTTCGCTCACGATGAATGGCGCGCAAGCAATTACCCTGTCTGCCTCCGCTGCAGGTGGAGCAAGCATTAATACAGGTACGGGTACGATTACTATCAATGCGAACACAAATGGTGCTGGTGTTGGAAATTTTACAATGAGTAAAAGTGGTACGCATTTCAGTTCACTCGCAACAACCAATACCGGTTCTAATGCAATCAATATTAATGTGAATACCAGTGGTGGCGGCGCAGGTACAGCAACGCTTGGAAACATCACAACAGGAAGTGGTGGAACATTAGCGGTGAATGTTTATGCTGGCAGTATCGCGGAAACCTCAGGTGCATCTACTAATGTGGGAACAGGTACAGTTAATTTAACAACCAATCAAGATGCGGCTGAGAAAATTGGAACAACTGCTTTACCCATGGTGATGACACAAGCGGGCATTGTGAGTGCAGTAAGTGGTTCGGGTGGAATTTTCTTAGGTAATAGTTTGAATAGTAACGGCATGGTGTTAGGAAATATTAATACCACTGGATTATTAAGTGTCATCACGACGGGTCCACTTTCTCAAGTGACGCCTTATACGAATTTAAATGCAATTACTATTAGCGGAATAAGTACATCAATTTTTACTGCAGGTGCTAACGCCATCACATTGGCAAATCCAAATAATCAATTGAATGCAAATGTAAATGCAAATGGAAATCCATTTCCAACGAATGTGTTTACGCATGATAATGGGTTTGCGATTAATAATGAAATTTCAGTTAGCAATAGCGGCTCTAATAACGTGACTGTTGTTTCAAAAGGCATATTGGTGATGGCGAACTCCACAGTAGGTGCTGGTGTGTTATCACTCAGTGGTACAAATGGCGTAGAAGAAATTTATGGTAAAGGTCAACTAATTACAACCGCATCAGGCGCGACAGGTACTATCTTGAACGGCGGTACGGGTCCTGTGATGTTTGAAAATGATATAGGAAATAATTTCAATGGCCCTGTCGCGATTGCAACGACGAATACAACAACCGGAACAAGCGGAGCTAACCCCGGCGCAACCATAAACATTATCAATAACTTAGTGCCTATCGTGCTAGGCACAGTGAATGGCACAGCAACAAATACGGGTAATAGTTTGTTGGTGACTGCGCAAGGTTCTATTACACAAAATGCTGCGCTAACAGTGGGTGGGTCGATGACAGTGAATGCAACGGCAGCAAATACAAATGTTTATCTCAATTCATTTACAAACAATTTTTCAAATCCAGTTGCATTTGGTCCGTTTAGTTCTACAAATGGTGTTAATAGCGCATTTCTTCAAGATGTCATGATCAAAGCAACTGATACGGTAGCATCACCCACTAGTTTCAGCGGACTGACAAACCTACGTGATGTGTTGCTCAGTTTTACGGGTGGCTCAACACTGTCACTGCCAACTATTTCTTTAACAGGAATATTATCGTTGAGTTCACCAGCAGGCATCACACAAACAGGCACTATCACCGCACCTAACTTAGTGATACGCGGTGCAGGTAATGATGTGTTAACAGGGAATAATAGTTTAACGAATATTGCCGCCAACTTAAGCAGTGGTTCGCTGTCAATGATGAGTGCATCAACCAATCCACTTACTATTGCCAGCATTACAGATGAACTGGGTACGGTGACAGGTATTGTGGCGACAACCAGTGTTAGCTTGCAAGCGACTAACGCCAACAGTGATATTTTAATTAATGCAGGCTCTGCCATTACTGCTTATAACTCTGGTTATTCCATTGTGTTAGCAGGACCGAAATTTACAAATAATGAAGGTGCGGATGCACTGAATCCCGTGAATGGTTTCTTTCAAGTGTGGTCAGGCAATCCCGCGAACGATACGGTAGGTGGATTGTCTTATAATTATATTCAATATGGCGCAACTTATGGTGTGACCACACCCGTTCAAAGTACGGGTAATGGATTGTTATATTCTTATTCACCACCTACACCGCCAGTGCCACCGGTACCTACACCGCCTTCACTGAATCCAATCATCGTGCCTTATCAAGCTGTAGTGCCGATTCAAAATAATTATATTGGGAATACTTATAATTTCGTCGTTGATAATGGCGGGTCGGAGCTACCCGTGCAAAATACAGCGGGTTGTACAGTTTGGTCTCCCTACATTACTATTTGCATGGGAGATGCTTAAGAATAACAAGCATATTTACCTTTCAAATTCCTCTAAATAGTCAAAAAATACACACCATTTAGGTTGATATATACAAAATATGAACTATATTTCATATATAGTATAAAAAAATTACAGATATATGGTGTAAGAATGGCAGAAAATTGAACAAAGCGTAACTATTTAATAAATTAACACTTTTAAGGGGAACTAGGTAGTAGTGTCGTTACTAAAACGGCAGGACAGAGGAAAGAATTGCACTGATAACAAAAATAAACGCATTATCTTCCAATTAATCAATGGATTGCTAGTAGGGGTGACCCTAACCCTGTTCCTCGTGCCAAATTTTGCACAAGCTAATCCCCAAGGTGGTCAAGTAGCGGCAGGCGATGTTTCCATCTCCTCTGATGGCAATGCCATGCATATCAACCAAGGCTCGGATAAAGGCATCATTAACTGGCAGTCGTATAACGTCGGATCGCATGAAAGTGTTAATTATCATCAACCTAACTCAAGCTCCATCACCTTAAACCGCGTTGACCCCACTGCGGGCGCCTCCAAAATCTTCGGCAGCATTACCGCAAACGGCAAAGTATGGCTAATCAACCCCGCCGGCATCTGGTTTGCGCCTGGTTCCTTTGTATCCGTTGGTGGTTTATTGGCCACCACAGCCAATATCCATGATCAAGACTTTATGTCAGGAAATTATCATTTTATTCAACCAGATGGGTGGAATGGTGCGATTGTGAACGAAGGCAAAATTATTATTAATAACGCGGGCTTAGGTGCGTTTATTGGGGTGGGTGTCTCTAACAAGGGCACTATTAAAGCAGAAATGGGTACGGTGGTGTTAGGCGCATCTAAGGAATATACCGTTGATTTTAATGGTGATCATTTAGTGAATTTTGCTGTAGGCAGTGCAGTCAGCCAGCATGCGGTGGATGCACAAGGTCATACACTTCCAAATGCCGTGAGCAATAGCGGTGCCATCTATGCAAACGGCGGTCGCGTAGAAATGACAGCCAAAGCAGCAGGGCAAGTGCTTGATAATACAATTAATATGAGTGGCGTGGCGGAAGCAAAGTCCGTTGGCATGGTCAATGGTGAAGTGGTGCTGAATGGGAATGCAGGCTCAGTGACGGTGACTGGCAAATTAATTGCCTCTGGTAAGAAAGCAGGTGAAACCGGTGGCACCGTCACCATTGAGGGTAACGCTATTGCATTGAATGATAATGCAAAAATTGATGTGAGCGGCGCAAACGGTGGCGGTGATGTTTTCATTGGCGGTAGTGCACATGGTGCTGGGCTCTTACAAAATGCCTCACAGACCTTTATCGGTAGCAATGTTTCCATCAAAGCGGACGCGCTACATAGCGGCAACGGCGGTACCGTGGTTGCCTGGTCTAACGTAGGTACTGAATTTTATGGAAATATTTCTGCAAAAGGCGGTCAGACGAACGGTAATGGCGGTTGGATTGAAGTATCCAGTTTGAATGGATTGAATTTTAATGGAAAAGTAGATACGAGCGCACCTAAGGGCGTGCTAGGTTCTTTATTGATAGATCCTATGTTTTTGATTGTTCAAACATTAGGTGGTTCAGCTTACAGTGCGGGCACAAACAATTTGTTTGCTAACAATGCTGCTGGAACCAACACCATCACACCTGCCAGTATTGTGGCAGCAGCGGCAAGTATCACCTTACAGGCAAATTCAGATGTTATTTTTAATAATGCGCTTGCAATGACAAGCTCTGGGAGCTCTTTAACGGTGGCAGCGGGCCGTAGTATTTTAATTAATGCAAATGTTTCAACAACTAATGGCGCGATTTCGATGACAGCGAATAATAACGCCGCCACATCCGCTGACCGATCAACGACTTCCACCGGTAATCCAGCTGGGGATAGTGAAACAACCTTAGGAAACATCACATTAGCATCAGGTGTCACCATAAATTCTGGCACAACGGCAACGAGTTTAATTATAGGACCAACCACTTCTGCACCTTATAGCCCAGGCAGTATTACCATGGGTGCAACAGGTGGAATTACCGCTAGTGGTGTAACTCTGACAGTGCCCACAGCCAGTGCTGGTAGTATTGGGTCTAGTGGAACGCCAATATTAACAACAACAACTGGAACCTTAACCTTAACATCAGGGTCTGGCGGTGCTTTCATTTCTAATACGGGTAACTTCACGTTAGCGACGCCTACACTAGCAACAAATAATCCGTTAACTATCAAATCATCAGGTGTTTTAACGTTACCGGCTGCGGCTCTCTCAACGGGTACGGGCAGCATTGATTTTGAAAGTAATGGTGGTGCGCTGACCACAGCGGGAACCTTAACAACAACCAGCGGTGATATTAAATTAATTTCTTCTGGATTATTAACCATTTCCAATAACTTAACGACGGGCACGGGCACAGTGAATGGTATTACATTGACTGGCAGCGCCGGCGTCAGCATAGGAAATGGTATTACAATCAATGCGGGTTATGGTACAGCCGCACCAGGAAATATTGCGGTGACCACCGGTGCAAATCAAACCTTCACTGTAACGAAAAACGATTTGCTTGCAGTTGGAAATGCAGCGGGCACAGCAGGCAAGATTACCATTACTTCTGATTTATTAGCATTTAGCGGGTCAGGGCCCAATGTCCCCCAAGTGGGCGGCACAACAGGTGGCGCTGGATTTGCTAACTCTATAATCGTTCAACCATTTTCCGCAGCGCAAACGATAGGCGTTGGTACCGGCGCTGGCACATTAGCATTATCAACCACCATCTTAGGTCAACTCCGAGCAACGAATTTACGTATTGGAAGTAACACTGGCACGGGCGCAATGGTCGTCACTGGTTGGACACCAGGTGCAACGTACAATGGGGGTGTGTTGACACTGGACACAGGCGGTAGCATTACGCAAGGTGGGGCACTTAATCTTTCTAGTGGCGGCACGAGGTTTTCTGGTCTATTACTCCGTAGTGGCGCGGGCACTGGTACCGTTACGTTAACTCAAGCAAATATTTTAAGTAATATTGCTGCTTCTATGGCTTCAGGTTCTGGTTTGGTATCAATCACTAATGCGGTGAATACGGCTCTTACGGTTGCAAGCTTGACGGATGATCTTGGTACAGTAGCAGGCATCACGGCACCAGGTGGTGTCAGTCTGACTACGTCGGGGACTGGCGCGTTGTCAATTAATCAAGGCATTAACACGAGTGGAAGCAATGGCAACATTAGCTTGACGAGCGCAACAAACGGTATCAATCAGGCAGCTAGCACTACCGTCAATGCTGGTACAGGAACAATTTCTTATCTTGATACGACCGCGAATGCAACGATTACGCTGGGTGCGAGCGCCTTGGTATTAAGCGGCAATGCCACCGGTACGGCTGGTGATATCATATTTGGCGCAGACCATATGGCTATTAATTCCACTGCACAAATAGGCGGGACAGGAGCAGGCGTTGGACTCGCAAATACCGTGATTTTAACCGCCGGATCAGGAACACTTGGCAGTACGAATGTTTACACCATTAGTCTGGGCAGTGATACAACGGGTGAATTACAACTTACGCAAGCTGCACTTAATACAGTCTTTTCCAAGAACGTAAGAATTGGCGGAGGCGCCGCGTTGAATTCGGCTGTTACCCCAGGAACCTTGCCTGAAATGGTGATTGGTACCTTAAATAGCTTCAGTTCAACGTTTGCGGATGGCGGTGCACTCACCCTGGATCCTTATGGCGATATCCTGCAAACCGGGCCTATGACTTCGCCGCCTAACAGCACTGGGTTATTAGTTATTTATTTTAATGAGGTTTTATTAAATAACGCATCCAATAACATTCCTGCTATTTCTGCCAATGCTAACGGTTTTGGCAATCTGGAATTAGTCAATGGTCCCAATAACCCGATTAGCTTGGTCTCCCTTGCATCGGATGTCACCACAAGTGGTAGCGCAAACGGTATCATCATTGTATCGGGTGATTATCTTACTTCTAATTCACCCGCTTCTTATCCTAACCCGCCAGGCCCATCCTATCTGACGCAATCGCCCTATAACATGCCTCCTGGTGTGACATTGATTACGTCGGGAACAGGAACAGTCGCATTAAATCAACCTATTACTCAAACAGGTGGTACTTTGACGATTAGCATCACCAGTGGTAGTGGTGGTATTACTCAGGCAAATGGAATCACTACTTCTCCAGGTGGAAATACCATTACCCTTAATGGCGGCGGCGGACCGATTAACTTAGGGACGAGTACTATCAGTTCTACGAATGCAACAGCTAGTGCCATTTCAATTACGAATGCATCAACGGTAACACTCGGTAATATTTCAGATACAGCGATAGGCGCTACCTTAACATTAGGTTCAGCAAGCAATATTACAGGCGCTATCACGCAAAATGCTGGAACAACCATTGCAACCAATATCTTAACGGGAAGCACAAACAATAGTGTTGCATTAACAAACTCAGGAAATACGATTGCTAATCTGGGCGCTTTCACTTCGAATGGCACCTTAAGCGTGACGGATAGTGCAAGTTTGCTTACCGTTTCTGGCAATGTTTCAAGTGGTAACAACACGATTAATTTAACCGGTGTGGGTTATCTACAAAACGCAAGTACGTCAGTTAACTCGGGCACGGCGGCACTGAATGTTAATTCTGGGACCGGCACGCTGACACTGGGTTCTGCTTCATTATTATTATCAACCGGCACGATTACCTTAACCGATGATTTAGCTGCTTGGAATGCGGCTTCACAAATTGGTGGTACGGGAGCAGGTGCAGGGTCTGCGAATACGGTGATTGTACAACCGAGCACCGCCGCTAGAACAATTGGTGTTGCAGGTGGTGCCGGCAACTTACAATTAACAGCCGCGACATTAAATGTGATTCGTGGGGCGAATGTGCAAATTGGTAATAGTACTTCTGGTTTAATGACAGTGGGCAGTGGTTCTAGTTGGACACCGCCGGCTGCGTTTGCAACGACATTATTAACACTAGATAGCGTGGGTGTGACCCAAGCAGCATCCAGCCCGATTAATTTACAAACGGATGCTGCAAACTTAACAATTGATTCATTCACCGGCGCGCTTACCTTAAATTCACAATTGCTAGTTGGTAATACCGCTGGCACCGTCGGCACCATTAATTTAATCGGCGATAGCATGACCTTTAATGCGGGTACACAAATTGGTGGCACCGGAACGGGTGCTGGTTTTGCTAAAAATACCATTGTGCAACCATCCAGTGCGGGTGTTGCGATTAATGTGGCAGGCGGTGCAAGTGGCTTACAATTAACAACCACCATGTTAAGTGATATTCGTTCAACCAATCTGCGTATTGGCAGTATTAGTAATACCGCTGGTTTGACATTAGCGGGTGCCTGGACACCAGGTGCTAATTTCAATGGTGGTGTGTTGACGCTTGATTCCTCAGGCGCTATTTCTGAATCTGCCGCATTAACGTTAAATGCTAGTTTGCCGGGTTTGTTATTCCGTGATTCAAGCAATATTAATTTCTCAACGTCTACTAATGTGATCACCAATGTTGCTGCAGCGACTGCAGCAGGCGGTGCACTCTCTGCGCCAATCCAAATTAAATCTAGCGGTAATATTGTGGTTGCAAGCTTAGCTGATGATTTAGGAACGGCTAATGGCTTGAATACGTCTGCTAATGCGACATTAACCTCTACTGCTGGCACGGTTTCTCAATCTGCACCAATTAAGGCGGCCACTTTAACGGTTAGCGCTGTGGGCGGTGTGACATTAGCTAACGCAAGTAATGCTGTTACAGGTTTTAATGCAACGAATACAACGAGTGGAAATATTAGCTTAACGAATACAGTTGCAACATTATCCATTGCAGGCATCAGTGAGTCGGGTGCCGGCAGTGTGACAGTTAACAATACAGGTAATGTAACCACAACCGGTACGACAACAACAGCAGGGGGTGCTGTGAACTTCACGGCTGGTGGCGCAAATAATATGTTAACAATTGGTAGTTCAGCTGGTGTTAGCACAAGCGGCGGCGCAATGAATTACACGGCTGATAATATGACGCTAACGGGTGCAACTAATTCAGGCGCAGGCTTGGTTACACTCACACCCAATTCAGTAGCAACGGCTATTCAATTGGGTGTAGGTGCTGCGAATAGCGCAGGCGTGTTAGGCATTAACAATACTCAATTAGCAACCATTACCTCAACCGGTGGATTAACGATTGGATCAAGTGCGATTACAGGCGGTATCACCGTTGTGGGTACGGCAGCACCTACTGGCGTGACAGGTGGAACATTAACCTTAAGTGACAGCGGAGCAATTGCAATTAATGCGGGATTAACATCAACCGTAAATGTAAATGCAACGACAACAAATAATAATATTTCATTTGGTTCAAGTGGATCCATTATTGCAACGGGGAAGACAGTTACGTTGTCAGCAGCGGCGGGTTCAATTAGTGGTAATAGCGCAGCAACAACCAATGTGACAGCTGGCACGTTAAGTTTAACAGCAAAAACAGGTATTGGTTTAGTCAGTGGCAGCAATGCGCTGACTGCAGCAGTCAGCAATTTATCAGCTTCAAACACGACATCCGGTGATGTGGATGTCAGTAACACGGGTGCGTTAGCGATTACGGGGATCACGGAAGCTGGAAGCGGTAACATTCAAGTGGTGAATAGTTCCAGTATCACCACAAGCGGTGCTGTATCAACAACGGGCGCTGGCAATATCACATTGACAGCAACAGGTGCAGAAACAATAGGCGCAAGCGGTGTCACCGCAACTGGTGGTGCGGTGAATTTTGCAGCGAATGGATTGAATAATTTACTGACCATCACTGGCAATGTTGCAAGCGGTGGCGGCGCTATCAACTACACAGCAGACAATATGACATTGACTGGGACGACGACTTCTGGCGCTGGGTTAGTGACACTGGTTCCTTACACAGCGGCAACTGCTATTCAATTGGGTGTAGGTGCAGCGAATAGTGCTGGCGTGTTAGGCATTAATAACACGCAATTGGCAACGATTAGTTCAACCGGCGGCTTAACGATTGGCTCAAGTGCGATTACAGGGGGTATTACTGTTGTGGGTACGGCAACACCTACCGGCGTGACAGGCGGAACATTAACATTAAGTGACAGTGGTGTCATTGCAGTTAATGGTGCATTAACATCTACTGTTAATATGAATGCAACGACAACAAATAATAATATTTCATTTGGTTCAAGTGGTTCTATCACAGCAACGGGTAAGATTGTCACTTTATCAGCAGCGGCGGGTTCAATTAGTGGTAATAGTGCAGCAACAACCAATGTAACAGCTGGCACGTTAAGTTTAACAGCAAAAACAGGTATTGGTTCAGTCAGTGGCAGCAATGCGCTGACTGCAGCAGTCAGCAATTTATCAGCTTCAAACACGACATCCGGTGATGTGGATGTCAGTAACACGGGTGCGTTAGCGATTACGGGGATCACGGAAGCTGGAAGCGGTAACATTCAAGTGGTGAATAGTTCCAGTATCACCACAAGCGGTGCTGTATCAACAACGGGCGCTGGCAATATCACATTGACAGCAACAGGTGCAGAAACAATAGGCGCAAGCGGTGTCACCGCAACTGG
>Ga0206988_1143_pt1 | contig 16096 bp, 10 predicted proteins | sample Alteio_BWMinCont_12_FD_153263 | JGI IMG/M metagenome (GOLD analysis project Ga0206988, IMG submission 153263) | Enriched cells from forest soil in Barre Woods Harvard Forest LTER site, Petersham, Massachusetts, United States -... | ecosystem: Environmental > Terrestrial > Soil > Temperate forest >... | reverse complement strand
GGTAGCCTTTCATGAATGGCAAGAGGGAAAACTTGAGCATACTGCCAAGTTTCTCAATCAAAAATTAGAGCAACGAAAGATAAGAAATGACCATTCCTTTGACGCAGAGGCTTTTTTGAACGAGGTAGGGGCAGATCTGGACCAACGGATAGAGGAATTTAAACTCTGTTAGTGGTTTACACCGGTTCTTTGCCGCAGGCAAAGTTCTTTTTCAGCTGGGTGATGACGTGGACTTCTAGCTCTTTCGGGTTCTGCATTTTTTTCGGGAGCAGTATGTTTTTCTTCTCAAGTTCTTTCCCTTTTTGCTGTTCGGCGAGGAGGGAGAGGTTTCCGAATTTAAGGAGCGAGAAGTGGTTGACTGAGGCAAAGGCGCGCACCCGCGTGAGGTGATAGAGCCAGAGGACCTCGGCCGGCGGCGCTCCAAACCGGTCTTCCATTTCCTTGAGCAGATCGTCGGCTTCCGCGTAGGTGGAGGCTTCCCCGAGTCGGTAGTAGAGCTCCATCCGGAGGGAGACTTCGTTGATGTAACTCTCAGGCAGCCTCGCGTCGTAGGAAAATTCCATTTTCGTCTCTTCGAAGGAGATGACCTTTTTCTTTTTGAGGGCGTCGATGGCCCGTTTTAAGAGTTTGCAATAGAGGTGGAAGCCGATGGAGGAGACTTGGCCCGATTGCTGGACGCCGAGGATGTCGCCGGCGCCGCGAATTTCGAGGTCGCGCATGGCGATTTTCATGCCGCCGCCGTAGCCGCCGGCTTCGACGAGTGCATTGAGTCGTTTGCGGGTGATTTCGGGGAGTTTTGCGTTTTTGGGAATGAGGAAATAGGCGTAGGCAGCTCGGTTCCAGCGGCCGACGCGCCCACGGAGTTGGTAGAGATCGGCAAGGCCATAGGTGTCGGCACGGTCGATGAGGATCGTGTTGGCGTTCGGGATGTCGATGCCGTTTTCGACGATTGTAGTGGCAAAAAGTAGGTCGATTTCCCCTACTTTAAACCGGTGGAAGATCGAATCGATGTCGTCGGGATCCATTTGGCCGTGGACAACGCCGATACGTGCAGAAGGGACGAGTTTGCCGATGGCATCTGCTTTGCCGTAGATTGTCTCGATGCGGTTGTGGATGAAAAAGGCTTGTCCCCCGCGGGAAAGCTCTCGGAGAAGAGCATTGGTAATGAGCTCATTGTCCATTTCGGCGATGATCGTCTTGACGGGGAGTCGGTCTTGCGGCGGGGTAGAGATGGTTGACATGTCGCGTGCGTTGACAAGGGACATGTAGAGTGTGCGGGGGATGGGCGTCGCGGACAGGGTGAGGCAGTCGACACCTACTTTCATTTTTTTGAGGTGTTCTTTTGCGCGTACGCCGAACCGTTGTTCTTCGTCGATGATGATGAGGCCGAGATTTTTGAACCGGACGTCTTCGGACAAGAGGCGATGGGTGCCGACGAGGATATCGACTTTTCCTTCTTCGACTTTCCGAAGCGTCTCTTTGGCTTGTTTCGCGGTGCGGAATCGGGAAACGACATCGACGTTGATGGGAAAGCCGCTCATGCGCGCCGAAAAGGTTTCGTAGTGTTGCATGGCGAGCACGGTCGTGGGGACGAGGACAGCAACTTGCTTTTGTCCGTCGACGACCGCTTTGAAGGCGGCGCGCATGGAGACTTCGGTCTTGCCGTAGCCGACGTCTCCGCAAATGACCCTATCCATCGCTTTTTCTGAAGTCATGTCTAGCTTGATCGCGGCAATTGCCGAGAGTTGGTCGGGGGTTTCTTCGTAAGGGAAATCGCGCTCGAATTGTTTCATCGTTTCAGAATCGGGGCTATAGGCAAATCCGCCGTGGGCGACCCTTTCTGCATACATTTGCAAAAGGTCATTTGCGTAGCCGACGATTTGCGCTTGCGCTTGTGCGCGCACTTGCGTCCACCGTTTTCCGCCGAGTTGACTGAGAGCGGGAGGTTCGTCTCTCGATCCGATGTAGCGGGAGACGAGATAGGCCTGCGAAAGGGGAACGAAGAGCTTGCTCTTGTCAGAGTATTCGACGCTTAGAAACTCGGTTTCGACGCCGAGGTGGTTGACGTGTTTTTCCATGCCGAGGTAACGCCCGATTCCGCTGTGGAAGTGGACGACGAGATCGCCGGGGGTGAGTTCATGGAATTCAGCGACGGGAGCGTGGTGCGAGCTTCTCCACTTTTGTCTACGGATGCGGGTGCGGTGGGAAATTTCCGGATTTGGAATGACGGCAAGGGGAATGTCCGTGGCTGCAAAGCCGTTTGTGAGATACCCTTTCTCAAAAACTGTTTCTTTGGGAAGCGCAGTGCTCAAAAGTTTTTGTTTGACCTCGTCTTCTTCTGTCTGATTGGCATTAACGAAGAAAAGGCGTAAATTTTTTTCAGGCTTGAAATGATCTAGGAGCAGACCGTCTTCTGGCAGTTCGAAATAATCGGCGATTTTCCGGAACGGATGAAAAAACCGGTTTGCTTCGAAGCGGTGGGAAAATGCTTCGAAAGAGACTTGCTGGAAGCTCTTGGTTCTCTCCCTGGTAACGACATCGGAGAGTTCTTCCACCGCTATCGCTGCGGCAAAAATATTCTGTGCATTCTCAGCTCTTTTCAGCGCTTCCTCGAACTTGAAGAAGAAGAGCGAATTGGCGCCAGGCATGTTTTTAAGAGCGACGAGCGTATCTTCGATGGCCAATAGATCGTCCCAAAAATAGAGGGGATCTTCTCCGGCGTAATCGGCGATTGAGACGAGGCGTTTCGCTTTTTGGAGAAGGTCGAGTTCACGGGCGGGCGAGAGGAAAAAAGAGTCTACTTTTTGGATCGATTTTTGGCCGATAGGGTCGAACGTGCGGATCTCGTCGATCTCATCGCCGAAAAAGTCTACGCGGAACGGATCACTTGACGCGACGGGGAAGAGGTCGACGATGCCGCCGCGGATGGCAAATTCCCCTTTGTCCGATACGACAGGGGCCCTTTTGTAACCCAAATCAGTCAAAAGCTCTGGGATTTGATCGAAAGAGATTTTGCTCCCTTTTTTCCAGCCGGTGAGGAGGCCTTTGAGTTGTTCTTTGGAGGGAATTTTCTGAAGAAAGGCGGCGATGGGGCAGAGGATGATCGAGGGGCTTTTTTTATGCAGCAGAGTGTGGAGCGCTTCCATCCGTTTGCCGATGATATCGGGGCTGGGCGGGATTTCTTCCCCGGGAAGCGTTTCCCAGGCGGGGAATTCGACGGGCAGGTCGGGTGCCATTTGGGTGATGTTGTCGAAGAGGGAGTCTTCGGTGCGGCCGCCGGTGAGGAGCAGCACCGACTTATTAGTCGCACGCGAAGCCAGAATAGCAAGAAGCGCTTTGGTCACATCCCACAGTTCTTCAACCAAAATAGAGTGGCCTTGTCTAAGGGCATCGCGCAGTATTTTAAGCGAAGGAGAATCGTGAAGCCGCTCAATCATGGTGTGGCCATAGGTTTGCGAAAGAAAGTCGGGTGAAGCCCCCGCTTCCCCCTACCTGGGGAAGCGGGGGCTTCGCCCGACTTCCTTCGCAAACTTGCATTCCTAATCACGCCCCTCTCCCTACCTCATCCCTCATCTTTTCAACAGCTGACGGATCTTGTCTAGCGCTTCGGGTAGGCCTGCGGGGTGCTTGCCGCCGGCTTGGGCTAGCGTTTGCTTGCCGCCGCCGCCGCCTTGGATCAGGGGGGCTGCTTCTTTGATGAGCGCCGAGGCTAGGATGTTCTTTTGCACTAGATCTTGGCTTACGCCGACAACCAGTTGGCACCGTTCGCCTGTTTTTACGCCTAGGGCGACGACGCCCGATTTCAGCTTGTGGAGAAGCTCATCGGCAAAGGCATTGAGGTCTTCCACGTCGACTTGCACTTCTTGCGCAATTAGATGGAACGGCCCGACTTTTTCTTGCTTGGTCATGCAATGGTCGGCAAGGCTTTTGAGCTTTTCTTTGCGGTGCGCTTTGAGTTCGGTTGTAAGCGCTTTATTCTCTTCTAAGAGCTGCGTGAGCCGTTCGCAGAGCGAGGGTGGGCTCGCCTTAAGGAGCGCGGCGACTTGGCTGAGGAGATCCTCTTCGTTTTGGACCCACTCTTCGGCGAACTTGCCAGAGATCGCTTCGATCCGGCGTACGCCTGCGGCAATGCTCGACTCCTTCCCGATTTTGAAGAGGCCGATCATGCCGGAACGAGAGGTGTGCGTTCCTCCGCAGAGCTCTTTGGAGATGTCGATGTCGACGACGCGCACTTTCTCGCCGTACTTTTCGCCGAAAAATTGCTTGATCTCAGGCTTTTTTTGCGCTTCGGTAAAGCTGATTTCGTAGGTTTGGATGGGAATGTCTTGGCGTATTCTGCCGTTGACAAGATTTTCGATCTCTCGCAGTTCTTCTTGAGAGAGGGGTTTGTGGTGGCTGAAGTCGAACCGGAGGCGCCGGTCATCGACGAGCGAACCCGCTTGTTTGATGTGGCTGCCCAATATTTTTTGCAGTGCCCAATGGAGAAGGTGCGTTGCGCTGTGGTTGTTCTGGATAGCGTGCCTGCGCTCTTCATCGATTTTGGCGTGCACTTTGTCGTTTTTCCGAAGCGTGCCGGGACCCATTTTCCCGAGGTGGGCGATGACGCCTGGGAATGGCGCTGTGGTGTCATAGACTTGGAATGCGTTTGTCCCTTTCGAGATCGTTCCAACGTCTCCCACTTGGCCTCCCATCTCCGCATAGAAAGGAGACTTGTCCAAAAGGAGGATAGCCTCTTGCCCTTCGTGCACCTCATCGACGAATTTGCCGTCGATGACAAGACCTAAGAGATGCGCGTCGCAATGGGAATGGTCGTAGCCGAGGAACTCGCAAGGCTTGTGCGTGCGGGTAAAATCGCTGAAGAAGTTTTGGTCGAACTGTTGTGCGGTCGTCTTGTGGGCTTTTCTCGATTTTTCTCTCGCTTCTTCTTCGAGCTTTTCAAAGTGGGCCACGTCGACTTCGAGCGCTTCGTCTTTGGCTAAGATCTGGATCTCTTCGAAAGGTAAACCATAGGTGTCTTTCAACTTGAAGGCATCCTCGCCGGAGATTTTTTTCACAGTGCGGGAGCGGTCGATCACTTGACCGAGGAGTTGGCCGCCGCGGGCGAGTGTGCGCAAAAAGGCCTCTTCTTCGAGGTGTAATATTTCGGCGATCCGGTGTTGGGCTATTTTAAGTTCGGGGAAATCGTCTCCCATGGTCGAAACGAGGCGGGGTAGAATATCGGAAAGGAACGGTTTTTGCAGTCCCAGCATTCGGCCATAGCGGACGGCTCTTCGCAAAATTTTGCGGAGTACGTAGCCTCGGTCGGTATTGCTCGGCTGCACGCCGTCGGCGATCGCAAAAGAGAGGGAGCGGATGTGGTCGGCAATCACGTGGAATGGAGGCGCAACAGAATCGTCATATTTTTTGCCGCTGATCTCTTCCACTTGCTCGATTAGACTTCGCAAAATGTCCGTTTTGAACACGTTGTCGACGCCCATTTTGAGCGACACGACCCGTTCGAGTCCAGCGCCCGTGTCGATCGATTGCTTGGGGAGGGGAGAAAGGGAGCCAGAAGCATCCCGCATAAACTGCATGAAGACGAGGTTCCAGAATTCTAAATATCTCTCGCCCGAGAGATCCTCTTTCGGGCTCTTCGCGGGGCCGTAGCTATCGCCGCGGTCGTAGAGCAGTTCCGAGCAGGGGCCGCAAGGACCTGTATCGCCCATCGCCCAGAAATTTTCCTTCTCGCCGAAGCGGACAATCCGTTCTTTCGGTAGGTGCTTTTCCCAGAGAGCAAACGCCTCATCGTCGTCTTTGTAGACCGACGCCCATACCTTGTCTGGATTGAAGTCGAAGACGTTCCGAGTCACGTCCCAAGCGAACCCGATTGCTTCTTTTTTGAAGTAGTCGCCGAAGGAGAAGTTGCCGAGCATCTCGAAGAAGGTTAAGTGACGGGAGGTGTGCCCCACATTTTCGAGGTCGTTGTGTTTGCCGCCCACGCGAACGCATTTTTGCGTGGTGGTTGCGCGTGTGTAGTCGCGCTTCGAGCTGCCCAAGAAGACATCTTTGAACTGATTCATCCCCGCGTTTGTGAACAAAATCGTCGGGTCATCATGGGGAAACACGGGGGAGGAGGGGACGATCGTATGGCCCTGGGCTTGGAAATATTTCAAAAAGGAGCGGCGGATATCTTGGGACGACATGGGATTCTCGGGTTGAAAATGGGTTCATTTTAGTCCAGAGACGGCTTGGCTGTCAAACCAGTTTTTTTGATTACCAACGCCGTTGCCAGGCAAACTTAAAGTAGAGCGTATAAAAGGAGGTGGATTGACCTGGGATGGATGATTGGGGTTTATCCGTGAGGGGAAATCCTGCGTCGAGGTTGCAGAAAAAGTCGTAGGGGCCGAATAGCCTGAGACCCGCTCCGACGCTTGTCAGTAAAAGGCCGTTTTGTTCGCCTGCTGCCGATCCGTTGAGAAATACGCCCCCATGATCGATAAAGACAATGCCTTGAATCATCTGCCGGACTGTTTTCTCTAGTTTCCAGACTTTCCAATCATACGGGGGAGAAACGCGTAGTTCTAGATTCGCGCAGTATCCGTAATCTCCGAGTCCTGAACCTGTTGGATATCCCCGCACCGTATCTATGCCGCCAAGGTAAATTTGTTCTGCGAGTGGGATTTTATTCGGCGTGAGTTGCCCAGAAACTTTGAGAAAAATAAAGCCGCTCCGAAAGAGTTGCTGAATCCTCTTATAAGTGAGATCGAAGAGGAAAAAACGGCCGCCAGATCCCTGCCGGCTGGCCAGCGGATCGACTGCTTTGGATCCTCCGAGAAAGTCGGGAATGCCGATGTAGATGGAAGGGTCAAAAAAGTTTCTTCCCCAGATAGAATCTGTCCAATCGATTGTGGATCCGAATCCTACAACTCGGAGCCGATCGTAGGAGCTAATGTCATTGTGAGTGAGGTTTTTGATCTGTTTATAGTCAAAACTTAAGAAAAGATCAGCATTGACTTTTTTTTTTCGCACGATTGGGTGTGTGATGGTTCCGGTCCCAATCGCAGATACGCCAGTGAGATCCAATGCCGTGAGCGTATTCACGCGAAATGCAGAATAGAGAAAAGCAATGTCGAATTTTGTGCCGCGATGGTTGATCGGAATCGAGTAAGAACTATTGGTGAAGTAAAGTCCGCTTGGCGGGAACCCGATGACTCCCGTAAGACTTAGGCAATCTCCGCTTGTGAGCGTATTTCCTGCATCGATCCGGATCCCGCTTCGATACAGAGTCGTGGGATCGGAGCCATAATTATTTATATCGATATAGGTATAAAGTGGCCGCTCGTCCTTGACTTGAATGATTAAATCGGCAGTATTCCATTTGTCCCCTTTTGTCAAAACCGCAGTAGCCACTAAATCTCGATTTTCATTTAAAAGCAATAGTGATGAAATCAGATTATTGTAATTCAGGGCCTGTCCTCGAAATCGAGAGAAATAACCGGCGATATATTTTTCACTGTAGTGCTCATTGCCCTGTACCTTTACACTTCCGAGAGTTCCCTCGACAATAGCAATTGTCAATTTCCCATCGTTGATCTCTTGCACAGGAGGGTAGGCCCTTGCCAAAAAATAGCCCCGTTCAACATATATTTCTTGAATGGTTTCACAAATATCGCAGATTCTTTTCAGAGGCACTGTGCAATGGGTATATTGCGTGAGAGCTTTTGTCAACTCTTCGCATGAAATGACAGTATTGCCTATAAAAGTGATTTCCTCGATCTCGAGCTCTTCGTCTCCAGAGATATCGAGCTGTTGATCGGGGATCTTTATCTGAGGCGGGTTATCGGGATCGATTTCCTTAGCGCTGTACTCCTCTTTGATCTCTCGTTCCACAACACCCGCAGAACTAGACGGGGGCCCGATGTAGGCAGCAAATAGAGCGAAAGGTAGAGATAGGGCCAAAATAAAGAGTAGCATAGTCTATAGCAATACTTTATCGTTTTTGATTCCTTTTTCGGAACCATTTTCTCTCTGTCTGGTTGGGTTTAGGCTGGGAAATTGCAAGAAAAATTTCTTGATCTCAATCTTGATCATGATCTTAATCTTTTTCGTCACACATTTCGCTGTGAATTGGCTCGTATCAATCCGATCAACATCGAAACGATTTGGCAGAGCTGATTTTTTCGTGATGAAATGAATGGATTCTTGATAGACGTTAACTCGGCTTTGCAATTTTTTAGGCCACCCTGCCTTGTCCATTTGTCCCCGGGCGTTCTCCCTACGGTCGAACTGGGAGATTATTTAAAGCGGGAAGGGGTTGTTAACCCACTTCCCGCTTTAAATAACTCCCCCGAGAACAAATGTCCCGAGGCCGGCTGGCCTAAAAAATTGCAAAGTCGAGGTTAAGCGTTTCGTGACCAAACTGGGACATAAGACCTCGATTTCAAAGAAGTGACGAAAAAGATTAAGATCATGATCAAGATTGAGATCAAGAAATTTTTCTTGCAATTTCCCTGTTAGCTTTAGGCTTGCAGGATTGGGAGGGAAAGTGGCATTCTGGTCTTTTAAAAAGGAATTTGTATGGAAGAAGATTTAAAAAAGACCCTGAGCAAGATCGCAATGACGATCCGAGGGCTCTCGATGGACGCAGTGCAAAAAGCCAATTCGGGCCACCCAGGTATGCCGATGGGTTGCGCGGAACTCGGGGCTTACATGTATGGGGTGCTCCTCCGTCATAATCCTAAGAATTCTAAGTGGGTAAATCGGGACCGGGTCGTTCTTTCTGCGGGGCACGGCTCAATGTGGCTCTATTCTTGCCTCCACCTTTCTGGCTTCAAGCTCTCGATGGATGAGATTAAGCGGTTCCGCCAGCTCCATTCGATTACCCCTGGTCACCCCGAATACGGTATGACCGATGGGGTCGAAGCGACGACAGGCCCCCTCGGACAGGGCGTCGGCAATGCCGTTGGTCTTGCCCTCGGTTACAAAATTTTGGCGACGAAATTCAATCGCGATGGTTTTCCCATTTTCAATAACAAAATTTACGCCATTGCTGGTGACGGTTGCATCATGGAGGGGGTCTCCTCCGAAGCGTCCTCCTTGGCTGGCCACCTTGGGTTGAATAACTTGGTGTTGATTTACGATTCGAACAAAATTTGCCTCGATGGAAACCTCGTCGAATGTTGCTCCGAGGACACTAAGGCTCGCTACAAAGCGTATGGGTGGGATGTCTTCGATGTCGATGGCTACGATTTCGACGCCATGGAAAAAGTCTTTGGGGATTTGTCCCGCAAGCAGGAAAGGCCTGCGTTTGTGATTCTCCATACTGTGATCGGAAAGGGCTCGCCTCATAAGGCGGGGACTTCCAAGGCACACGGTTCGCCGCTTGGGCCGGAGGAAGTAGCTCTTACCAAGGAAGCCCTTGGATTACCTAAGGAAGAATTCTACGTTCCCCAGGCCGTGCGTCAATATTTTGATCACCGCCTCGAGAAGGACGCGAAACTTGAAGCGGATTGGAATCAGCTTTACAAACAGTGGGCCGGCGCACACCCCGATTTGGCTGCGGAATTTGAGAAGATGCGGACCCAGTATCTTCCGCCCGATCTCGAAAAGACCTTAAATGCGCTCGAGATCAAGGTTCCGATTGCAGGAAGAGCTGCATCGTCTGCTGTGATTCAGGTGCTCGGGAAGATATTACCGCAAATTTACGGCGGTTCGGCTGACCTTTCTGTTTCCGATCTCACCATGATGAAGGATTTTCCGCTGATCTCTCCCGGCAATTTTGCCGGACGCAATATCAAGTTCGGCGTCCGCGAATTTGGCATGGGAACTGCTTCGAGCGGTCTCTTTCTCACAGGCATGATTACTCCGTTCTGCGGAACGTTTTTCACCTTTTCCGACTACATGCGCAATGCGATTCGTCTTGCGGCGCTTTCCCATTACCACGTGATTTATCAATTTACGCATGATTCGATTTTCCTCGGCGAAGATGGCCCTACGCACCAATCGATTGAGCACCTCGCTTCGCTGCGCGCCATGCCGAATCTCCATCTCATTCGCCCGGCTGACACGAACGAGGTCAAAATGGCCTGGATTGCGGCTCTTCGCTATCGAGGACCGACGGCGATCGTCCTCTCGCGCCAACACCTTCCCGATTTAGCGCATACGAAGATTCCTTACGACGAGGGGATGGCCCGCGGCGGATACATCATCTATGCCTCAAAAGGGAAACCCGATTTCACCATCTTTTCTACCGGCTCTGAGCTGCATCTCGCAACCGAGGCGGCGGAGCGGCTCGAAAAAATCGGCAAAAAAGTGCGTGTCGTTTCGATGCCCTGCTGGGAGCTTTTCGATAAACAGAGCGATGACTACAAAGATTCGGTTTGCGGCGGCGATATCGGCATCCGAGTGGCCATCGAGGCTGGCTCCGAACTCGGCTGGCATAAATACATTGGCATTGATGGCGTGGCTATCTGCATGGAATCGTTCGGCCATTCGGCGCCCGCCGAGGATCTTGCGATCGAATTCGGCTTTAATGTCGACGCTGTCGTCGAGCGACTCATTGCCTCGCAGCAATGAAATTCATTGATGCGTTGAATGGTTGCAATCGGGGAGCGCCCCCTGTTTGGCTCATGCGCCAGGCGGGGCGCTATTTGCCCGAATACCAGGCGCTTCGCGCACGCCATTCACTGCGAGAAATGTTCTTTACGCCGAAACTCGCTGCTGAGGCCACGCTTCAACCCATCCGCCGCTTTGGCTTTGACGCGGCGATTTTGTTCTCAGATATTACAGCGATCGCTCCGGCAATGGGTTTTGCTCTCGAATTTCGGGAGGGGCCTACTGTATTTCCCTTTGCGACGTCAGAAAATTGGAGATCTTTGAAACAAGATCTTGGCGCGCTTGACCCAATCGCGGAGGCCGTGCTTTTGACAAAGAAGCAGCTCGATATTCCGCTCATTGGATTTTGCGGGGGGCCCTTTACGATCGCGACCTATCTGGCGAAGAAAACGTGGGGGGGGCAGGATTTTTCTGCTTTCTTAGATCTCATTGCCGACGTATGCATCCTCTCTTTGCAGCGGCAAATTGCGGCGGGCGTCGATGCTGTCCAGATCTTCGATTCGTGGGCCAATTTGTTGAACGATGAGGAATTCGAGGAATATAGCCTGAAACCTTTGAAAAAGATTGCCGAAAGCGTCGATAAGCCGGTGATTTTGTTCATGCGCGGGTCGGCCAAACGAGCTGAGAAGCTCGCCGCCTTGAAGCCCGCCGCCATCAGCGTCGACTGGGAGCTTCCCATTTCCGAGATCCGGCGCAACGTCAAAATCCCCCTCCAGGGGAATATCAATCCCGACCTTCTTTTCTCGCCGGCTGATCAGGTGAGAAGAGAGGTGCGCACGCTTCTTGATGAGATGCAAGGAGATCCTGCTTTCATCGTCAACTTGGGGCACGGGGTGAAACCAGGGACGCCTCTTGAGGCGATTGAGGCATTGGTCGAGGAAGTGCGCAAGTTGAATTATTAACATGATATATGGAAAAGTATTCAGTTCTTTTGGGTTATTTTGATAAACAGATGCTTATTATAAACAGGCTTTATGACGAGATCGTCTCAGTTAATGTTGAGATATATGACAAGCGTTATTTGTTTGCATTAAAGACGCAGCAATTTTACACGGCCATTGAAGATTTATTTAAGCAAATTGCCAAAGCCTTTGAAAATCACATTGAGAATATGAGCAATTTTCATAAGGAAATTCTCATTCGAATGAACACTGAGGTTCCAAAAATTAGGCCGTTTGTGATTTCGAACTCAAGCTTGGTTTTCTTAGACAAGGTAAGGGCCTTTCGCCATTTCATTCAGCATGCATATGATTGCGAACTCGATGAAGACGAGATAGAACTTATTCAAGAGAAGTTGACGAAAGAATACTTTCACGTCGCAAAAGATTTGCAGAACTTCCGTTCTTACATCCAGAAATTAGCTGGGGACTGAGGTGGCTGATCTTACCCACAAATATTGAAAGCCCCGTGAACGTTTGCGCTTCCGTTTTCCGTATTTTTTTGATTTCTAAGCTTCTAATCGCTGTTTTTTCACAAACACTCTAGACAAAAATAATTCCTGTAATTTACAATCAGGTTATGTTAAGAGATTTCATAATTCAAGTCTTAAAGAATCATCTGAGAGAATTACAACATCGATTTCATGTCGCCTCTCTTTCGATTTTTGGTTCCATAGCCAGAGGCGATGAACGTCCGGAAAGTGATTTAGATGTTTTAGTAAGTTTTGAAGGTCCTAGTACATTTGATGGATATATGGATCTTAAATTCTTCTTAGAAGATTTGGTCAATCGTAAGGTAGATTTAGTCACAGAAAAAGCTGTCCCTCCTCGATTAAAGGCTGTTATTGAAAAGGATCTGATTCATGTCTCGTGACGTGACCTTCTTTTTGGAAGACATAGAAATTGCTTGCGAGAAAATTTTACGTTTTACCCAGCAAATGGATTTCAACGAATTTGTTAGAGATGAAAAGACCTACGATGCCGTGATTCGTAATTTGGAAATTATTGGCGAAGCTGCCAAACGTTTGCCAGATGAGACGAGCAAACAAATATCAGGCATCGAATGGAAGAAGATAAAAGGTTTGCGAGACGTAATAGCGCATGAATATTTTGGGATTGACACAGAGATCGTTTGGAGTGTGGTTCACAATAAAATCCCAGAGCTACATCAGGTAATTCAGAAATACAGACGAAGTTTACAGAAAGTCTGACAATTTTAGAGTAGGGTAGGGAAGGTAAGCGGCTGATCGTTACCCATACATTCCCTTTCGTGCTCGCGTCCCTGCCCGTATTCGTAGAATTTAGGCCAAACCCAGGCTTCCCCTTGAGCAGCTATATAACTCTTTGATATTCAGTCTGTTGCATTATCTTTCCCAATTTTTTCATCTCTATGCCCAAGAAAAGTGACTTTTCGTACTCGGAAAATTAGGCATACTTTAGTACGGTGACTTTTAGTAGGGAAAGATTGAATTAAGCCCTGATTTTATGTGGGTAAGTTGCATGGGATAATGTTGAAAGGCTTTGTAAGACAGTTGTTTAAGTGCTTTTTTCTTTTCCCCTCAGCTCTTTTGTGGGCCTTGCCACAAGAGCGGGAGGTGGTCGAGGGCTGTGCTGAGTTTATACAGCCCAACGATACCTCTTTGTCTATTGTCGTCTCTGACAAGGCTATTATTCACTACGATCATTTCAATATTGGAGCGGGCGAACGGGTGCAATTTGTGCAGCCTAATGAGTCTTCTTGTGTTTTGAACCGAGTGGTGGGCAGCGAGCCTTCCTCGATTTATGGGCGATTGGAGTCTAACGGAAGGGTTTTCTTAGTCAATCAAAATGGGGTCTATTTCTCAAAAACTGCATCGGTTGATGTGGGGGCATTGGTCGTATCGACTCTCGATATCGCGGATCGGGATTTCAGGGACGATCGGTATGAGTTCTTTGTGCACCCGAAGGGAGAACGGGCTGCGATTGTCAATGAGGGGCTCCTCGATGCCCATTCGGCAGTGGCGCTCTTGGCTCCAATCATCCGCAATGACGGAAGAGTTGCAGCGAAAACGGGCAAGGTCTATTTGCTCTCGGGAGAGAAAGTAACCCTCGACTTTACGGGAGAAGGATTGTTGTCGTTTGCGGTCGATGGAGCTTTGGAAAAAGCTTTGATCGAGCATCTGGGGACGATGGAAGCGGGCGAGATTGCGATTCAGACAAGGGTTGCCGAGCGGGTGATTCACGAGATTGTCAATACGGATGGATTGATCGTTGGCAATAAGATCGTGAAGGAGAATGGGGTCATTCGGTTAGTGCATCAAAGTGTGATCGCCGCAGACAAGGTCTTAATCGATGGCGGAAAAGATGCAAGAGTCGATGTTTCCGGGAAAATCGATGGGGATCGTGTCCATGTGCTTGGCGATTGGGTGAATTTGGTCGGGGCTGAGATCGATGTGTCAGCCGATGCGGGTGGGGGAACTGTTCTAGTAGGAGGCGACTATCAAGGCCAAGGAGGGGGGCCAAACGCTAAAATTGTGTCGATGGATGAAACGTCGATGATTCGAGCGGATGCTAGGGGAGCTGGCGATGGAGGCAAGGTAATTTTATGGTCGGATCGGTATACGTTTTTTGATGGGCAGATTTTTGCACGCGGCGGCAATCAGGGAGGCAATGGGGGATTTGTCGAGACTTCGGGGCTTGAGGGGTTGAGTGTGTTGAAAGGGCGGGTGGATACTTCGGCTGGGCGGGGGGAGTTTGGTCAATGGCTTTTGGATCCTGCGGTTGTCAACATTACCAATGGGGGAGGCGCTACGCTCGTCCAGGTTACGGCCCCGAACTGCGGTACAGCGGGAACATTTACGATTGATCCGGGAACCTTTCAAACCTCCTCAAGCAATATCGCGATTTGTTCGCAAAACGCCGCAGCGAGCACGATCAATGTCACGAGTCCAGTGGCGATGACGGTCTCCGGGGTGTCTCTCACCTTGACCGCTGGTTCCGCAAGCGCAGGGACAATCACTGTCAGTAGCAATATTACGACCAATGGAGGGGCCCTTGTATTGGCGGGCAAGACCGTTCTTGGCTCTAGCGTTGTGCTTGACACGACAAATGGTGGTGCCGCTGCTACGGGAGGGAACATTACCTTTAGCGGGACGGGAACAATTAACGCTACGACGTCAGGGGTGCAAAGTTTGATTTTATATGCCGGTTCCGGAGGAACGGTGGCATTTGGTTCGACGGTGGGGACGACGAATTTGGGCGCTTTGACTGTTCAACAAACCTCAACGTCCGCGACAAATATTGCTTCGATTACTACGAATGGTGCCATCACGACGAACGGAGGGGCTATCAGCCTCTATGGGCCCATTACTATGGGGGCAAATATGACGATCACAAGCACCAACGCCCAGATCATTTGCGGCAGCAAAATCGATGGAGCATTCACTCTTTCCCTTCAGGCTGGCACTTCGTCGGTCCAAGTGATTGGAGACATAGGTACAACTGCGGCTGTGACAACGACGACCCTGACGGGACAGGCGGGCGTAACGCTGGCCAATATCGGAGGCGGCGCTGCGGGCTCCGGTGCGGTGACTGTGAGTTCAACGGCTGGAGCTATTACATTCAATGGCACAAACTACTTTGCAACGGGCAACCAGAGTTATACGTCGCAAGCGGGAGCGAGTAAGCTCCTCATGAACGCAGGCTCTCTTACGACGTTCCAGACGGCCACCGCTGCTGCTACGGTTGTATTTTCCACAGGGACGATCCAACTCACATCGGGTAGTAATTTGGCTGTGAACACAACCACCGGAGCATTGACTGTTGTGGAAATCGAGGCGACGGCCGGGGAAACAGTCGCCTTAACCAGCACAACAGGGACTATCACGCTTGGGATCATTGGCACTTCGTCCACTGTCGGGGCTGTAAGCTTGTCGACGACCACGGGAACGGTGACTGCAAACGGGGCGATCACAGCGGCTTCCATTAACAGAACGGCTACCGGAGCCGGCGCTACTGGAATCACCACGTTTAGCGGGGCTTTGACGACGACTGGCGCTGCCGGTATTACGCTTACGCAGGCGGGTACGGGGGCTGTGGCGATCAATAACAATGTGACGACAACAACAGGAGCGGGCACGGTTTCTCTATCGAATAAGGGGGTGTTGACGATCACGTCTGCGCTGTTTACTTTAGGAAACAGTTTTGCACAAACGGGAACGGGGGCGGTTAAACTAGCCGGGACGGGGGTGACGATTGACACCTCCGCTTCAGGGGGCAATAACATCTCCTTTACTGGTGCCATCAATGCTACGACTGCAGGACAACAACCTTTGACTTTGTATGCAGGCGCAGCAGGACAGGTGACATTTAGTTCCACGGTAGGTGCGACGGTGAATTTGGGAGCTTTGACTGTTCAACGAACTTCTTCTTCCGCGACCAATGTCAATTTGATCACTACAGGGGGCGCTATCACGACCTCAACCGCGGGTGCAGCCATCAACTTGTATGGTCCCATTACCTTGGGAGCAGCAACCACGATCACAAGCGGCAATAACCCGATCGTTTGCGGGGGGACAATTGACGGA
>Ga0206988_1170_pt1 | contig 16149 bp, 16 predicted proteins | sample Alteio_BWMinCont_12_FD_153263 | JGI IMG/M metagenome (GOLD analysis project Ga0206988, IMG submission 153263) | Enriched cells from forest soil in Barre Woods Harvard Forest LTER site, Petersham, Massachusetts, United States -... | ecosystem: Environmental > Terrestrial > Soil > Temperate forest >... | reverse complement strand
ACTAGAAAGTTTTTTGTTCGAAAGATTCCCTTCGAATCAATTGTGTTGAAAATTTTCGCTCCTGTTTGCGTATAGTTTACCGCTCTACAAATCAACTGGTAGCCGTCCTCGGTTTTTAAAATGGAGGGATTCATCGGGTGATATTGTTCTTCGAATCCCTCTTCGATGAGGGGAAGTTCGATTTCAATCGGGATAAATACAGCATTAGAAAGAGGTTGGAGATAATAGACGAGATTTCTATAAGCCTGATCTTTTGTATACCAAGGGACATTTTTTTCCAGGATCAGTTTATTGGCTGCCGCTACGCCGTCTTCTTTAAAAGGGGTATAGTACGAGGAAATCGACAGCTCCTCATTGAACTGATACTCATAAAAAGAAGGCGAAGGGCATAGAGTGTCGTCATCAGTGCGGGGGATCTTCAGTCCGTGCTTGGCAAAAATATATGCGAGATCGTTTTGCCCATTCACTCTATAATGGGTGGCAATCTTACGAATCGGTTCTGGACGGGTAGGAGCCGCCTGAAACGTCTCTAAATACCAATATAAAGCCTGGCTCCATTGTCCCATTTCTTCATAACATTCTCCGAGTAGATACTTTGAAAACCAAATTTCCTCTTCGGAGCCTCCTTTTTCAATCCGGTTCTGAAAGAGGGGTAATGCTTTTTCATATTGTTGTAACATTTTGTAAGATTCAGCTAAGTTTAGTGTTAGCTTTAGATTGTCGGGCTCTCGTTCAAGTAATTGGATTAAATGTTCATGGAAATTTTGAGTTTCCGCCATATCTAAATTTCTTTGATCTTCAATGAGCAGAGATCGGATCTTAGCCGTGCATTGATGTTGCGTCCAAGGTAAGGTAGCGCGGAAAAGACCCGGGGAGTAGTGGTAGTGGGAAAGGTGAGGAACTTTCTCTAAAACCAGATAAGAATCTTCCTTTAAAGAAGATTTGGGAAACGCAGCTCCAATTGCCACTGTCTTATGAGGATCCAGGCATAGAAAATAGGAGTCTTCAAGCGAGAGACCCAACTCTACTAATGTTTTTTGCGCAGCATAAATTGATAAAACGCGGATGCTTTCAGAATCGGTTCCTTTAATCGCTTGAATTTTCCCTGGAATGCCAGATTCAAGCAGAAATTGTTCGACGATACTTAAGGTGTTGTCGGTAGATCCTAGATCGCAAACAGAAATGCAGTCGACGATTCCTTTGGTGCTATTTAGACACTCCCAAATGTGACTTTCATTGTTTTGAGTGACCACGTTTAGGCACAATTTTGTTGGATGAGAAAATCCCGAGAAGGCGATTAGCAGAAGTCCAATGCGGAAAATCCAATGTGTCATATCCAGTACCCTTTTTTAAGCCTCGCAGTGTATACGACTTCGACAAAAAAATCTCTAGGATTATTTGGTGGCTTGGATTAAAGTCATTCGTTTTAAGCTTGGTTCCCGATTTATGAGAAGAGTCTTTATCCTATTGTTCCTCGCTGCAAATGCGACCATTTGTCCAGCTCTTGACTACCAATATGATCAGCGCGTACAAGTGCCGTCCAATTATGCAGACCCTTTTGTACATAAAGAAAACACATCTTCCTTGGTCAAGAACACAGCCTTCAATTATATGAATGAATTGATTGGATGGTGTTCTTACCAAAAGGCCGCCATCTTGATCGACATCATCACAACCTACAAGCCTGAAAAAATCGTCGAAATCGGCGTTTGGGGGGGCAAATCGCTTGTTCCAATGGCTTGTGCTCTCAAGGCAAATAAAAAAGGGAAGATCTACGGCATAGATCCTTGGAATCCGGTCGATTCCCTCGAATGGGTGATGAATAGCGACAACATCAACTATTGGAGCAGAGCAGATTACAAAGGCGTGCTTAACCATCTAACCTCCATGATCGAAAAATTCGAGCTACGCGATCAGATCGAACTGATCCGCACTACATCCGCGCAAGCTCCTGAAATTGCAGATCTCGACATTCTCCATATCGACGGCAACCATTCCGATGTCACAACATATCTCGATGTGACTAAGTGGGGACCTCTTGTGAAAAGCGGAGGGTGGATCATTTTCGACGATATGACCTGGTATGAAAATGGAAAATACACCGCTGCCCGGGCTGTAGGATGGCTCGACGAGCACTGCATTCGCTTTGCCCAGATCCGAGAAGATTGTGATTGGGGAATCTGGTTTAAACCCTAAGGAATCCTATGATTAAGGCTATAACGCTCTTTCTCCTATCCTATTGTACCTTATCTGCTTACACCATTGACGAAGTGCAGAAATTGGTGGTGGAAGTCAGCACCAACATCCACACCCTTGAGGGATGGTGCAGCGTCGAAAAAGGTTTAAGCCTCGTTGAGTTGGTTCTGGAAGTAAAACCAAAGACCTATGTCGAAATCGGAGTTTTTGGAGGGCGCTCCCTCTATCCCGTGGCCGCCGCTATCAAGCTGATAGGTGATGAGAAAGCAAAAGTGATCGCAATCGACCCTTGGGATCGATTCGAGTGCGTAAAATATTATGACCCGACCAAAGACGAGGCGCATTTGCGATGGTGGGGGAGTCTCAATATCGATTACATCTACACCTCTTACCTCGCCATGCTTAGTCGGTTCGGCTTGCAAAACTACGTAAAAACAATTCGCGCAACAAGTAAAAAAGCGGCCCTCGAAATCGGAGAGATCGACATCCTCCATATCGACGGCAACCATAGCAGGCTCGTCTCTACTCTCGACGTGGTTCTTTACCTGCCAAAAGTCCGCAAAGGGGGTTACATCTGGATGAATGACATAGTCAGTGATCGGACCGAAGCGGTCGAACTGCTAAAAGAATCCTGCGATATTGTAAAGAACGTAGACAAAAACAATTGTATCCTATTCAGAAAACGATGATTAAGACATTCTTCCTCCTAATTTGCTTAAGCGCGCATCTTTATGCATATACCGATAACGACGTGGACCGCCTCAAAAAAGAGATCATCGCCGCACGCACCAGTGTTTATGGATGGTGCAGCCAGGACAAGTTACTCGGGTTCATTGACCTGGTGCTCGAAGTAAAACCCGATGTATGCGTCGAAATCGGCGTATATGAAGGAGCTTCCTTTCTCCCTGTCGCCCTTACTCTTAAGTTCCTGGGGCAGGGGATGGCCATTGCGATTGATCCTTGGGATTTCATCGAATGCATTCGCGGGCTCGACTCAATCAAATACGAAGAAGAGTGGAGAACCTGGCTTTCGACTCCCATGGACACTGTCCATAGCGACTTCGAAAAAATGATCAAGCGTAATAATCTGGAAAACTACTCCCTGACCTACGCAATGACTTCCGAAAAGGCAGCGCCCGAGATAGAACCCTACATCGACATCCTGCATATCGATGGCTCCCACAGCGAATATTCTTCGACAAAAGATGTAGAACTCTATCTGCCGAAAGTCCGTTCGGGGGGCTACATTTGGCTGAGCAATGCCCTTTGTGTCGAAAGATACGAAGCGGTCAATTTCTTGCTAGAAAGATGCGACGTAGTCAAATTCATCGACGATCAAGCCTGTATGCTATTTCAAAAGAGGTAAAAACATGATAGCCAAAATGATCTCTATCCTTTTCTTCCTAGCAAGCGTTACTCTATGCGCTGAGGAAATCGATTTGAGCCGGCATGAAAAGAAGCTCTATAGCGAAAATGGAGAAGATGGGATTATCGCAAAACTCGTCCAGCTTATCCACCCCGCGCCAGGCTTTTGCATCGAATTCAATGCATACGACGGCGTCACAGGAAGCAACACCTACCTGTTAAGACGGCAAGGATGGGATTGCCTGCTTCTCGACCGCAGCTTCCAGCTTCACGAATTCAAGCAGCACAAAGAATTTATCACTGCCCTGAACATTAACCGCCTCTTTGAAAAGTACAATGTCCCGTCGCAAATCGATCTGATGTCGATCGACGTTGGCTTTAACGACTTTTATATTTGGAACGCCATCGAGGAAAAATACAGCGCGGCAATCATCGTTCTCGCATACAATGCCAGCCATGCTCCCAATCAAGACAAAGTGGTCAAGTACCATCCCTATCATTTAGGCGACGAGACCGATTACTACGGCGCTAGCATCCTGGCGATGTACCGCTTAGGCTGCAAGAAGGGCTATTCTCTCGTCTACGCAGAAAAATCGGGAACGAACCTGTTTTTTGTCCGGAACGATATTGTCGAGAGACTGCGCGAAAAAAGCATCACATTCAAAAATAGCAACGACGTAGAAAAAATCTATCGCCAGCCAACGAACGGCAAAGGCGAAGATCCTAAAAACCGCCCCTATCTCACTTCTGAAGAGTGTAAGTAGGAATTGCATTATCTGTGATTGCGTCGAGGGTGTTGCTTACGACATCATCCATAACGGTATAGCGCCTTATCCCGGGGGGTAAATAATTCTCAAGATCGACCGGCAGATAAATTTGATGCCCCATGAACCACTTCAAAAGTTTCTCAATGCCTGATCTCCGAATGATCATGGAATGAGTGGCAAATCGGGCAGAAATTTTTCGAAAATTAGCACTTACTTGAGTGTTTTCGGTAAAACGCTTTGCGTATCTGGCTTCAATACTGCAATCCATATCGGGTCGTTCCGTTGCTCCAGATGCAACGAGGTACTTCCCAGCAGATAATCGATAATCTTGATCTGTGAAGAGAACATCCCAATTTCCTCTGCCAACAAGATCGTCGAGTTTATCGATCAAATCGGATAGAATATTAGGATCGCGAAGAGCGGCAATATCATCTTCCAAGACCCAGATCGTCTCGTAGTTTGAATCCCAAGCGTCCTTTAGAACGGAAATATGACTGAGTGCACATCCGATAGATCCCTTGCTGAATCCATGAACGAAATAAGCTCTTCCTATTTTTGAGATATATTCATGGACAGGTTCTCCTCTCATTTCTATTGGATAAGCCGTGGAGAGGAGTTGGTTCATTCCCACAGTGCATTTTAACCCCACATCGTTAATCGCCTCCAAGGGTAATTGCCATCCATTGACTGCGGAAAAACGATAGGGAAAGATCCCATAGCGATGCAACTCTTCCGAGGATTGCTTATATTTTTCTGGCCTTTGATCGAGATTTATCATGTAGATAAAATCGATATTTCTCATTCGATGGATGGAAGATTTGCCTTCTGCTTTTTTCAACCAGTTGAGCAAATCAGCGCTTAGCGAAGCACTGAAGAAAAAAAAGGCGTAAAATATGAATGAAATGGTTCTCATTCTATGGTGTCTTTAGAAGATAATTAGGCGCTCCGTTATCTGAATCTCCGCCATAAATATTTGTGACGATATCCCTATTGCATGCGTACAAATTGATTCCAGGTACTAGAAAATACTCAATATCATAAGGAAAGTATATTTTATATGAGCTAAAATAATCTAGAAGCTTTTCGATTCCGGATCGATTTATAATCATAGATGCTGAACCAAACCGCATTCCTATTTTTGTAATATCGGAGTTGATCGGTCTTCGATAAAGGTAGTACTCCAGAGATTGCATTCGTACTAAAGGCCGAGGTCTTATCACTGTGCATGGCACTGGTTTTCCATCCCCGCCTTTGATTTCATTATCTGTGAAAAGGATATCCCAATCCGGAACTTGGCGATTGAGACCGGTCAAAATAAATGAAAGCTCATTCGGATCCCGAACTACTTTAATATCATCTTCCATGATCCAAATTGTCTTATACCCTGAGTCGTATGCATCTTGAAGGATAGAAAGATGGCTCAGAAGACACCCAATCGCCCCTCGTGAAAGGCAGTGGCCGTAATAAGCAATCCCTTCCTGTTTCATGATTTCATGACTAATGTACTCGGTCCCGTCCGGTTCATGCCGATACACTGTGCAAATGGGGCCATGAGGCATCCATGGTTCGTAGATCACTCCTAATTCATCAAATGCTTTGTTTGGCAACTGCCACCCATTCACTGCCGAAAATCGATAAGGAACAATGCCATAAGGTTCGAGACTGTTTTTCGTCCGTTCAAATTTTTCAGGTCTTTGGTCGAGATTGATGACATAGATAAAATCGATATTTCCAATTCCATTTTGTTCCGGTTTGTTTATTGCAGGTTTGTAATATGTTTCGACGCCTGCGTCCAAATAAAAAAAACAGACTATTGTAACAGGAAATAGTAAGACTACATTTCTCATTTAATTCTCCAAATACAGCCCTAAACACTGCTTAAAATATGCATCGAACAGTTCACGTTTAAAGAATATCGCATGACCGATTATTTCCGGTTGGCATTTATGCGAAACCAAGACGAAATTGTTTTTTTCGAGAAATTCCTTTATTGCAGGATAGCCAACAGTTCCCAATCTATGGGGGTGAGTTTGAGTCTGCACGTGGATCATGCGCGCATTTTTCAAGGTGTTCGGCGAACTTTTAAGAACACTGAATTCCGCTCCTTCGACCTCAAGTCGTAAAACATCTATTTTTTCAATACGATTTTCTTTGCACCACGAATCCAAGTTAACGCAAGGTACCATTATTTGAGGCCCTTTGCAGTAGATTTCCATCCCTTTTTCAAGGGGAAGCGTTGAGCTTGCACAACCGTACGCAGGTTCATTGCCGTTTGGGCCTAAACAAAGATTGAATAATGAAAATCCATTATAGGAAGTCACAGCTAAGCTATGGATTTCGACATTCGTTAACCGAGCTTCTTCAACATTCTTTTCCAATTCTCTGAGAGCATACGGATCCGCTTCGAATGCGATGATGCGGGCTTTGGGCCTCAATTTTGCTGCTGTTAACACCCCTTCGCCCCTAAATGCCCCTACTTCAAGGACAACTGGATTGTATGGAAGAAATTGATCAAAGAAACGAAAATCGAGAGAATGTTTTTCGAATATACCAGCCCCTTCGTAAATGTCAGCATTCAAGAAAGGAAGGTGGCAAAAAGACATACAGAAGAAAAGTGATATGATTTTCTTGTAATTAATTTTCATGGTTTACATTTCCAATGGTATAATCCCTAATTTATTGTTTTTGGAGGTAGTTAGGAGCTCCGTTATCTGAATCGCCTCCGGAAATATTGGTGACGATATCCCTGTTGCATGCGTACAAATTGATTCCTGGAACTAGAAAATAATCGATGTCATATGGAAAATAAATTTTATAAACGCTAAAAAAATCTAAAAGTTTTTTCATTCCCGAGCGATGAATGATCATGGATGCAGAACCAAAACGCATCCCAATTTTTGTAACGTCAGAGTTAATTTGTCTTCGTTGAAGGTAGTATTCCAGAGGTTGTATTTGTAACAAAGGCCGTGGTCGAATCACTCCGCAGGGTACTGGTTTTCCATCTCCGCCTTTGATCTCATTGTCTGTGAAAAGGACATCCCAATCGGAAGTTTGTCGATTGAGGCTGGTCAGAATAAAAGAAAGTTCGTTCGGATCACTAACAACTTTGACATCATCTTCCATGATCCAAATGGTCTCATATCCTGAGTCGTATGCATCTTGAAGAATAGAGAGATGGCTCAGAAGACACCCTATCGCTCCACGCGAAAGGGAGTGGCAGTAATAAGCGACGCCTTTTTCTTTCATGATTTCATAACTAGTGTGTTCGCTTCCGTCTGGTTCATGCCGGAACACTGAGCAGATGGGGCCGTGAGGCATCCATGGTTCGTAGACCACTCCTAGTTCATCGAATGCTTTATTCGGCAACTGCCACCCATTCACTGCCGAAAACCGATAGGGAACAATCCCGTAAGGTTCAAGACTATTTTTCGTGCGTTGAAATTTTTCGGGTCTTTGGTCCAGATTGATGACATAAATGAAATCGATGTTTTTAATTCCATTAGGTTCCGGCTTATCCTTTGCCTGTTTGTAATATGTTTCGACGCCTGCGTCTAAACAGGAAAAACATGTTGTAATAAAAAGAAGCAGGGCTGTATTTCTCATTTAATTCCTCGGCTACTGTCCTAAAGACAGCCTAAAATATGCATCATATAGTTCTCGCTTTAAGAAAATTGCATGACCTATTATCTCTGGTTGGTATCTATGCGCAAGCAAGACAAAATTGTTTTTTTCCAGAAATTCCTTAAGAGCAGGATAGTTCGATGCTCCCAATCGATAGGGGTGAATATAAGTTTTTACGTGAATGATTTGCGCATTTTTCAAGGTGTTAGGCGAACTTTTGAGAACACTGTATTCTGCCCCTTCTACCTCTAGCCGCAAAACATCAATTTTCTCGATGCCATTTTCTTTGCACCATGAATCCAAGTTAGCGCACCGCACTTTTATTTGTGGCCCCTTACAGAAGATTTCCATCCCCTTTTTGAGGGGAAGCAAGGAGCTTGCATAACCGTATGCAGGTTCATTATTATTAGGCCCGAGACAGACATTGAACAACGCAGTCCCATCATAGGTATTCACAGCTAATTTATGGAATTCGATATTCGTCAGTCGAGCCTCTGCAATATTCCTTGTCAATTCATCGTAAGCATACGGATCTGGTTCAAAAGCAATAATGCGGCTTTTAGGCCAAATTTTTGCCGCTGTCAGTACCCCCTGGCCGCGAAAAGCTCCCACTTCAAGGATTAATGGATTGTATGGAAGAAACTGTTGCAAAAAATCAAAACCTAGAGAACCTCGGTTTGCGAAAAGATCAACTCCTTCATAATTATCTCCATTCAGGAAAGGGGCATTACAAAAGAATATACAGAAGAAAAATGACACAATTTTTTTGAAATCAGTTTTCATAAGTTGGATTTCCATTGTCTGAAATACCTCCTGCAATAGTTGTTACGATATCACTTCTAGAAGAATACAACTTGATTCCCGGAGGGAAGAAATATTCCATATCGTAGGGAAAAAAGAGGGAATAGGTTTTAAAATAATCGAGCAGCTTTTCGATCCCCGATTTCCGAATGATCATTGAATATGAACCAAAACGGAGCCCTAGTTTCATGATATTTTCATTCACGTAGTAGCGATTACCATAATACTCGAGGTCCTTGAAAGCGAAATTGGGCCTAGGGCGTATGCCTCCGCAATAGACATGGTTGCCATCCGCTCCTTTCGTCTCTGGATCGGTGAAGAAAACATCCCAGCCGGGCGCCAAAAGATCGAGCTGATCAATGAGCTCCGAAATTTTCCGCGGATCTTCGACAACCCGAATGTCATCTTCCATGACCCAAATTGTTCCATATCCCGAGGAGTAAGCATCCTGAAGGACGGAAAGGTGGCTCAAAATACAACCGATAGCTCCGCGAGACATGGAGTGGCAATAGTAAGCGACGTTCTCTTCTTTCATGATTTCGAAGCTCGGGATCTCTTTGCCGTCGATATGGCGGAAAACGGAACAAATCCCCCCATGAGGTGCCCCCGGCTGATATTTAACGCCAAGGTCGTCGATCGCTTGAAAACTCAAATCCCACCCATTTACCGCAGAAAAGCGATAAGGTTGAATTCCGTAGAGAGCCAAAGCGGATGCTGTTTTTTCATATTTTTCGGGGCGCTTATCTAAATTTATCACGTAGATAAAATCGATGTTGCGCATGCTATAGTCACCCGCCTTATTCGCTGCTGGCTTCAAATATTTTTCTAAAGAGCTCTCTGCTGTTGCAGACTCCATTGCGAAAAAGAACGAGCAAATGATAGCCATTTTGTAGATCATGGGTAAAGAAGTCCCCCTAATCCTAGCCCGAGACATTTAACGAAATAGGCATCGAACATTTCTTGGCTTACATAGACTGCAACGCCTCTTTCACCCTGCTCATACCAATGGGCTAGAGGGACAAAGTGCGCTTTTGTGAGAAGATCTTTTAGGGGAAAATAGTTGCACATATCGACGCGGTAGGACCGAAAAAAAGACTGAACGATAATGATTTTAGTGTTGTTCAAGATTTTTGAAGCGCCTTCCAAAACTTTTAGTTCGAGCCCTTCGAGCTGCAAGTTTAGAATATCGATGCTTTCGATCTGATTTTTCTCGCACCAATCATCTAAAACAACGCAAGGGACTCGAACCTGGCTTCCTTGGTAGTAAGCTGACATATCTTCTATAGGAGGAAGGAGGGAGCTTTCTGCCTCGTGCGCACTCGAAATAAAGAGATCAGCTTCTCCGTTATAAGAATTTAGCGCTAAGTTACAGGTACGGACTCTATCCAGCTTCTCATCAATTACCCTCTTCTGGAGCGTATTAAACGCGGACGGGTTAGGCTCAAAAGCAATGATCGAGCGATGATGCGGCCAGGCCTGTGCAGCCAATATGGTCTGTTCTCCCCGGTAGGCGCCCGCTTCGACGATAGTTGGATTATAGGGAAGGAATTGGACGAGGAAACTATAACTTACCTGTCCATAGTTTCTAAATGTCTGCGTCCCCTCGTAAAAAATCGTTCCTTCTAGAGACGAGGAGATCATCAGAAAAAAAAGGGAAATGAAGTAAGAGGCAATTGAAAAGCTCCCCGCCGCAGTAAAACCGCGCTTTTGCCGCCCATTGTATCTGTTCCGTCTCGCCTTCTCCCCTGAGGATGTTCTCGCCGGAACAGAACGAGCGGGCAAGCTGGCTCTTACAATGGACGTCAAAATCATCGATTTTCCTGGGAGGGGGAGTTTTGCAACTGCCTCGTAAGCTTTAAAACGATTCATACAAACCATCACTTTTCTTCGTAATACCAAAACCAGCCGTCGTCATGAACCAGCAGATTATTTTCCGCAGCAAAACGATCAACTGCGCGTTTGACGGAAGTTTCATATCCCCAGTTATAATCGTCCCCACATAGGACTCCATGCCCCTTAACAAACGGAAACCAACGCTTGATGTCCTGGTACACCTCATTGTATTCATGCGTAGCATCGACATAGATAAGATCAGGGACTATTTGCAGATTCGCGGCCGCTTCTTCACTGGTCATGCAGACGGGAATAATTTTGTCCGTCAAATTTTCATGAACGACATTAGAGAGGAATTGGCGGTATAGATTTCCTATGTCGAAGGGGCTATTGTCTTCGTTCGGCGATCCTTGCCAATGATCGACGGCGTAGACCACTCCGTCATTTGGAATCGTCTTTGCAATATGACGGGTAGACAGCCCTAGCCATGAGCCCACTTCGATAATGATCTTGGCCTGCGTTTTTTTGAGCAGCCATTCCATGGAAGGTCCATTCTCATACCATCCTTGTGGGTTAAAGGGTAGAATGTCAACGGTATCATACGGAGCAGGCAGCTCTGCGAAAGTGACGGACGAGGTCAATAGACAGATAATAAATGCTATTTTCTTCACTGGATTCCTCCTTTTTGACCAACGCAAGACATTGGGCAAGTTACCCGCTTTAAAAGAGCGGTCCAATTTTTTTAAACTGAAGTGTATATTGCATCGGCAGCAAAATAGCAATATTTTTTTCAGTCAAGCCATTCCTTTTGCTCTGTGCGAGTTTGCTTGCGTATAATGCTTTTCCGATCTAGACTCTTGCGAGTATTAAAAACTAAAAATTTTGCGAGGAGGAGTGAGACGAATGAGAATATTGATACCTGGCGGAGCAGGTTATATTGGATCTTTGCTAACGCCCTTTATGTTGGAGGCGGGGTTTGAGGTTACGGTGGTCGATAATTTCATGTACAAACAAAATAGCCTTGCGGCTGTATGTTACCATCCTGGCTTTCGCATTTTTAATGGAGATATGCGTGATCAAGAGCTCATGAAGCAGCTAATAGATTGGGCAGATGTTGTAATTCCATTGGCGGCTCTTGTAGGAGCGCCTCTTCGCGCGAAAGATCCGTACACGGCCATCTCGATCAATCATGATGCCACAGTTGCCCTCATCCAGATGATTTCTTCACAAAAATGGATACTCATGCCAACGACGAATAGTGCGTATGGCACTGGAGATAAAAATCATTTTTGCACAGAGAATTCTCCTTTGCACCCCATTTCCCAATATGCCGAAGAAAAAGTTAAGGTTGAACGGATTCTTATGCAACATCCAAATGCGATTAGTTTTCGGTTGGCCACTGTTTTTGGTATGTCACCCAGAATGCGCACAGACTTACTAGTGAATGATTTTGTCTATCGAGCAGTCCATGAAAGGGCTGTTTTGTTGTTTGAACCACATTTTAAACGCAATTACATCCATGTGCGAGATGTCTGTAAGGTTTTTCTGCATGGCATTACAAATTTTCAAAAAATGAGAGGTCAAATCTATAATGTGGGACTTTGCTCTGCGAATTTGTCAAAAAGAGAATTGTGCGACCATATTCAAAAACAGATCCCTTCTTTCACCGTTGTCGAAGCTCCAATAGGCAAAGATCCTGATCAACGTGACTACATTGTTTCGAACGAAAAAATCAAGGCAACAGGATTTGAACCGGGGTTTTCATTGGACGACGGGATTAAGGAACTGATCAAGGGGTATGCAATGATCAAGAATTCTGTCTATTCAAACGTATAAAACACGGTTATAAGTCACCCAATTGTGCAAAGTTGAGTTTTTAATTTTAGGAGAAATATATGAAACCGTGCAAATTAGCTAAATTGACGTTATTTATTTTATATTTATTTTCAGCTGGACCGATTTTCGCTGATGATGAAATTGTGATTCAACCCGATTACTGGGAAGGTACAAAATGTTTAGAGAATGGGGTGCCTTGGCAAGTACCCGCCTCTATTTATAAAGAAGCTGAGAATTGCAGAAAGGACGATATCGTCCTTGAATTGGGGACTGGTGGTTCTACTATCTTTTTTGCAAAGAGATGTAAGCGTGTGACAGCCATTGAAACAAACCAAGCCTGGGCTGCCAATGTGATGGAGGAACTAAATAGGTTGAATTTAAAAAATGTCGCCTTAATTTGCATTCCAGATCAAAGAGATATTGAATTATTTTTACAAAACTTCAATGTCGACGATATTAACATCCTATCTGTTGATACGGTGCATGGGTATAATAGATCAGTCTTTGTTAATCTAGCTTTACGCAATGGGGTTAGTAAAAAATTACGCATGGTTGTCCTTGATAATTATGGAGCCCCTGAGTTGTTTCCCTATCATTATAATACTGAAGCGATCCATTCTATGGAATGGGAAATCTTTAAATATGATGATCGGCGCTGGTGTGGGTATGGCACAAAATTGTACATAAGGAAGAGCGAGTGATTCATCGCTTTCCCTCTACACAGAGACTGCCCACAAACCATTTTTTGTAGGCAGTTTCTTAGGGATGGGTGTTTGACTTTGCTTCGGTCACCTTGAACCAGTTTGTCGATATATTATTAATTAAATAGCTCTGATACTCGCCTTCGTCGAGCTGGCACTGGAAATTATTATGCCAGGGGATATGAAAACAAGTATAGTCTCCCGCCACTCGAATATGATGGCCTTGGAATTTTCGATTGACTAGACAAAATGTCGTATCAATATCTGCATTGTACAATTCCATGCGCGGAATAGGTGGATAAATCAACGGCTTTTGCCAAAATTGGCTTTCCCACTCTTTAATTGATCTTCCTGAAAAAGTGACATCGGTTCTAATGTCATCAGAGTTAATAAAAAGAGCAAATCCTACCCGACTTGCCTGGAAATAATTCATGATGTCAATAAATTCTCGAATAAAATTCTCGGGCAAATTTGCATTGAATTGCAAGTCGGGATCGGTCAATAAATATAAATCACCGACTATTTTTTGTATTCGATCTGCTCGATATACATTGTGCCCATAATTCTCTTTTTGTTTTAATATTGTGTATTTAAAGGCGTTGGCATAATAATTGAGCAATGGCTGATAGCTGCTAGCATTATCGATGACAATGATGTCAGAAGTGTATTTCTCGAGCTGTTCGACCATATTTTTGATGAAAGTGTATTGATTATAGCCGATCACGACGGCTGACATATTTTTTTTAACTAATACTCCGGCATCTAACGGTTCAAATAGCAACGAAGCCCAAGGATCCTTGGCGAGATATTCACAGATATTTCTTTCAGGACAATTTATTTTGAAATATTTAAACAAATATTCGAATTCAGTAATTTTTTTTGACTTCCACCAGTCTAGGTGGAACGACATATAGACTTTGCACTGATTATTGTAAGCAAAATGGAGAATATCCTCTAAGATATCCTCTTCTCCTCCTTCGATGTCGCATTTAATAAAAGAGACCTTTCGATTTTTGAGAACCTCATTATTAAAAATAAAATCGTAAAGCAGCTGCTTAAATGTTATTGATTTTACTGTATAGTCTTTTTCGCTATCAATGCAATTTTTGATATAGGATATCGATTCATTGAGCAGGGGGCCGCGAGGTCCAAATACGACGTTTTGAGCCGTATTCGATAGGGGTCGATCGCATAAACTGACATTCGAGCAGCTAGAAGCTGCTAAATTTTTTCGGAGACAGTCTACGGATTTGTAATCGGGCTCAACCGTAACAACGTGATGAAAATTCTTGGAAAGCCATATGGCTGTCGTTCCGATCCAAGCCCCGATATCTATAGCAATAGCCTCTTTATCTTTGACTTGATCAAAGACCTCAAATGTTTCATTTTCCCAGACTGGGAAAATATTTTGGGTGAAATGATCGGTGGGTTGATCAACCCGCACGAACTGATAAGTAACGTTCTTCTTGTTAACAACTATGAAATCAGGAAGAGATTGAACTCTTTTTAAAATAGTAAATCCATAATTATTCAAGCGTCGCTCGTGGAGCGTCCATTCGGGGTGGCGCTTCAGAAAATCTACAACTGCTGGCCAGAGTCCTCGTTTGGTGCGGTCATATTCAGGAGGATATTCGGAATAATCTCCATAATAGGCAGGATCATCAATGGTTGGATCCCAGCTGGTGTCGTGCATCGCTATGTATTTGCTGACCTTGGGGGAAAATTTTTCGAGTTCGTAAGTCAGATGGCAATAGGTATGCAAGGAATCGATGAAGAGCAACTCCGTTGGCTCTATGTCAACATCAAGATCATTAGCTTGGCAAAAACTAAATGCAATGCCATTGCCTTCTGCTATCCTTTTGGCAGAATCAAGTGTCTGGAGCGGAGGGGAAGCGATATCGATGCCGATATACGATCACGAGTTCAATGGGTTTTCTGATAATCCCTTGAGAATACCCCAGCTCGATACCATAGAGTTCAATCCAATTTCAACAACAGACGAACATTCCGTAGCAAGAGAGCACAGTACGGGTACATGCTCATTGATGTCAGAAGGCTGACTGCATGCGAATTCATACTTATATTTTAATTCAAGTTGCGCAATGGAAGCCCCGTAAAGGTCCATCGAGGAAATTGAAAAAAGAAAAAGCAATAGAATTATTTCTCTCATAAATTTAATCTCCTTCACTTAGGATAGCATTAATAAATTCTCGCAAATAATGCGCTTTGCGCTGATGATCAGGACGTTCGCATGAAACGGATGAGAAATGCATGAAATGTTCAAAGACAAATAGTTGCACATCTCCCGGTTGAATAGAAAAAATGAATTTGATTAGTTGATTATTTATTCCCATTTCCTTTAGCTCTTCAAGTCCTAAAGAGCGGTACGTATGACTGCATTGCCAAGGATATGCACGCAACTTGAGATCGGGATGCTTCCAAAGATATTTAAAAATAGCAGCTCCTGTATCAGAAACAGTATTGTGGGGCAAATGCATGTGGCCACTGATCACATCTACATTCAATTGCAGCTCCCGTACATTCGGAAGTTTACGAGGATCAAAAGCGATAAACACTACCCAGAACATCTCCATATTTTTTGCAACAGACAATTCCCCACGGCGTCGCAGTTCCGCGAATTGATCGGATCTCTGGTGGAAACCGACAATATCGTTTGAACCCAATAATTCTCTTATACTTAAAGGTTGGATAAGAAAATTGTCTCCATCCATGATCGCTACGATATCATCGTGCTCATAACCGTAATGGTCCAATGCGTATTGAATGACGTGAGAATGGCGCACACTCGGGTTATTTCTGATCTCCTCGATGGTGGTTTCTGCGTTCCATCCCCAAATACCTTTAATCGATGGTTCTTCCAACCTTGTTTTGAGATAAGTATTTAAGGGATTAGTAACGTGCCATTCAGGCTGATACCGCACAGATTTTATCTGATAGCGCCTGCAAACATCTTCGATCTGCTTCTCATTTTCTTCCGTTTTAGCATCATTAAAAACAATCAACTCAAA
>Ga0206988_1167_pt1 | contig 16358 bp, 13 predicted proteins | sample Alteio_BWMinCont_12_FD_153263 | JGI IMG/M metagenome (GOLD analysis project Ga0206988, IMG submission 153263) | Enriched cells from forest soil in Barre Woods Harvard Forest LTER site, Petersham, Massachusetts, United States -... | ecosystem: Environmental > Terrestrial > Soil > Temperate forest >... | reverse complement strand
AAATCTGTTTGCAGGTTGCGCACCAGTAATTGGTTCATCTGGATCTTGGCCGATTTAAACTGCTGTACCTGGTTCAGATAGTTTGCGGTATCGGTATTAAGGTTTACCTGTGCATTCAGCACATCTAATTTAGATGCCCTGCCAACCTGGAACTTGTCATTTGCATACCGTAATTGTATTCTTGATATGGCTATTGCCCCCTTTAGTGCCTTTAAGCCTTCGTTAAGGTTTATTAGGTTATAATATGTGCCTATTACGCTGGCAAGGGTGTTTTGTATGGTGTCGCGGGATTGGATGTCGCCCAGCTGGTTTAGCTGCTTTAGCTCATCATAATTGGCAAACATACCAAAGCCGTTAAAAATGGTCCAGTTAAGGGCCGGCCCGTATGATGTTGACGCGTTGTGTGCCCCGCTAATGTTATTTACCGAGTGATCGCTGCGGGTTTGTTTAGTGTTTTGGATACTGCGGGTAGTGGTAAAACCACCGTTAACCTGTGGTAAGAAGCCGGCATTGCCTATGGTAACGTTATTTTGCGCAACTGTAGCATTGTTTTTTGACAGCAAAATATGATAGTTGTTCTTTAATGCTATTTCAACGGCATCCTTTAAGGTAAGCACGGTATCGGTTTGTGCCTTAACACCTGCAGTAAATGCTATTAAGCAAAAAACAAGGCAACCTAATTTTTTAATGGTCATAATCGCTTATTCTTTATCTAATTTATCTATCAGTTTTTGAGTTCTTGTTTTCTTCACTTTCTTCACATCATCCGGGTCTTCCGCATCCGGGTCCTTACGTGTTTTTGAAGCAAATATTAAATACATCATAGGTATAATGTAGAGCGTCAGCACCAGCGAAAACAATACCCCGCCCATAATAACTATTCCTAATGATACGCGGCTTTTTGCACCTGCGCCCAATGCAAAAGCAATTGGTACCGAGCCCAGCACAACGGCCAGGCTGGTCATTAATATAGGGCGTAAACGGGCTGTGGCTGCTTCAACTACAGCCTCGTATTTAGCAAGGCCATGTTCCATTTGCTGGTTGGCAAATTCCACAATTAAAATTCCGTTTTTAGTTACCAGGCCAACCAGCGTTATCATTCCTATCTCGCTGAAAATATTAAGCGTTTGGTTAAATAACCATAACGACAGGAATGCGCCGGCAATAGCCAGCGGAACGGTAAGCATAACAATAAAGGGGTCAATAAAGCTTTCAAATTGCGCTGCAAGTACCAGGTAAATTAATAATAAGGCAAATGCAAATGCAAAAATTAGGCTCGATCCGCTTTCGGCCGCATCACGCGAGGCTCCGCTTAAAGCCGTGCTGTATGTATCGTCAAGTAAATTTTTTGCAATCCTGTTCATCTCCACTATGCCATCGCCAACAGTTCGGCCTGGAGCTAAACCGCACTGTATAGTTGCAGATTTATACCTGTTAAAGTGATATATGGCAGGCGGCGTTGCATCTTCACTAACTTTTACAACGTTATCAAGTTGTACAAGCGAACCTTTTGAATTGCGTACATAAACAGACTTTAAATCGAGCGGCTGGTCGCGGTTTGCCCGGTCAACCTGGGCAATTACCTGGTACTGCTTTCCATTGATCAGGAAGTAAGCCAGGCGTCCATTACTATAATAGAGCTGCAAAGTTGCGGCAATATCCGCTACCGAAACACCAAGGTCGCGCGCCCGGTCACGATCTGTGGTAACGCGCAGCTCGGGCTTTGTGAATTTCAGGTCAACGTCTGTACCCTGAAAAATGGGGCTTTTGGAAACCTCGGCAAAAAATTCAGGCAAAACCTTTCTTATCTTCTCAAAATCCTGGTTTTGAATTACAAATTGAATGGGTAAAGATGTTTTTGACCCGCTACCTCCACCGCTAATGGTTTGCTCCTGTACTACCAGCGCGCGCATCAGAAAAACGGCTTAGTTTTTTACTTAAATAATCGGCCAACTGTTGTTGTGTACGGTTGCGCTGATCGGGGGCCACCAAACCAACACGGCCAAACCCTGAGTTTGCTGAACCACCACCGCCACTTCCGGGCGAAACAACTTCAAGGTTTACATTTTGTTCAGGTATTGAGTCAGCAACCAGGTCTGATACTTTATCCATATACCTTGACATAAATTCATAACTGGCGCCTTCCGAGCCCGTAACTGCATATCTTAACATGCTGCGGTCGTCCAATGGTGCAAGTTCGTAAGGGGTAGCAAAATATAAGATCCCGGTTATAACCAACGAAATAGCTAATATGATAAATGATACCCATTTTACCTTCATAAACTTAACCAGTGTCTCTTTGTAAGAGTTGGTCATGTTTACAAAGAAAGGCTCGGTTCTTTCATAGAATTTTGATTTTTTTGAGCTCTTGCGGATCAGCTTAACATTAAGCATTGGAGTTAATGAAAGCGAAACGAATGCCGAGATCAACACCGCGCCTGCTACTACAACCGCAAACTCCCGGAAAAGCCTGCCTGTAAAGCCCTGCATAAATACAATAGGCAGAAACACTGCAGCCAAAGTTATTGATGTAGAAATTACCGCGAATAATATTTCGGCCGAACCTTCAAACGCCGCTCTTCGCACCGGCATGCCTGATTCAACTTTTTTGTAAATATTTTCCGTTACCACTATACCATCATCAACCACCAGCCCTGTTGCAAGCACAATGGCCAGCAGTGTTAAAATATTTATGGAGAACCCAAAAACGTACATAATAAAGAATGCGCCTATTAATGATACGGGGATATCTATCAGCGGCCTAAAAGCAATGAGCCAGTCGCGAAAGAACAGGTAAATAATAATTACCACCAGTATAAACGAAATAAGTAATGTTTCCTCAACTTCACTTATTGACTTTTTGATAAATACGGTATTGTCTGTTATTACCTTAACCTGTATATCAGGGGGCAGGTCCTTTTTTATCTGATCAAGCCGCTTGTAGAAGTCTTCGGCTATTTGTACATAATTTGCACCAGGTTGCGGAATAATCGCCAGCCCTATCATCGGCACACCTGATTCCTTTAAAGCTGTTTCCTCATTAGCCGAACCCAATATAGCATATCCAATATCTCTGAAATGAACCACGCGATTGCTATCGGCACGGATTATAAGATCATTAAACTCCTTTTCGGTTGATAATTTACCTACAGCCCTTACCACAACTTCGGTATTGTTACCTTCAATTTTACCGGCAGGCAGCTCAACGTTTTCTGCATTAAGGGCATTGCCTATGTCAGTAGCCGTTAAACCCAAGGCTGAGAGTTTGCTTGGATCAATCCACAACCGCATGGCATACTGACGCTGTCCAAAAATATTTATCTGGCTAACACCCGGTATTGTTTGCAAACCTTCCTGCAATACGTTTTCTGCATAATCATCAAGCTGATTAATATTTCGGGTATTACTGCTACAGGTAACCGTAAGTATGTTATCGGCATTAGCATCAGCCTTTGTAACCACGGGTGGCGCATCAATATCCTGCGGAAGCTGCCTTTGTGCCTGGCTTACTTTATCGCGCACGTCATTTGCAGCGGTTTCAAGGTCGGCATCAAGGTTAAATTCAACCGTTATCCGGCTTGAGCCAACCGAGCTTGTTGACGATATATTGCGGATCCCGGGTACGCCATTTATGCTTTTTTCAAGGGGTTCAGTTATCTGCGACTCAATTACATCGGCATTAGCACCTGAATAACTGGTAGTTACAGTAATAATAGGCGGGTCGACAGAGGGGAAATCACGGATTCCTAAAAACTTATAGCCCATAACTCCGAATACTACAATAACAATAGACATTACCGTAGCCAATACGGGCCTTTTTATACTTATTGACGCTAAACTCATAAATATGGTTTACTTAATAACTTTTAAAATTTTTAATGGAATCTTATTACGGATTTGTATCAGTCCGGAAACAATAAGGCTGTCGCCAGCTTTTAAACCGCTTGTTATCTCAATCCTCGTGTCGGTACGTAAATCTGTTTTTACTGTTTTTGATTCAGCAATGCCATTATGATAAATAAATACCTTGTTATCCTTTAAGTCAGGTATTACGCACTGGGTTGGCACCATAATGGTTTTAGGGATCTGATCCAGTTTTAAGTTGATTTTTGCAAACGCCCCGGCTTTTAACAAATTATCAGGGTTGGCAGACCGGGCCCGTACCGTTATAGTGCGTGAGCTCAGATCAATTGCAGGTTCAATTGCATATACCACTGCCGAGAAGTTATTCCTTGAGCTTTCAATAGTGAAATTGATTTTGGTGCCGGGCTTTATTAAAGGCAGGTATCTTTCAGGTACAGAAAAAGTAACCTTTGCAGGGTCTATGTTCACCAGCGAAGCAATTGAAGTTGATGGTGAAAGATAACCGCCCGGGCTGATATTTCTTAATCCGATTGTGCCCGAAAACGGCGCCCTTATCTCTGTTTTAGCTATCTGGGCTTTTAACACATCACTTTGCGCCTTTAGCGTGTTTAATGAGGTTAATGAAGTATCGTACTCCTGCTGGCTAATGGCTTCTTTTTGTAATAAAATACCATTGCGGTACTCGTTTTGTTTAGCAAGCGCTACCTGGTAATCATTCTGTTTTAATGATGCTACAATATCCTGGTTGTAAACCTTAACCAATAACTGCCCTTTTTCTACATGGCTGCCTTCATTAAAAAAAATGCCGGTAATGTTGCCCGCAGTTTCGCTTACCAGGTTTACTTTTTCATTGGCATCAATAGTTCCGGTAACATCAATAGTGTTATCAACGGCGGTATCCTTAACAATCATTATGTTAACAGGTACCGGGCCGGTTTTCTTTTTGGCGCCTTTACTTGCGTTTTGGGCCATGGCCTCTTTGCCTTTCACACTAAAAAACTTATTGTAAATTAAAAAGCCAATAAGCAGCGCCAGCGCTATGTATATAATATACCTCGTTCTCATATCATGGTAATCTGTTAGGGTTTTGTTTCGTTGTTAGTTTCGGGTGTGGTTAATGGCTTTATATTAGTCCCCATTTTTGTTAGCACCTTGTTAAATATTTTCATTTCCTCGTCAGAGATATCTTCTGTTATGCTTTTGTTAAGTGTTTCAAAAGCTTCAATTATCTTAGGTACTGCCTTTTTAGCTTTTTTGGTTACTTTTAAAAGATGCTCGCGCCTGTCGGCGGGGTTAATTTCCCTGTAAACAAAGCCCTGTTCGCTCAGGGTATCAATAATATTTACAATTATCGATTTATCTTTACCCAGCTCACTGGCCAGCGCTTTTTGCGTTAGCTTGCCATCATGATGGCATATATATGTTAAAGCATAGTAATACCTGCTTATCCCCAAACTCTCCACCTGTTTTGCCAACAGGCTTAAATAAGCCCTTCCCAGGTTATTTAACTTACGTGATATAGGTTCAATCAATTTCACATCCATCGGGGCCAAAAGTAATTGGTTATAACCCATAATAGTTGTATGTATCAACCATTTTACAACTAAACATACTATGCATGCATTGAAAAAAATTATAAATTGCACCTCAAATTATTACACAAATTATTAAGATTTTATACTGTTGATAAATTATTGCCGCTAAAGCCCTTCTAATGAAAACCATTAAGCTGACCGCCTTCCTTTTTGTAATATTATTTTTTATGAATTCATCCTCATCCAATGCAGCAGGCGCTGTTAAAATTTTGTATACCGTTACTTTTCCCGAGGCGCAGGCACATTATGCTGATATTGAAATGAACATATCGGGCCTGGATCAAAACACTTTAGACCTTAAAATGCCGGTATGGACCCCGGGATCATACCTGGTAAGAGAGTTTGCAAAAAATGTAGAATCGTTTAGTGCCGCAGCTAATAATAAAACAATCCCATCACCCAAGATCAATAAAAACACCTGGCATATAAATACTGCAGGCTTATCATCTGTAACCGTTAAATACAGGGTGTATTGCTTCGAAATATCGGTGCGTACCAGCTTTGTTGACGCATCGCATGGCTTTTTATCAACTTCGGGCTTATTTATTTATCCTGATAAAATGCTGAACACACCATCAACCATAAAGATTATTCCTTACAAGGGATGGACAACCGTTTCAACCAGTTTAGATGCTGTAAACGGTGATCAGTTTACCAGGCACTCTCCAAATTTTGATATTTTATTTGATTCGCCAATTGAAGTTGGCACCCAGGATGTGTTTGGCTTTGATGCTGCCGGGGTTAAGTATGAAGTTTGCATGGTTGGCGGCGGCAACTATGATAAGGAACAGCTAAAGAAAGATATGGCCAAAATTGCTGAACAGGAAACGGCTGTTTTTGGCGAAAACCCTAATAAGCATTATGTTTTTATAGTGCATAACCGCCAGCGTAACGGCGGTGGCCTGGAACATTTAAGCTCGACAACTTTAGGCGCATCGCGCGATAACTACAGTAACGCAAGCGGCTATCGTAACTTTTTGAGTTTGATTGCCCACGAGCATTTTCACCTTTGGAATGTAAAGCGCCTGCGTCCTATTGTGCTCGGCCCTTTTGATTACGATAATGAAAACTATACTACTGATCTTTGGATTGCCGAAGGATTTACAGCTTATTACCAGAACCTGATTTTACGTCATGCCCAGATTATAGACCCCGAAACCTATTTAAATGCAATAACAGGGGAGATTAATATTATTGAGAATCAACCCGGTGCTAAAATTCAGCCGCTGGCCGAAGCAAGCTTTGATGCCTGGATAAAATCATACCGCCCGAACGAGAACTCTTCAAATACCGGCATTTCCTATTACGATAAAGGGGCAGCTGTTGCTATGTTACTCGACCTTGAGATAATTAATGATACCAAAGGAAAAAACTCGCTTGATGATGTAATGAAATACATGTACGATACTTATTACAAGCAGAAAAAACGTGGTTATACCGATGAGGAATTTAAACAGGGGCTTGAAAAATTTGCAGGTAAAAACCTGAATGAGTTTTATAAAAATTACATTTATGGACTAACGCCGCTTGATTATAATAAATACCTGGCCTATGCGGGCTATAAAGCTACAGACGAAGCTGCAAACAGCAATGACCCGAGCCTGGGTATAGCGACTACTGAAGCCAATGGCAAAAAATTTGTTACAGCAGTACAACGCGATGGTGCCGGCTGGATTGATGGCATAAACGTTAATGACGAGCTTGTGGCAATAGACGGCATCCCCGTTACAGATGTTGCGACCATGTTAAACGGTAAAAAAACAGGTGATCAAATTTCGGTATCTGTTTTACGCGACGGACTGCCTGTTGCCCTGCCTGTTACCCTGCTGAGAAACAATCGTTTTAAATATAAAGTTGATTCCTTGCCTGACGTTACTCCCGGGCAAATGGTGGTTAGGAAGAAATGGCTTAGTTTAGTTAATTGAGGTTGTAAGGGTTGGAGTTGTTGTAAAAGTTGTAATTGGAAAAGGAATCAAATTGTTTCTTTCGGTCTTTTGACTTTACAGACTTTCGGACTTTTAAATGAAATTTATTTCATTTAAATAAAAACATTCTGCCCGTTTTTAATATTTTATAGTATATCTATGAAATCATTAACTAAAACAACACAATTATGAACTCATTATTATACATTATTGCAGTTATACTTATTATTGGCTGGGCAATTGGATTCTTTTTTACCGCTGTAGGTAGTTTGATCCATGTATTATTAGTTATAGCCGTTATTGCCTTCATCCTTGGAATTACCCGCAGGCCAACAGCCATATAAAATCTTAATCAAAAGCACTACAATTGGTGAAAGCGTTTTATATAAAACAGCTATACTTAAAAGGTAATAAGCTTATGTAAATAAAAAACCAACATTTATTAATGTCTTAACACCAGCTTTACATAGTAACTGTTCCTTTGCGTCGAGTAAATTTTTAAGATAAGATCAGTTTAGTTAGTTAGATCAGCCTGCTAGTAACAGGCTGATTTTTTTTCATCCCTATTTCATCTTAAAAGGGTAATTTTGACTACCCCCTATCTATGGTATGAAACTATTAAAATTAGCCTGCATTATCCTGTTATTATTTCTGAGCGCCTGCACTGTGCCACTGTATGTTGCTGTTCCGGTTGATTATACGGCGAAACTTAACCTCAGGCCCGATTCAACTACTATTGTACTGATCAATCAATTTGATTTGAGCCAGGCAAAGATCACCAATTTGAAAAAACTTAATGTAATTAAAGCGGGTGCCGCTGCCGCTATCAGATTTGCCGGATTGGAGTTCAGTTCGCTGCCTCACGTTAAAGTGATTAACCTGGTTGATTCCGTTGCCGTTAATGTAAATGCCGATTCAATAAAGCTTATAGCACAAAAACACAATGCACATTATGTGCTGGCTTTAAAAAACTTTACTGCTGATATCGGCTTATCTGAAATTGCAAACTATACATCCTACTATAACACCAATACTGCCGTTGATTTTGTTTTATATGAAAGCAACGGTATTTATCACAGAGACTTAAAGGGTACCGCTGTTGATGCGCAGTCTGAACAACCATACTTCGGACTGCTGCCGACTTTATTGATCCACCCAACTGTAAAGGGAAACAAGCAATCTATTAAAACCTCGGCAGAACATGCCACGGAAAATGCTTTGCAGGATTATTTTCCTTATACCATTACCCATAACAGGCCGCTGTATAATGATGCCATTTTTCTACCTGCTATAAAAGAGATCCAGGCAGGTAAACTGGATAAAGCCGATAGCCTGCTGCAGCCATTTTTACAGGATAAAGTCCCACAAATTGCAAGTAAAGCTGCTTATAACCTGGCTGTAGTGTATGAATCAGAAGGAGATATTGATTCGGCAATTGACCTGGCGCAGCAATCAGAAGATAAGTACCATAATGAATATGCTATCACTATCCTGGCTGAGTTAAAGGAGGAGTGATCATTTTTTCCATGATCACGTAATCTATCCCATTTTTGGAAAATCTATCTTCCGTTTCAACAAACCCAAGCTTCAGGTAAAACCCGATAGCATCTGTGCGGGCATTGCACCATAAGCGGGTGCCGTCATTTTCCTCAGCGTATTTGTTAATATAAGCTAACAAGCCTTTGCCTATCCCCGCTTTTTGCATAGCTGCATCAACTGCCAGCTTACGGAATTGAAACGAAGTTCCGTTTTGAAATAATGAAACCACACCGGCAAGTTTATTATCCGTAAAAGCACCAAAATGAATGCCATCTATGTCCTCCGGCATCTCCATTTCATGTTTCATCATGCCGGGATACAAAACATCCCTGCGCAATTGCCAGGTATGCTCGGGCCGAATCTGTTCGATACTTATCATTTTTTTAGAGCTTAAAGCGGAAAGCTAAAAGACCAAAGCCTTTGGCTTTCTGCTTTAGTCTTTCACCTCTCTTACAACGGAATATTCCCATGCTTTTTCCTCGGGTTGTTCACTACTTTATTTTCCAGCATTTTAAAGGCATGGATCAGTTTTAGGCGGGTTTCCGCAGGTTCAATCACTTCATCAATAAAGCCACGCTCTGCGGCACGGTATGGATTGGCAAAGATGTCTGAATACTGCAATTCCATTTCTTTCCATTTGGCTTCTTTATCTTCGGCAGTGCTGATCTCACGCTTAAAAATAATTTCGGCAGCGCCTTTGGCGCCCATTACGGCAATCTCCGCAGTGGGCCAGGCAAAGTTCATATCGGCGCCGATGTGTTTGGAGTTCATTACATCATAAGCACCGCCATAAGCTTTGCGGGTTATCACGGTAATGCGGGGCACAGTAGCCTCACAGAACGAGTAAAGCAGTTTTGCTCCGTTGGTGATGATGGCGTTCCATTCCTGGTCGGTGCCCGGCAAAAAGCCTGGTACATCTTCAAATACCAGCAGCGGGATATTAAAACTATCGCAAAAACGTACAAACCGGGCACCCTTGGTGGATGAATTAATGTCAAGCACACCCGCTAAAAACGCAGGTTGATTAGCCACTATCCCAATGCTGCGGCCTGCCAGCCTGGCAAACCCCACAACAATATTTTCTGCAAAATCCTTATGTACCTCTAAAAACGATCCCTCATCAATAACATGGTCTATCACTTCCCTTATATCATAAGGCTGTGATGCGTTTTCGGGCATTATGGTATTAAGCGCTTCTCTTAATTCATTTTTTATTTCGTAAGGAATCGCAGGTGCTGTGTCCTCACAATTTTGCGGCATATAGCTCAGTAGTTTCTTTACATTTTGAATGGCCTCTATCTCATTGGAGCAGGCAAAATGTGTAACACCTGATTTGGTGGCATGGGTAGTTGCTCCGCCTAATTCTTCAGATGTAACTACTTCATGGGTTACTGTTTTAACCACGTTTGGGCCGGTAACAAACATGTAGCTAGTATTTTCAACCATCAAAATAAAATCTGTTATGGCAGGAGAGTAAACCGCACCGCCGGCACAAGGCCCAAGGATAGCCGAAATTTGCGGGATCACGCCTGATGCCATGGTATTGCGGTAAAATATATCTGCATAGCCGCCTAATGATACTACGCCTTCCTGGATGCGTGCTCCGCCTGAGTCATTCAGCCCAACAAAAGGTGCGCCGTTCTTCATAGCCAGGTCCATTACCTTACAGATCTTTTCGGCATGGGTTTCTGAAAGTGAACCACCGAAAACGGTAAAATCCTGCGAAAAAACGTATACCAGCCTGCCATTCACCGTGCCGTAGCCGGTTATTACGCCATCTCCCGGGTACTTTTCTTTTTCCATCCCAAAATCGGTTGAGCGATGGGATACAAACATGCCTATCTCCTGGAAAGACCCCTCATCCATCAAAAAATGTAAACGCTCACGTGCGGTAAGCTTTCCTTTTTTATGCTGGCTCTCAATACGCGCCTTGCCGCCACCTAAAAGGGCCTCTTCGCGTTTCTTATTTAATAATTTTATCTTATTATCCACAGTATCGGTTTATTAGTCCGGAAGTCGGAAAGACCGGAAGTCCGAAAGATATAGATTAATCGTATAGAACGAAAGTTGAATTTAAAAAAACTGATTGAAATACCCGTAATTCAGCCAATAAATAATCGGCGAAATCGAAAAAATCATAACAAATCAGCGGCTTATAATCAGTATTTTCGTTCCTGATGGCAACTTACCATATTATATCCATTCTCATATTTCTAACGGCAGTTTTTGCCTATGTGAATGACCGCTGGATAAAATGGCCGCCAACCATTGGCATAATGGTTATTGCTTTGCTGTCATCAATCCTGCTCGCCATTTTGGGTAATTTAATTCCGGAGATCTCATCAAAAGCATTGCTGCTGGTTTCAAACATCAATTTTGAGCAGGTACTGATGAAAATAATGCTAAGCTTCCTGCTGTTTGCCGGGGCATTACATATTGATGCCAACCAGCTTAAAAAGGAATTTTGGCCGGTTATGCTAATGGCTACTGCGGGCACATTTATCTCCACTTTTTTAGTGAGCGTAATGGCTTATTACTTGTTTGTGCTTTTTGGTTTACAAATACTCTACATTTATTGCCTGCTGTTTGGTGCGCTTATTTCCCCCACGGATCCTATTGCCGTTATGGGGATCCTGAAACAAGCCGGCATCCCCAAAACGCTGGAAATGAAAATAGCAGGCGAATCGCTTTTTAATGATGGGGTAGGCGTAGTTGTGTTCCTGACAATATTTGAAGTAGCGGTAAATGGTACGGACAAATTTTCAATTGGCGACACTGCTATTTTGTTTTTAAAAGAGGCAGGGGGAGGGATTTTATTTGGGGTGATATTGGGGTACCTGGCACACCTCCTGATAAAATCAATTGATAATTACCGGGTTGAGGTTTTAATAACATTAACGGTTGTTATGTGTGGCTATTCTATGGCCGATTATTTCCATTTATCTGGTCCGCTGGCCATCATTATAGCGGGTATAATAATGGGTACAAAAGGAAAAACAGAAGGTTTATCGGAGATCTCCCGTGATTACCTTGGCAAATTCTGGGACCTTACAGACGAGATCTTTAATGCAATACTTTTCCTGCTGATAGGCCTTGAAATGCTGATCATAAAGGTTAATCCAACTGTTTTGCTACTTGGCGGAATAATGGTATTGGTAGTATTGCTGGCACGTTTAATCTGCGTGGCATTTCCGGTTATGTTTTTAAGAATCTGGATAAAGTTTGAAAAAAACGCCATACTGATGTTAACCTGGGGTGGCCTGCGCGGTGGACTATCTGTAGCTATGGCGCTATCTATTCCCGAAGCTATGCACAGGGACGAGTTTGTTTTGATCACCTATATTATTGTGGTATTCTCCATTATTGTGCAGGGACTTACTATTGGCAAGCTTGCGCGGAAATCGGAATAATTCCAGGGGGTAAAAATCTGAATTTTCAACTCTAATTAAAATCTAATTGCGTTGTAATCAAGGTCTAATGTTGGTGTTATAGCTTTATTGCTTGTATAAAACCAACCAGTATGAAAAAAAACCTTATCCTTTTTGTCTTGATCTTCCTTTGTAAAATTGCATGTTGCCAGGTGAATTTAAATGGGACTGAAGATCATGTGATGATCGTGTCTTTAGGCGCCGACAGAACCTTTATTAATAATCCGGCTTTTAACTCATGGGCCGAAACAAACTATAATCGTAAAATAGATTATGTGGCAAGCTTTAGCTTCGATTTAAATATTGTTTTAAACTACGCTGATATGGGGATTGATTTAAATGCCGGCTCACCGTACATCAACGGTTCAGTTTATTACGGGCGAAGATTAACATCAATGAAAAGTGCCGTATCATCCTTTTTAAACATCGAACTGGGCGGCTTTTTTGCAGCTCCCAGATTTGCCCCTGCCAATTATACACCCACTCCTGATGAGCAGGGAAAGAAATTGGAATTGCATTATAGTGCCGCCTATATTGGCCTTTCAAGCAGAAATTATCTGAACAAATTGCATTTCAAAAAAGGAAAGGGGAAAAATGCCGTATCATTTAATCCCGGATTTAATTTTGAATTTGGGTATGAGCCGTGGGGCGGCGATTGGCGTTACGGTTATTACAAGGGCTCGGGAAAATCTGCTCAATTCATCAGCAACAAAGTTTATAACGTTCCGGCACTGGGTAATGTGTTTTTTAATGCGGGGATTTCATTAGGGATTGGTAATTAATTGTAGCTAAATCACCTCATAATCAAAATTTGACTTTTTTAACCTTACGGGATTTTTGACCCGGACTTGAGAATAAATAAAACCATATCCCTATCCATTGCTTTTATTATCGTAACACTTATCATTATGAACCCATACCAGCAAAAGTGGATAGACGTTTTGACAAATGCTCACGTCCCGAATTGGAAAATTGAAGCGCAAGGCGACGATATTTATATCGAGATGCCGCATGTTACCGATCTGAAATTAATTCGTGATAACCTGCCTGAAACCCTTGGGCTAATGTCGTTGGATATTCATGAACCCAAAGAACGCCTCAAATTTATTTTTCACAATGGCTATGAGAATTTTGACTATACATTGAACCCCAACGAGAAAGATTTGGATGGTGAGTAGGGAAGTCCGAAAGTCGGGAAAGTCAGTAAAGTCCGAAAGATAAGGGGGGCTGCTTAATCGGTGCAATCTTTCCAAAATCGGCGTAATCACTAATGAAAATCAGTGAAATCACAACTTAGCACGCGTTGATAACACCACTACGCTGATCCCCATAACGGCTATAAACGCAAATGAGGCCCTTAAGGTGGCCAGTCCTGCTATAAACCCTATAACCGGCGGACCAACCAAAAAGCCTATAAAACCAATGGTTGAAACCGCTGCCAGCGCAACCCCTGCCGACATAGTTTTTGATCGCCCTGCTGCGCTGTAAACCATAGGCACTACTGATGATACGCCTGCCCCAACCAATAGGAAGCCTGCCATAGCGGTATAGAAATATGGGAATATAATTGCCACCAACAAGCCTGATGCAGTTAAAGAACCGCTTACCTGCAAGGTGCGTTTTAACCCGAAGCGATGGGCAAACCAGTCGGCAATGAACCTGCCGCCGGCCATGGTAAGCATAAATGCGGTAAAGCCTGCACCTTGTAAAGCAATAGGGGCGGCCACCACTTTTTTAAAGTAGATAACGCTCCAGTCGAACATAGCCCCTTCACAAATCATGGAGCAAAAGGCAATGCTGCCTAGTGTTAATAACGGAACCATCAATCTGAATTTTTCGCGGAGAGAAACTGAAACAGTCTCTTTGTTTTTAAGTACACCGGCATCATTATGCAAATATTTGGAGGCTGCAGCAACACCGATAGCAAGAATAACAAGCACTAAGATAAAGTGATGAAAAGGATCAATCCTGTTGGCTATCATCACGGTGCCTATCCCGGCCCCGGTAAACCCCGCCAGGCTCCATAAACCATGGAACGATGCCATAATTGGCTTGTCATACATCCCTTCGGCAGCAACGGCCTGTGTATTAACAGAAATATTAACCGCATTGCTTGAAAACCCAAAGCAAACCAGGCAAATGATCAGTTGAAAAGTGTTTTGTGCGAGACCAAGGCTTATCAAACAAATCCCATAAACCAATATAGCGGCAAGTAATAATTTCTTGCTTCCTATTTTAGTGATGATCCAACCTGAAAATGGCAATGATAGCATTAAGCCAACCGGAAGCGAGAAAAGTACCGCACCCAGAGCTGCATCAGTTAAGCCCATGTTTTGCTGAATAGTAGCTATCCGCGACGCCCAGCTTGAAAAACACAAACCGGCCATAAAGAATAGAACGCCTACTGCAATGCGGAGCGTTTTCCTGGTAACGGATGGTTTTATTACGGTAATTGTATCTGTCATTGCAATATGTTAGTGTATTATTTACACTTTGTATTTTAACGCAAATGTATCTGATTTTCAGTAAAGTTGGAAGGGTAGTTTTAATCTTTACTAATAGATTAGATATCAATGTAGTTATAGCTTTATAAAACTACTTATTAATATTAAATGAACCTAAGCAATGCTTGTAAACCTTTGTGGGGTCGTTTTGATCAACCATATCTACACTAAAGGTGCCCTGGATATTATTAGTGGTAAGTACGGTAACCTTAATACGGCCGGTCGTTGACGAGTCATTTCCGTAATTACCGGCGCTAAGATTGAAAATCTCAAAAGTGCCCGTTGTGCAGTTATCGAATGAAATAGTAGCCAGGTCAGTAAGGCTGGCACCGCTGGCAAGCAGGGATGTTGTACCTGTTGGCGAAGAAATTGCCAACGCTTCCGGCGAACCTGGTTGAAAGCTGCCGAATGAAGCATTTTGTGTATATGTATAAGTATTATTACCTATTTGTATTTTTATATTATTGGCGCCTGCTATTGCCAGTCCATTGCCATCATTAACATCTGTACCAGTACCTGTACCTGTTCCTGTACCTGTACCTGTACCTGTTCCGGTTCCGGTTCCTGTGCCTGTGCCAGTACCTGTACCTGTACCTGTACCTGTGCCGGTTCCTGCTCCTGTGGCGATGTTACCTGTACCTGAAGGATAAACCGGTGCATCCAGCTTACAACCTGTTAGACCTGCAATTATAAATAAGGAAGTAAAAACTTTATAGTATAGTTTTCTCATTGTGCCGTTTTTGTGATACGATTTACAAGCATAAATATAAATTATTTATCTGCCGGTTAAATGCATGTGAATAAATAATTTATAGGATAAGTTATCCACGGCGCATACGTAATTCGCCTGTGTTAAGTTACAAAAATGGAGCTAATTTTTTTGAGTCCTGAGAATTAACTACAGTCACCATCCGGGCCGCATGATTCACCCTCAATAACTTCTAATTTGGGCCTTGCGCTTTCCTGTTGCCATTCACCAAAAGCTTTCTGTAACGTTTGCTCAAACACAGGGACGGCCTGTGCTCCTGATACTGCGTATTTATTATTCAATACGAAAAATGGTACGCCCTGTATGCCAAGATACTGTGCGGTATCAATGTCATGTTTAACATCATCGGCATAAGCACCACTCTCTAAAACCTGTTTTATTTCAGCAGCATCAAGGCCTATTTGTTTACCTAGTGCAATCAATGTTTCGTTGTCGTCAATGTTTTTGCTATCGGTAAAATAAGCTTTAAATAATTGCTCTTCGGCCTCAACGCCTAAACCATGCTTTTTGGCAAGGTGGCTAAACCTGTGTGCCTTAAAGCTATTGGCAACAACCGCTTTATCAAGGTTATAGGTTAAACCGGCTTCGGCAGCCATTTGGGTTACGTGAGCGTTCATCTGTTGGGCATGGTCAATAGTCCAACCCTTTTTATCAGCAAGGTATTGATCAATACTAATAGTAGGATCAGTTTCCATGTCGGGATTTAGCTGAAAGCTTTTCCATTCTATTTCAAT
>Ga0206988_1166_pt1 | contig 16373 bp, 17 predicted proteins | sample Alteio_BWMinCont_12_FD_153263 | JGI IMG/M metagenome (GOLD analysis project Ga0206988, IMG submission 153263) | Enriched cells from forest soil in Barre Woods Harvard Forest LTER site, Petersham, Massachusetts, United States -... | ecosystem: Environmental > Terrestrial > Soil > Temperate forest >... | reverse complement strand
TGGAGTGCCGCGGCAGAAGACGCCCCTCGCTCCAGCTCGAAAAGCCCGGAGGATGAGGTCGTCCTCGTTCATGCCGATCAACATTACTGAGACAGTCTTGATTTGCGATAGACGAATTTCATTAAGCACGTTCAGGCCTGCCATTGGCCCGTTCTGTAGTTCGGCGCTAATCACGGCCACGTCGGGATGGTGCTCGTGTACCGCTCGAAGTGCGTCACCAGACTCGCCAGTCAGAGCGTGGATGTGAAACTTGTTCCCACAACGTTTAAGTGCCGTGGAAATTAACTGGCTGGCCAACAGACTGCCTTCAGCCACGACGACGCGGATCTTATTTGATGAACGGCCCGCAGACTCCTTCATAATTGATCCTCGATCCCGCGGGACATCGGGGAGCCGATGGCTGAAAGTACGTATCATATCAGTAGACGGGTTGGCTCGCTACGTCGTTACAAAGTTGTTCCGGCCGAAACGACCGACGCCGCCTAGGGACAAAACTGTGTAGCGAAGGTAGCAGAAACGGATTGCCTTCTCATCACAGATGTTTATCCTGGTGAGAAGCGGCAACGACGACAGAGGCTCGGTCGCTGAAAAGTTGTCAGCGGGATCGCGCCATCTTGATCCCCGACAATCTCCAAAGACGCCCAACTCACTTAAATGAGCCGAGAACCTCATGGATTTCCTAAGCCAATCCTAAGTCTATATTTTCCAAGTCATTCCGAGGGGAGGATTTTGAGGATTTCTATCACTCAAGAGGTGGACCGAGGTTGAAAAGAGGGCAGCCCGGCTTCTGCCGAATGGTCTGCGGCAGTGACTTTTGACTCTCTAGGCCGAGTCCCTCTTTTGTTCATCGTTTGCCCTACCGAACGGGTCAAACACAAGGGACACAGAGCTGTGGAAATCGTCACGAAGCACGTGGCGACATAGAAGGAAAATGACACTGCGACGTCTGTGACATTGCGCTTCTTGCGTCACACTGCGCCACCCGAGTAGCTTGTCATGCGCGCCGAGTTTGAAACTTTCGTGCGCCAGAATCTGACCGGCGACATCAGCGGAATGGGTCAGTCTCAATGGAACGCCGAACAAATATTCGGTATGGGCTGAGCGCTAATGCGATATTCACGTGGAAAGGCGCAGGACACGCTCGTCTGCGCGCAGAAGGCATAACCCGCGATATCAGCCCGCTGGGTGCGTTTGTTTTGGCTTCGAGCTGTCCGCCTGTCGATGCCATTATCCAAGTGGAAATATTCCTTTTTATTTCTACCATCCAGGGTTCGGGGCAGAAATTGAGAATCAGGACGGGCGCGCAGGTGCTCCGAATCGATCATGCAGCGGACCAAAGGATGAGCGGCTTCGCGGTGGGTAGAGCACATTTCCGGTTCTGGCCCTCCAGGGCCAGTGGGTCGGACTCCGACCTTGCCAACGGGTTGGGTGAATTGGAGAGCGGTGTGCCTCAGAGAGTGGGGCGCGTTCTGGACGATTTTCCGAGGGGCCAAGGTTCGGGAAATACTCGCTCCTTTTCTCGGACCAAGTATTGGATTTAAGTTTGCGGTAAGCCAAATAAGCAGCTGAGATTGCTTTGGTTTACAAGGAAGAGCACTGTAAGTCACAGGGCGGAGCTACATGTACCTTGCGACCGATCAAGGCCGGGACACTTACGATGAAGGCGGCAGTGCCTGGTATGCACTCTACACCCGCCATCAGCATGAAAACTGCGTCGCAAAGGTTCTCTTGTATAAGGGATTTGAGGCTTTTCTGCCGCTTTACGTAACTGCCCATCGATGGAAAGATCGCGCCAAGAAGCTCTCATTGCCGTTATTCCCTTGCTATGTTTTTCTCAGACTCAAAACGGCGCAGGAACGGCGGCTCGATATTTTGACAACGCCCGGGGTACATAGCCTTGTATCGAACGCAGGTCAGGCGAGCGCTATACCGCACGCCGAGATCGATGCCATCCGACGAGCTGTCGAAAGCGGCAGCGGAATCGAACCACATCCTCTGTTGAAATGTGGTGATCGGGTGAGAGTCAAATGCGGACCCTTGGCAGGAATTGAGGGGATCTTGGTACGAAAGAAGAACGTTTATCGGCTGGTCCTCTCGGTGGAGATGTTGGGGAAGGCCGTTGCCGTTGAAGTAGATGGCTTCCTGGTTGAAAGGGTAAGCGGAAAACAGCCAAATGTTTCTTCCGTTGGCGCCAGGGTAGTTTCCGAACACCCAAGGCTCAACAGTATCTTCGCTGCCTAGCAGCTCGCACACCCCCCGCTGGCACTTCGCACGACCGTTTCGGGCTGAGGCTGGCCCGGAAAAGTGAGGGCAAGGAAATTCCCCGAGCGAGTCGGAATCCGGCAGAACGCAGAAAGCACGTCCGTTATCCAATGATAGCGCCCGCGACTTTCACTTGGAAGAAACCGGGAGGCGTTCTTTGCAGAGGGGAAGGCGTCACCCGGGACATCAGCGTGAGCGGTGCGTATGTATTTTCCGGGACTTGCCCCCCGGTCAGAGCTCGCGTTCAAATGGAAATTCGTCTCCCGCGGCTCTCCCTTAGGCCAGGGCCCCTGGTTAAGGGCAAGATGCGAACGCAGCGCATTGAACGCGATCTCTCAGGGAAAACTGAGAGCGGTTTTTCAGTGACGGGCAAGGGCTTCGCGCTGCGTCTTGTCTCGCGGTTACGACCCACAATTATGAAACCCCGGGCGCTAAAGAAAAAGAGAGGCTGAACTAATGAACGCGACTTCCTCCAGCCCGGGTATCGGATCCTCCTGCGGGAGACGAATCATGAAACGCAAGGTGCAGACTTCCGTAGCTGCGTTCGCCATATTGACTGTTGCTGTTTTCTACGCTGCAGCTCAGCAGCCAGCGGCCACCGCAGCGCAAACGGTGTCCGGCTATGTCCTCGGGCCGGATGACGAGATTGCGATTCGCTCGGTAGATGCCCCCGAGCTTTCCGAAAAGCCAGTCCTCATTGGCACAAACGGCGACATCACACTGCCCCTGATCGGACGAGTCAAGGCAGGAGGTTTGACGGTCGAGCAACTCGAAGCGGAATTGAACACTCGGCTCAAGACATTCATTCAAGAGCCACAGGTTTCGGTGACGGTGACGGAGTTCCGGAGTCAGCCGGTATCGGTCTTCGGCGCAGTCAATAAGCCAGGTGTCGTCCAGCTCCGGGGTCGGCAGACGCTCTATGAAGTCCTCTCCATGGCTGGCGGGCCCAGCAACAACGCGGGCTCCATCCTCACGGTAACGCGCCCTCGGCAGAGCGGCGAAATTCCGCTACCCGGTGCGAGGGTAGATCCTACCGGACAGTTCAGCAGTGCCGAGTTGAACGTGCAGGAGATCCTCGAGGGAAAGAACCCAGCGGCGAACATTGAGATCAAACCGAATGACATCATCTCCGTCTCCGAGGCGAGCTCCAACATGGTCTACGTCGTCGGCGACGTTCAGCGCGCAGGGGCCTTCACGCTGGGGGGGCAGCGGAATATTTCCGTCCTCAAAGCGGTGTCCTTAGCAGGCGGACTCGGACACACGGCAAAGTCGGATAAGGCGAGGGTCATTCGCGAGGTTGCGGGGGGGCAAAAGCCCGTAGAGATCGCTGTGAACATTCAGCAAATACTCTCTGGAAAGGCAAAAGACGTCGAACTGGGGCCCGATGACGTTCTGGTCGTGCCCACGAGCGGTCGCAAAACATTCACGACCGCCTTTATTCCGGCCACCATCTCCACCGCCGTGAACGCTGCGATCTATCGTTTCTGAGGTCAATATGGACAACGGACCACTATTGGACGATGCCGACCAGAACCTGGGCACGCCGAAGGCTACCGGCACTAGCCTCCTGCCACCACGGCGGCAGTATCTGGAAGTGTCGTCTCCCGAAGTGTTCGAAGAGCCAGGTCCCGCCCTTCTGCCCGAATATTTGCAAATCATCCGGCGTCGCAAAGGTACCCTGATTCTGATTGTTTTCCTCGGCCTGCTGACCTCCGTGCTGCTCACCCTTCCGCAGACGCCAATCTATCAGGCTCGGGCATCCATCGAGATCCAGAACCTCAATGAGAACTTCCTGAATATGCGGAACGTGAGCCCCAACTCGGATGATGGGGGCTCGTCCGCGCCCGAATCCGACGTTCAGACCCAAGCCAAGATTCTCCAGAGCGAATCCTTACTCGAACGGGTGGCGGCAAAGCTGGATCTAGAAAAAAAGCTGTCTCCAGGAGAGGGAAGCAGCCGCCTCTCGGCCTGGCGCAAGGCCTTGGGTTTACCCGAGAAAAGACAGGCATCAACCCGGGAAAAGATCCTGACCCTGGTTACTAACAACCTGAAAATTAGCACTGCACCCGACACTCGGCTCGTCGAAATCCGTTACGATTCTACCGACCCGCAGCTGGCTGCCGACTTCGCAAACACGCTAACCACCGAGTTCATCCAGCAGAACGTCGAGTCCCACTTCAAGGCCACCCAGCAAACGGGCGAGTGGCTCACCAAACAGATGGACGACGTCCGGATCAAGCTCGAAAAATCCGAAGATGAGTTACAGGGCTATGCCCAAGCTTCTGGCCTGTTGTTCATGTCTGAGCAAGACAACGTGGCCGAGCAGAAGCTCCGCCAGCTTCAGGAGGAGCTCTCCACGGCACAAGCGGATCGCGTCGCCAAGCAAGCGAAATACGAGCTCGCGTCCACGGAGCCTTCCGAGTCTCTCCCCGAAGTGCTCGATGATGCGGCGCTCAAGGACTACCAGGTCAAGCTAACCGACCTTCGCCGCCAGCTTGCCGAGCTTTCGTCTTCCCTGACCCCGGCCCACCCTGCCGTGAAAAAGGTCCAAGCTCAGTTAAGCACTCTGGAAGCGGCCCTCGATAAGGAACGTACGAACGTCACCGAGCGAATCCGAGACGAGTTTCAGTCCGCCGAGCGGCGCGAGCATCTGCTCGCTGCGAACTACGCCGTCCAAGCCCGCCTGATGACCGAGCAGGCAGCCCAGGTGACGCACTACAACATCCTCAAGCGCGAAGTGGATACGAACCGTCAGCTTTACGACTCGATGCTTCACAACGTCCAGGAAGCCGGGATGACTTCCGCCCTGCAGGCCAGCAACATCCGGGTCGTTGACCAGGCGGAACCGCCAACGCGTCCCTACAAACCGAGTATCGTCTTGAATTCGGCACTCGGCCTTCTTGCGGGAGCTTTTTTCGGCGTTGCCTTCATCGTTGTGCAAGAACGCGCCGACCGAACGATCCACGCCCCCGGTGAGTCCATGACGTACCTTGACGTGCCGGAGTTGGGCGCGATCCCTTCCGCAAAGGCAACCCGCAGCCGGCTCGTCGGTTACTACCACAACGGCAACAGCCTCGAAACCAAGAAGTCGAAGAGCGGCAATCCATGGGGAGTGGAACTAGTCACTTCGAATAAAAAACCGTCGATCTTGGCGGACGCATTTCGTGCAACGCTCACCTCGATTCTGTACTCCGGGGACAACGGCAACAGACCGCGCATCATTGTGATTACCAGCACCAACCCTGAAGAGGGAAAGACAACGGTAGCATGTAACTTGGCCCTGGCGTTGGCCGAGATCGGCCCGTCCGTGCTCATGCAATCCGTCCTCCTGGTCGACGGCGACCTGCGTAGGCCGCGGCTCCACGAAATCTTTGGCGTGCCCAACCAGTGGGGCCTTGCTGACCTGCTCGAAGGAAAGACGCCGCCCAACGGTTGCGAAGGAATGGTTTACAAGACGGGCTTCCGAAACTTGAATCTGTTACCTTCCGGTTCATCAACTGCTAACGTCGCAGCTCTGCTTCATTCCCCACGGGCGTTCGCCTTCTTGAACCGCATGCGGCAGGAGTTCCATACCGTAATCATCGACGCGCCCCCGATGCTCAATATGCCGGACGCGCGGGTACTCGGGCGTCTTGCGGATGGAGTCGTATTAGTCGTGCGCTCGGCTGAGACGATGAGGGATGCAGCGCTAGCTGCCAAACAGCGCCTAACGGAAGACGGGACGCGGGTACTCGGGACGATTCTGAATCAATGGGATCCGCGGACAACAAACCAGCACACCTCCGGCTACGGGTACAAATATTATTGATGTGCTGTAATGTGTCCGACTCCTAGACCCTCCTCTACCGCTCGTGAAATTCCAGCGAGAGTTCGACATGGCGGTGATATCGGTTCTCGTTTACCACTGCCTCTAAGACTCTGACATTGGCCTTAGAAAGCGGCTCGCCGCGCGATTCGTGCAACGCCGCGCCTTCGCCTGAGGTCAGCTGTAGATGCAACCCCAACAGACCCAAACCAGCGCCTCCGCCGATCCTTTCGTCCACATCCTCGGCTCCCGCGTCCACCTCGTCTCGGTAACCCGCACGGTCGATCACATCGAGCGCTGGATCGACACTCGAGACGGGCATTGCCGCAGAGTGGTGGTCACCGGCTTCCACGGGCTTTGGGAAGGGCATAAGAATCCCGGTTTCAGGTCCGTTCTCAACAGCGCGGAACTCTGGGTGCCCGACGGCATTGCACCTGTCTGGGTGGCCCGCATTCGCGGTCATCATCACGTTGATCGCGCTCCCGGCACCGAGATCATGCGTGAGTTCTTCCGCCGGGCCAATAAGAAAAGCTACAGCAGCTACTTCTACGGCGATACGGACCAGACCCTTTCCGCTTTGCAGCTGACACTCTTGCGAGACTACCCGGGCCACAAGATCGCCGGTGCATTCTCGCCGCCGTTCCGCCCGCTGACCCCTGCCGAGGACCGCGCCATGGTCGATCAGATCAACGCGGCGCGGCCCGACGTCCTCTGGGTCGCCCTCGGCATGCCCAAGCAGGACATCTGGATCCACGAAAGACTTAAGCGGCTCAACGTCCCCGTCGCCATCGGTGTCGGAGCAGCATTCGCCTTCGTCGCTGGCATCGTGCCACGCTGCCCGGACTGGATTGGCCGGGTCGGTTTTGAGTGGCTGTACCGTTTCCTGAAGGAGCCGAAGAAACTCTGGCGTCGCGACCTCCTCGATGGGCCACGTTTCCTTTTCCATCTCGGTCTGGAGTTGATCCGCAATGGCCGCTTGGACTGACGGATCGCCGATTCCAGCCGCAGGCGAAACGTCTCCTGGTCCTGCTGCACCGGAGAATCCGGTCGCCGGACGCAAACCTGCTGGAATCGTTGCACGCTTGCTGCATGGCACTGGTGCGGGAGTCGTCGCTTATGGTCTCGGAATTGGCAGTAACCTGCTCCTCCTCCCGCTTTACCTGCGCTTCTGGTCGGTAGCAGTGTACGGCGAGTGGATGGCCCTTTACGCAATGGTGAGTTACCTAGCCAATATGGATTTCGGAGTGACCGTGGCCGGGGTGAATGCCGCAACTATGGCCTATGCCCGCGCTGACTGGCCTGCGTTCAAGCGCATTCAGGGAACCGCCTGGGCCGCCTCCCTTGCTATCGCGGGGTTCGGTATCGCTCTGATTGCTCTACCATCCCTGTTCCTCTTCCGCATGCAGTGGCTGAACCTGACGGCGTTCACTCCCCGCGAAGCCCGTCTCGTATTTTGTTGCCTTGCCATTTCCCTTCTGTCCAATATCCCTGGACGCCAGTTGATTACGGTCTACATGGCGATCGGCGAGTTCGCAAAGTACCAGTGGCTTTACAACGCTTTCACTTTCGCGTCGTTCGCCGCCACGGCCGTCGTTCTGACTGCAGGTGCCGGTCCAGTCCTAGTCGCCACGGTGATGGCGGCTATGGCTCTTTTCACCATAGTCCTTGCGGCGTGGCTGCTCCGTCGGCGGGACTCCCGCCTGGTTCCACGCGTTCGTGCGGCGGATTGGCAGACGGCTCGCGCGCTCGCAGCGCCCACAGGCCAGTTCGGGCTTTCGATCCTCGCTACTGTCCTGACGCTGCAGGCACCCGTTGTTCTCCTGAGCCGCGTGCTCGGCGGTCCCGCGGTCGCGCTTTTTACAACCACTCGCACCGTCGCCAACGTAATTCGCGGGACGGTTGGTCTACTGCGAGCCCCGCTGCAACCGGAGCTTGCCGCAGTGTCTGCTACCCGCTCCAGGGATGCGCTGGGCCGCCTGTTCCGTCTCGCTATGAGCATCGACGCGATGGTAGCGTTGAGCCTGTTTGCGGTGCTCTGGTCGGGCGGCGGCTGGCTGATCCGGTTCTGGTCGCGCGGGCGCATTAGCGCCGACACCACCTTCCTGCATCTGATGCTGATATCTGTCCTTGTGGAAGGGTTTCTGCTTTTCCTGGGCAGTATGGGATGGGCGACGAACCGCGTAAAAGCGATTTCGCTGGGGCAACTCTCTACTGCAGTCACATCGTTCTGTCTGGCGATTGCGCTGGTACGCTCATACGGCGTTTGGGCGATCCCCATCGGAACCTTTGCTCCGTTGCTTTTGATCATGGCGCCGGTGGTCGTTTGGGACGTTTGCAGAGAAACAGATTTAAAACTCCGCTTCGTGGCAGGGCGTCTCCTGTTGCCCTTCGCCGCCATGGGTGTGTTCTCCACCATATTCCCTCAATGGCTCGCGAGTCTGAAAGTCGCTCCGGAATGGTTCTCGGCATCGGTCTCAGTTTTGGTAACCTGCGCCACAGTTGTACTTATTGTGGGCGGCGTCTTTCTCACTTGCGACGACCGTCAGGTCCTGCGCAGCCGGGTTTTCGCTCTAGGTTTCAAAGAGGCTGACGGTGAGCCCCTGCCGAGCGCTCAATGACGCCAATACCACCACTGGTTATGACTGAAGATAATGCCCAGGCGAAACAGCCGGGCCGTCCGAAGGTCGTTATCGGACATGCGATGATGGGTCGTGGAGGCTCAGAGTCCAACGTCATGTGGCTGATCGAGGCTTTGAAGTGGGACTGTGACGTGACCGTGGTCACGACCAAGGGGTGGGATCTGGCAGCGCTGAACGAGTTCTATGGGACTCAGGTCCGGGAGCACGAGGTGAAGGTTCGCATCGCACCGGTTCCTCTTCTGGTGCGCAACCTGACTGCATCCGCATTGCGGGGCGCTTGTTATCAGCGATTCGCATTTCAGATTGCTGGGGAATACGATGTGCGGATCAGCGCCTATAATCCGACGGATTGGGGCTTGCCTGCAGTCCATTTCATCGCCGATTTCACTTGGCACCGAATGCTCCGGGAGCAGCTCGATCCGCCCACGCCGGGGTTCATCTACCGAGACTCGGTATTTCGGAAAACATACCTGCGAATCGCCACAGCTCATGGAAAACGCTCAGGCCGGGATGTACTCCGGGATGATGTGGTGATTGCAAACTCCAGGTGGACGGCAGACCGCATGAGGTGGCATTGCGGCGTGGACTGTGCGGCGGTCGTATATCACCCCGTGTGGACGGACTTCCCGGATGTTCCATGGGAGGAGAAGGAACAAGCGTTTGTGATGATTGGCCGCATTGTGCCGGAGAAGCGGGTCGAGCGTGCGATTGCCATTCTGGATGCCGTCCGGCGGCGCGGGCACCCCCTTCAGCTTCACCTGTGTGGTCAAATTGGCGACGACATCTATGGCCGGCGAATAGCTGGCCTTTGCAGGGAACAGGCCGACTGGATCATTGTGGAAGGCCAGGTGACCGGCAAGAGAAAGGCCCAGATCCTTGCCGGGTGCCGGTTTGGTATCCAGACACGTCAGTCGGAACCCTTTGGCATCTCAGTTGCCGAGATGGTTAAGGCTGGAGCAATCGTCTTCGCACCCAACGACGGCGGCCAGGTCGAGGTGCTCAACCACCCATTGCTGTCATTTGAATCCGACTCGGATGCAGTCGGAAGGATTTCTCTTATCCTCGATGAAGCACAGGGGCAGGTTGAGTTGCGGAACCATCTCAGGCGGCAGGCTCGGCTGTTTAGTGCTGAGGCGTTCATGGAGGCGAGCCGAGCCGTTATCTCCCGATTCCTTTCGTCCAGCACTGTGGCGTGTAGTGCATAGGCCGGATCCCGCCTCAAGTGTCGAGATCCGCTGTTCTACCCGAGCGCTCAGCGTAAGCAAGAGGACAGTAGCTCATGTCGTCGGGACTAATCGGTGCACCAAACCTCCATTCCTGGCGTATGCTCTCCGCTGCCAGAACCCAAGGCATCAGCAACGACAGCATTTACGCAATGATTGAAGGGGCCATCGTTGAGCACAAACTCAAAGGTAAAGTGCTCGACTACGGCGCGGGCGCAGGTAATCTAACGCGGCGTCTTTTCCGGATGGGTGTCTTCCAGCAGGTGTTTGCGGTTGACTTGCTGCCACCTCCGACAGATCTCAAAGCGTCGAAATGGCTGCAGCAGGACTTGAACGAGCCGATCCCGGATTATGATGGCTACTTTGATGTCATTATCGCCTCGGAGGTCATCGAACACCTCGAGAATCCGCGCTTTATCACGCGTGAGCTGTACCGCCTCTGTCGACCTGGCGGCCATGTGCTCATCACAACACCTAACAACGAAAGCATTCTTTCATTACTCGCTCTGGCTATCCGCGGCCATTTTGTCCAGTTCGATAAGGGGTGGTACCCGGGTCACATAACCGCTCTCGTGCGAAAGGACTTGCGGAGGATTCTGCTCGAAGCCGGATTCCAGCCCCTTGAATTCCGCTTCACCTTAAACGGATCACTACCAGGATTCCCAACGCGCACCTGGCAGGAAATATCCTTCGGCTTGCTACGGGGACTTCGGTTCAGCAACAACCTGCTGGTAGCTGCCGGAAAGCCGCGTGCCTCGAACTAAAGCAACTCATTTTCAAATATAGGACGGCGCCTCGGCATTTTGGTGAGGATGAAGAGTCACAGGCGGCGCCGTTCCACATGTTCACCGCGCGAACGGCGCGGAGGTGTTCAGCGCCCACCAGTTCATGCGAGAGGCGCGAGCCTGCATCGGGGAAGCGCTGATGGCTGACCGGAAATGCAAAATAGGAATCCTGGCTATTGAGGGAACTTCCAACGATGCGGAATGACGCTGCGTTACTGGCATTCCAGCTTGTAAACCGGGGTTTGAGATCTGTCGGTTTTGAATTGCATCGCAAATCCAACTCCCGCGTCTTGGGATCTTACCCACCTCTGCAAGAGTATTACATGACTGGATCACCCGACGACTACTATATCCACCGTGGCTACAAACCGCGGCTGCACAATGCATTCTTCGACGACCGTTCCGTGGATGAGGAATGGCAAAAGGAGGTCTACCAGTTCGCTCAAGAACTTGCTGAGCGTGAGCAGTTGGACTCGGTCTGCGACGTCGGATGTGGGTCCGGCTTCAAACTGATGAAGTACTTTGCGGAAAAGCAGACGGTTGGTCTTGATCTTGAGCCTACGGTCAGAAGACTGAAGGACAAGTATCCGAATCGGGCTTGGACCGTCTGCAATTTCTCAACTCCTACGCCATTTTGTCCTGACTTGGTAATTTGCGCTGATGTGATCGAACATCTTCCTGATCCGAACCAACTGCTCGCGTTCGTAAAATTACTGTCGCCTCGCTATATCGTCTTCTCAACACCTGACCGTAATCTGTTGCGTGCTGGAACTCATAATGGCCCTCCGCGCAACCCTGCCCACGTTCGAGAATGGAGTATGCCGGAGTTCAGGGCCTATATAGGAAGCGAGTGTGAAATCATAGATCAATTCGTCTCCAATTCAGTGCAATGTACTCAATGCCTGCTGGCGAGACCCCTCCGGTCACGCGTGTGAAAACCCACTCTATTGTACGCTCTCAATTCAGCCGCGAAGCACCCAGCAGGTCATGGTCCAACGCTGTTCGGTGACGGTCCAACACTCATGACGCACAGAATCTCTATCGTGGTCGCTACGAAGGACCGCCCCGACGATCTCGGCGGCTGCCTGCCGCTTGAATGTTTTTCAAATGTTCCGATGGATGCGTTCACCCGAAAAGGCCAAGATGGAAATGTGAGATGAAACCATCGACCGCATCCTTCTTAAAAACTATGCCGTTTGCTCCCGTGCTTGATCAACTCCGTGACTGGCAAACGTTGCGCCAGATGAAACGGCTGGGAAGTTTCTCGCAATATGGTGAGGACAGGGTTGTCTTGCAGTATTTTGAAAACCGACCGGGATTCTATATCGATATCGGAGCCAACCATCCTTTCCGCCTTAGTAACACCTATCTGCTTTACCTGAACGACTGGCGAGGCCTTACTGTTGAGCCTCTGCCGCATCTATCTCGAAAACACCGGCGGTACCGACCCAACGATTTGCATTTCAACGTGGGGGCGGGATCGCGTGAGGGTACCATGTGGTTCTACGAGCTGACTCCCAACGTGCTTTCCACTTTCGACGAACAGTTGGCGGAGGAATACGTCAAGGCTAACCAGGCCGTCCAAAGCTCCTGTCGAGAGATTCCGGTGCGCACCATTGCTTCTTTGTGGAACGAGTTACATATTCATCAGCGCGTCGACTTCTTGAGTGTCGATTGCGAAGGACGCGACTTCGATGTGCTTAGAGGGATAAACTGGTCAGTTATTAAGCCTAAGTTATTGACCGTCGAAACGAGCCACGAACAAACGGGAGGAGAAATCCATCGTTTCTTGAAAGGAATAGGTTACAAGACATTCGTCGTAATAGGGTGCAATACCTTTTTCGAGTTGGCGAACTAGATTTGACCTAGGAGCAACTTGGTTTCTTCGATTTTGACGACTGGGCGAGTATCGTTGTCAAACTATTGTCAGCATTCGTTTCGGTTAGCCGGCCGCACCTTGGCGGAGTAAGACTCTTGGCACACGGGATCTCTCTAATTGTCGCAACGAAAGACCGCCCGGACGATCTCCGTCGGCTGCTCGAAAGCCTGCGGCTTCAGACCTTCATCCCTGCTGAAATCGTCGTTGTCGACGCCAGCCGCGACTCCGTGGAATCGGTCGTGACCGCTTTTCCGGCACTTCGTGCGCGGTACGTACGCCACTTGCCTGCTTCGGCGGCGGCACAACGAAACGCGGGCATTCGGGCTTGCGACCCATCCGCAACGCTAATCGCTTTCGCGGATGACGACACAACTTTTGAGCCGAATTCCTTCGCGGCGATGCTGCGGTTTTGGGAAAGCACTGCCCCGGACGTGCTTGGTGCCTCTTTTAATATCCTCAACTATCGCCCTCCCAGCGGGCAGTCACTCAAGCGAAGCCGCATTTCGGCGCGTCTTGGCCTCTACCCAGCGAGTCTGGGCGGGGTTGCCCCAAGCGGATGGCAGTCGGTAACTGGGCAGGTCTCACAAACGCAGTTTGTTGAATGGCTGCCATCTACGGCGGCGGTATGGCGAAGGTATGTCCTGGATAGGCATGCGTTTGACGAGTATTTCGACACCTACAGCTACTTGGAGGATCTCGATCTCAGTTACTCAATAGGTCGAAAAGGCAGATTGGCGACTGTTGCCGAGGCGGGCTACTCTCATTTTCCCTCCGCCGGCGGGCGCGTCTCCCCACGGCAGTTCGGTCGGTTGGAAGTGCGAAACCGATTGTATTTCGTCAGGAAGCACGGGCTGTCTCTCCCTCGGTGCTTTCTTGGTATCGGTATCCGCCTCGTGATGACTCTGGCGGCCGCCCTCCCCTCCTGCGATCGAGGCATGCTGGCCCGCGCAATCGGCAACGTAGAGGGACTGCTTGCTTCATGCCTGCTGGCGGCATTCGGGTCGAGTCGGCGCGCTATACCGGTTCAGCCAGAGTGAGCACCGCGATGCAGAAACAAATTGCGCTCATAATTCCGTATTTTGGCGTTCTGCCAACCTACTTTCTTCATTTTGTTGAATCGGTGAGCCATTCTCCCAACATCGATGTGCTGCTGTTCACGGACGCTCGGATCGAACATGCGGTCCCCGGCAATTTCAAGGTCTATCCGTATACGCTATCGGAGTTCAACCGGCTTGCCTCGCGCGCATTATCAATTCAGGTTTCCGCACGGCATCCATTCAAGGTAAATGACTTTAAGCCTACGTACGGAATCCTTTTCCACGAATACATTCGTGATTATGAATTCTGGGCTTGCGGAGACATTGACGTGGTGCACGGAGACCTTGCGCATTTCCTTGCGCCGCTCATGCGTGACAATGACATTGTCAGTTGCCGTAAGGGATGGTTCAGCGGGTCTCTCTGTATGCTGAGGAATCGCACCGAGGTCAACTCTGCCTACACCTGCAGCGCTTCCTGGCAAAAGTGTCTGACGTCGCCGGAGTACGAGTGTTTTGAGGAATTGGGAGGGCGCTTCTTTGGGGAAATTCTCAAGGGGGCAGACCTGCGTCGCGTCAGTCAATTGAATGGCAACATCGACACCTTTACCCACGTAATCAAAAGGCTGGCCCAAAATGGGTCTCTCCGGTGCGCATTCGAAGACCTGGCCTGCGAGCATCTAAGTTGGGGCGAAACGCTCGTATACGACGGTGGCAAGCTCACGCGATCCAGGGATGGGTCCGAAGTCATGTATTTTCACTACGTCACCATGAAGCGCCGCTTTTTTGAAGTGCCATACACGACGACCGTACCTCGCCGCTTTTACATCCGCAAAACAGGAATCTACACGGATAGGCCAGGCCCGCGAATCATCTGCCAGCAGGAGGGCCCCCGCGTTTTCCGTGGCGCACTTAGTGGCTTCCGTCGGCTCCCGGGACGATGTTTCAAGACTGCCAGTCACTGGAGTTTAAGAACGTCTTGAACGTGGAACACAACCCCGCACACCTTCGGATCGAGCGAGGACCGGCTCGCGTTTCGATCTCGATCTGATCGGCGGGAAAGACAAAAGATCTTGCCTCCGTCAATACTCCATTTCGAATTGCCGGTCGGAGAGGATGAAATGCCATTTACGACGACCCTCAGGAGCGCCACTTCCCACTTCCGCGAAGGCTAAAGGGGGCCGTCAAGGCAGCGTTGTGTCGGCTTCCTGGTGCTTCCGGAGTCGACCGTTCTTCACAGCTGAAAATCGATTGTTTCAACAGCTTTGAGGTGGCGTATCGGCAAGGAACCGCCGATGAATCGGTCCTGAAGCACAGTTTCGATCACGATATCTTCTTCTCGGGCGTTCCAGAGTACCAGCCATCTGAGAAGGATGTCATAATCGACGTCGGCGCTCATATTGGTACATTCGCGGTTTGGGCCGCATCCAAAGTTCCGCGCGGCGCCGTCCACGCAATCGAGGCCTGCCAGGATACGTATAACTTTCTCCGCATCAACGCGGCCCTAAATCGGATGGGGAACCTCTCAACACATCACCTTGCACTCTCCGACAGGCAAGGCACTAGCACTCTGTACTACGATACTGGCAACTGGGGCCATTCAGTGGTGCGCCGGCAATCAAATCGCAGCGAGACCGTGGAATGTTGCACTTTGGAGGAGTTCTTCCGAGTGGCCGGTATCACAAAATGCAGTAAAATTCAATTGTGAGGGCGCGGAGTTTCCGATTCTTTTCGCCTCGCCCGCCGACGTGCTACGGCGAGTCCGCATGATGTTAGTGCTCTACCATTGTGATTTGTGAGCGAAGAACTCGAAGGAAGACCTAGTCTCTCACTTACAGGCTGCCGGGTTTGAGTGCAAGATTCGCAACTGCACCGAGAACCGCGGCTGGATCGTCGCTACTAATTCGGCCTAACTTCGTCCAGTGATAAAAACCACCATAGACTCGGGGCGTTTAGTAGTTAGCTTCTGAGCGGCGTCGTGCGTAATCTGCGGTTGCCGCACGTCAGGGCACCCGGCTCAACTCGGCTTAGTTAATGTGAAGCCAAACGAGCAAACTAGCTACATGTATGAACGCGATTTCGACAGCCCGGATCCGTCAGTCTACATGGCGCCTTTACGCGCCTGCGTCCGCCCTGCTCCTTTGGGCTTGCCTCTGGCTCAACGTGAATACCGGCTTCTGGAATATTCAGGCGCCCCACTCGTTGGATGAATGGCAACTGCTCGGTCGGGCCATTCTTCCATTCGCCGTGCTTCCCTTGGCCGGCGTTCTGGTTCTTAGCCGTCGAAAACTGGACCTACCGGGTTTGAGCCCGTCCCAACTCTTGATGATTTACGGGCTCTTGGCGGCAATCGCGTCCGTGGTTTCCCCGCAACCGACGTGGTCTCTTTACTGGTCCATGACGTTCCTCGCTACGATCGCAACGGCATGGACATTCGCTACCACTCGCACTCCGGTCTCCTCCGCGCGACAAATGCTGCAGGTCACTTGGGCGGTCATGTTCGTAGTCTCTGTGATTATCGCCTACACGGTGCGCGGAGCCGTGTTTGGCAGCGCTCCGTCAGCCTACGGCGTGTATGCCGATTTGAACGGACTATCCCGATCCTCGGGAGTTGCCCGGTGGGCGGCAATTCCTGGATTGGTCTGTGTCGTTAAGGCATACCACACACGGCGTCCTGCCCTCATCGCATTCTTCCTAGCCGCGGCTGGCGTAGCCTTCTTCATCATCTACCGCATGCAGTCACGTG
>Ga0206988_1165_pt1 | contig 16388 bp, 8 predicted proteins | sample Alteio_BWMinCont_12_FD_153263 | JGI IMG/M metagenome (GOLD analysis project Ga0206988, IMG submission 153263) | Enriched cells from forest soil in Barre Woods Harvard Forest LTER site, Petersham, Massachusetts, United States -... | ecosystem: Environmental > Terrestrial > Soil > Temperate forest >... | reverse complement strand
TTGCTAGCATCACCTAATATCAGGTTACCGGTACCAATATTGCTATTAGAGCCACTCACAGCAAGAGAAGAAATGCTGAGTGTGCCGTTATTAACAGTAGTGGTGCCTGAGTAAGAGTTGCTACCGGATAATATCCATGTGCCCACTCCATTCTTGGTAAGTGTGCCGCTGGTAGTAGTGATCGCACCGCTTTCCGTCGCTGCATTCGCACCGGTTGCAGTACCTGTTAATGTCAGATTGAATGTATTTCCCGTGACACCGCCGCTTAAAGTAAGTGCGCCAGTACCAGAATTATCAATAATACCGCCGCTACTTGTTAAATTAATCACACGACTACTCGAGCTGCCAGCGCCTGTGTATTGTAATGTCGCGCCACCTGCTAATTGAATGGCACTTGCAGCAGAACCCAATGCGCTATTCGTACCACTTGCAATAGAAGTGAAAGCAAGCGTACCCGCAGAAACGGTAGTGGTGCCAGAATAACTAGAAGACGCACTCGATAACGTAACAGTCGGAGTGCCAGAACTACCCACCGTGATACCACCTGTGCCACTAATTGCATTTGATGCAGTAACATTACCTGTGCCATCGAAAGAAAGTAAGAAACCAGCGTTAGTGATAGCACCCGTACTTAAATTTAATGTAGCACCGCCGGCCGCACCAATGGTTGCAGCACTACCCAATGTAATTGCACCAGCAAATCCAGACGTACCACTTGCACCCCACAATGCAGCATTCGTACCACTACTATTTAATGTAAGAGCAGGCGAAGTGGTGAGTGTGACACCATTCAAATCTAATTCACCACCCGATGAAACGGTGACCGTGCCAGCAGCACTCGACAATGCACTCGTGCTTCCTAAAGTTAAAATACCCGCCGTAATGGAAGTGGTGCCGGTAAACGATCCGTTCGAACCGGTTAATTCAATTGTACCGGCGCCTTGCTTAGTTAAACTGGTAGGTGAAGCCGTATTGCCAATTGAACCGGAGAGAATACTATTTCCAAGTGTGGTATCGGCATTGCTGAGTGTGAGTCCAAATGCGCCATTAATATTACCACTTGCATTAATATCACCGCCTGAACTGGTGAGTACGGATGCTGCACCGAGTGTGATGGGGTTATTGTTATAAGCTTGATTACCGGATGTCGACACATTCGCACCAATCGTAATCCCGCTTGCACCACTCGAAACAGTGAGACTAGAAAGTGGTGTGGTGCCACCAACGACGCCATCAAAAGTAACCGCACCGGTGGTGGTAAGTGTGAGCGCTTGCGCATTGTTAATCGTACTGCTCGCAGAATTGAAATTAATCGCACCACTGCCTGCATTTAAGACTGTCGTTCCACCTAAGCTCACAGCCGCTTCATAAGTTTGATTGCCCACGGTGGTGATATTGTTACTAACAGTAACGGGACCCTTGAAATCAACAGTGGTGTTTGTTGCACTTGCACCCACGCCGATGGTGCCGTCAACAGTATAAGTAACGGTCGAAGGAATAGATAAGCCAACCGTCGTATAAGTTGCATTACCTAACAAGAGATTAGCATTACCCGTACCCGATCCAGTATAGAGTGTATTGGTACTATGAAAACCAGTGTAAGCCGTGCCTAAATTTGTATTCGCAAAGGTTGTGATTGTTGAATCCATTGTGATGGTGTTTGAGGTGCTGAAATTAATATCACTTAATGTTCCTCCGATGCTAGGTGCCGTCGCAAAGATGACACCTCCTTGACTGCTAGTGCCGCCTGATAGAAAGAACATCAGAAGATCGCCAGTGGTGATACCCGCTACACCAGTAAATGAGAAAGCACCACCAGAGCTTGATGTGGCAGCAGTAAACGATGTACTGCCATCGTATAAATTAATAGTTAATCCAGAGGTACTGAGCGCGTTACCAGAGAAATTAAGACCATGATTAAATGCTTGCAGCGTTGGATAATTGCCGCTTTGAATAGTCCAAATTGGGATGGTGGTGAAATCCCAGCCATGACCAGGAAGACCAGTGTTGTTGTAAGTGTTTACATTGCCTAAATCAACTGTACCGCCATTAGTACAACTACCGCCACCTATACAACCACCGGTGACACTTGTAGTGGTGCCCCCAGCAGCTCCAGCGGCAGCGCTTCTACCGGTTGTTGCGGTATCCCAAAAGCTATAGGAGAGGTGAGATGCGCCAACTTCGTCGCCAACTAATCCGCCTGGATGGTTAACACCACTGCCGCCTGCAACACCTGTCACTGAACCTGAGGCATAAACGCGTTGAATCGTTCCATCACTTTCGCCTGCAAGGCCGCCCTCATAAAGGTTTTCACCCGTATCCACCGTACCAGAAACCGAGGCGGTGGAATAAGAATCTGAGATACTGGCACCAGGAGCATTGACTGACCCAACGAGCCCGCCAACAAAGTTTGAAACTGGACCGCTGGTCGAAGTGAGAAGGCTAATAGAGCCGCTAGAATAAGAAGTTTGAACAGAACCACTACCGTTGATAGCGCCGACCAAAATACCAGCCGAGTCGGAGCTAGCGCCAATGGTGACGGTGACGTTTGCATTCGTCACACCAACATTCTTTATTGTTCCGGTTAAGAGACTAAATAACCCAAAAACTTGGCCGTTAGTAGCGTCACCGCTCGTATTTATGTATAGACCATTGATAGTATAACCTGCTCCATTAAAGGTACCTGAATAAGGGACTGGAGTAGTCAGTGAGGCGCTGCCAATGGGTGCGAACCCTGCGTATATTGTGGAAGGGAAGGTCTGGATGATATTCCAAGTAGCTGTGCCCGTTGCATCAATGTTGTTATTGAGAATAAAGGAGTCAGCAAGTAAGGCCGTGCTCGATCCAATTCCTTGCAGACCATAAACGTCAGTGATTTGATAAGGATTGGCGACTGTGCCAGCAGCAGCACCACCCACATTTCCGGAACGTAAGAATTGAATGCCAGTTGCAGGACCCGTTAAACCATTTTCGACATTAAAATTAGTAGTGGTGAAAGCAGGGAGGGAGCTGTTGAGTTGATACCAGTCTCCATTAAAAAGGGTAAAAGTTCCCACGTTGATGGTAGCGGTGACACCCGTTGTGCTAGGCGATGCCTCGGTGCCGGAAGTAATGCTTTGCGAGGCGCTCACAGCGTTTAACGTTAAACTGCCACTTGGAGCGCTGATATTGGCATTAAGAAATATTTTATTGAAAGACGTCAACGTCAATAGATGTGTGCTAGACCAAGTCAACGTGCCAACGCTAGAATCCAAGGTGATATCGCCGCTGCCACCTGAGCCGGTATTGGTTGTTTGCACGTAAACATCGGTAGTACCCAGATTATTTTGCAAGGTAGTCGAATTCAAAATATAAGGACCCGCGCCGCTAGAGTTTGCAAATGGGCTACCGGATGTACCCGATCCAATGGCGGTCGTGCTGCCCGTACTGATTACTAAATTAGACGGGTCAAGCAACCAAGTGCCAGATTGTCCAGATGGTGCAAGCGTATTGACACTGATGCCATTAACATCAAGATCATGCCCTGATGTTTCAATATATCCACCATCACCACCCATCACGCCACCACGTGCAGTAATAGTGCCGTAGGCTTTCGTTAAATCATTTGACCATAAAACTACTTGGCCGCCATTACCATTCGTGAGCGCATCAGCGTTAATAACAGCACTAGGCATCATGACGGTTGCAGTTGCATTAGGCAGTGGACCTGCGCCATGGGCATTACCGCCTATCAATACATTGCCGCCACCCACATCACCGCTAACATCAATATTCGCACCATCATCCAATAAAACATCAGCACCGGTAATCGTGACATTGCCGCCTTTTTCACCCGCATTTTTACCAGAGGCATCTAATTTTCCAGCAACACGAACGACATTCCCATTTGCAACATTGGTATCCGCCGATAAAATAATTTCACCATTCTTCACACCCACAGAACGTGCTTCAGTAATTCCTTCCATCGAAATAGCTTGATCAAGCACGCCAGCGGCGGCTTTTGCTGTCACCATCACGGTGCCGCCATTTGCAACAATGGTGCCCGCATTTTTTACGCCAATGGAGAGTTCATTACCGTTTTGATCTCTACTACGTGATGAGGTGGCCGTATCAACTGAAAAACTAATTAAGTTATCGCCGTCAAAACTCATGGTATACGCATCGCCTGATGCCAGTACCACTTTGCCCATATTGGCTTGAATCAAACCATTGTTGACAACATTCGATGCGACTAATGCAACCAAGCCATTTTGTGCGGCAATAATCGTGCCTTCATTAATGACCGAACCTGAGAAACCAGAAACGTGTTCAAACTTGTAAATACCATTTAAAAAATTCTGATCGGTGATGTTAGCTGTTGTTGCAATCATTCCGCCTACATTTACAAAAGCAGAAGGACCAAAATAAATACCAGCAGGGTTCACCAAAATAATTCTTCCTGTAGCGGTTAAGGTGCCATAAATTTGCGACACACCTTGTTGCGGATTGACGCGGTTTAATGTGACGCCGCCAGAGGGTTGTTGGAAGTGTGTAGATTCTTGACCGCCGATGTTAAAGCTTTGCCAATTGACGATCCCTTTTTGGCTGCTTTGTGTGACAGTGGTGGAGTTGGATGTTTGTTGGATGGAAACTTGGCCGGAGGAGACATTATCGAGTACGGGGTTTGAAAAAGCGGCAATCGAAAGCGCAAACGATCCCATCCCTATTAACGACTTGTGTAACCACCGTCTAACAAGAGGCATCCAACTGCGTTGCTTTGCATTCGTACCCGTTTCCATGAATCCCCGCTTTTTTCTTGTTGTAAAACTAGGCAGTTACAATTGAATCTGAACCGTGAAAATTGAAGGTGTACAATTAAAGTCTAGTCGAGATTCTAAACTTTTCTTGTTGATAGCAAAAATATAAATCATTAAAAAACAAATAGTTACGATAGTTTTAGAAAATAAAAAAGGTGAAAAAGCGGTAGTGGCTGTAACCCTATCATTGCATGATGAATTTCAATGCTCATATTTGAGCAATATAGTTAAAAAAGAAAAGTATGTGATCAGATCGGATAGACACATATATTTCTAATATTTTTTGACTAACGCCCGTTTTTTGTCTATTTTAGGCACAATGAAACCTATCTACCTTGATTATGCCGCTGCGACGCCCATTGACCTCCGCGTAGCAACCAAAATGCTTGAATGCTTAACCACCACCAGTGGGTTTGGCAATCCAGCGTCTTTGCATGCATATGGCAGAGAAGCGAGAGCATTAATTGAAGCTGCGCGCGCGCAGGTAGCAACTACCATTCAAGCAGATCCCAGCGAATTGATTTGGACATCCGGCGCCACCGAATCCATCAATTTAGCGTTGAAAGGAATCGCAGCGCTTTATAAACACAAAGGTAAACACATTGTCACCATGAAAACCGAGCACAAAGCAGTGCTAGATACTTGTCAGCACTTAGAGAAAGAAGGTTTTGCTGTCACCTATTTGTCACCGGAACCAAATGGATTACTGGATATTCTGAAATTAAAAGCAGCGCTGCGAGCAGACACGATACTCGTGTCCATCATGCACGTGAATAATGAAACTGGCGTGATTCAAGATATCAATGCGATTGCAGCGCTCACATCAGAGCGACAGATTTTTTTTCATGTAGATGCTGCGCAAAGCATTGGTAAAGTGAATGTGGATGTGACAAACACACCGTTAGATTTATTATCCTTGAGTGCGCACAAAGTATATGGCCCTAAAGGGATTGGTGCATTGTACATAAGAAAAAAACCACGTGTGCGTGTTGCGCCATTGATACATGGCGGTGGACACGAACAAGGCATGCGCTCCGGTACGCTTCCCACACATCAAATTGTAGGCATGGGCGAGGCCTACGATATTGCAAGGCGAGAATGGCGGCAAGATGATGAACGTATTAGACAATTGCGTGATGATTTCTTGCTAAATTTACGAGGAATAAAAAATTTACAGATGAATGCAGATGTATCACATTCAGTCCCGCATATTTTAAATATACGCTTGGAAGGAATGATGGCGGATGTCATTTTATCAGCGCTGCCACATATTGCTGCATCCACTGCTTCTGCGTGTCAAGCGCAGGGTGCGGATGCTTCCCATGTGTTGCGCGCAATGGGATTGAATACAGAACAAATAAAAAGTTCACTTCGTTTTTCATTTGGACGGTTTACGACGGAAGAGGAAATAGTCGTTGCATCAAAGGCTTTGTTATTTTCGTGAAGCTTGTCATTGTGCTTCTTGCTTCTCTCGTGCGCACATACCCCTCATCCGCCCTTTGGGCACCTTTCACTCGCGCCATCCCTGGCGCTCGCCCTACGGGCGACCTTCGGTCGTGCAAAATGGCAATCCTGCCATTTTGTCCCACAAGGGGAGAAGGTGCCCAAAGGGCGGATGAGGGGTGCATGTATATGACTGTTTATTCCGATTAGTGTGTACGCATAGCGAGCTTTTTACATCCCTCAGTTTGTCAACCTTGCTAAGCCTGCAAAAATTACAACCCATCTCGCGGCGCCAAAATGGCAACGCCAACTTTCACCGGCGCCAACTGTTTATTCCGATGCCAATAAAAAATCATTTCCGATGTTTTCTGCAACGAAAATTGCGCTTTCACCTCAGCAGGCAGTGTTTCCCCTTCGCTCATATCCCAAACAAACACTGCCCCTTTTTTTTGTAAATCACGCAAATTTATCCAAGGTGCTTTACGTGCATCCCATTCAATAAAAACAGCCGGATGATCAGGTGAATAAAATCCGATATTTCCGCCAATCCAGCGAGATCCTGCAACATATTGCAAGGGTGTGTGATAACGATCATGCCATTCTTGCGTGATGGCTTTCGCAATATCCTGACCTGGAAAGTTAGCACTGGATGGTGTGGAAGAATGAATCAATGACACACTGTACCCTGTCAACAACAAACCCATCACAATAAAAACAGCGGCGATAAAACGATACAGTTTTTTTGTAGTAACGGCAGGTTGCACCCATGCTAATAAAATAATTCCCCAGCATGATAAAAGCGGCATGCCCCAGCCTGCACGCAATTTAATGCCTAACAATAGTGATAGTAAGACTGTCAACAAAAACGGACCTACACCGACAAATAATAAAAAAGCTTTATCAAAAGACGCAACTGAAAAAGCAGAACGCAGCGGTTTTTTTCCAATCATTAAAAAGGCCAGCAAAACGAGCGCGGGTAAAAAAGCTTGGCCCTGTTGCCAAGCAAATTGCGCGGGAAAAAAGCAATGATTTGTCCAATTAGGTGCACTGCCTGCGCGTTGAAAAACGTAGGTGATAGTGATGAACGCATGGGAAAAAAGCCAGATAATATGTGGTAACATGATAATCACGCCTATCAACAATCCAATATAGGGCGCGGGTGTTTTTAATTGCCGCCGGTTATCTTTAAATAAAAATAAAAAAAGCACCATCGCTGCAAGCAATGCAGCCGTGTAGTATTTTGCCATCATGCCGAATGCTGCAAAAACCCCCGTGTACATCCATGCACGATACGTAGCTGTACGGCATGCTTGATAGAAAAAATATATGGTCAGTGCCCATAAGCTTAATTCCAATGTGTTGTCGTTAAAGTCAATGGCATGGAAAGTGTAATACTGGATACCTTCGAGCAGCATGACAGACACAAGAGCGAGGGCTGGCGTCAGTATTTTTTTTGCTAGCAACCAGACGGCAGTAAAACAAAGCGCAACCGATAATTGGCTAAACAAATAAACCATCCATCCAGTGGAGCCACCCAGACACACAGCAAGTGCTGTTAGCCACGCGTTTAGGAAGGGGTTCTTGTCATATCCCCATTCCAATTGATGTCCCCATAAGGTGCCTTCAATCGCGTCTAAAGGCAGATTGTAGCGAATAAGCACAGGAACAAGAGTCCAGGCAATTAAATGCACGCATATAAAAAGCAGTACCCACCAATTAGCGGGAAATGATTTTGTAGAATCAAACTGTTGCATTCAAAACTTTCCTATGCGGTGACTACTCAGCCGTCATTGCGAGCCCAGCGTTTTTTGCTGAGCGTGGCAACCCAGAAACCAACAAAATAACGCTGGATTGCGCAGGCTTTACGCTTCGCAGCCTCGCAATGACGAGCCGCTGAATAGTTACCCTATGCGGGTGTCCTGCTAGGAACAGCATTAAACCTGAAGCCCCACTAAAAGACAATCAGGGCTATAATAAGACTATTAGAAATAAAAAATGAGGAGAGAGTGCCATGCCTGTCAACAAGCTCAAAGAATTTCTTGATAGTCATCAAGTCAAATATGTCTTGATGATGCATTCTCCTGCGTTCACATCACAAGAGATTGCAGCCGTTGCGCATGTATCTGGTAAACAATTAGCAAAGACAGTCATTGTTAAAGTAGATGGTAAATTAGCAATGGTGGTGATACCTGCCAAAGACCAAGTGAATTTTGCAAAATTAAGAGAAGCAACCGGTATTGCCAGTGTGGATCTTGCATCAGAATCAGAGTTTAAAGACAAATTCGCGGGTTGCGAAGTAGGAGCAATGCCGCCATTCGGAAACTTGTATGATATGACGGTTTATATCTCGAGTAAGCTGGCGAAACAAGATCACATTATGTTTAATGCAGGCTCACATTCAGAGCTCATGCAAGTGGCATTTGCGGATTTTGAACGCTTAGTGAAACCGAAAGCGGTGGCAATGTAGTGCTAAATCAATACCTCATCCATGATTCTGGTCAGCTGTTCTTTTAAATTTTCCGCAGACATAGGGGGGGAATAATAATAACCCTGCACCATATCGCATTGTTGATCAGCTAAATATTGTACTTGTTCGGCTGTCTCAACCCCTTCCGCGATGACTTTCAAACCAAAATAATGTGCAAGTGAGATAAATGCATTCGTAATAGCTAAATCATTCGAGTTGTGGGGGATTCCCTTTATAAAGCTTTGATCAATTTTCATTGTGCTGAGCGGTAATTGTTTGAGATGGCTAATAGACGTGTAGCCTACACCAAAGTGATCCATGGCGATTTGCACGCCAATCGCTTTGATGCTATTCAAAATATCCGTCGCCTGCTCCATGTTAGTCATGATCGTAGCTTCATTAATTTCAATTTCCAAATAATGCGGACTTAATCCAGTCTCATTCAGTACAGATGAAATCATGTTCACTACGTCTGGGTGATAAAATTGTTTAGGCGATAAATTCACCGACACAATGAGGTGATTGTAACCCTCATCCTGCCAATATTTATTCATTTTACACGCTTCTTTCAGCGTCCATTCGCCAATGGAAATAATTAAATTCGTTTCTTCGGCGAGCGCAATAAACACGGCCGGATTAACATTACCAAATTCAGGATGCGCCCAGCGCGTGAGCGCTTCAATGCCCACGATTTTGCTCTGTTTGATGTCTAGCTTTGGCTGATAATAAAGAGAAAGCTCATTATGTAGGATAGCCTGGCGTAAGGCTTTTTCAAGTTGTATATATTCATGGCCTTCAGCATTCATTTCTTTAGAATAGAATTTGTAATCGCCGCCACCAGCGCGTTTAGCAGCATCTAGTGCCGTTTTTGCATTCGTTAGCAAGCTTTCAAGCGAGTCACCATCACTGGGATAAATGCAAATGCCGATACTGGTTTTGACAGTCACCTCGTGCGTATTAATTTTTATGGGTTTCGCGCACGAATTTTGCAGTTTTTCAGCCACCGCACTCGCAAATTTAGGTTTACCAATGTCATTTAATAAAACAACAAATTCATCGCCTTCTAGCCTAGTTAACATATCATCAGTACGTAAGGTATTGACAAAACGTTCGCCTATTTCTTTTAGCACAAGGTCGCCCGCATCACGGCCAAAACGCAGATTGATTTGTTTAAAAAAGTCTAAATTAATAACCAACACTGCAAGAATTTTCTGATGACGCTTAGTATGCACCATTGCTTTACTCAGAGATTCATTAAAAAATTCGCGATTTTGTGCGGGCTGGGCAATCTCATCTTGATGCACAGAAATCTTTTTTTCAACAGCGAGCAGCTGTTGAATTTCTTTTTGTAACTCATCATTTTTAGTTTGCAGTTTTTGCAAATAATCTTTAGAATGTTTTTCTTGCTCATGCTTTACTTTGTTGATTGAATCTATCAATAAATTCATTTGCGACGCTGCCAAGGCAATTTCATCATTTCCGTCAACGCCAAGATGTAGTGATAGTTTATTGCTATTAGTCATCTCAGATAAGCTTGAATTGATTTTTTCAATGCGTTTAATAAAAAGACGGCGAATAAATAAAAAAACCAGCATTGAAAGTGCTAAGCTAAGCGCTGCGTAGGCAGCCATTGAATAATCGAGAATACGCGTATTCGGTACAATCAGAAGGGCAGCCCACATAAACCCAGCTAGAATTAGCGTCTTAGTTTGTAAGCGCATTTTAATTCTCCGCATTAATCTAAATGAAACCATGGAGTTAAGTTTATAGAGTCACAATAGAGTTAATTGTTAAATCTTATTTAACACCTATTTATGATATCATAAATAAAATAAACTGAGTTAAACAATCAAGAAGCACGGTGGAGATATGCGGAGAGAGGACATCCCAGATGATCTCTTGAATTCGTTATTAGATGATCGCATTGACGATTACGCAGCCCTTTTAAAACATATTGACCAGTTAGCTCAACATAAATTAGGCTACCCGGTTTCATTATTAACCTATCTTGGCATTGTTGATAATAGTATGTTAGGTATTCTGCCTGGCAGTTTAGCAAATGTGTTATTGAATAATGTGGGTGATCCCTTCAAAGATTCTGAAACCTCTCTCATGGAAGTAAAAAAGCATGAGAGACATCTTATTGCCATCTTAGAAAAATATTATGGCTTACCCAAAGATGGCGCGAGAGGCTATGTCACCACAGGCGGCACGGAAGGAAATTTTGCTGGTTTATGGTGGTCTAAGCGTTATCTCATTAGCAATGATATGGACACGCTAATTAAATTAGATGACATGACAAAAAAATTAACTAAACAAGAACAGGAATTAACTGTTGCGCTCACCAAAATTCCATTAAACGCTTATCAAGAGCGCGCGCAGCATCTGCAAAAAATGATCGATACAAAAAATGAAATTGCAGATAAAAAAAACATTACTCAGCAACTCTTAACACCCAGTGTGTTTTATACAAAAGATAAAACCCATTATTCCATCCCAAAAATTGCTGAAATTCAACGTCTTAATATTAAGCCGGTAGCGGCAAATGCGGACGGATCAATGGATTTAAGTAATTTTAAAAAGGAATTATTACTTCATGTAGAGGCGCATCCCTATAGCCCGCTTATCGTGATTGCAAATATAGGCACTACCATTACCGGCGCAATTGATGATGTACCTGGCATAAAAAAAATACTAGATGAAACAAAAGGAAAACCTAAATACACGATTCATATGGATGGCGCTTTAACAGGCTTTGTTTTACCAATCATTAAACCATTTGGTGATATACCCAATTATTTTGAAGCATTGGGAGTCAATAGCTTAGCGGTTTCCGCGCACAAATATCCTGGTTTGTCGCAACCATGCGGTATTGTTCTTGCAAGACGCCCTTTCTTTGAAAAGGCATTTGAAAAGAGCGAGCGTAGCATTGATTACGTCGGCGATATCCTTGACGTCACCATTACCGGTTCTCGTTCTGGATTAAATGTACTTATGTTTTGTAACGCCCTGCGCACATTAAAGCTGCATAAAGATACATCAGTATTAAAGAAAATGGTCGACGAAAACCTGAAAACTGCAAAATATTTGGAAGAACAATTAGTTAAGCTTTATGGACGTGCAAATGTGTCCTATCCATTTCATTTTAATGTGAGTTTTCCTAAAACTTCCGCCGCATTAGCGAAAAAGTACCAATTGATGTTAACCGGCGGTACTGCGACAATATGTGTATTGACCAACGTAAATAAGGATTTGATCGATCGGTTTATGGTCGATTTAAAATTAGATGAGTCAGTAGTCAATTTTCAGAACAACAAGGAGAGTGCTATGACGACAAAGACAATTTCAAGAACGAATGCCACCCAAAAAACAAAATCTGGTTATACCATCACGACATTAGGCAGAGAGCATATGCAATCTGTTGTTGATCTCTTTATTAAAACATTTTGCAATGATGAACCAATTACCAAACATTTAGGTATTCAACATCATGAATATGAACCCTTTGCCATGGCAGTCATTCAGAAAGCTGTAAAAGATGGATTAAGTGTCGTAGCCGTGGATGATAATAACCGCGTGGTGGCGTGCGAGATTGGTGAAGACATTACCGATTCATTCAAGCCTAACCTCACGCTTTATCCAAAAATGAAACCGATTATTGCTTTACTTGAAGAGCTGTCCACTCCCTTCTTGAGCAACAAAACCTTTAAAAAAGGAAAAATGGCTCACACGTGGATTACGATGGTCGCTGCAGATTGCAGAGGCAAAGGCTTATCGACAGATATTGATTTGGCCAGTGCAAAACTTATTGCAAGTAAAGGCTATGATTTTACCTACGCAGAATTTACTAGCGAAATCAGTAAAAATGTCATCCATCATTATTCTTCCTCAAAAAAGATTAATGAGATTAGTTATGATGGCTTTACCTACAAAGGTCAAAAACCGTTTCAAGGTGTGAAAGGAAGCACAGAGGCTTATATATTAGGCATTAATCCTAGCGTGAAGATTGATGCGCTAGAAGACACCTATACAGAATAAATCATTATCCCCATCATTAGAAAAGGGATTATTTATGAATATTGCAACCAACCAAAAGCAGATATCGAGTGAAGAAAAAGCTCAGATCAGCCAGCAAGTTAAAGCTGAGCTGATCGAGCATCTTTATAGAGGATGCTTACCGGGTACCATTGGAGGGTTCCCGGTTGGTCTTGCTTTTTTCTTTGTTTTGTATGGATATGCGCCCACGTATCTATTGGTTGCGTGGATTAGTTATTACTATTTAGCGTTGATTAATCTTGGAACCTTGTATTTTATTTATAAGAAATTTCAATATAAAATGCAATTAAATTCCTGGTTAATCGCGTACTCCATCGCGATGTCATTATGCGCAGTTGGTTGGGGGCTCACTTCTTATTTAATACCTACCGATAATATTTTCCGTCAATATGTCGCCATTATTGGGCTACTGATTTTTGCGAATGCATACGCTGCGGGTTCAATCGGTGTCTTTAGATTATGTATCGCGACACTGACAATTATCATGATGCCGCTCGTTGTCTGGTGTTTTTTACAGCCAGCCGCGCTTTATAAATTAATTGCGGTATTTACCTTGGTTTATTATGCATTTTTAATGGGTATTAACCGACGCAGTACGCAATGGTTCAAAGAATCGTTAGAATTAAAATTAGAAAACACACTGGTTAGTTATCAGGCTAATCATGATTTGTTAACAGGGTTGCCGAACCAACGTCTGTTACCGCAATACATTGATGCAGCTATCAACGTTGTTAACAATACGAAGCAGGGTTTTGCGTTGGTCTGCTTTTCATTAAATCGCATGGAAACAATCAATGATAGTTTGGGGCATCAGGCAGGGGATACCATTATCCAAACAATTGCATCGCGTCTTAACGGGTTAGCCGAGACGCTAGCAAAAAAAGACAAGATACAATATTTGGTCACGCTTTCTCGTAAAGATACGTTCAATATTATTGTTGCGCCATTTAATCCAAATGATAACGAAGACAAAATTAAAGCACTCTTTTTGGTCTTAGATGAGCCTATTTATCTAGATAAACAAGGCGTCAAAATGACCGCTAGCATTGGTGTCAGTCTTTACAATAAAGATGGCAACAGCGCAAATTCCTTATTAATGAGTGCAGATGCGGCTATGTTACAAGCGAAGCAAGTTGGTGGCAATCGCATGGAATTTTACCGTGCTGAAATCAATGAGCAACTACCAAAGCAAGTAGCATTGGAAACAGATTTGCATAATGCTCTCAAGAATAACCAGCTTCAGCTTTACTACCAGCCCTTAATTGATGTGAAATCAGGTAACATACGCGGCATGGAAGCCTTGATACGTTGGCCGCACCCTGTACATGGGTTTATTTCCCCCATGCATTTTATTCCGCTCGCTGAACAAAGCGGTTTAATTATTCCTATCGGTGAATGGATCCTACGCGAAGCTTGCACACAGACGCGCAAATGGCATGAAATGGGCTTTGATAAGCTTAAAGTCGCTGTTAATTTATCAGAAAAGCAATTGCGACAAGAAAATTTAATCGACATGATCAAACAAGTATTAGCAGAAACGAAATTTGATCCGCATTTTCTTGAGCTTGAAATCACTGAAATGGCGATTTTAGAAGATTCTGTGACGAACATTATCAAACAGTTTAACACCATGGGCATTAGCTTAGCGGTTGATGACTTCGGAACCGGTTATTCAGGTTTAAGTTACCTTAAGCGCTTCTCAGTGGATAAACTTAAGATCGACCAGTCATTTATTCGCGATATCCCAGATAATAACGACAGCATGACCATTGTTTCAGCTATTCTCGCTATGGCTAAGGAATTAAAAATCCATACCTTGGCTGAGGGTGTAGAAACTGAAGCGCAATTGAATTTCCTCAAATCGAAAGGCTGTGATTACATTCAAGGCTACTATTTCAGCAAGCCGCTCGAAGTAAGCTTCTTTACGCAATTCTTGCTGAATAGTCAGAAGGTGAAGGAAGAGGGCTGATTATTCAGCTCTCTCCTGCCCTCACCCCAACCCTCTCCCGCAACCACCAATTATAATTTTCCCAAACGCTTGAGGGCGGGAGAGGGGGACGTTGAATTCATTTTCTGAGTTTTTCTCTGCAGAAATATTCTCACTTTTTCGTTCTCGGAAGTTGGGAAAAATACAAAAGGTGATTTCAACGTCCCCCTCTCCCGCCCTCAAGCGTTTGGGAAAATTATAATTGGTGGTTGCGGGAGAGGGTTGGGGTGAGGGCCAGGCCCAGTTAGAGAGGACAAGCAAAAAAAAACGGCTGCTAAGCAGCCGTTTTTTCATCAAGAAACACCTAAATCTCAAATATCATAAGTCAAACTAAAATCAAGCACATCAGCGTTCATATACTCATGACCTTGAGCATGCTGGCCCGATGCAATGAACATGTTGATAACCGGTTTTGAAATTGCATGCGCATAAATGAGTTTGGCTTTTAGTCCCTTAGTTAACTCATAATCGGCACCGACAGCAGGGATGGCGCGCGTATAAGTGGGTAATGCAGGGTTTCTAGTCCAAGTGGGCTGTACGTTAGGTTCGTAATCGAAAGCGCCAAGGACGCCCCATTTCTCATTGAGTTGATAATGGGTTGCTAACTGATAGCTGGCGTTATTGTATAAGTGGGTAGGTATCGTAATATTTCCCACCGCGGTGTTTTGTAAAACCAGAAAACGGTTGGTATTCCACTGTGCATATCGGATGGTGCCGCTTAACGCCCAAACAGGATTTAGCATCTGGACTAGATTAACAATCCAAGTGGCGGGCAAGAAGACATCGGATTCAAATTTATTGGTTTTTAATGGGCCCCACGCACTGGTTCCATTCGAATGATGGGTTATTTTAGAATAATAGTTAAAGTTCAAGAAAGTGGCAGGGGTGATGACATAAAATAGACCCGCATCCCATCCGTATGCCCAACTGTCAACTTTGTTTGTCATCACGCCAAAGGGTGGGATGACAAAATTAAGCTGGGCGTTATATAAATTGTTAGCATCTAAGCCTACACCCAATGCTAAGCGTGGTGTCGCTTGGTAGCTGATTTTGGGGCTGTAGTTAACATCTCGGAGTTGGGTTTCTGTGGAGAATAAATTAATGAACGAGTTTCGCGGATATTGAATATTGGTGTAGTAGGGCTCAGTAATATCCAAACTAGCAACAACCTTAGGCGATAAACGCTTTGCAATACGACCATAAGGCAGTGCGTCATCCGTATAACTGGTAGTGGTACCGGCAACACCTGCGGCCGTACCCGTAAAATGAAAGCGCGTGGCTATTGCCATGCTGCCCAAGACGAGCTCTGCATCCTTGACGCTGTTTAAAGCGGCTGGGTTTGCAAAATCGAGGTTGGCAAAGATTTGGTAGGAGGTAGCATAGCTCGCTGTCACTGGGAGTAAGCCAATCAACCCGCTAAGTGAAAGAGCAGCGTATTTATGTAGTCTTTTCATAACCAGTAATTTCCTTATAGTCTGAACGAATTGTTATCGATTATATCCCATTGTTTGTATTTTTACATCTATATTTGATGAATAATTTTATACACTCATCTAGGGGATATGTAACATTTTGGGGTTGGTTAAGCTCGAGGGCATTGGCCGCGGCGCCAAGTAGCAAGTGTAGCCCGGAACAAAAT
>Ga0206988_1163_pt1 | contig 16496 bp, 16 predicted proteins | sample Alteio_BWMinCont_12_FD_153263 | JGI IMG/M metagenome (GOLD analysis project Ga0206988, IMG submission 153263) | Enriched cells from forest soil in Barre Woods Harvard Forest LTER site, Petersham, Massachusetts, United States -... | ecosystem: Environmental > Terrestrial > Soil > Temperate forest >... | reverse complement strand
TTTATGTCGTGGTGCATTTTATTCCAATGGTAATGGACCCGCTCTACCTTAAACGGGACAGTTGACGTTATTATCCGTGCTACGCTGGCTTTCCGCGCGATTCTGGTAATTTCAGATTTCCAGATACCCCAAAATGTACCCCAATAATTTTTGGCTAGAATGGCTAGCAAATCCTGTATATCCGTGAAATAATGAGGTTTGACCTCTTGATTACACGGATAAACCAGTGTTAAATAGAAATTATTTCATTATGAGATTAAAAGACCAGCTTAGGGTTCACTCAGTGGCGGCTCTTTTAGGTCCTAGGCAATGCGGAAAAACGACATTAGCAAATCAATTGGCTGAAGATTATCCCGCTGCAGTTCATCATTTTGACCTCGAAAACCCTAGCGATTTATTGGCCCTTACTGAGCCTATGCGTGTTTTAGAGCGATTGAGTGGACTGGTGATTATTGATGAGGTACAACGTCTTCCCGCTTTATTTCCAATTTTGAGGGTGCTAGTTGATCGTAAGCAAGCACACTATTTAATTTTGGGCAGTGCTTCACGTGATCTTATTCAGCAATCCTCTGAGACGTTAGCTGGGCGCATTGGGTATATAGAGCTAACGCCATTTCAGCTTCGAGAAGGTTGTAATGGCTCAGAACTGTTAGTGCGCGGAGGATTTCCACGATCATATCTAGCTGATTCAGAGCATGATAGCTATTTATGGCGCGAAGCATATATTCAAACCTTTCTTGAGCGCGACATTCCGAATCTCGGTTTTCAAGTGCCCCCTTTAATGTTACGTCGATTTTGGATGATGCTCGCCCACGTTCATGGGCAGTTACTCAATATGAATACGTTAGCGACATCGTTAGGTGTTTCTGGGCACAGTATACGTCATTATTTAGATATTTTGGCTGGGACATTTATGGTGCGAATCATGCCGCCGTGGTATAGCAATATTCACAAGCGACAAGTGAAAACACCCAAATTATATTTTCGAGATAATGGGCTGTTATTAACATTGCTTGGCCTTCGTTCGGAAGAAGCGATGCTACGACATCCGAATCTAGGAGCTATTTGGGAAGGTTTTGCATTAGAGCAAGTGATTCAAACACTAGAACTACGCCCGGAAGAATCATTTTTTTGGAGAACGTCACATGGAGCAGAGTTGGATTTATTAACTTTTCAAAATGGTAAAGCAATTGGATACGAATTTAAATTTGCGGATGCTCCTAAAACAACAAAGTCGATGCATCAAGCATTGATTGACCTTGATTTGGCTCATTTATATATTATTTATCCTGGGAAGCGAGAAATCCCGATGACCGATCATATTACGGCGATTGGGTTAGAAGATTGGGTGATATCTATTAATAAAAACTGAAAAATCGGAGGTTTATTATGGCATCTGGGGAGATTATTATTTGTATGCTGTCTATCCGCATCAACAGACTTTACCCAAACGGACACGACTATTATTGGATTTCATCGAAGTCCATTTGCGGAATTTATTTAAGCACGTGTAGCAAGGATAAGTCGCGAAAGGAGTCACTAGGCAAGCGAGCTGTAGCCCGTAAAATGCGAGTCGGCTTCGCGTATTCAACTATCCTTACGCATTTTGCTCCGGGGTTCCAATATGCTTTTTGATAATCCCGGAATAACCGCAAAAAGCGTGGTTATTCCGGGTTACTCTTGCTCTACTATAAGCTTATGAAATGCTCGTGATTTATATATAAATATTAAATCGTATTTTTAAATATATCCCCAAAAGTATCCCCAATGCTTCGCCCTGGCTAGTTTATAGCCACTTTCTAATTGTACTAATTTGTATTACAATTAAATACAAGTCCTGAGAGGAGAATTACCATGTCTACTAAATCACACGGCATTAGCTTCCGGCTTGATTCTGATTTAGAACCTACCGTAGAGCAATGGCTTCATCAGCATCCAAGCATTTCTATGTCACGCCTGGCTAATTTGGCTATTCGGGGTTTTGTGTCGAATGATCAAGTGTTGACGGCGGTTAAGACAGTTCAGGCAAGCAAGGCTGAGGTTAAAAGCTCAATAAGCAAATTAATGAAGAAGCATAAGAAGACATTAGATGAGTTGAAATAATGACTACGATAAAGCTGTTGTCATTTTCGTCCGCAAGTTTATATGCCTTATCACGGGGTTTAGTGTTTCGTATAGCGATGGAAGAAAGCGGCATTTTGGGGGCATTTGTAATAAGCCCCGAGTTAAGCCCCCAAAAGTCATTGGATTATGGTGGCTTGCTGTGGACATGAGTGGAATGCTTTATAGCTAAAACGCGGGCTTTTTACAAGAATTTTGGATTCATACGGAAGTTGACGGAATACTTTATGTCGGAGAGGGTGGGATTCGAACCCACGTGGGAGGAAACCTCCCCATCTGATTTCGAGTCAGCGCCGTTATGACCGCTTCGGTACCTCTCCAGAGGTTGCGATTATACTGAGTTTAATCGGAGTTGCCACTGCTTAGTTGTATAAGCCAGGCGGTACGATGCTCACTTCTTCGGCAGATAATGAATACGTCCTGTTTGAGACAGGATATTCAGTGTGGAAAGAAGCAGCAGACACACCAGGTGGAATGTGTAGTGGCGGTACGCTTTTTGCAGATAAATAATGCTTGTCGCGGTTTTGCATGACCGAGCTTGCAGAACAACTCACTAAAAACAAGACCAATGCGAATACGAATAAACGTGTAACAATATTCATGATTAAATTACTCCTGCGTGTTGCATAGCTTCTTTTACCGTTTGATGGTGCTTATTGTCCAGTGGTAATAAAGGCAGACGAATGCCCGCTTTAATTTTACCTAAGGTATAGAGCGCCCATTTGGCGGGGATGGGGTTTGATTCAATGAACAAACGTTCGTGTAACGGTATGAGTTCTGCATTAATTTTTTCAGCTAATTCACGGTTACCCGCTAAGGCAGCTTTACACATGTTATGCATTTTTACAGGCGCCACATTGGAGGTGACTGAAATCACACCATGGCCTCCCAGTAACATCAGGTGCAAAGCGGTTGCGTCGTCGCCACTATAAATCTCAAAGTTGCTTCCACATCGTTGCAAAATTTCGCTGACGCGTTCTAGTTTTCCCGTCGCTTCTTTAATGCCGATGATGTTTTCTATGAGCGAAAGACGCTGCACTGTTTCTGGAAGAATATCGCACCCCGTGCGGCTGGGAACGTTATAGATAATAATGGGAACCTGGACTTTCTCTGCGACCGCTTTATAGTGTTCAAATAAGCCATTTTGTGTGGGTCTATTGTAATAAGGCGTTACGATTAAACAGCCATCTACACCAGCACGCTTTGCTTCTAGTGTGAGCTTGATGGTGCTTTGTGTGGCATTGGTGCCAGTGCCCGCAATAACGGGGAGGCGGCCTGCTACTTGTTTGACCACGGCTGTAAAGAGTTTGATTGTTTCATTATGTTCTAACGTGGCGGATTCGCCGGTGGTGCCTGCGACAATAATAGCATCAGTTTTGGATTCGATATGCCATTCCACCAAGTCATGTAGGGCTTTTTCATCAATGGAGCCGCTTTCATGCATAGGCGTAATCAGTGCAACCATGCTGCCTTTAAAGTGAGCCATCTCTTTTTTCCCTCAGATGATTATTAATCTTTCAACGCGTTTTTTTATAGTCCATTGCTTGTAATTTGTCTATATTTTTTTATTTGATATTCGTATAATCAAGAGCACTTTTTAGGGCTCAACGTATTGATATGAAAACATCTTCCATTGCTGATACTTTATGGGGCAACAAGCTCAAGCTCCGTTATTTGTTCATCGCCTCCATCGTGCTTCTTTTTGCTTTTTTAGGCGGCAGAGAAATTTGGACACAAGAACACCGCTGGGCGGATATCGTCTCCGGCATGTTTTACCGGCATGATTTTTTGCACCCTTATTTAGGTGAAGCAAGGTACTACGACAAACCATTACTTTCCTATTGGCTCATAGTATTTTTTGCAGACATCACAGGCAGCCTCAATATGTGGGCATTGCGTTTACCCTCCGCCCTGGCTGGCTTATTAGCTGTTTGGTCAATTTATCGCTTAGGAACAAAACTTAAAGATAAACAATTGGGCTTGCTTTCTGGTTGGATGTTACTGACCACGTTTTATTTTATTTTTTGGGCGCGCACTAGCAGTGCCGACATGCTCAATGTGGCGGGTTCTTTGTTTGCTATTGCCTGGTATGTTGATAAACGCGATCAGCAAAGCTTTTTTAACTATGCTTTCTTCTTTATTATTTTGGCACTAACGTCCTTGTGCAAAGGATTAGTGGGCGCTATCGTGCCAGTTATTGCTGTCTTAATTGATATCGTGATTCAACAATCCTGGCGGCGGCATCTGCGCTGGTCATTATTATGGGCGCTTTTCCCTGCGCTGATTATTTATCTACTGCCGTTTTTAGCTTCGAGTTATTACGGCGGCGAAGCATATGGTCAAAGTGGGCTCTATTTAGTATATAGAGAAAATATTTTACGTTTTTTCCAGCCCTTTGATCATAAGGGGCCTATTTATACTTATTTCATTTTTTTGCCGCTTTATTTGTTGCCTTGGACATTTTTCTTTGTTCCCGCGTTGTACGCCTTGAAGGGACGTTGGAAGTGCTTATCTAAAGATGAGAAATGGTTATCGTGGACATTATTATGTTTGTTCTTGTTTTTTACGCTGAGTGGTTCACGGCGCAGTTACTATGTCTTGCCGTTGGTGCCTTTTGCTATTCTTTTTACAGCAGATTGGCTATTAATGGCAGCTCCACGTTTTACAAATACGTTGCGATGCGCAGTATGGACGATCTTATTGTCTTATATTTTATTATTTATTACGCTTGATTTGGTTCCAGCATGGTATTACTCGAGCTGCGGTGTGCAGCGGTTTGCGAGCGCATTGAAAGAGGAAGCAGGTAAAGAAAAACCCTGGGATACTTGGCACGTTGTCATGCTCGATGCCGAAAGCAAATTGATTTTCTATTTAGGCTTGCCGCCATCCACTAAAATCGACGGTCTGCACAAAGAGGGGGTCCCGGCAAATCGTGAGCAACAAACCACGGCTTCATTATTAAAAGCTTGGCCGATTTTGAATCACAAACCGCGCCATACCATTTTTATTACTCGTAAGCGCTATGTGCAAAGCTTAAAAGAATTCTTTGTGGGGTATCGATTGGTAGAGATGCCAACAAAATGCTCATTTCCGTTCATGAAAAATCATGAAATGAATATGCCGGTTGCGTTTATTCCAGAAGAAAATTAATTTATGATAGGTAGTAGAAAATAACTAAACAAAGGGAAGGATAGAACATGACAGAAAATTTGTTTGTAAAATTAGAAGAAAGAATGATGGTATTGCTTTCTGAAGTAGAAGAATTACGTCAGCAAGTGCAACGCTTAACGATTGAAAATGCCACCTATAGAACGGAAAAAGAAACCAACACAAACAAGCTGCAAGATTTATTATCATTATTAGATTCCGTCAATGCGGTTGATAACAGTCTGCTGCATGCTAATACAGTTTCTGCAAAACCAGTTTTAGTCCAAGGAATGGATTAAACGTTTACACTGAAGGGAGAGGTGGTCTATGTCAGTAGGGAGCAAACAAAAAGCGCTATTGGGAAAATTGAAGAAGCAAGTCCGCGATTTACAGAAAAAGGAAGAACGTGGTCGCGCTAAGCTTGAGGCTGCATTTAAAAAAATTCGCCATCTAGGCAAGGTTTATAAAAAACGTCTAGAAAACAAGATGCGAGTGATGAAAAGAAAAGTGGCGGCAGCGGAAGCCTCCAGTTTTGAAAAAATGGCAAGATTGGCGGAGCGTGTAGCTAAAAATGCAGAGCGGGCGACAAAAGTGAAAAGGACGAATCACAAAGTGGTAAAATCAACGGTAACCAAAAAGAAAAAGTAGCAAAAAGTAGCCCAGATGAAACGCGGAACGCATTTCATCTGGGGCGGCATTGTTGCATGAGCGCATTTTTCCGTCATTGCTGTAAGGAGCCTGCAGGGCGACGAAGCAACCCAGAACCGAGGCTGGGACAATCCACAGGTTAACGCATTTCTTGTTGAGAAAACATAGTTGTTAGCTCGAGATACCGGTTATAGAATTCAATTTTTTTGCGGTCATTTTTCTTGATAATATGGTCGTAGATATACAGTCTTAATAAAATTTCAATATTAATATCCATATTAGTAGGATTGTTTAAAAAAAGTTCCCATTTTTTTACTGCCATGTGGGATTCATTAACGACATTGGCAAAACGCCTAAGGCTCATGGAAAAGTAAGATCGGATAAATTTAATTTGATTACCTGTGAGACGGCTTTCTTGAGTAACTAAAGTCTCAATGGTGGAATCAGCCAGTTTTTTGACATCAATTTTGGGATGAAATTCACCATTGATCTTGATCATTCCAACGTTATGTAACTCAATGGGCAAACCTAAACCAGAATAGCTAAGGTTCTTCATGATTTTTTTGGTCATTTACTTGCTCCTCATTATTAATGCATATTACAGTGATAATTAGCATTAAATGTTGGCTAAAAGAAATAACAACTCTAATTTTTCGATTATCTATGTCATAACCTTCAACACAATAATTCCAATCATCACGGTTTGACTCGTATTTATCCTTACTTTTGTTACGCTTTCTTTTTGAATGCCCAATGTTTTCTAAGATATTGAAACATCAAAGTCATTAACGTTGCGTTCCTGCAATCGGGTTTTAGCATGATTTAAAAAAACATAATCAACTGTTTCGATTTTCCGTTTGACGAGTTCCCATAGTTCATTATCATTTTTTTTGTTAGGAGTTTTGCTTTGCACTAACCTCAATTCCTTATTAATTATAGAATGAAAATCTGCAAATGTAAACCTAGTTTACATGTGTTTTTGATGCAATGAGTAATTTATTTACAATTCAATAGGTTAAAAGAAGGGCGAGATTTTTGACGGGGTTGAGCGGAGGTAGATGAAATTGAAATTATCAATTAGAATCACAAACAAATTACGTCCACATCATACTCATTACGATAAGCCGAAGCAATCACACATGAAATATACTATCTCATTCAAAACTGACGTACGCCCCTTGCTAAATTTGGCAGCGCCGCTAGCGTTGAATGGGTTGATTTTGTCTGCGCCCTGGTTTTTTGAAACGCTATTTCTGGCGCATTTGGGGCCTACGATTTTGGCTGCGGGCTCATTGGTCAGTTGGTTATATGGAACATTGAATGTCATTTTATTTGGCACATTGAGTGCCATTAATATTTTAGTTGCGCATGAACATGGCGCAAAAAACCAAGAAAATATTGCGCTCATTGCGCGGGATGGATTGGTGCTGGCCGTTATGCTTGCAATGGTTGCGTTTATGCTGTTATGGAATGGCGCGCAAATTTTATTATTGTTTGGGCAGCCTCCGTCGATTGTTGCGCTTGCAAGTTCTTATTTACATCCGCTTGCATGGAGTGTAGTAGCAAATTTCCTATTTATTGCTTGTTTGGAAGTGTTGGTCGGTGTTGGGTATACGCAAATTGTCTTATTGTTTTCGATAATCACTACTTTATTGATTGTGATTTGTAGTTATGTACTCATTTTTGGTAAATGGGGTTTTCCTGCGTTAGGAATCGCCGGTGCTGGTTGGGGGATGGCAATCAGTGATTGGATAACGATTATTGCTCTTTTTGCGTATATCAGTTGTTTTAAGAAATACCGCATTTATTTTCGAAAAATTTTTCACATTTCTCGATTGTCTTATTTAATTGAGTTGCTACGCATTGGTTTTCCAATTGGTTTCATGTATTGCGCTGAAGTCGCTTTTTTCTTTGTATTAGCATTGATGATGGGTGTGCTAGGCAGTGAAATGCAGGCTGCGAACCAAATAGCGTTACAGTACTTGGGAATATTTATTTCAATGATATTTTCTATTGCGCAGGCAGTCACGGTCAGAATGGGGCATTTGATTGGCGCGAATGAGAGACGAGCTGCTGAAAAAGCAGGTTATGTGGGAATCGTCATTGCAGCATTGATGATGAGCATGGTGGCTGTTATTTATTGGGTCAGTCCGAGATTACTTATTTCCGTCGATATTGATATTTATAACCCGGTTAATTTTTCATTACTTAGTCAAATAGAATCATTATTGGCAATTAGTGCGATCTTTCAAATTTTCGAAGCAATTCGGATTTCGTTTTTTGGCGCATTGCGCGCACTTAAAGACACACGATTTACTATGTTCGTTTCCATTTTGAGCTTTTGGTGTATTGCATTACCGGCAGGTTATATTTTTGCAATACCGTTGCATATAGGTGCAACAGGATTTTGGTATGGCATGGTACTAGGCGCTGCTGTCAGTGTGTTTTTATTGCAATGGCGTTTTCAATGGAAAATCGCTTCAGACGCAGGTGTAGACAGGTAAATGTAACCTTATCTTCCTTTCTTATGGTCGGGCTGCATTGACAGATTTACTCTCAGTATCGAAAAAATGATTATCATCTAGCCCAAAGCAAACACGCGGGCAAACTTGTGCTAAGGCTCTAATGCGAGAATCTTGGTTGTTTTGAACAATGGTGGTTGCATGAAGCAATACTGATGGTTTAGAGGACGATAATTCAAATTTAATTTTGTATTCATTACGCTGGGGGATTTTTTTTACCTTGATGACGTTCATGTCTCTATAGTGAGACTCATGATTTGATAAAAATTCTTTTAGCGTCACCGTAGTACTTTGACGAGGTGGTAGTGGATAGCGTTTACGGTTAGTTTCCTCTTCTGAACGATATTTCTTTGTGGTAATAGGTAGTGATTCAGCCGTATTTTTATTCACAGACCGAACGATTTTAGATATGCCGTGCGCAATACCAATGAACGGAAGACAAACAAGCATGAGTGGGATGGCAAATAAAAACTGTAACGTTACAACAAGAACATCAATCCCTTTTAAAGGGTAGTAAAAGAAATTAGCAAAAAATTTTGCAGCAGCAGAGGGTTCAATTTCATTGCCATTCTCATCCTGCTTATCATTTTTATCTTTTGAAGCTTTATCGCGAACTTCTTCACAAATATTTTTTAACGCGGTGGTTAAAATAAAGAGACCACCAGTTACATAAAGGAAAACTGAGACAAATACTTCAACTGTATCAACCATCTTATCTATGAAATCTGTGTTGAGTGCCTTAGCATGAGGAAATGAACCCGCATAGATTGCGTGACGTATTGGATTGAGATGACCTATAGTAAGTTTTATTTTCATTAGAACTCTCCCTCAACTGACCAACCAATAATTAATAACGTTTTCATGAAAAGAGTAGAGTATATCGATTTATTCTTAAAATAAAGTTAATGCGAAATTGTTTTCTTATAATTAATAAAAAAAAATTTAACTTTATGATAAATCGAAGTTTAATTATGATCAAATGTTGCCCAGCGAAAGAAGTTTACATATTGAAGGTCAGTTAGTAAAATCCAAGCAATTTTTATTAAGATAATTGCCAAGGATATTGCATATGATGCGGGATGAAGAAGAACCATTACTTATAAATGAGCCATGTGAGTTGACTCCTGAAATCCTAGATCAAATCCGAAAATTACGACAGCTATATAATGACATCATTAGGAATATGTCAAATGATGCCCAGCAATATTTTGCAAATTTGGAAGCTTACTACGTAAGACTAATTGATCAAGCTGGTAATGTAAATGCCGAGTCAGGTGAAAACAAAAGGATGCTATTAGCAATATGGAGAGATTTTATTAAGAATTTTTTTTTAAAAGAATTGCAACAGCAAGATATAATCTCTAAAAATCTAGACTCAGATACGCAATTAATCAATGATCGATTTAAACAATTTATATTCATTTTTCATCCCGATAAGAATATTAAAGAGGAGTTGTTTACCAAGGAAATTTCTAACGATGTAACGGTAAAATTAAGTTCTTATCGGAATGCTATTATATTTAATACTGCCTCAGCAAATAAAGAATTGGATTTTGGTGAGGAATTATTAAAGAAATATCAAATCTATAAAAACAGTCCGTTAGTAGAATTACGAAATGAAGCAAAAACACAAGTTATTCTTGCTATTACACGCTTTAAAAAAGTCATTAAAGCCCTGGAAAATGAGGAATGGAGAAGCTATCTACCCGATAATTCATATCTTGAAGTTCAAATTAAAGCGAGAGAAAAAATAGCAGATTGTTATGCTATTTTAAACCAATATTTTCATGCACAACTGTATATTGTCGGTGCGTTGAGGATAGCTGAACGATCTTTTTTGTTTGATAATAAAAGAGAACGGCTTTTTCAGCTTAGAGACAAATTGCAAAAATTTAAGAAAACAATTCTTGAAAATCAAGAAAATGTAAATGAAGAAAATCTGCAATCCAGACGAAATGAAGAAAATCAATTAGTAGAGGTAATACCAGCAAATAACAATCAAAGTTCGAATAGCTCATCCGTTATTTCACGTGGAAACTATAAAAGCGAAATGGGTGATATTATTCGCCAATATTTATCTGTTATCCCTGAAAAATCACTAGTCCAGCACAGCATCCAGTCTCGATTAATTAGGCAAAATCAAATTTATAAAAACGTGCATTACGCTGCAGGCGGATTAATACAATTCGCAGGAACCGGAGGAGGTTTGGGTGTAGCCGCCGTTGGCGCAGTACCTATGGCAGCCGCTATTTCAACAGTATCAGTAACTGGTACAAGTGCATTATTGTTCGGGCCAGTTGGCTGGATTATTGGGGGAACTCTACTTATTGTAGCCGGTATTTTTACTGGTATCGTTATGATAAAAAAAGGACAATCTATTTCTAAAAAGGTAGAAATCCAAAATGAAATTAATGCTGCCATTCAGGATGTTTTTCAGCTCTACATAGATGGAAAATACCAGACACTTATCGAGCGGTTATCAGGAAGGCATCATTTTAAAAATGGCAGTCCAATTATTCATTATGACCGAGACACCAGGGACTTTCCTGTTCGGATTGTAAAGTCTAGCGATTCAAATGCTATTGATACAATCGACTATTTGCTTGATAACGGTGTAAGACCGGATGGAATCGGTTTTCTACTAAATATAGTGGCAGAGGTATTGCTATCAAAAAAAATTGTTACAAACTGTCCAGCCGAAATGCAGCAAGGGTCAGCGTTGCAAATTTTGAATAAATTAATTGATTATCAACGTCTAAAAGAATATGCAGAAACATTAGATCGAAATCATAAAAAAATATTGGACGATCATAATGGCGTAGTAGATGGTCTTGAAGACACGGCGGTAAATGGAATAAGTAATGCATTTTATTCTATGATCAATAGAAACGATAATACTATATTTAGCGCATATGTGAAAGATTTCAAAGAAATGCCAATTTTGAATCGTCTCGAAGAAATGAGACATACAGCTAGAATTAATTATGCTATGGCGTTAATCATGTCAGATTCTGATAAATCATTGAAAATAGTTTCTTCCTACTTACAAGAAGTGAGAATATATTACTCACAATCTCAGTATGAGGGCATCGTAAATGAAAAAATGGATATAATTACAGACTTGATGTTTGCTTTCGGAATTAAGCCAAATCTTGAAGAAGAAATGGTTGGTGAAAAACTTCAGGAAAGCACCTGTTGGAGGACCCATTTTGAATTTGTTCTGACGCCTGAAAATGTTCGGCCATCATTATTCTTGTCGAGAATTGAAGTAGCATTATCAGGTTTAAAAAATTCAAATAAGCAACATTCTAAGATATTTGCGGTATTAATGTTTGATAAGCTGAGAATTGGTCTATTATCTGAAGATTGGATCAGTGTAACGAAAACAATAAAAGTTATATCAGATGGGGCTGCCAATCGTGAGTATAATTTCGATGAAGTATTTAACGGTGGATTTGCTACATTAATTGACATTTATGAAAAATGGACATCTGTTAATAAGATGACGCATAAAACCAAAAAATATCTTTTAAAAGCAGCGGAGAAATTAGATTCAAAAGCTATAGATGATCTGATTAATGCTATTAATCAAATAACGAATAGTCCACAGATTCAACCTGGGAACCATGTTAAAATTGAAAATCTCGCGGATGTATTGATCTCTTTATTTAACAGAAGTGCAATGCCATTTATTTCCTTATTGATTAAGCCTCTCTTTTTAGCATTGCCTGTTTCATCACAGCTGAAAGAAATTTATGAGAGTAAGATTGATATTTCTAATAATAGTAATGTGGCAACACTAAAAACTCTTTCCAGGAAATGCCATGACTCCTATTTTGCCTCTCTTAAAGACCTAATAGTGCAAATGGCATTTTTAAGTGATGATAAAATTGAAGATCACTATCGAGTTATTGAAGAAAAACTGGCGCATGCAGGATGGTTGACCTCCGTTCATCCTGAACGCAAGAAATTTTTCAAGGAAAGCATAATTGAAATTAGGAAATTAAATAAATCTAACTTCAAATTTGCTGGGGATAAATATCTTTTAAACCTTCTTAAAGAGAGTGGGCAAGATGAAAAAAAAGAGCCTGTTGATTATTATAAACGAGGGGTAGGTAGGTTGAAGGCTTTTTTCACAAATGATCTAAATGAATACTATGATGCTTCATCAAAGGCATCAAAACAGGGATTATTTGGAAGTTCAGAGTCTACAAGCATAACAGATGCTTTGAAGGCGAAAGTGATAGGCCAGACATATGCGTTGGACATTGTCACGAATAAATTGATGAGTCTCCGCCAAAATAAACAAGGTGAAAAATCACCATCATTCTTATTTGTGGGCCCTACAGGCGTAGGTAAAACAGAACTGGGAAATGCTATCTCAACTGTCATATCCGCTAATGACACTAATAAACCTAGAATTGTTATATTTAATATGGAAAGATATTCTAACTCTGGTTCAGTTACAATTATTGTAGGCTCATCTTTGGGTTTTGTGGGATCGCAAGATGAACCTGTTTTCATTAAAATGCTAAAACCTTTTACTGAGCCGAGTAATGATCCAGATACGTATCTGGTTAAAAATACAGTTATATTATTTGATGAATATGATAGGGCCCATAAAGAGCTAAAAGATAGTTTAATGGGGCTAATTGATAATTCTGAAATGGTATTTCAATATACTCTTGAAGAAACAAATTATAAAAAAACTTACCACTTTAAAGATTGTATTATTGTTGCAACATCCAATTTGTTGGCCACTCAAATACAGAATGATTTTACTCAGAAATTACCACCAGAGAAAATTATTGAAAACTTTGATAGAACTATGGCTACGCGTCCTCATTTACTTGCACCAGAGATCAGAGGTCGCTTCCAGCTTGTTCCGTTTGGCCCAATTAATAGAGGAGAAGAGTTTCAGAAAATTGTTGAGATTTATTTAAATATTCTTATCCGTGAATATGAAAAAAAATATGACATAACAATGTCGATTGAAGATGTAGATAAAAAATTAATTATCTATGCTTTTGAAGCGAAGCATTATAAGGATGGAACAAGCATTCGAACATTTAAAACCGATTTAAAGACAGATTTTGAGAGTATTTTTTCGAAACTAAATGCCAAGCAGTTGGCCGAAAATCAATACGAAGCGATTTTGAGATTCAATAGTGAAACGCAGCAAGTTGAACTCAGATTTCAGTACGATAATATGGGGAATCTTGTTGTGATAGACGAAGACCAAAATAATCAACGGTTTTGTTTGACATCAAATAATGCAAACCTAAGACTCTCAGTGTGAATGTTATGTGTAGCAAGTAGCCTGGACACGCTTTTTGTGTCCGGGAAGGTGCATATAGCGAAGCCGCTACCCTGGACACATAAAGCGTGCCCAGGCTACTCTCTACGAATTAATACGGTGGTTTTGTGATGCCTGTTTTGACATTGTTCCCGCGACAATTGCCGTGGGTTTGCAATTAAGACGTATCAGAGAATCACACAACTGGACCGCGTGTCATTTGTTGAATGACGGTTTGGTGGTTGCAGGAATTGCTGCGTAATATTTCTGACAACTTGTTGCTTTTGCTTGACATAGATTTTCCAAAACGTCGCGACTCCGCCCACCCGCCCGCACCATCCATCGCGATCGCGCCATCTGCCTCCGCAAAATATTCAAAACCAAAACCAGAACGACTCGCCCGAGAAGGACGATAAAACGTCCCTCCGTCAAGTAATTTGAGAGAATCTGCTCGCCCACTTATTTTTCTGTTTTCTTCAACAACGTAATAAAGTCCCTCGCAAAATATCTTCGCGGTTTCTGGAGATAAAACATTTTGGGCTAAACCAATCATGCGTATACAAAATGCATCACGCTGTTCCCAGTTTTGAAACGCATTAAAGTTACCCCTATAGGTTTTGTAAAGAGCAAGAAGAAAAAGCTCTGGATCAATGTAATTATCTAACTTCACAGCTTTCTTTGGTAGCAGTAGGTTAAATAGTGATTCTAGCGCGCTGTCTGTTTTTTCACTTAACGCTATATTCATGGGGACGCCAGCGTAGCCAGGAATCCCGTGCGGGAAGCTTTCTTCTTTGAATGCTTCAATCAATGATTGCGCATAGGCGGCGTAATCTTCTGGAATAATAATTTCATCTTCATTTTGCGCATTCTTTTTTGTTTCATAAAAAACCCAAGCAGATAAGGCTTCTGTTTTCACTTTTATAACATCCTCAGTTTGTTCAAGTTTATCGTAATAGGGCAGTAGCAGTTCAATCATTTTAATTTGTTTACGCTTCACCGCCATCGTCAGTGCACTTTCTGCATAAAATTTCTGCCAAGTGAGCTTGCTCTCAATCACAAGATTTTTATCTGGCTGTCCTGATATTAAGTCAGGTTCTGCGTCTAAACATTTTTTTACTGTCTCGATGTCATCATCCATCACTGCTTGCAGAAAAATGGCAAAGGTCACGCGATTAGCTATCTCGATAGCGGCTCGTATTTGATTGGGCGCATCGGATGAAATTGAAAAAATATCGGCAGAAAAAAAGCCATTTGTTTTCAAATAATCTGACTGGGATTGTTTGAGTACATCAAACGCCCTGTCATTTAATTTAGAAATCTGTCTGTTGATCGCCATATCTGCCTCGTTTTGATGATTATTATGTTATTATGTGATTGTATAGTTTATAGACAATCCGGGCAGGATGCAAGTAGCCTGGACTTGACGAAAGCGACTATTCGTTGCAGTAAAATCAGTTGGTTACCGTTTCTTGACAAGGTCTGTTAAGAATCGCTATACTTTTAATACCTAGTCTATGTACCCGAACCGGCGCCGGATGGCGTACTTCTCTAGAAATCTCTAGAGTAGGGTACAGAAGACGCCCTACTTAAAATCCCAAATATTCTTAATCTTTCCTTTCTTTCTAAGTACGTTTAGCCAACGATTACCGTCTTTGCGATTGTTGCTATAACTTCTTGCGATGGCGCCAACAACCATGTCTGCTAGTTGAATGAGGTTGTCACTCTTTGAATCTGTGAATTTGAATTTTTTAATTTTGTGCTGCCCTATGGATTGCCGCAAATAAGATGTCAACGCTTTTTTGAATTCCTTGTCGCCACTGCCGTCGATTTTGATTGATGCATTTAATAATACATCATTGTCGTATTGCATCAGTGATTTAACAAAATAATTATAAAAAGAGTCAGTGTCATGTCTTAATTTAGGACTATATAGTTTACTCTTGTCCACCACCAATGCTCTAACCTCAAAATCATATTGGCATATTGCATCAAAGAATTTATCTTTGATGGCTGGTCGCGTCTTGCTGAATTTAAATTCCGGATTGATTTTTAGCGATTGTTTTAGCTCGGTTATTGCTACGCTGGCGGCTTGTGCTTGCACAAAATCTTTGAAAATAACCATCCCTACTACAAAGAACGGCGTAGAGCCTTTTTGCAGCTTGAAACCTGGGCAACCGCTTTCATCTATCAGTACTAGCAATGATATAGCCTTTGTCTATTTTTTTTCATGGGGAATTATCTGTGATGGTGCTAGCGGCGTCAATTAAATATCTTTTTAAAATCAATGACAAGTAGCCTGGACACGCTTTTTGTGTCCGGGAAGGTGCGCATAGCGAAGCCGCTACCCTGGACACATAAAGCGTGTCCAGGCTACTCTCTACGAATTAATACGGTGGTTTTGTGATGCCTGTTTTGATATTGTACCCGCGGCAATCGCCACGGGTTTGCAATTAAGACGTATCAGAGAATCACGCAACCGGGCCGCGAGTCATTTGTTGAGTGACGGTTTGGTTGTTGCAGCAATTGCTGCGTAATATTTCCGAAAATTTGTTGCTTTTGCTTGACATAGATTTTCCAAAACGATGGGCGATTCTGGCATGCAGAGCATTCGCGCCGCGCCCGCGGCCCCGGGAGGGATCCCGCGAACACATAAAAAATCAAAACCAAGACCAGAACGACCCGCCAGAGAAGAACGATAAAACGCCTCACCATCAAATAATTTGAGAGATTCCGCGCGACCACTTATTTTTCTGTTTTCTTCA